>FYBJ01001417.1_pt2 | contig 49309 bp, 47 predicted proteins | sample 1134611 | NCBI WGS metagenome assembly FYBJ01 (sample SAMEA104116008, study PRJEB20421) | marine metagenome | isolation source: marine
CTGGTGATCACCACATGGTTCAGCCCCAGCTTGTGCACCGCATCGGCCACGCGCCCCGGCTCGAACGGATCGAGGTCCTCGGGCGGCTTGCCGGTCGCGATATTGCAGAAGGTACAGGCGCGGGTGCACACCTCGCCCATGATCATCATCGTGGCATGACCCTGGTTCCAGCACTCGCCCACATTGGGACAGCCCGCCTCTTCGCAGACCGTCACCAGCCCGTGTTCACGCATCGTGCGCCGCGTGTCGTTATACCCCTTGCCCACCGGGGCCTTGACCCGGATCCAGGCCGGCTTTTTCGGCTGCGGATTGTCGGGCTTGCGCGCCTTTTCGGGATGGCGCTGCTCGGGTATCTTGAGGTCTCGCACGGATTATTCCCCGCAAATCATTTGGTAACTGTCCCCAAGTATAGTGACAGGCGGTGGGAAGTGCCAGTAACGCAGACCCGCTTTGCGGGGCTCTCATCGCGTAACCAGTGCCCACCGCTGTGTACATCGTATCGCGCCACGCGCATCTGCAAAGCTGCGAAAGGTGTGAATGAATTCAAGTGCGGTGACCTTATCGCGCGCCAGCCCTCAGGCCGGGTCCGGCGCGCGCTTTTCCCTGAGGGGATGCGCCGCGCCCACCACGTCCTCACCCACATGCCGGATCACTTCAGCCAGGTCGGAAAACCACCCGCCCCCCGGCGTCGATCCACGTCGCACCAGTCCGATCACCCGTTCCGGCTCGGGGTCCGCGAACCGCACAAGTTCGACCCCCGGAGCGGCCCGCGTCTCGGCCATCGCCGCCAGTTCCGGCATCAGGGTCAGGCCGAACCCCGCCGCCACCAGGCGCGTCAGCGTCGCCAGCGACGAGGCCCCCATGTCAATCTGCGCATGGCGCCGGCTGCGCCCGCACAGGTCCAGCGCCTGATCGGTCAGGCAATGGCCATCCTCCAGAAGCAGCAATTGCGACGGCCCCAGCCCGTCGGGCCTGAGCGTCTCGCGCCCCGCGCCCAGCGCCTCCAGCCGCGCCGCCGTACCGGCCAGCAGGAACCGGTCCTCGAAGAGTGCCACCGCGCTCAGCCCCTCGCCCTCGACGGGCAGCGCCATTACCGCCGCATCCAGCTCGCCCGCCTGCAGGGCCCCGATCAGGCGGTCGGTCTTGGCCTCCTGCACCTGAACGTCCAAGGAGATGTCATCACTGCGCAACGCCTCAAGCGTCCCGGGCAGAATGTAGGGCGCAATCGTCGGGATCATCCCCAGACGCAGCTTGCCCGGCAACCCGCCCCGCCCGCGCGCGCTCTGCGCAAGGCGCTGCATCTCGTCCTCGATCCGTTCCGCATGTCCCAGCACCATCCGCCCGAAAGGTGTCAGCACCACGTCACGCGCCCGCCGCTCGACCAGCGGCGCGCCCAGCTGCGCCTCCATCTCGCGGATCTGTACCGACAGGGCGGGTTGCGAGATGTTCACCGTCTCGGCCGCGCGCCCGAAATGCCGCTGCGCCGCCAGGGCGCGGAAATAGGTGAGTTGGCGCAGGGTCAGGTTCATAACTTCTACCTATCGCAATCCAAAGAAACTGCAATTGGATTTTATGATGCCCGGACCCGATATTGCATTTTAGAACGATTCCAGAGCGCTGCGCTTCTGGATCGGCCACCCGACATCAACCCTCAGGAGGATCCCATGGACGGCGACATGAAATGCCCTTTCTCGGCCCAAAAACAAACGACAAACCGCGATTGGTGGCCCGAGGGGGTAAACCTGCGGATCCTGCACCAGCACGGCAATTCCCCCGACCCGATGGGTACGGAATTCACCTATGCCGAGGCCTTCAGCGGTCTTGACCTCAAGGCCGTGAAAAAGGACCTCGCGGCGCTCATGACCGACAGCCAGGACTGGTGGCCTGCGGACTATGGCCATTATGGCGGGCTCTTCGTTCGCATGGCCTGGCACGCGGCGGGCACCTACCGCACCGGAGACGGCCGTGGCGGCGCCTCCACCGGAAACCAGCGTTTTGCGCCGCTCAACTCCTGGCCCGACAATGGCAATCTCGACAAGGCGCGGCGCCTTCTGTGGCCGATCAAGAAGAAATACGGCAACGCGCTCAGCTGGGCCGATCTCTATATCCTCGCCGGGAACGAGGCGATCCGCTCGATGGGCGGGCCGGTCTTCGGCTTTGGCGGCGGGCGCGCCGACATCTGGGAGCCCGAGGATGACGTGAACTGGGGGGCCGAGACCGAGTGGCTCGCCACCTCGGACACCGAGAACAGCCGCTATTCCGGCGAACGCGACCTGGAAAACCCGCTGGCCGCCGTGCAGATGGGCCTGATCTATGTGAACCCCGAAGGTCCCGACGGCAATCCCGACCCGGTCGCCTCGGGTCACGACATCCGCGAAACCTTCACCCGCATGGGCGTGAATGACGAGGAAACCGTGGCGCTGGTCGCAGGCGGCCACACCTTCGGCAAGGCGCATGGCGCGGGCGATGCGGGCCTCGTGGGGGCCGAACCCGAGGCCGCCGACATGGCCCAGATGGGCTTTGGCTGGAAGAACGCCTACAAAAGCGGCGTGGGGGCCGATGCGACCACCTCCGGCATCGAGGGCGCATGGAAACCCAACCCCACGACCTGGGACATGGGCTATTTCGACGTGCTCTTCGGCAACGAGTGGACGCTGACCAAAAGCCCGGCAGGCGCCCAGCAATGGACGCCCAAGGACCCCAGGCCCGAGCACATGGTCGTGGATGCGCATGATCCCGGCAAATCGCACCCGCCGATGATGACCACAGCGGACCTCGCGATGCGCTTTGACCCGGAGTATGAGAAGATCTCGCGCCGCTTCCATGCCGACCCTGCGCTCTTTGCCGATGCCTTTGCCCGCGCGTGGTTCAAGCTCACGCACCGCGACATGGGACCGAAATCGCGCTACCTGGGTCCGGACGTGCCCGCCGAGGACCTGATCTGGCAGGACCCGCTGCCTGCGGTGGATCACGCGCTGATCAACGACGCGGACATCGCACAGCTCAAGGCGGACATTCTCGCCACCGGCGTGCCCGTTTCCGAACTGGTTGCCACGGCCTGGGCCTCGGCCTCGACCTATCGCGGTTCGGACCATCGCGGCGGTGCCAATGGCGCGCGCATCCGCCTCGCGCCGCAAAAGGACTGGGATGTGAACGAACCGGCCAGGCTGGCCAGGGTGCTGAGCGCCCTGCAAGGTGTTGGGGATGCCTTTGGCAAGCCCGTCTCGATGGCGGATCTCATCGTTCTGGGCGGCTGTGCGGCGGTCGAAGAGGCCGCGCGTGCGGCGGGTCACGACATCACGGTGCCGTTCTCGCCGGGCCGCACCGATGCCACGCAGGAGCAGACCGACCCCGACAGCTTTGCCGTGCTCGAACCGGTCATGGACGGGTTCCGCAACTATTCGAAGGCCAGCTACAACGTGCCCGCCGAAAAGGCGCTCGTGGATCGCGCGCAGCTTCTGGGCCTGACCGCGCCCGAGATGACCGTGCTGGTGGGCGGTCTGCGGGTGCTGGGCGCAAATCACGGCGGGTCGCCGCATGGCGTCTTGACTGACCGCCCCGGTCAGCTGACCACGGATTTCTTCGTGAACCTTCTGGACATGGGCACCGCGTGGGAAAGCAGCAACGAGGACCAGACCGAATTCCTGGGCCGCGACCGCGCCAGCGGTGAGGTGAAATGGACCGGCACCCGCGCCGATCTCTTCTTCGGCTCCTCCAGCCAGGTTCGCGCGATTTCCGAGGTCTACGGGCAGGATGACGCCGCCGCGCGCTTTGTCGGCGATTTCGTCGCGGCCTGGACCAAGGTGATGAACGCAGACCGCTTCGATCTGGCCTGATCTGCACCACAGGTCACGAAAACGCCCCGGATCAGGTCCGGGGCGTTTGCATGTCGGGCTGTGTCCTCCGACCCGGGCCTGACCCGGGGCGGGATTCACATACAGCAATCCCGGCGCCCTGAAGATCAGCCGATCATCCCGGCCTCGTCGCCCAACCCGTCATAGAACCGCTTGAGCCGTTGCAGCGCGATGCGCAGCACGATCTTGCCGGACCGCGCCGACCAGCCCATGCGCTTTTCGGCCCGCTCCAGCCCTTCGAGGTGACAACAGCAGCACAGCGCGATGTCGCCCAGACCCGGCCCCAGATCATGCAGCGCCTGTTCGACCCGTGCCCGCGCGCCCGCCGCCGAATAACCGCGCCCGCCCGGAGCCGGCGCCGTGCCCCCGTCGATGGGGCCGGTCAGGAACCGCGACCAGTCCATCGTGACCGCGCCCGCGCCCATATGGGCCAGCTCGAAATCCTCACGCAGCCGTTCGCCCGCGCGCACCAGGTCCTGGCTGAGAAACCGCCGCCCGTTTTTGTCGCGCCGCCGCGCCAGCGCGATCAGCGGCGTTTCCCCGGCCAGTCCGCGCCCGCGCTGCAACGGACCCGACGCCGCGCCTTCGGACCTGTGCCCGTCCGGCCCAGGTTCAGGTCCGGCGCCGGCTCCGGAAAACGGCACCTGCGCATCCGCAAACCCCTGCGCTCCGCCATGCGCCTGCGCCAGCAATCGGCCAAGCGCGCTGCGCCCCTGCCCGGTGATCCGGTATCGCGAGATGCGCCCCGGCGTGCCGCAGCTGATCCAGCCCTTGAGCGCCAGCGCCTCGGCCACATCGCGGTCCGCCACCGCCGTGCGCGCCTGCGTGCCCGAGGCCGTGTCGCGCACCACCACGGCCTTGTCCATGTCCGCCGCCACGGCCAGAAGCGCTCCCGGCTCGCACATGCGGCGCAGTATTCGCAGCGCCTCGCGCTCCAGACGGGTTTCACTCAAACTGTCATCACAGCCATTCTGCTGAGCCATCATTGTCTCCTTGGATGGAGAACCGGCCTCACCCTGTTGCTTGACGAGCCTGCCCAGACGCCGGAGCGCCTGGTCCACCAGAAGATCGTCACGTCGCGTCTCGCACGTCCGTATCTGGCGCAGCACGGTGGAGGCGTGGCACGCCTTTTCGCGCGCCAATGCCCGTATGGGCGCACCTGCTTCCGTGTGCCTGAGATACATCCTGGCCTGCTCGGGCACCCAACCTGGCCAGACCAGGTCACGAGCCGAGCCACCAACGGCGTCCCGCATGTCCGATCCTCCAATTCCCTTCCGGCTGTTGATCCCGCGGGTGTCCGAATGTTGTCCACAGACTTACCCACAGGCAGCGAACGCAACTTAAACGGGTAAACCTTTCCGGTTCGTTAATTGCCTCCCATTTGGAAACAATTGTTTGCATATGGTTAACAACCGGACAGGCAACCGAACGCTCAGGGGCTGGAAAACGCAACTCTACTTTTAGTTGTGTAGGTTTGTGCAAAATCCCATGTCTGGAGGACGACCATGACCGATATTCTGAACACCTTCGACCGCCTGCGCCGCCCGCGCCTGCTGATCCGCGCGGCACGGACGGGGGCGGCCGGCTATCGGCGCGAAGCGCATCTGCCGCGGCTTCTGGGATATGGCGCGCTGCCGCGCGGCGTCGAGGCGCTGACCCGCCTCATGTCGCTGGAATCCGACCTGGACGAGAATCGCAGGGGCGGCCGATCCTCCTACACCGTGGCAGGTCATGTGGATGTGCTGATCGCGATGATGGGCGAGGCGCGGATCCTGCGCGCCTCGCGTCCCGACCTGGTTTTGTGCCCGCTGCGCGATGCGGCCCGCGACGGCGCGCAGAATGCGCCCGAAAGCGGTGCCGGGCCTCAGGAAAAGGCGTCAGGCATCGAGTCCTTCCGGCGGGCCACGTAATCCTTCAGCCCCTCCTCGATCGCGGGATCGAGCGCAGGTTTCTGATAGTTCGACATCAGGTATTCGACCCGCGACGTGGCCAGTTGCCGGCTGTCGCGCGCGCCTTCGTCTTCCCATTGCTCGAAGGGTTTGTAGTCGAGCACTTCCGAGCGCCAGAACGCCTTCTGGAAATTGGCCTGTGTATGGGCACAGCCCAGATAGTGCCCGCCCGGGCCGACCTCGGCGATGGCGTCCATGGCCTGACCGTTCTGGTCGGTCCAGATGCCGCGCGCCATGCCGTGCAGCGCCCCCAGCTGATCGGCATCCATGACGAATTTCTCGAAATCCGCCACCAGCCCGCCTTCGAGCCATCCGCAGGCGTGCAGCATGAAGTTCACACCGCTCAGCAGCCCCATGTTCAGGGAATTCGCGGATTCGTAGCCCGCCTGCGCATCCGGCAGTTTCGAGCCGCAGAACGACCCCGCCGAGCGGAACGGCAGGTTCATCCGCCGCGCCAGCTGCCCGGCGCCGTAGGTGACAAGCGACGCCTCGGGCGTCCCGAAGGTCGGCGCACCGGAGTTCATGTCGATCGAGCTTACGAAGGCCCCGAAGATCGCGGGCGCACCGGGCCGGATCATCTGGTTGTAGGCGACACCCGCCATCACCTCGGCCAGCACCTGCGTCAGCGTGCCCGCCACCGTCACCGGCGCCATCGCGCCGCCCACGATGAAGGGCGAGATGATACAGGCCTGATTGTTGCGCGCATAGACTTCCAGCGCGCCCATCATCACGTCATCGAAGGTCATCGGGCTGTTGATGTTGGTCAGCGACGTCATCACCGTGTTGCGCTGCACGAACTCCTTGCCGAAGAGGATTTCGCACATCTCCACGCTGTCCTGCGCGCGGCTGGGATCGGTGACCGAGCCCATGAACGGCTTGTCGCTCAGCGTCATATGCGCCATCAGCATGTCGAGGTGGCGTTTGTTGACGGGGATGTCCGTGGGCTCGCACACCGTGCCGCCCGAGTGGTGCAGCCACTTGGACATATAGGCCAGTTTCACGAATTTCTCGAAATCCGCCATGGTGGCATAACGCCGCCCGCCAGCGGCGTCGCGCACGAAGGGCGGGCCGTAGACCGGGGCCAGCACCATGTTGCGCCCGCCGATCACCACCGATTTCGAAGGATCGCGCGCGTGCTGGGTGAATTCGCTCGGTGCGGTCGAGCACAGCTTGCGCGCCAGACCGCGCGGGATGCGCACCCGCTCGCCATCCACATCCGCGCCCACGTCCTTCCAGCGCGTCAGCGCCTCCGGATTATCGACGAAGTTGACCCCGATCTCGGCCAGCACGGTCTCGGCATTGGCCTCGATCATCTCCAGCGCTTCATCGTTCAGAACTTCGAAATTCGGAATGTTGCGCTCGATGTATTTCGCCGTCTCGATGCGATGGGTGGTGCGTTCGGCCCGCCGTGCGGCACCGCCGCCCCCGCGTCCACGCCGCCGTGCTTCTGCTTCTGCCATGTCACTTGTTCCCCTGGACAGTCTTCCTTGGGGCCTCACCGGCCCGTTGGGTGCCATGACTAGCGCAGGAACAGCCCCCGGCAGGGAAAGGATTCGCCCCTTCAGAGGCGAAAGCGACATGTCGGCGCTGTTCAGAGTGTTTTCGACAGATAGACCGCAGGTTCGGTCACTTGCGCCTCGTGCCACCCCAGGTGCCGGTACATCCCGCGTGTGGCCGTCATGCCCGCATGTGTGACCAATTCCAGCCGGGTCAGCCCGCGCTGTCGCGCCGACTGTTCGGCCCGCGTCAGAAGCATACGCGCAAGGCCCCGGCCACCGAACGCAGGCTCCACCGCAAGGTTCACCAGCTTCAACGCGCCGTCCCCGCGACACGCGATCAGAAAGCCCGCGACCTGCCCGTCGCATTGTGCCACCCAGGCCGGGCCTGCCTCCATGTCCCCGCCGATGCTGCCGATCACATCCGGCAGCCCGTCCAGCCCGGCCAGCGCATCGGCGTAGGCGGCGGCGGCAATGGCCTGCATCCGCGGCACATGCCCCGGCCCGGCCGTCAGTATCTTTGTTGTCTGATGCATCATTCTCTTCCCCACATTATCAGGTTTCCGAACCACCTGGGCGCTTGCGATTCCGTGCACCGCATCCTACTAGGCTTTTCATGAGCCAGACATCGCACGACCGCCTCCTCATCATCGACTTCGGCAGCCAGGTCACGCAGCTTATCGCGCGCCGCCTGCGCGAGCTGAATGTCTATTGCGAAATCCACCCCTATCAGAACGTCACGGATGCGTTTCTTGCCGATTTCGCGCCCCGGGCCGTGATCTTTTCCGGCGGCCCCGACAGCGTGGTGCGCGATGGCAGCCCGCGCCCGCCGGCCAGCGTCTTTGACGCAGACATCCCGATCCTCGGCATCTGCTACGGCCAGCAGGTCATGATGCAGGAACTGGGCGGCCGCGTCGAAGGCGGCAAGATTTCCGGCGGCGGCGGCACCGCCGAGTTCGGCCGCGCCTATGTGACCCCCACCGTGGACAGCCTCGATCTGCTGGATGGCTGGTTTGCCGGCGACGATGACCGCGAACAGGTCTGGATGAGCCACGGCGATCACGTGAGCGAACTGGCCCCGGGGTTCGAGGTTTACGGCACCTCGCCCAACGCGCCCTTTGCGATCACCGCCGACACCGCGCGGCAGTTCTATGCGGTGCAGTTCCACCCCGAGGTGCACCACACGCCCAATGGCGCGAAACTCTACGAGAATTTCGTGCGTCTGGCAGGGTTCAGGGGCGACTGGACCATGGGCGCCTACCGCGAGGAAGCGATCCGAAAGATCCGCGACCAGGTGGGCGACAAGCAGGTGATCTGCGGCCTGTCGGGCGGCGTGGACAGTTCCGTCGCGGCCGTCCTCATCCATGAGGCCATCGGCGATCAGCTGACCTGCGTCTTCGTCGATCACGGCCTCCTGCGCCACAAGGAAGCGGACGAGGTCGTGACCATGTTCCGCGATCACTACAACATCCCGCTGATCCATGCCGACGAAACCGAGCTCTTCCTCGGCGAGCTGGAAGGCCAGAGCGACCCCGAGACCAAACGCAAGATCATCGGCAGGCTCTTCATCGACGTTTTCCAGAAACACGCCAATTCCATCGAAGGGGCCGAGTTTCTGGCCCAGGGCACGCTCTATCCGGACGTGATCGAAAGCGTCAGCTTCTCCGGCGGCCCCTCCGTGACCATCAAGAGCCACCACAATGTCGGCGGCCTGCCCGAGAAAATGGGCCTCAAGCTGGTCGAACCCCTTCGCGAGCTGTTCAAGGACGAGGTTCGCGCGCTGGGCCGCGAGCTGGGCCTGCCGCAAAGCTTCATCGGCCGCCACCCCTTCCCCGGTCCCGGCCTGGCCATCCGCTGCCCCGGCGAGATCACCCGCGAGAAGCTCGGCATCCTGCGGCTCGCGGACGCGGTCTATATCGACCAGATTCGCAAGCACGGGCTCTATGACGAGATATGGCAGGCGTTCGTGGCGATCCTGCCCGTGCGCACCGTGGGCGTGATGGGCGACGGGCGGACCTATGACTTTGCCTGCGCGCTGCGCGCCGTGACCTCCGTCGATGGCATGACGGCGGATTACTACCCGTTCAGCCACACGTTCCTTGGCGAGACGGCGACCCGCATCATCAACGAGGTGCCGGGCATCAACCGCGTGACCTATGACATCACCTCGAAACCTCCCGGCACCATCGAATGGGAATGATCCCGGCCGGCAGATGACCCGACCCCGAGCGGAACCTGCCCGAAAACGCGTGCTTGCGGGGCAAAGGTCGATCCGACCCGCTAAACCGCGCCAGCGCCCGGCGGATCGGCGTCCGTGCATTCGCGCTCGCAAAAACAATCCCGATATTCGGATTCGCAGCACGCGCCGCAATGCTGCTTGAGCGCCACCCCGATGGCGAGCCTGGCCCGGTGCAGGCGCACGCGCAGATTTTCCTGTGAAACGCCCATTTCGGCCGCGACCTCCTTGCGCGGCTCTTCCAGAAAGTCGACCCGCCTCAGTATCTCGGAGTATTCGGGTCGGATTTCGGGGAGCAGGCCACGAAGGCAATTGCAGACCGCGCTGTCATCATCCGGACCGGACCCGTCGCCCTCCAGAACCATTCGTTCCTGAACATAGCGGGCATCCCCGCTCTTTCGCACGGTTTCCTTGCGGAAATGGTCCATCAGGACCGACTTCAGAACCGTGTACAACCAGCCGATCGCGCTTGCCTCGTCGCGCAGCTGCGTTCCGCTTTGCATCACGCGAATGCAGAAGGTCTGCAAAATATCCTCTGCCGTGGCCTTGTCGCCCACGCGGCGGATGAGATAGCGCTGGAAATCGGTGTAATGCGCCTTCAATGCGTGCGCCAGGGCAGGCGAAACCTGGCGCCGATCATCCGGCAAATCCGATCCCTCCGGCTGCATCTGTTCCAGATCACCCATCTTGTGCCCCTTTGGCAGGATCATAGACAAAGAATATGGGCCTGCAATGGCACGATTTCCACTACAGACTTCCGTTTCGGACAGAGCCTGCCGGCAATCGGGGCGCCGCCTCCCGCACGGACCCCCTGCGCGTGACCAGAACCACGCCGACAATGGCCAGCAAAATCCCGATGATTGTCGACACTCCCAGCGTTTCGCCATAAAACGCCACGCCCATCGCCAACCCGAAGATCGGCACGAGGAAACTGAACGCATTGGCCTTGTTCAGCGGAACTTCCGTCAGTGCGGACATCCAGATGACATAAACCAGGGCCGAGCCGAACACCGACAGCGCCACAAGAACGGTAACAAACGTGTACGTCCACTGGATCGCGCCCGGATCCTCGGTCAGGCCCGCGACAATGGCCAGTGGAACACTGCCGATCAGAAACTGTATCCCCATGGTCATCAGGGGATCGACCTGCCCGGCGATTTTCTTGATCATCACGTTGCTGACCGTGATCCCCAGGGCGGCGAGCACGATATAGGCGATGCCGAGCAGATAGTTGTCCTGACCGCCGGAAAACAACTGTGGCGCCGCGATCACCAGAATACCCAGGAACCCGAGGAACAGCCCGACCTTGCCCACGGCCTGCAACCGCTCGCCAAGCACGATGCCACCGAGACCGGCGGCCAGCAGGGGCTGCGTGTTCGCGATCACCGTGGCAATCCCCGGCGAGACGAATTCAGCGGCATGAAACATGCCCAGAAATCCCAGGCTGGTGGCACCGACACCCATGACACCCAGAATTGCCCAGACGCGGACCCCGCGGGGAAACGGACGGCGCAGCGCATATGCCAGCCCGACCAGAACCACACCGGCGATCACGGCGCGCAGCGTAGCGAAACTGAGATGCGGTGCCAGCGTGATCCCGATGGTTATGAAGGGAAAACAGGCCGCCCAGAGCAACATCGCCGCCACGATCTTGAAGAGTGATGGAAAACTCATGCTGACTCGAGCCTTGCAGTCTCGATCAGCGAATGTAAACGCGGGACATGTGTCATTCGTGTTTCGCTGGCACGAGTGTCAGGACCACCAGTTGGCAAAGACAGCGTCGCGCATGGTCGAGGCGACGGGTTGCCTCGGCCCGCGAACATCCGGTCTCGCGCGCTATCTGCGAAACCGTTTGCCCCCGCAACTCGGACCGCGCGAGGATGTCGGCATCGTCCCGCTCCAGATGACTGAAAAGCGTCAGCGCCAGGTCATGAACGAGCCGCTTGAGTTCTGCGTCTTCGGATGCCTCCGGGTCGGGCGGGCAGCCCGGGCACGACCCGGGGCTGAGGGGCGCGCGCATAAGGCCATCGAAGGTGCTCTGTCGCATGTCTGATCTTTCCTGATTGCTTCGCTCTTTCAATTCAACCGACGTCTGGCCGGCCTGTCCGTTACGATATTTTCCCCATGCCGCCGAACGATTGATGAATGCGCGGCGGGGCGTGTGGCGGCCTGTAACGGACGTCAGGCCCGCGCGTCTTCCAATGCAGGCGGCTTGTTCAAGGCGCCGGGTGGATCACCACCATGCAGAACACCGAAAGAAAGGAATGTGTCATGTCCCTGTTGGCTGAACCCGGCCTTCTCCTGTTCCTGACAGGCAGCATCTTGCTCCTTGGCGTGCCCGGCCTTGCCCGATCACGGTCGGCTGTGGCTCCTGGCATCGCTCGCCCTGCCCCGGGTCAGAGACGCGCCAGCCGCTGAAACCCGCTCGGTCGATGCGCGCCCGGCTGGCCGCACGATCGACCCGGACCGGTTGCGGCGCTTGTCCCGGGCCCCCACGAGGGCGGCGCGGATGACACAGGGACCGATCCGCGTTGTCGGTCCCGGGGCCCATATGCGAAGGTCCTCTCACTGCACCGCAAGGAAACCTGTTGTGAGTTCTGCAAACTCGATCTGCATCCTGGGCGGTTATGGGGATGTCGGGCTGCGGGTTGCGGGCCTGCTGCACGCACAAACCCAGGCCAGGCTTTTGCTTGTCGGCCGCGATGCGAAACGGGCGGACACCGCCGCATTGTCGATTGGCCCGCGCTGTCGGGGCCTGGCGCTTGACGTGCGTGATCAGGATGCTGCGGCGCGGCTTGCAGAGGCCGCCCTTTGCGTCAACCTGACCGAAGCGACACCGCCCGCCCTCGCCGCCGACCTGATATCCAACGGCACGCATTTTATCGACAGCTCGGCATCCCCGGCCTATGTGGCCGATCTGGAGAAGACGATAAACGCTCTGCCCGGCCCGCGCGCGACAGGCGTTCTTGAAGCAGGGCTTGCGCCGGGGCTGACCAATCTTCTGGCCGCCCGCATGTGCGAGCGCCATCCCGACACGCGCAGCATCGACATCCTGTTGGAATTGGGGATGGGCGTGCATCATGGTCTGGCTGCAACGGCATGGACATTGCAGGCACTGGACCGAACCTACCCGATGAAGTCGGACGGGAACTGGCACGAAATCCGAACCGGCGCGATATGCCGCCATTTCACCTCCAGCACAGAAAGCATACTGGGCATCGGCTTTGCCTTCAGCGACCAGAGGAGCATTGCGCGCGATCTCGACCTGGCCGGTGCGCGCACGTTTCTGGCGATCAGCCCCGGCTGGATGACCAGGGTTCTGCGCTGGCTGGGCCGTGGACCCTTGCGGCACGTCCTGCGCCGCAACGCGATGGCTGCGGCACGCATCATGCAGCACCTGCCGACCCTGGGATCAAAGGGGACGCGGCTGATCATCGAAGGACGCAACGCACAGGGCAAGGTCATCGGGATGCACCATTTTTCCAGTGGCCCGCAATCCGATCTGACAGCCGGCGTGATCGCACAGCTCGCGCTGGCCCTGATGTCCCCGTCAACCGATCCGCGCCGGGGTCTGCAACCGCTCGGCACGTTCGTGGACCCCGCATCCTTCGCTGAACGGATGTGATGCGCGAAGCCTCAGGACACCGGCCTGCGCCCGCAGCCTCTGAAAGCCGCTTCTTTCTGGTTGAAAATACCCCTGCCCACGGCCCGGCAGGCGAACACCTCAGCCGCGGGGGGCGTCAAGGCGCTCGGCCAGCTCTGGCACCAGCGACTTGCCGCCCCCACCGCCCCCACCACCGATCTCGGCGCCCGCAGCCGCAAGACCATGGGCGCACCGCGTTCCGCTTCGGGCGCAGCTTCGGCAACTGTAACGGGTCGGGGTCGTCTGCGTCCTGACAAGGAACCCATCGACACAGGGAGAGCCGGCCATGAATGACAGCACCAAACTCAAGCACCTGGACGCGACCATGGTCGAACCCGTTGCTCCGGCCAAACGGGCTCGGCCAAGGTTCAACCTGTGGAAACACTTTCTCACCGGGTTTCTGAACAGGTCCATCAAGGCGGGAACGCTGGACCTGACCTTCCCGGACGCATCGCGTGTCCGGTTCGGGTCGGGTCACCCATATGTGGCGGCCACGATCATATCCTTTCGTTCCCTGCGCCGGATCGCGCTGAACCCGGACCTTGCCGTCGGAGAGGCCTATATGGACGGCACTCTGCGCGTGGACAGCGGCGACATCTACGGGTTTCTCGATCTTGTGCTGGGCAATCTGGGGGATGCCACAAACTCGCCGCTGCGCCGGGCCTGGTTTTCGTTTCGCCGCCTGATCCGGCCCTTGACCCTGTTCAACCCGGCGCGTCGCTCACAGCGCAATGTGGCGCATCACTATGATCTCACGGATCAGCTCTATGAGCTGTTTCTTGATGCCGACCGGCAATATTCCTGCGCCTATTTCGCCACGCCCGAAGACACGCTGGATCAGGCCCAGACACAGAAGAAGCGCCATATCGCGGCCAAGCTTCTTCTGGAGCCGGGGCAGCGGGTGCTGGACATCGGATCGGGCTGGGGCGGCATGGCCCGGTTTCTGGCGCGCGAGGCGGATGTTTCGGTGACCGGCCTCACGCTCTCCGGTGAACAGCTGGCCTACGCCAGGACCGAAACGGCCAGGGCAGGCCAGGACGACAAGGTGACGTTCCATCTGCGCGACTACCGGCACGAGAGCGCGCGCTATGACCGGGTCGTATCGGTCGGCATGTTCGAACATGTGGGCACGCCGCACTACCGCACCTATTTCGACAAGGTTGCCGAGCGTCTGACAGAGGATGGCGTCGCATTGATCCATACGATCGGAAACAGCGGCCCGCCGGGTGCACCGGGCGCGTGGATCAAGAAGTACATCTTTCCGGGCGGATATGTGCCTTCCATGTCCGAGGTTCTTCCGGCCATCGAGAAAAGCGGTCTGATCGTGACGGATGTCGAGGTCCTGCGCCTGCATTACGCCGAAACGCTGCGCGCCTGGCGACAGCGGTTTCTGGCCAATCGCGATCAGGTTGCGGCGCTTCATGACGACAGGTTCTGCCGGATGTGGGAGTTCTACCTTGCCGCCTGCGAGGCCGCGTTCCGGCACACCGGGCTTGTCGTGTTTCAGTTTCAGCTGGCAAAGCGCAAGACGACCGTGCCCCTGACCCGCGACTATATCGGGGATGCGCAGGCAAATCTCTGACACCGCGTCACGGGCGCAGACGGACCGGCCCGAGATCGCGGCTTGCACCCCGAACGGCTGTCCGGTTAGCTAGGGCCCGAAACTGTGCCGGTTCCAGGCTCGGACACAAGGAAATGGATCCAAGGTGAGCGCCAAACCCCTGACTCTCGACAGGATGTCCGGCGTGTTGATCCTCGGTGCCATTGTGCTTGCGCTGATCGCGGCAAATTCGCCGCTCGCCCCGGTTTACGACGCCATTCACCACGCTCCGATCCGCATCGGCCTGGCACCTTACCTGATCGACGAGCCGCTGATCGTCTGGATCAATCAGGGGCTGATGACCCTTTTCTTCGTGCTGGTCGGCGTCGAAATCAAACGTGAGCTGGTCGAGGGCCATCTGTCGAGCCTGCGCCGCGCGGCATTGCCCGCGATTGCGGCGGTCGGCGGCATGGTCATCCCCGCCCTGATCTATGTCGCCTTCACCGCGGCCGGAGGCGAGGCGTTGCGCGGCTGGGCGATCCCGATGGCAACCGACATCGCTCTTGCCCTGGCGCTCCTGTCGCTGCTGGGCCGTCGCGTCCCTGCCGGCCTCAAGGTCTTTCTGATGGCGCTGGCGATCTTCGACGATCTAGGGGCGGTTGCGATCATCGCGGTTTTTTACGGCGAGGAGATCCGGTTTCTTCCAATGATGGTCGCCGGTCTGACATTCGGGGTCATGGTCGGTCTCAATCGCATCGGACATGCACACCCGCTGGCGCTGGCGGTGCTGGGCGCAGTGCTCTGGGTTGCGCTCTTCCAGTCGGGGGTCGAGGCGGCACTTGCAGGTGTCCTGATCGCGGCGGTCGTTCCCAACGGAACGGATCCCGACCCCGAAAGATCACCGCTGCTGCGAACAGAGCGGCTCCTGCACCCCTGGGCAAGTCTCCTGATCGTTCCGCTCTTCGGCTTTTTCAACGCGGGCGTGTCGATCGAGGTCGAGACAATACGCAATATCTCCGGCGGAGTGTCGCTCGGGGTCTTTCTGGGGCTGTTTCTGGGCAAGCAGATCGGCGTGCTCGGCGCGACATGGTGTGCGGTCAGGCTCAAGATCGGCGTGCTGCCACCGGGCGTCGGCTTCCGGCATATCCATGGCGCGGGTCTTCTGGCCGGTGTGGGATTTACCATGAGCCTCTTTGTCACCGCGCTGGCCTTTGAGGCGCCCGCACTGGCCGCCAATGCGCGGCTCGCGATCCTCGCCGCCTCCAGCCTGTCCGCCGTTGCGGGGCTGCTTGTCCTGTGGATGATCCGGGGCGAAACGGACACGCGCCTGCCATGACACCTCGGGAACCGTGGCCCGAGTGAGATCACCGTCGCGGGCCGTTCCAGTTCACCGCGCCCCTTCCCCGAAGAACCGGCACTCAGACGTTTCTGAGACGCCTTGCGGATTTCTTGCCCGAGCCTGTAACGGCGTCGTTCCGGCAACGTCTTGATAACCGAGCCCCTGGAAACACTGGGGGGCTGTCATAGTCGCGCGACATCAAGCGTCCTGGCTCAAAGGAGTGATCCAAATGTCAGAGTCAAACACCATCCGCATCTACCCGGTCGGCATGTCCCTCGGCATCCTGCTGGCCGCAAGCTTTGCCCTCTGCGTGGCGTTCGGACTGCTGTTTCCGGGTGCCACGATGTATCAGGCGTGGTTGCCGCTGCTGCCCGGCGTGAGCTGGATCAGCTGGCCCAGCGCCCTTCTCGGACTGGTCGAAAGCTTTGCCTATGGCTGGTATATCGCCGTGATCTTCGTGCCGGCCTGGAACTTCTTCTCGCGGAGAGCATCGGCATGAACACCGTCACGTCGATTGCCCCTTTGCTGCCTGCCAGCGCAGAACTGCCCGAACCGACATCCGCCAAACCGGCCCCGCCCGCCGATCCGGTCGCCTATGGCCGCGATCTCTGGGAACGCTCGGTCCTGTTTCTGGACACGCTGCGGGAGCGTGCCGACAACATGATCGCGCATGAGCGTGCCGGAATGCCGCCGCTGCTGGATTTCAAATATGAGACCCTGCTGGATGCGCGGAATTTCGACCACCCGGCCAATTACGCATTGCTCAGGATCACCGAGGTGGACGGCAATTGCTGGGATGACTGCGTCGACGAGACAAAGCCGCCCGTCATCGTGGTGGACCCCCGCGCGGGTCACGGCCCCGGCATCGGCGGGTTCAAGCGCGACAGCGAGGTCGGCATGGCCATGGCCGAGGGGCACCCGGTCTATTTTGTCATCTTCTTTCCCGAACCCGCCCCCGAGCAGACGCTGGAAGACGTGCTGATGGCCCTGCGCCGGTTTGTCGACGAGGTCTCGGCGCGCCACGAAGGCGCGGCGCCGGTCCTTTACGGCAATTGTCAGGCAGGCTGGGCCGTGACGCTGCTGGCGGCGCATTGCGAAGGGCTGGCCGGACCGGTGGTCCTGAATGGCTCTCCCCTGTCCTACTGGGCGGGCGAGGAAGGCGTGAATCCGATGCGGGTGTCAGGCGGCCTGCTGGGCGGCGCGTGGCTTTCCCATCTGACGGCCGATCTGGGCGACGGGCGCTTTGACGGGGCGTGGCTGGCGCAGAATTTCGAGAGCCTCAAACCGGAAAAGGCGATCTGGGAGAAATACGCCGGCCTGTTCACCAATGTGGATGGCGAACGGGAGCGCTTTCTCGATTTCGAGCGGTGGTGGAACGGCTTTTATGCCCTCAGCCGCCCGGAAATCCTGTCGATCACCCAGAACCTGTTTATCGGCAACCAGCTGGAAGATGGCGAAATGAGGATCGGCGATCACTGTGTGGCCGACCTGCGCAAGATCACGAACCCGATGATCGTGTTTGCCTCCTACGGCGACAACATCACGCCGCCTGCACAGGCGCTGGGCTGGATACCCGCGGTCTACAAGGACACCGCCGACCTCAGGGCGGCAGGCCAGCGGATCGTCTACCTGACCAATGACCATGTCGGTCATCTGGGCATTTTCGTGTCCGCCTCGGTGGCCAGGCTCGAACATCGCGCCATTCTCGAAAACCTCGGCAAGATCGAGAAGCTGAAGCCGGGCCTCTACGAGATGAAGATCGAGGCCGCCACCGGCAAGGCCCACGCCCATGATGCGCAATACAAGGTCCGGTTCGAGCCCCGCGAGGTCAGCGACCTTGCCTGTGAGGTGCCCGAACAGGCGTTCGATACCGTGCGGCGCGTGTCCGAGATCAACGAGGCATTCTATGCGACCTATATCAGCCCATGGGTGCGGCTGATGACGACCCCGGCGAGCGCCGAGATGCTGAAATGGATGCATCCGATGCGCACCAGCCGCCTGATGTTTTCGGAACGGTTCAACCCTTGGATGGGCCTGATCCGGAGCACCGCCGAGCGCGTTGCCGAAACGCGGGTGCCACTGGACGCGGACGACCCGATGATGCGGCGCGAACGGGCGGCCATCTCTGCCGTCGCAGACGCCATCGAGCGCGCGCGCATCGCGCGTGACGCGACCTGCGAACGCACGTTCAGGACGCTCTATGGCGGCGGCATGACAGGCATCGAAACCGACGAAAAAACGCCTGTCTGAGGCGAACGGAGACACGAAATGCAATGGATCATTGAAAACTGGATCATTCTCCTGATCGGCGTTGGAATGTTGGCGATGCACCTGTTCGGACACGGGCACGGGCACGGCCGCAAGCATGGGGCCAAGGACGAGGGCCAGGCATCTCATCCGCACCCGTCAAAGGACGCCGAGACGCCGGCCCGGACGACCGCTACCGACCGGCCCGGGGAGGATGAAAATGCCTGAGCCCGTCCTTCTGACGCTCAACGCCGGATCGTCCTCGCTGAAATTCGCGCTGTTCACCGCCTCCGGCCACCCCAGACGGCTGTGGTCCGGGGCGATCGACCGGATTGGCCTGCCGGGCGCGCATTTCCGGTTGAGCGATGCGCGCAGAACGGTAGTGCTTGACGAACCGGGCCGTCTCGACAGCCACGAGGCCGCTCTGACCCGACTGCTGAACGCGATTGCCAGCTTGCCGGGCGCGCTCGATCTGGTCGCGGTCGGTCACCGCATCGTGCATGGCGGGCCGGACTGCGATTGCCCGAAACGGATCACGCCCGCCCTTCTGGCACGGCTGCACCGGCTGACGTCGATGGCACCGCTGCACATGCCGCCCAATCTCGCCGGGGTCCAGGCGGTTCAGGCCGTCCGGCCCGACGTGTTCCAACTGGCCTGTTTCGACACGGCCTTTCACCACGACCTGCCGCGCATGGCGCGGATGACGGCCCTGCCCCGCGCCTATGCCGACGACGGCATTCGGCGCTATGGCTTTCACGGTCTTTCCTATGAATACATCGTGAAGACGCTGCGCGACGATGGTGTGAACACCGACGCCGAACGCATCATCATCGCGCATCTGGGCAACGGCGCCTCCATGGCGGCACTCCGCGGCGGCAAACCGGTCGAGACAAGCATGGGGTTTTCGACCATTGCCGGACTGCCGATGGGCACCCGGCCCGGCGATCTTGATCCGGGCATCGTGCTTTACCTCATGCAGGAAAAAGGCATGAAACCCGACGAGGTCGCGGATCTGCTCTATCATCAGAGCGGGCTTCTGGGCCTTTCGGGGGCCAGCCGGAACATGCACGACCTGCTGGACAGCCACGAGGAAAACGCCGCCGAGGCGGTCGAGTTTTTCTGCTATCAGGCCCGGCTGCATCTCGCGCGGCTGACGGCCGCGCTTGGCGGGCTTGACCGCGTCGTGTTCACGGGCGGGATCGGCGAGAATTCGGCCGAGATACGCGGCAGGATCTGTGCCGGTCTCGGCTATCTCGGGATCAGCCTCGCCGGTCATGCGAACACGGCCGTCGACAAGGTGATTTCTGCGCCGGGCGCCCGCGTGACCATCGAGGTCCGCGCAACCGACGAGGAAGAGATGATCGCCCGCCATGTGGCCGCACAACGCAGTGACAGCCGCCAGCCCCAACCCGCCGCGATGGAGGGCTGATCCATGCTGGCTCACACATCGAAACTTCAGGGCCTTGTCGGCAGGGTGCGTGACCTGCCGCCGCTTCGCGTTGCCGTTGCGGATGGCGCACAGCCCGTCGTTCTTGAGACGCTGCGGGATGCCGTCGCCGCGGGCCTGGTCGAGCCGCGGCTGATCGGCGACCCGGACGAGACGCTGAAACTCTGCCGCGCACTGGACTGGTCGCCGAAACCCGATTGGCTCGTCCCGGCGCATTCGGATCCCGAAGCCGCAACCATCGCCGTGCGCATGGTGCGCCGGGGTGAGGCCGATATTGTCATGAAAGGCAATATTCACACCGACGTTCTGATGCGCGCCGCCCTGAACAGCGAAACCGGCCTGCGCGTCCCCGGACGCCGGTGCAGTCACGCCTTCGTCGTTGACGTCCCCGGCCATGACCGGCTGATCGGCATCACGGATGCTGCGATCAACATCACCCCGGACCTCACCGCGAAGGGCGAGATTTGCCAGAATGCGGTCGATCTGTTTCACAGGCTGGGTGTCCCCGAGCCCCGGGTCGCCGTCCTGTCGGCGGTCGAGACTGTCACGGGCGCGATCGCCTCGTCCCTTGATGCCGCCTGTCTGACGCTGATGGCGCGGCGCGGCCAGATCACCGGCGCGCGGGTCGACGGGCCGCTTGCCTTCGACAATGCCATTTCCGCAAGGGCCGCGCATGAAAAAGGCATCCTGTCGGACGTGGCCGGCGCGGCGGACATCCTTCTGGTGCCCGATCTGGTGTCGGGCAACATCCTTGCCAAGGCGCTTGAGTATCTTGGCAAGGCTACAGCCGCAGGCATCGCCCTGGGGCTGTCGGCCCCGGTTGTGCTGACCTCGCGCGCCGATCCGGCACCGGCGCGCATGGCGTCGCTGGCGCTGGCGGCCCTGATGCTTGACCGACCCGGCCCTGTACAGACCACGGCGACCGATGAGCCGGAGACAAGCCTCGCCGCCCTACCCCAACCCGAACATGCCTGCTGCGCGCCAACCGCCCCAGCAGCCGTCACGGAGGCCGCAGCATGACCTACGCCATCCCCGCGTCCAGTCCCACCCGGTTGCTGGACATGACAGACAAGAAGGGGCTGATTGTCGGCATCGCCAATGAAAACAGCCTGGCCTGGGCCACCGCACGTCACTGCCACATGGCGGGGGCCGATCTGGCGCTGACCTATCTGAACGACAAGGCGCAGCCCTTTGTCGAGCCTCTGGCGCAATCCATAGATGCCCCGATCCTGATGCCCTGCGATGTGGCGCGCGACGATCAGCTAGACGCGGTCTTCGAGCGCATCGCCGATGCCTGGGGGCGGCTCGATTTTCTGGTCCACGCGATTGCCTGGGCGCCCACAGACGATCTGCACGGGCGGCTGACCGATTGTTCTGCCGAAGGGTTCGGTCAGGCGATGCAGGTGTCGTGCCATTCCTTTATCCGCATGGCGAAACTTGCCGAACCGCTGATGGCCCACGGGGGCAGCCTGACGACGCTCAGTTTCCTCGGGGCTGAAAAAGTGGTAGACCATTACAACCTGATGGGTCCGGTCAAGGCCGCTCTTGAAAGTTCGGTGCGCTATCTCGCCCATGAACTGGGACCGAAAGGCATTCGCGTCAACGCGATCTCTGCCGGGGCGGTCAGGACCCGCGCCGCGTCGGGCATCGAGCATTTCGACGAGCTGATCCGCGAGACCGAGACCAAATCGCCGCTGCGCCGAACCGTTACCGCCGACGAGGTGGGGCGCGCCGCCCTGCTGCTGGCCAGCGATCACACAACCGCCATCACCGGCGAAATCCTGCATGTCGATGCGGGCTTCCACGTCGATGGCATGATTTTTCATTGAACGTCGCGTTACCCTGAAAGCGTGACCCGACGACACAGAAGGAACACAGGATGAATATCTCCAAAGGCCAGATCGGCAAAACAGCCGGTGACGGGGAAGACCTCGATACCGTACCCGAAGGGTATGCCGGCACCGTCTATACCTGTTCGAAGCACCCCGAAGTGCGCCGCACCGAAGAGGGCTCCTGCCCGAAATGCGGCATGTTCCTGACGCCCGAGGGCGACGCTGGCGAACACGGACACGATGATCATTCAGGTCATGGCCACAACCAAGATCACTCCGATCACGATCACGCCGGCCACGGCCATGCCTGCCACGGTCATGACGATGACCCGGCGGCGCTCAAGGACCTGAAGGGCGGAAAATATGATACGGTGCCCGCGGGCTTTACCGGAACGATCTATACCTGCCCGATGCACGCGCAGGTGCGCCACCCCGGCCCCGGCTCCTGCCCGCTATGCGGCATGGCACTTGAACCGGAAACCGTCAGCCTGGAAGATGAAGGCCCCAACCCCGAACTCGTCGATTTTTCACGTCGGATGTGGGTCGGCATCGCACTTACGATCCCGATCCTGATCATCACCATGCCGACCTATCTGGGCTATCCGCAGATCCGGGAATTCTTTGGCGAACAGACCTCGCTCTGGATCGAGGTGGTGTTGTCAACGCCGGTCATTCTCTGGTCCGGCTGGCCGTTCTTCACCCGCGGTTTCAACTCCTTCCGCACGATGAACCTCAACATGTTCAGCCTGATCTCCATGGGCGTCGGCGCGGCCTTTGTGTTTTCGATGTTTGCCGTGATCATGCCTGGCATTTTCCCCGACGGGTTCCGCGATCCTGAAACCGGTGCCGTCGGCGTCTATTTCGAAGCCGCCGCCGTCATCGTCACTCTGGTCCTGGTGGGACAGGTGATGGAGCTGCGCGCCCGCGAAGGGACCGGCAAGGCCATTCGCGCGCTGCTCGATATGGCGGCCAAAACCGCGCTGGTGATCCGTCCCGACGGCACCGAAGAGGAAATCGAGCTGGACCAGGTGCAACTGGGCGATCACATCCGGGTCCGCCCCGGCGACAAGGTGCCGGTGGATGGCGTCGTGGTCGAGGGCCGCTCATCCGTGGACGAATCGATGATATCGGGTGAACCCGTGCCGGTCGAAAAGGTCGAGGGCGAGCCGGTGACAGGTGCCACGATCAACGGCACCGGCAGCCTGGTGATCGAGGCCACCCGCATCGGCGCCGACACCATGCTCAGCCAGATCGTGCAGATGGTCGCCAACGCGCAGCGCAGCCGCGCGCCGATCCAGAAATACGCCGACAGGGTTGCCGGCATGTTCGTTCCGGCCGTTATCGCGATCGCGGTCACGTCGTTCATCGTCTGGTCGATCTGGGGACCTGACCCTGCCATGGCCTACGGGCTTGTCTCGGCGGTGGCGGTCCTCATCATCGCCTGCCCCTGTGCTTTGGGTCTGGCCACGCCGATGTCGATCATGACGGCGACCGGAACGGGCGCGCAGATGGGCGTGCTGATCAAGAACGCCGAAGCGCTGGAGCGGTTCGAAAAGATCGACACGCTGATCGTCGACAAGACCGGCACCCTGACCGAAGGCAAACCCAAACTGGTCGCGGTGCTGCCCGAGGACGGCCATGACGAGGCCGAGGTTCTGCGCCTTGCCGCGTCGCTGGAACGCGGCTCCGAACACCCGCTGGCCGAGGCCATCGTGCGCGGGGCCGAGGAACGCGGCGTCGAGTTTGCCAAGGCCGAGGAGTTCGAGGCGGTGACCGGCAAGGGCGTCAAGGGTGTCGTCGATGGCAAGGCCGTCGCACTCGGCAATGCCGCACTGATCCATGACATGGGGCTGGACAGCGGCGACCTGGTCGATACCGCCAATGCGCGGCGCGACGAGGGCGAGACGGTGATGTTCATCGTGCTCGATGGTGCCATCGCCGGGCTGGTCAGCGTGGCCGACCCGGTCAAGGACACCACACCGGATGCCCTGAAGGCGCTGCACGGGCTTGGCTTTCGTATCATCATGGCGACCGGCGACAACGAGCGCACCGCGCAGGCGGTCGCCAACCGGCTTGGCATCGACGAAATCCGCGCCGATGTGCTGCCCGAGGACAAGGCCCGCATCATTCGGGAGTTGCAGGAGCAGGGCAAGAAGGTCGCCATGGCCGGTGACGGGGTCAACGACGCGCCCGCGCTCGCCCAGGCCGATGTCGGCATCGCCATGGGTACCGGCGCCGATGTGGCCATCGAAAGCGCCGGGTTCACACTGGTCAAGGGCAACCTCGACGGTATCGTGCGGGCGCGCAGGCTGAGCCAGGCCACGATGCGCAACATCCGCGAGAACCTGTTCTTCGCGCTGATCTACAACGCATCGGGCGTGCCCATCGCGGCGGGCATACTCTATCCGTTCCTCGGCATCCTGATCGGCCCGATCTTTGCCGCCTTCGCGATGAGCGCCTCGTCCCTGTCGGTGGTGCTGAACGCGCTGCGGCTGCGGCGGCTGAAGTTCTGAACGGGGGCTGGCCAAAAGCCGGCCCCGCGCTCGCCAGATCGCGGCCGGTGCTCTGTGCAAACAGTGGCACCGGCCGCCACAAACGAAAGGATTGACCCCGATGGAACATGAAAAACATTCCGCCTCTGATCCGTCCGGCGAAACCGGCCCGGCACCCCGGCCGGAACAGCAACAGCCGTTCTGGAAGACGGGCTTCGGGATCAGCCTGATCATCGCTCTGGCCGTCGCCGCCCTGCTGCTCGGGTTCGAACACCGCATTCACATCTTTGGCGGAAACGGGTTGCTGATCCTGCTGCTGCTGGGCTGCGGAGTGCTGCACCTGTTCATGCATCGTGGTCATGGCGGACACGGAGGCGGCGACAAGTCATGACCGTCGGGCCCGGATATGGGCTTTGGCTCTTTGCGCTTTTGACCACGGCGATCTTCATCATGTTCGCCTTCAGCGTCTTCAGACCGCGGACGCCAGGGGACTGGCGCAGCTCCGGCGCAGGGTTCGATGCCTGGGTGGCCCGAGTCCCGGCCTTCATTCCCGTCTTGCGGCAGACCCGCAAGACATTTCAATAGACGAAAAAAGGAGACGTCCCATGACCGATCAGCAGATTGATACGAAACCGGACGCCGATGGAATGGCATCCTGGTTTCCCACAGCCTACACGATCCTGTTTGCCCTGATCGTGATCGTTGCCGCGCTGACCTGGATCATTCCGGCGGGGCAGTATGACCGCGCGATGAACGAAGAGGTCGGCCGCGAAATCGCGGTTCCGGGCACCTATCAGACGGTCGAGGCAAATCCGCAGGGGTTCATGGATGTCATGCTGGCGCCCGTCGCGGGGTTCTATGACCCCGACAGCTATGCCGCCAATGCCATCGACGTGGCACTGTTCGTACTGATGCTGGGCGGGTTTCTGGGCGTGGTCAACGCCACCAGATCCATCGACACCGGCATCCAGACCGCGATGGGCCGATTGAAAGGGCGCGAGATCTGGATGATCCCGATCCTCATGTCGCTCTTCGCGCTGGGCGGGACGACCTATGGCATGGCCGAAGAGACGCTGGCCTTCTATGCGCTGCTGATCCCGGTGGTCATTGTCGCGGGGTTCGACGCGGTCACGGGGGTCGCGATCATCCTGATAGGGGCGGGCATCGGCACGCTGGGCTCGACCATCAACCCCTTTGCAACCGTCATCGCCTCCAACGCGGCGGCGATCCCCTTCACGCAAGGCATGGCGCTGCGGCTGCTCATCCTGATCGGGGGCCTGGTGATCTGCATCGCCTATGTCATGCGCTATGCCTCCAGGGTCAAGGCCGACCCGTCCCGCTCCGTGGTCGCGGCACAGCGCGACGCGCATCGCCGGATTTTCCTGAGCGCCAGTGACACCGGCATCGCGGACACAAAGCTCACCGGCACGCAAAAGCTGGTGCTGGTGCTGTTCTTTGCCACCTTTGCCGTGATGATCTGGGGTGTGTCCAGCCAGGGCTGGTGGATGGCGAGGATGGGCGCGCTCTTCTTCGGCATGGCCATTGTCGTGGGGCTGGTCGCGCGCATGGGCGAGAAAAAGCTGACCTCGGCCTTTGTCGACGGCGCAAAGGACCTGCTGGGCGTGGCGCTGGTGATCGGGCTGGCCCGCGGCATCGTGGTGATCATGGAACAGGGGCTGATCGCCGACACGATCCTCTACAGCGCCGCCGATACGCTGGGCGGCCTGTCGCAGATCGCCTTCATCAACCTGATGCTCTGGATCGAGATCGGGATGAGCTTTCTGGTGCCCTCCTCATCCGGCCTGGCGGTTCTGTCGATGCCGATCCTGGCCCCGTTAGGGGATTTTGCGGGCGTCGATCGCGATCTGGTGGTGACGGCCTATCAATCCGCAAGCGGGCTGGTGAACCTGATCACGCCGACCTCGGCGGTGGTGATCGGCGGGCTCGCGATCGGGCGCGTGTCCTTCGACCGCTGGCTGGTGTTCATCTGGCCGCTGCTGCTGATCCTGACCCTGTTCATCATGGCGGCGCTCAGCGTCGGCGCAATCCTCTGACCTCAAGGAGACATTCAATGACCGATCACGCTCTGGGCGTACATTCCGAAACCGGCCAACTGCGGCAGGTGATCGTCTCGCCGCCCGGTCTGGCGCATCGTCGCCTGACCCCGGACAACTGCGCCGATCTGCTGTTTGACGATGTGTTCTGGGTCAAGCAGGCGATCAAGGACCATGCCGTCTTTGCCGACATCATGCGCGGCGAGGGCATCGAGGTGCTGGATGCCATGACCCTGCTGGCCGAGACGCTGGACATTAAAGAGGCGCGCGCCTGGGTGCTCGACCATCGCATCACCCGCAACGATGTGGGCGTGGGGATGCGCGACGACCTGCGCGCCTGGATGGAGGCGCTGCCGGGCGCGGATCTCGCCAGGTTTCTGGTCGGCGGGATCAAGGTCGACGACCTGCCCTTCACCCCGTCCGGCATGTTCGGCAGCTACCTGGGTCAGCACGGCTTCATCCTGCCGCCCTTGCCCAATTTCATCTTCACGCGGGACAATTCCGCCTGGGTCTATGGCGGCGTCTCGCTGAACCCGATGTACTGGCCGGCACGGCGGCCCGAAACGCTGCTCATGGCGGCCGTTTATCGGTCCCACCCCAAATTCACGGGCGCGCGGGTCTGGTTCGGCGATCCGACGCGCGAATTTGGCGCAGCTACCCTGGAAGGCGGCGACGTCATGCCCATCGGCCACGGCGTCGTGATGGTCGGCATGGGCGAACGCTCCACGCCGCAGGCGGTGGGTCAGCTGGCCGAAGCGTTGTTCGCAGGCGGCGAGGTGACGCGCGTCATCGCCTGCCAGATGCCAAGCTCGCGCGCGGCGATGCATCTGGACACGGTGTTCACCCATTGCGGCGGCGACGTCGTGACCACCTATCAGGAGGTGGCCGATGCGATCACCTGCTACGACCTGCGCCCCGGCCCCGGCAATGCCCCTCTCGATATCCGCCGCGACGCCCGCCACCTGTTCGAGATCACCGCGGAGATACTCGGGTTCAAGAAACTGCATCTGGTCCCGACCGGCGGCAGCGATCTGGCCGAACAGTCGCGCGAGCAGTGGAATGACGGCAACAACGTGCTGGCGCTGCGGCCCGGCGTTGTGGTCGGCTATGACCGCAACGACGACACCAACGCCGCGCTGAAAGACGCGGGCATCGAGGTGCTGGCCATCCCCGGCGCCGAACTGGGCCGCGGCCGCGGCGGCAGCCATTGCATGAGCTGCCCCACCATCCGCGACGCAATCTGACAAAAGGAAACCCCATGTCCTACAACCTGCGAAACCGCCACTTTCTGGCCCTGCGCGACTTCAGCCCGCAGGAAATCGGCTTTCTGCTGAAACTGTCGGCAGACCTCAAGGCGGCAAAATACGGCGGCTACGAAGTGCCGCGCCTGACCGGCAAGGAAATCGCGCTGATCTTCGAGAAGGACAGCACCCGCACGCGCGTAGGCTTCGAGGTGGCCGCCCACGATCAGGGCGCCCATGTCACCTATCTGGGGCCGTCGGGGTCGCATCTGGGCAAGAAGGAGACCGTCAAGGACACCGCCCGCGTGCTGGGCCGGGTCTATGACGCGATCGAGTATCGCGGCTTCGGTCAGCCCATCGTCGAGACACTGGCGCAATATGCCGGAGTGCCGGTTTACAATGGCCTCACGGACGAATTTCACCCAACTCAGATCCTCGCAGATTTCCTCACGATGTCCGAGCATTCCGACAAACCACTGGGCCAGATTGCCTATGCGTTTCTGGGCGATGCGGGCAACAACATGGGCGACAGCCTGCTGATCGGCGGGGCCAAGATGGGCATGGATGTGCGTCTGTGCGCGCCCAAGTCCTGCTGGCCCGATCCGGCCATTCAGGACGAGGCACAACAGATCGCCGGGACCACCGGCGCGCGGATCACCATCACCGAAGATGTGGGCGAGGCTGTGAAAGACGCCGATTTCATCTACACCGATGTCTGGCTGTCGATGGGCGAGGCCAAGGATAAATGGGAGGAGCGCATTCGCCAGCTCCTGCCCTATCAGGTCAACTCGGACGTGATGGCGCAGACCGGCAATCCACGGACCAAATTCATGCATTGCCTGCCCGCTTTCCACAATGCCGACACCGAGGTCGGTGCCGAGATCGCCAGGCATTTCGACATCACCGCGATGGAAGTGACCGAGGAGGTGTTCGAAAGCCCGGCCTCCATCGTGTTCGATCAGGCCGAGAACCGGCTGCACACCATCAAGGCGGTTCTTGTCGCCACATTGGGGAACTGAGTTATGCTTGTCGTCGCGGCCCTTGGAGGCAATGCCCTTTTGCAACGCGGACAGCCCATGACCGCAGACAATCAGCGCAAGAACGCGCACACCGCGGCACGCGCCCTCGCCGACATCCTGCGGGCCGGGCACCAGTTGGTGATCACGCATGGCAACGGGCCCCAGGTCGGACTACTGGCGCTTCAGAACCCTGCTGAGGATGGCTATCCGCTGGATGTTCTGGGGGCAGAGACAGCCGGGATGATCGGCTATCTGATCGAACAGGAGCTGGAAAATGTCCTGGACCACGACCGCCCTGTCGCCACGCTGCTGACACAGATCGTGGTGGACCGCGACGATCCGGCCTTCGCCGCCCCGACCAAGTTCGTGGGGCCCGTCTACGACCACAAGCAGGCACAGGTCATCGCCGAGGCAAACGGCTGGGCCGTTGCTCAGGACGGCGACACATGGCGGCGGGTGGTCCCCTCGCCCGCGCCGCACGAGATCCCCGACACCCGCGTTATCCAACTGTTGCTGGAGGCCGGCGTCGTGGTCATCTGCACCGGTGGCGGCGGCATCCCGGTGATCAGGCGGTGCGACGGCAGCCTGACCGGGATCGAGGCGGTGGTGGACAAGGACGCCTCGACCGCGCTGCTCGCCCGGTCGCTGGGTGCGGATGTTCTGTTGCTTCTGACGGACGTCGAGGCGGTCTACCGGGATTTCGCGACCGAAAAGGCCACGAAACTGTCATGGCTGTCACCGCAGGACGCCCTGAATTTCGATGCCCCCGCGGGGTCGATGGCACCGAAACTGGCCGCGGCCGCAGCCTTCGCCGCAGCCGGCGGGATGGCCGGCATCGGACGATTGCAGGACGCCGCCGGGATCATGAACCGAACCGCCGGCACCTGTGTTTCGGAACAGGGACCGGACCGGTGAGCCCTGCGGATGCCGGACAAGGCCGGACCGGAACAGCCACGGACCCGGAGCGAAGCGAGTGACGCCCCTGATAAGCCAGGCTCTTGGCGCGGCTCTCGCAACGGTCGCCCTGGTATCGGCAGGCACGCCGGTGCGGGCCGACACCCATTCCGCGGGCGCGCCGGATGCCACGGCGGCGGCCGGGCTCGTCCTTGCGCCAATGGATGCCGCCAACGGACGGTTTCTGTTCGCCTCGAAAGGCTGCGTCGTCTGCCATTCCGTGAACGGGGTTGGCGGCAGGGATGCCCCCAGGCTGGACGCCGCACTCATGAGCCAGCCGATGAACCCGTTCGAATTTGCCGCCAACATGTGGCGCGGCGCCGAAACCATGGTGATGATGCAGCGCGAAGAACTGGGCTATGCGATCCCGATGTCGGGGTCGGAGCTGGCCGACATCATCGCCTTCGTGCATGACCCCCGGGAACAGGCTAAATTCACGCGCGCCGACATCCCCGACGACATTCAGGACGTGATGGAACATTTCGAGGCCGAAAATCTGGGCGTGGCCCATGATTGAGGCTTGCGCCCCGCCAAGGTGACAGGCGCATTGCTGAATTCAACACAAGGAAGGAGACTGAAATGCAAGCTCAGGACATCATGACGAAAGACGTCATATTCGCGGCCGCCGATACCACGGTTGATCAGATCACCACGCTCATGATGGAAAATCACATCAGCGCGGTGCCGATCCTGGACGATGACGGGGCCCTCATCGGCATTGTCAGCGAAGGCGACCTGATGCGCCGGGTCGAAGGGGCCGGCAAGACCAACAAATCCTGGTGGCTGTCGCTGTTTTCGGGGTCCGACAATACGGCCCAGGATTTCATCGCAATGCGTGGACGCCACGCCGGGGACATCATGACCCGCAAGGTCGAGGTCGTTTCCCCTGAAACGCCCGTCGCGGAAATTGCCCGGCTGCTCGAGGAAAAACGGATCAAGCGGGTTCCGGTCGTCGACAAGGGCAGGATCGTCGGGCTCGTCAGCCGCGCCAACCTGATGCAGGCCCTGGCAAGTGTCCCGACAGTGGCACTTGACCAATCCGCCAGCGACCGCGAAATCCGCGCGATCGTTCTGGCGGCGCTGGCCCAGGTGCCGGGGCTGAACACCGTGCACCTCAATGTCGTCGTCGAGGGCGGGCGCGTGGATGTCTGGGGCCTTGCCGGATCGGATGCCGAGGAAGACGCCGCCCGTGTCGCGCTTGACAACATAGAGGGCCTCGGCGAGGTTTCGATAAATCTTGGCCGGGTACCGGATTACGCCTGGGGCATTTGACGGCAACCTGATGCAGCACAGTCGGTGCCCGAGAGCGGGCGGGCACCACTCCACACAGCCCGCCCGAAGAAAAGGCTCACACCATGTGTCTGTCGGCCGAAGTCAGCTTTGCTGCCAGCGTTTTTCTCGTCGGAGGCGGTGCGTTCGCCACCTGGAAAGCGACGCAGATCAACTGGCGCTATCTTCCGGTCGCGCTGATGCCGCTCTTTGCGGGCATTCAGCAATTCATGGAGGGCAATGTCTGGGTCGGCGTCAATACCGGCGATCCGTTCACCGTGCTCTGGGGCGCGATGGGCTTTATCTTTTTCACATGGTTCATGTGGCCGATCTGGATACCCGTTTCCGTCTATGTGCTGGAGCCGCCCGACAGCCCGCGAAAGAAACTGTTCCTGGCCTTCGCCGCGATCGGGATCGTGTTCGGGCTGCTGCTTTACGTACCGCATGTGATCAATCCCGACTGGGTCGAGGTCACCGTCAACCGGGACTCACTGGCCTATGAAGGCACGATGCTGCTGGACTACATGATGCCGCGCTGGATGACCTATGTCATCTATCTCTTTCTGATCATCGTGCCGCCACTGATGTCGCGCTATCTGCATATGCGGTTTTTCGGCGGCACCATCATCGCGGTTGTCGTCGTCGACATCCTGCTGCTGCGCTATGCCTATATCTCGTTCTTCTGTCTGCTGGCGGGTCTCGGGACGCTGCACCTGATCTATATCATCCTGCGCAACAAATGCGCCCGCGAGTGCCCGATGCTCTTTGCCTGAAGCCGGCTCCCGGCGGCACCTGACCGAGTGGCGGACCCCGGCGCGTATCTGATATGATCCGGGTGGCACGCAGCCTCCCATGATCAGGAGCATTCCATTGCTGTATTCAATCCTTCTGGCGTCCGCCGCCGTCCTGTCCAGCACCTGGGTGCATCTGTCGGTCATGCGATGGGTATCGGGCAGCATGGCAAGAGTGCCGTTGCGCCGGTTCCATCGCGTGATGCTGGCGGTCCTGATCCTGTTTGCCGCCCACTTCAGTGCGATTGTCATCTATGCGGCCGCCTTTGGCGTCGGGCACCGGGCTCTGCAATTGGGCGGCTTTTCCGGTGAACCGGTTGCGACGGTACTGGATTATTTCTACTTCTCCGCCGTCAGCTATACGTCCCTTGGCATCGGAGACATTTTCCCGAAAGATCACCTTCGCTTTCTGACAGGTGTCGAGGCGCTGAACGGCCTGCTGCTCATTGCCTGGTCGGGTGCCTTTCTGTTCGCGATGATGAACCGGCTCTGGGACTGGCCGCCATGCGCCACGCCGCAGGACGCCGGGCAGCCCCGCGATCAGGCGGCACCACCAAGACCGGGGCCGACGCCGCATCAGACCGACAGCGACGATCCGCCCCGGTGAAGGATACCAAGGGGTCCGATCCGGCAATGCAATGACACTTCGCGGCCCGGCGTCCGCGCTCTCGCACGCACGCCGGATCGCAGGCGGTTAAGCCATGACGCGGTTGCGTGCGTTGCGCCAGGTCGCCATCGACGCCGCAATCTGAAGCACCAGCACAATTGTCACCATCCCGACAAAGGGCCACTGGAACCAGTTCGGCTCGGGCGTCTGGCGGTGGTAGTCGAGAAAGTGCATGAACAGGAAATAGGCGGTATGAACGACCGACAGCCACCACAGAACATAGGTCCCCTGCTGCACGAATTTCCAAACCGAATTGCCAAGCCATTTGAGGCTGCGATCATTCGATGTCATCGCCAGGATCGCCCCGTAAAGCAACGCCAGCACGCCCACCAGGTTGGCCAGCCCGAAACCTTGCTGCACCATGACATATTGCTGCAGACCCGGATGAAACTCGAACCCGATAAGGCGCATCAGGTCAAGCTGGACCCAGCCGATCAGAATGATAATGAAATGGATCAGCGCCAGGATGATCGCATAGATCCCCAGCTCGCGGCGATAGGGCACCCAGCCCACAAAACTGCGCCACAATCGCGACATCGGGCCAAGCGCCATCGCCACAGCGACAAGCACCAGCGACATGTCACCCACCGCCCGGTTCCAGCGATGCATCGGCGACCATTCGGCGCGGCTATACAGGAACAGCGCCGTTCCGATCACCGCCACGACAATCACAACCAGGTGGCGGACCCACCAGGTCTTCAAATTCAGTTTTTCTGCCGTCATCTCAACCTCTTTTGTCATTCCCTATCGACCTCTCATGTTTCTGCCGGTGCCGTCCAACGTGAGAGATATAGGCGCTGAAAACCAAAAACCAACGAGATGGCGACCGCCGCGTAAAAAACAATCGCCGGATCGGTTCCCAGCTTCATGATCGTAAAGGCGGCAAGCACGGCCGCATCAAAGACCAGCGCCAGGATGATAACGCTTGCCCTTGCGCCTACGTCTTCACGCAAATAGCGCAAAACCCCCCAATGAACGACCATGTCCATCACCAGATAAAAGAACGCCCCCAGCGACGCGATCCGCGTCAGATCGAAGAACACAGCCAGGGCAGAAGCGATCACCACCGTATAGACCAGCATGTGGCTGCGGATCGGCCCCGACATGCCGAAATGCCGATGCGGGATCATGTTCATGTCGGTGAGCATGGCCAGCATTCGCGACACGGCAAACACGCTGGCCAGAACACCCGACACCGTCGCCACCGCCGCCAGCACGACGGTAAAATAGAACCCGGCACTGCCCAGTGCGGGTGCGGCGGCCTCGGCCAGCGAATAGTCCTTGGCGGCAATGATCTGGTCTATCGTCAGGCTTGATCCGACCGCAAAGGCCACGATCAGATAGACGACAACGCAGACCGCGATCGAGATCATGATGCTGCGCCCGACATTGCGGTGCGGGTCGGTGATCTCTCCGCCGCTGTTGGTGATCGTGGTAAAGCCCTTGAACGCCAGAATGGCCAGAGCCACGGAGGCGATGAACCCGGTTGCATCAAATCCGGCGGACGCTTCGCTCGCGGCGGCGAACTGAAACCCGCTGGCCCACAGCGCAGCGATCCCGAACAGCGCGATGCCGCCGATCTTGACCACGGCCATGATCAGCGACAACAGCCCGACCGAGCGGCTGCCCGCGATATTGACCAGAAAGGCGAACAGGATGACCCCCACGGCCAGAACCGGCACCAATGGACCGCCGGTAATGTCAAAGGGCCGCAGCACATAGGTGGCGAAGGTGCGCGCGACAAGGCTCTCGGAAATCACCATCGACAGCGCCATCAACAGCGCCGCCGCCGCCGCAATCGCGCCCGGCCCGTAGGCCTTTTGCAGGATCATCGCGATGCCCCCCGAAGACGGCCACGCGTTCGACATCTTGACATAGCTGTAGGCGCTGAAACTGGTGACGATGGCACCCGCGACAAACGCAAGCGGGAAAAGCGGACCGGCCAGCTGCGCGATCTGGCCCGTCAGGGCGAAAATCCCGGCGCCGATCATGACCCCGGTGCCCATCGCCACCCCGCCGCTCAGGCTGATCGAGCCCTTGTTTTCGGTGTCGCCACCATGTTGATGATCCATTTGAAACGCTTTCATGTTCGATTTGGTGCAGGTCTGGCCACATGTCCGGATGCCCGTCGGTCCGATCCGGTGTCCTCGCGCGCGTCAGATGGCGCAAATGAGGACGTCCAGACCAGGCCTGTCCTGGCGCAAACATAGAGGCAAGTGGCGGTGGAGTGAAGGTCGGCCTCAGCCTTGCAGCAGAAATCCGGCGCGGTTTCCCGGCAAGGTCACGGCCCCGGCAGGTACCGGTCGCGCCCCGCGTCCGGCCATTCCGGGGCGGGGCTCGCATAAACAACAGCCGACCCGCCAGGCGACACATGCGTCATGATGCACATCTGTCGCCCGCGTCCGGCTGTGGCGATGGGTTTCAGGCGGTTCCCGGGGCTTCAGCCGCAGCAGCAGCCTCCCGATTTGGCAACCGGCTTCTTGGCCTCTGCCTGAGGTTCGGGACGCGCGTCGGCATCGTCGCCGGCTTTATGCCCGCCGCAGCATCCTCCGGCTTTTTCGGCGTCCTTCGGACTGTGGTCGGTTCGGGCGCTATTGTGGTCCATCTGGGCCTCCTGACACTAGGGGTATGTCTTATGGACGGCCTCAAGGCATCTTCGTTACAGAGAAATTTCGATCCGAGCGCGGTTTCGGTCATCCCCCCGGCAGAATGCCCGCAAACAAACCCATGCCGAGCGTCACACTCGCGGCCGCTCCGATGACAGCGGCAAGTGCTCCGGGCAGCGGTTTTTCGGCAACCTCACCGCCATCCGGCGCAGGCCGGTACATCGGCACCACGATGCGCAGATAGACCCCCAGCCCCAGCACGCTGTTGAGGATACCGATCACCGCCAGCCACAGATACCCCGCCTCGACGGCCGCGGTGAACAGATAGACCTTGCCGACAAATCCGAAAAGCGGCGGGATACCGGTGAGTGACAGCAGGAATATCACCATCGCGACCCCCAAAACCGGACGCCTGCGGCCAAAGCCGCGCATGTCGTCAAGGTTGCGCCCCGCGACCATCACGACCCCAAAAGCGCCCAGGTTCATCGCCACATAGGCCGCCCCCAGAACGATCAGTCCGGGAACCGCAAGCGGGCTGACCCCCAGCGCCACGATGCCCAGCAGAAAATACCCCGACTGCGCCACGGACGAATAGGCGATCAGCCGCACCAGATTGGTCTGCACCAGCGCCACGAGATAGCCGTAGGTCATGGTCACGGCCGAGATCAGCGCGATCACCACGGGCCAGCCGCTCTGGACCGGCATGTCACGCAGCACCTGCGCGAATGCCAGGAACGCCGCGAGTTTGGTGATGACCGACAGGTAGGCCGCGACCGAGACCGGCGCGCCGTCATATGCGTCCGGTGCCCAGAAATGGAACGGCACCAACGCCGCCTTGTAGCCCAGCCCGATGATCACCGCGACCAGCCCCGCGATGGCAATCAGCGGCCTGTTCTCAAGCTGGCCCAGCTCGGAAAACAGTGTCGACCCGGCACCTCCGAACCAGAAGGTCAGCCCGTAGATCATCACCGATCCCGTAACCGCCCCGAAGACGAGGTATTTCATCCCTGCTTCGGTGGCCGCATCGTCGCGCGGATAGGCCACCAGCGCGAATGATCCAAGGCCTGTCATTACAACGCCGATGACGATAACCATCATGTCGCCCGCCCCCGACAGCATCAGCGCACCCAGCGTGACCAGAACGATCAGTGAATAGACACTGCCCTCACGCTCTTGTCCTGCAATTTCGGCGCGCGCCATCAGCAGCGCCAGCGCCGTGCCCGGCAGCAGGATCAGCTTGGCCCAGCCCGAAATCAGGTCGATCCGGTAGGTGCCGCTGAACACGCTTGTTCCGGCATCGAGCACCGGCAGCGTCAGCAGCGTCGCCGCCACGAGCCCGGCCAGCCCGATGCCCAGCACCAGACGCGCCGCGCGCACCATCTCGGCCACGATCATCAGCATGGCGGCAGAGGCCAGCAAAAGCTCCGGAAGCAGAAAGGAGAGATCGCGCCCCATCAGAAGCTCAGGCTTGCCATCGTGGTGTGGATCATGTCGATCAGCCAGCCGGGGGACACACCAACCACAATAGTCAGGACCAGAAGCGGCACGATCACCAGCTTCTCGCGACGGTCCAGATCGGGCATCTCGGCCCATTTCCCGCTTTTCTCTCCAAGAAAAACGGCCGCGATGGCCCGCAGATAGAGCGCCGCCGTCACCACGATCGCGAGGATCGCGATGATCGCCCAGGGTGCCGCATTGAGCGTTGCCAGAAACACCTGAAACTCTGCCGGAAAATGCGCCAGCCCCGGCAGCCCGAGCGAGGCAAAGGCCGACAGGATGAACGCCCAGCCCAGCCATGGCACCCGGCCCAGCAACCCGCCGAATTCGCCCATGTCGCGAGTGTGGGCGCGGTCCTGCAACATGCCAAGCAGAAAGAACAACGCGCCGGTGACAAGACCGTGGCTGACCATCTGCAAGGTCGCCCCGTCCAGCGCGATGACGCGGATGCGTGGATCGAGGCTCAGCGCCGCCACCGCGACGCCGATCACCACATAGCCCATGTGATTGACCGAGGTATAGGCGATCATCTTCTTGAGGTCCGACTGCGCCAATGCCGCGAAGGCGCCGTAAAGCGCGCTGACCACACCAAAGGCCAGGATCACCTGAGCCGCCTGCGCAAAGGCCTCGGGCGTCATTTGCAGGGCAAAGCGCACCAGACCGTAGGTGCCGAATTTCAGCATCACACCCGCGAGGATCACACTGCCCGCCGTGGGCGCCTGCACATGGGCGGCAGGCAGCCAGGTATGCACCGGAAAGGCCGGGATCTTGACCGCAAAGGTAAACAGCATCGCGATCAGCGCCAGCATGGCGGCGATCCCCGTCAGCGGCGGCGCGTCGATCCAGACCCGCATGTCGAATGTGCCACTGCTCAGGTACAGCCCGATAATCGCCAAAAGCAGCGGCAGCGACCCCAGCAGCGTATAGAGAAAGAACATCAGCGCGGCGCGCTGGCGGTCTTCATAGCCCCAGCCCGCGATCATGAAATACATGCCCACCAGCGAGACCTCGAAAAAGACGTAGAACAACAACCCGTCCAGCGCCATGAACGTGCCCAGCGACGCGGTTTCCAGCATCAGCATCAGCACCACATAGCTGGCCGCGCGCTCGCTGATCCGCGCCGAATAGATCGCCGACAGGAAAAACAGCAGCGATGTCAGCAGTACCAGCGGCAGGCTCAGCCCGTCCAGCCCCAGCCGGTAGGCCGCCCCGATGGCCGCGATCCAGGTGATCTCCTCGATCTGGGCAAAACCGCCCGGCACGATGCCGCGCGACCAGATCACCAACGTGATCACGAACACCAGCCCCGTCACCGCAATCGACATCCCGTGTGCCACGCGGGCCGACCGGTTCGGCAGCGCCATGAGCGCCAGTCCGCCCAGGATCGGCAGGAAGGTGGCAAGGGTCAGAAGGGGCATGGTGCAATCTCCTCAGAAATAAAATGGTGCCGCGAGAAGAACGCCGACGACAACAGCGATACCGGCGCATGTCAGCGCCAGTTCGCGATGGATGAAACCGCTTTGCAGGCGGCGGGCACTGGTCCCGGCGGCGATGGTGCGCCGCACAAACCCGAAAATTCCGGCATCGATACCGTCGGTATCGGTGAACCTGGTCGCCGCTCCCAGCCGCATGGATTGCCGCCCGATCCAGAGCGACAGGGCAAAAAGTGCTGCATCGGCGCGGTCGGCAAGCTGCGCCACCCCAAGCCCGACGCCACGGATCAGCCCGACCTGTGCGGCCAGCAGGCGCTGCTCGACCCGCTCGCAGGCGGCGGCAACGGCCAGGGCGGGGCGGGCGACCAGCGCGTCCATGCCCCCGGCAACGGCAAAGCCGTTGCGCGCCGGGTTGAGCAGCGGGCCGAGCAACCGCGCAGGCGCCAGCGCCCAGCCCAGCGCCAGCCCGCCGAGCCCCACCGCCAGCCCCAATGCGGGCACGATCCATCCCGGCTCGGGAAGGTGCGCACCGAGCATCGCCTCAAGCGGCTTGAACCCGAAGCCGAGCGTGGCGGCCAGCGCCACCAGAACACCCATGCCCGCGGCCATGAACGGAACCGGCCCCTGTTCAGGCCCCGCGCGCCCATCCCACAGCACCTTCAGTGCCCGGCCCATATAGGCCCCGGTCAACACCGAACCGGCCAGCGCCAGCGGCAGCAGCCAGGGCGCGGCGCTGCTGTCCAGCACTGCGGCAAGGATCGCATCCTTGGAAAAGAACGCGGCCAGCGGCGGGATGCCCGCCAGCGCCAGCGCGGCGATGGCAAAGCCCGCAAAGATGCCGGGGCGCGCGCGCCCTGCCCCGGCCAGCGCCTCCAGCCCGGTGCCGTCGCGATCATGCTGAAAGACGCCCGCGCCCAGGAAAAGCGCGCTTTTGATTGCGGCATGGGCGATCAGGTGCAGCAGCGCCGCAACCGGCGCACCGGCCCCGACGGCCACCAGCATCAGCCCGTACTGGCTGGCGGTCGAGGCGGCCAGCAGCCGTTTCAGGTCCCGTTCGGCCAGCGCGATCAGCCCGGTTATCACCGCCGTCACGCCACCGACGATGCCGATGACCAGCAGCGCCCCGCCGGGCAGCATCGGCGCGGCACGGATCAGCAGGATCGCCCCCGCCGCCACCAGTGTTGCTGAGTGCAGCAACGCCGAGACCGGCGTCGGCCCGGCCATGGCGCGCATCAGCCAGTCCTGCAACGGCACCTGCGCCGACTTGCCCATCGCGGCGACCAGCAGCAACAGCCCGGCGATCAGCGCAGGCGTGCCCGTGGTGGCAAGCGTGACGGAAATCTCGGAAGTGCCTGCCACGCCGATCAGCACGATAGCACCCGTGTAAAGCCCCAGATCGGCAGTCCGTGTATAAAGGAACGCCCGTATTGCGGCGCCGGGCACACCCGCGCGCCCGTGCCAGAACCCGATCAGCAGGTAACTGGCAAAGCCGATCATCTCCCACGCCGCCAGAAGCGTGATCCAGTCACCCGCCAGCACCAGCGCCTGCATCGCGGTCACGAACAGCAGCATAGTGGCGAAAAAGCGCACCCGCTCGGGGTCTTTGCGCATGTAGCCCGCGGCATAGATCAGCACCATGCCGGCAACTGTCGCAACCACCAGCGACAGCGTCGCGGTCAGCGGCGAGGCGATCAGCCGGATCGAAAACGCGGGCAGGAAGGGCAGCACCAGGCCCACCGTCCCGCCACCTGCCACGGCAACGAAAAGGCCCGCCGCCCCGGCAAGGCCGAACGCCGCCCCGGCCAGCGCCAGCGCTTCGGGCGCGCGGCGCAAGCCCGGGATCGCCAGCGCCGCCAGCAGCGGGGCAAGCAGGGTCAGCGCCAGCATCGTCACCCCTTCAACTCGCGGGCTTCTTCCATCTCGACCGACCCGCGCGACCGGAACCGCGCGATGGCGATGCCAAAGCCGACGGCCATTTCCACGGCCATCACCGCCATGACGATCAGCACGAACATCTGCGCCGACATCACGTCGGGATGCAGATACCGCCAGAAGGCCGCCAGATTGACCAGGGCGGCGGCAAGGATCAGCTCGACCCCCATGATGATCATCACCAGATTGGTCTGGCTGAGCGCGCCGTAAAGCCCGGTGCCGAACATCAAAGCCCCGGCGCTGAGGGCGATTATCAGTTCCGGGATCATCGCTTGTCTCCGTTGCGCGGGGCAATGGCCACCATGGTCGCGGCCACCATCGCCGTCAGGATCATCAGCGCCGCCGATTCAAAGATGAACATCGACCGCCCCAGAATTTCGCGCCCAAGTTCTGCCGTCTGTTCAGCCGCGCCCGGAACCACAAGGCCCGGCGGGCCCCAGTCGGCCAGCCAGATCAGCGCCAGCGCCGCGACCGACCCGATGCCCCCCGCCCAGAGCGACAGGCGCTTCTGATGCGTCATCTCCATCGCGCCCATGCCGCCGGGGTCCATCATGAACATCACCATGAAAATCGCCATAACGCTCATCTCGGTGGCCATCATCATGATCTGCAGAACACCCAGAAACTCGGCCTGCATGACCAGAAACATCAGACCCACCGCCGTCTGCGAGAAGAGCAGCGCCAGTGCCGAACGGACCATCGAACGGGTGCGGAAGACGACGATGCCGAACCACACGGCGGCACCGCCGAAAAACACGAGGAAAACCAGTTGCGGGGTCATATCGGCACCACCAGGGCGATGACGCCGACGACAAAGATATTCGCCAGCGCCAGCGGGATACCAAGCTTCCAGCTCAGTTCCAGATAGCGCGCCTCGCGGACCCGTGGCACCAGTCGCCCGGCGCTGACCATCAGGCCCGCGACGATCAGGATCTTGAGGCCGCTCCACGCCCAGGCGGGCAGCCACGGACCAAGCCAGCCGCCCAGATAGAAGGTCACGGTCGCCCCGGCCAGTGCCAGGATCAGGACCATCCGCGCCAGCCGCAGAACCGCAAGGCGCGCGCCGGTATATTCGGCCTCGACCCCGCCGGCCAGATCGCCCGGTGCCGTGGGCAGGTCCAGTGGCGGCAACCAGCAAAGCCCGAGGGCGGCGGCCACGAACAACACGAAGCCAACCGGCTGATAGGCGATGTTCCACAGGGCGTTTTGGGACGCGACAATATCCACGGTCGAAAGCGATTCCGCCCGCATCGCCACGGCGGTGATCGGCATCACGATCAGCATCGCATAGGCCACGAACTGCCCCAGAAACCGCCACCCGCCGATCATCCCATAGGCACCGTTCGGTCCCCATCCGGCCATGATCAGCGCCACCAGAACATAGGCCAGCGCCGCATTGAGAAACAGCGCCCCGGTCGCCAGATCGGTGACGATCAGCCCCGGCGCCAGCGGAATCACCGCCACCGCCAGAAGCCCGGCCACCAGCAACAGCACCGGCCCGGCCTCGAAAAACAGCCGGTCGGGCGTGCGCGCCAGCAGCTGTTCGCGCCCCAGAAGCGCCAGCGCCGCGATCGCAGGCCGCGCGGGCCGCAACCGCCCATGCACCGCCCAGCTTTCCAGCACAGCGATGACATATGCGCCCGCGACGAGCGACAAAAGCACGATCACGATCGTCACACCGTCACCTCCCACGGGCTGATGTCGAGCGACCCGATACCGGTCAGCGCATCGCCCAGTTCCTGTCCCGTCGCAACAGGCGCGATCAAGGCAATTCCCGCAGCGCCGGGTGTTTCGATTTCGGCCTGCGTAACCGCGCCCTTGTGCAGTGTCAGGTTCAGCCGGGCCGGGCCGCGCGGGGTCTCGACCACCGCTTCGCCCGCGCCCGAGGCCGCGCCGATGGCGTGCGGCTCGGGCATGGCAATGACACCCGCCCGCGCGATCAACTCAAGGCTCTGCAATATCTCGCCACAGCGCTGCGTCAGACGCGCCAGCGCGTCACCGTCCGCCCCTGTCAGCACGGCAAACCCGAGCGCGGCATAGACCGGATTGTCGCTGCGTGCGTCGCGCGCGATCCCGGCCGCCCGCGCCACGGGGCCGGACATGACATCGTCGCCGGTCAGGCGGCCAATCCCCTTCAGTTTGTCGTTCAGCAGCGGAGTGCGTTGCAGCCGCGCCAGAACAGCGGTGACGTCGGGTGCCAAGCCCGCGATTTCGGCAGGTGTCGCGGCGCGCAGTTGCAACTGCAACGCCGCCGCGCGCTGTTCCAGCCAGCCAAACCCGGATTGTGCCCCGAACCCGGCCAGCCAGCCGAAATGGCTGGCCATCCGCTCGCGCTCGACGGCGGCGATGCGGGCATGGGCGATACCCGTTTCCACGCTTTGCCCTGCCGCCTGTTCGAGCGCCAGACAGGCCAGCAGGCGATAGGCCACCGGGCTGAGGGGCGACAACGCGGCAAGGCGGTCGGCAAAGGCATCCCAAGAGGCCGCGCCCTCGTGCAGCGAACCCCGTGTTCCGACCGCGCTGCCGGCACGCGCGGCCGCCACCGCATCGCCGTCCAGCGTCAGGTCCAGTTGCAATCCGCCGGGCAGACCGGGAAAGAACGGACCGAACGGAACATCGACCCACTCCATCTTCAGGCCATCCGCGCTGGCCGGCATGTCGCGGGTCAGATCGACCATCGACATGAAATGCGCCTCGATGCCGTCGACCGGTTCGCCCTGCATGGCATGGCCCGCATGGCCGCCGTCCCCGCCGGGTTGGCTTGAATGTCCGCCATGGCCACCGTGGTCACCATGCTCGCTCTTCTCCTCGACCGGCACCAGAAACATACCGCATTTCGGACAGGAACCGGGCTGATCACTGACCACCTCCGGGTGCATCGGGCAGGTGTACTGCGCGGGCGCTTCGGTGGCAGTTTTTTGATCATGGCCGTTGTGATTGCCCGCATCTTCCGCCGGGACGAGGTGCATACCGCATTTCGGACAGGAACCGGGCTGGTCGCTGACCACCTCCGGGTGCATCGGGCAGGTGTATTGCGCGGGCGCATCCGCTGCGGCGTGGTCGGCGTGATCATCCCCGTGACTGTGGCCGTGATCCTGACCGTGACAGCCGTCATGCCCGGTATGCTCGGCCGTAACATGACCGTCATCTGCGGCCAACTTTGCGGCTGGAGCCTTTGCGGGGGGTTCATGTACCTGGTCGGGCATGGCATGGCCGGCATGGCCCGAGGCAGCGGTTTCACGTGGCACCAGCGTCATGCCGCATTTGGGGCAGTTGCCGGGTTCGTCCTCGACGATTTCGGGGTGCATGGGACAGGTGTATCGGGTGCGGGTCTGCAACGCCGGGGGGGCAAAATCCTCTACCTCCGGCTGGAAGGCGCCTTTTGCAATGATGTCACGCACATCGCCCATGGCCGCAACCAGACCGGCCTGGGTCAACGGCCCGGTCGCGTCCGCGTCGGGCAGCGGTGCCAGATCGTCGGCGCCCAGCGCCAGAATGGCCCGAGGGCGCGGCATCTGGCCATAGGCAATGCTGGCAGCCTCCGCCAAATCCGCCGACAGGGGGCCGAGCACGACAAGCAGGCCGGCATGGCGCGGCGACGCGCTCAGGTGCAGCCCGGCGGCCCCGAGGTCAAGTCCCGCCGCCCGCGCCACATCCAGGCCCGGCACGACAAATCCGCGAATGTCGCGCGACATGGCGGCGGCGACCAGCCGCTGCAGCACCGTCATGTTCCCCGACCGCGCCCCGATCATTCCTGCCGCCTCAATGCGCCCTGGCTCCAGCCGTAGAGCAACCCCAGGAACAGAACGGCAAGGAACACCCCCATGTCCAGAAGCGCCACCAGCCCCTCCTCGCGGTAGACAACCGCCCACGGATACATGAAGGCCATTTCCATGTCGAAGGCCAGAAACAACAGCGCATAGCCATAGTATTTGGCGTGATACCGGACCCAGACCGGATCGCGCGACAGCGATCCGGCGGTGGCCGGCACATCCTTGCCGGGCTCGGCGCGCGTGCGGCCGATTGCGCGGGCCAGGGCATAGAGGCACAGGACGAAGCCTGCCGAACCCAGCGTCAAGGCAAACAGGACAATGTACTGGGCAAGCGGGCTCATTCCTTGATTTGTCCTTTCTGCGTGTCCGCAGGTGCCGAAGATCGGTATACGGGAAAAACCAGCCTCCGTTGCGCACGAACCCCGTAACGGTCGATACCAGGACGCGCCCGCAGACACATCGTTACCGAGGTTCTGTCTACAGGATTTTCTCGGGGGCTCAAACAGAAAGCCGGCGCCGGCTCCCGGTCGCCATCTGCCCGGGCTCCGCATGGTGATGAATCGTATTGCTTACCGGCAGGTCCCGAACGTAGGGTGCGCGCCAGTAGACCAAATCACCCGGTGAAGTCCCGAGCGGTGCCGCGTGACGGAGCCTGTGATGGCAAATGCGAACCGGAAACTGTTTATCCAAGAAAGCCGAGCCCTTGATAGATTGCCAGATCATCGACTGGACATAGCCCGATGCGGGTGCTGAAATCCGACACGGCCAAGGTGCTGGCGGTGACGCTGGCTCTGCTCGGCAGCCTCGAGGCACTGGTGCGCGTCACCGGTCTTGGCGCCACCCCCGCGGATGTTGCGGCTGGCCAGTTCGTCAACGTCACCGATCAGGGCCTGCGCTGCAACGTGAATGGCAGCACCGATTGCGCCGTCCGGGGCGGGCGCGATGAAATCCGGGTCTTCGGCGGCTCCACCAAATTCGGCTACGGCGTCAATGACGACGAGACGATCCCCGCCTACTTGGACCAGATGACGCCCGGCTACAGGGTGCTCAATTTCGGCGTGGCCTCCAATTATTCGACCATCAAGCGCATTCCCGATCTCAATCTGCTCACCCAATACGACCCGTCCGCCGCGGTGATCTTCATCGACGGGCTGAACAATATCTATTACAACGAGGTACCCGGTATAAACCGCGTGACCTGTGGCCTCACCTCGGTGCCACCCGGCACCATCGAACTGGGGGTGAGCCCGACACACCCGGCACGGGAGAACAACCGATGCAGAGCCTGATCCGAAGCTACGGCGACACGGACTTCATCACCGGTCTCAGGGCCATAGCGGCCTTTATGGTGATCGCCATCCACACCGGCGCGTTTCGCGACTTCGGCTTGCTGGGCAACGTGATCACCGACAACGGCAAATACGGCGTGCAGGTGTTCTTTGTGATCTCGGGCTTCACCATCGCCCAGACCTACCGGACCGCCTCGGGCTTCTGGCCCTATTTCGGCCGCCGCTTCATGCGCATCGCGCCGCTCTACTATTTTCTTGTCCTCGTCGGCTTTGCCCTGATCCTGACGCAGAGTATTCCGACACCGTACTGGATGGACTATTATGGCAGCCAGCCGGATTTGTATAACCTCTTGATGCATCTGAGCTTTCTCAGCCCCCTGGACGCGCGGGTCACGGCCTCGATCCTGGGCGTCGAGTGGACCATCCCGATCGAGATGTTCTGGTACCTGGTCCTTCCGCTCTTTCTGCCGATCGCACTGATCAGGCGGCGCGTCGTGATGGTACTGGCCGGACTGTTGGTCCTGGCGGCCGCAACGCGCGCTATCGGACATTTCACGCTGCCTCCCAGTGGGGCGCACTTCCTGCCGTTCACCTATGGCGCGTATTTCTTTCTGGGCGCGCTTTGTGACGCGCTGCGTCGCGAATGGGTCGCGGGGGCCATCGCCGACCGGATGCGCTGGCTATATGCCTCCTACGGCCTTTTCGCACTGGCGCTGACCACCGACATCGGCGTCAACTCGGCCCTGTTCGGGATCGCCACAGCCGGGATCATCGTCTTTCATCCCGGCTCGAACCTGCGCAAGGGGGTCTTGGGTGCGCGCCCGATCCTCTTTCTCGGGTCGATCAGCTACAGCCTCTACCTCATTCACTACCTGATCATTTCGCTGGCCCAGACAGTGCCGGACTGGTTTCCTTCCAGCGGTCTGGGTTATTTCGCCGTGATCGCCGCGCTGACCACAGCTGCCTCGACCCTCACCTATCTGCTGATCGAACGCCCCTCCAATCTCCTCGGCCGCCGCATGTTCGAGCGGCTCCGCACCGCCGACGCTTGACAGGGGGCCGCCCATTACCTCAATGCACACCGGACCCCGTCTGCAGGAGACCCCATTTTGAGCCTTTTTCCCTTCGGAGCCATTTTGAAAGTGAAAGCCCTGATCGACTGGCGCAGGCGCGGCTATTCGGACCACGCGCCGCAATTCGTCAAGGAGGCGCTCTTTGCCAGATACGCCATCCCCGGCGCCACCTGGATCGAGACCGGCACCTTCATGGGCAAGACCACGCAGGTGCTGGCGGGCCTATCGCCACGCGTCTACTCGATCGAGCCCGCGCCCCGGCTATACGAGCGTGCGACGCGCAAGTTCGCGGGCAGCCATGTCACTGTCCTGAACGGTGTCAGCGAAGAGGTGTTCCCCGAACTTCTGCCCACCCTCTCGGGCGATGTCTGCTTCTGGCTCGACGGGCATTTCTCGGGCGGCAGCACCTTTCAGGGGGCCACCGATTGCCCGATCGAACAGGAACTGGACACGATCACCGCCTGCCTGCCGCAATTCGGCAAGCTGACGATCCTGATCGACGATGTGCGGCTCTTCGTGCACAACACCGGCGCCTTTGCCGATTACCCGTCGCTCGATTACCTGGTGGACTGGGCGCGTGCCCGGGGCTTTGAGTGGCGCATCGAACATGATATATTCATCATCCGCAACTGGAGCTGACGCGCGATGCGCCCCGATCTGTTCCCGGCCCTGATCCTTGCGCTGCTGCCCGGTCTGGCGGCGGCGGAACCGACCTATCACCGCGTCACCGGCGTGGCCCCGGACGATACGCTGAATGTGCGTGCGGCACCTTCGGCCGGCAGCGCCGACATCGGGGACCTGGCCCATGACCAGCGCGGCATCGAGGTTTCGGGCCTGGACCCGACCGGCAAATGGGCCCGCATCGTCTGGCAGGAGGGCAACGGCTGGATCGCCACGCGGTTCCTGACCTCCGATCCGGTGCCGCGGCTGGGGGCATCGGGTGTGCCGCAGGGGTTGACCTGCGGCGGAACCGAGCCTTTCTGGGCGCTTGATCTCACCAGTTCGACCGTACGGTATTCGGACGCGATGGCTGCGGATTACGACATGGCGCTCACCGGTGTCTCGGTGGCCGAGGGGCGGCTGGGCAGTCCCGCGGTGGTCGGGTTTTCGGGACCTTTCGCATCGGGTGACGCGATCCTGGCGCCTGACATCTGCAGCGACGGGATGAGCGACCGCGACTATCCCTGGCGTATCGACCTGCTCTTGTCGTCCGGCGGCACGCGCCGCTTTGTCTCGGGATGTTGCCGCCTGCCGCTCGACTGAGCTGTTCGCCCGATAGCGCAGGCGACCTGTGGCGGACCGGCTGCGGTTGCATCCGCCTGCACCACATCCGCACCCACCCGCATTCCACGCTCGCCACTTTCCGCCGCGCACTCTATCGCACCGCCATTTCAAAGGTGCCACTCGTACCACTCGTGCCGCTCGTGCCACTCGTGCGCCACTCAAGACATGTCATATATGACATGTCTTGACCGCCCTGTTCGACGCTTTTTCAACGACTTGACCGAGCCTGCGGCATTCGCTCTTGCACCCGCCCGCCGCGCTCCGTAACGCTGCGCCATGACCCATGGCTCGCCTCTTGTCGCAGCGCTCTGGATGATCGGCGCGATCGTATCCTTCTCGGCCATGGCCGTGGCAGGGCGCGCGGTCAGTTTCGAGCTCGATACGTTCGAGATCATGTTGTACCGCTCGCTGATCGGCATGGTCGTCGTGATCCTCGTGGCGCGGTTTGCCGGAACGCTGCACCAGATCACGCGGCGCAGCCCCGGAACTCACATGATCCGCAACCTGAGCCACTTCGCCGGACAGAACCTGTGGTTCTACGCCATCACCGTGATCCCGCTGGCGCAGGTCTTTGCTCTGGAATTCACCGGGCCGCTCTGGGGGCTCCTGCTGGCGCCCCTGGTGCTGCGCGAGCGGCTCACCCCGTCGCGGGCCTTCACGGCCATCCTCGGCTTCATCGGCATCCTGATCGTCACGCGCCCCTCGCCCGATACGGCCTCCATCGGCGTGCTGGCGGCGGCGCTGGCGGCGGTGGGCTTTGCCGGGTCCATCGTGTTCACCCGCAAACTGACGCGCACCGAGACGCTGACCTGCATCCTCTTCTGGATGACCGTGCTCCAGGCCGGGTTCGGGGTGATCTGTGCCGGCTACGACCTCGACATCGCGCTGCCCGGCCTGGCGACGCTGCCCTGGGTCGTCCTCATCGGGCTGGGCGGGCTGGTGGCGCATTTCTGCCTGACCACGGCGCTGTCGCTGGCCCCGGCCACGGTGGTCATGCCCGTCGATTTCGCCCGGCTGCCGCTGATCGCGGTGATCGGGATGATGTTCTATTCCGAACCGATCGACCTGTTCGTCATCCTCGGCGCCGTCGTGATCTTTGCCGCCAATTACGTGAATATCTGGCTGGAAACGCGAAAGACCACCTGAAACCCGCCCCAATGTGGCCATTTTGTATCATTTCGGTGACTCGCCCACCGGCCCACCGGCCGTGACGCCGCGTCATTATTTGAGCGAAACACCGACACGGGTAATGAGACCGTCATTGGTTTTGGAGGAGCGTAACCATGAAATCCACTCTACTCTCTGTTGCCTCCGCAGCAGTTTTCGCCGCAGGCGTCGCCCATGCCGGTGGGATTGAACGCCAGGGCGACCCCACTCAGATTCTGTTCGAGAAAGGCCGCAACTATCTCGAATTCAGCGCAGCCCATGTCAGCCCCGACATCAGCGGCGTGTCCAACGGTGCCCCCGGCGGGGCGACCGGCAACATGACGCGCGCATACCAGAGCTTTGCGATGGGCTACAAAACCCAGATCAACGACCGTCTCGCCCTGGCCTTCGTGATCAACGAACCCGTCGGCGCCTCGGTCCGGTACCAGCAGCCGGGGGCCTTCTTCTTCGGCTCCTTTGCCGATTTGTCCTCGATCGCCTTCACCGCGATGGGCAAGTACCAGGTCGCGGACCGGATCAGTGTCTATGGCGGCCTGCGCTACCAGGGTGTCGGGGGCACCCTGCGGATCCAGACGCTTGTCGGCCCGCCCTACGCCCTTAGCGTCGACAAGGATTACCGGCTCGGCTACATCCTGGGTGCAGCCTACGAGATACCGGACATCGCCCTGCGCCTGGCGCTGACCTACGAGTCCGAGATCGAACACAAGTACTTCGACAACTCGGGCAACCGCTTCACGCTGAAAATCCCGCAATCCTGGACGCTCAACGCCCAGACAGGCATCGCCGCGAACACGCTGCTGTTCGGCTCGGTGCGCTGGCGCGAATGGACCGCCTTCAACCTGTCTCCGCCCGAATTCCCGGCAAACCCGATCGCCGCGGGCACCTCGGACGTGATCACCTACAAGCTGGGGGTCGGCCGCAAGTTCAGCGACAACTGGAGCGGCGCGTTCATCGTCGGCTATGAAAAGCAGGAAGGCAAGCGGGTGGGCAACCTGTCGGGCACCGACGGCTACATGAGCTATGCCCTCGCCGCGACCTATGAAACCGAGAGCTACGAGATCACCACCGCCGTGTCCTATTTCGACGTCGGCTCGGCGGGCACATCGGTGGCCAACTTCTCGGGCAACGACGCGATTGCCGTCGGCATGAAACCTGGGGTGCGGTTCTGACCTGTCTCTTATACAC
>FYBJ01000243.1_pt1 | contig 48911 bp, 62 predicted proteins | sample 1134611 | NCBI WGS metagenome assembly FYBJ01 (sample SAMEA104116008, study PRJEB20421) | marine metagenome | isolation source: marine
CTTTGTATTTGTTCTTAACAATACTGATCGCTAGCAACACTTTATCTTGCGCCTCGGGAGCAGTATATTTCAACTGACCGATTAACTTAACAATCCGCTTAGCTTCAATGTTCTGCTGGGCACCACCTACAGGCGTACCAGACTTAACACTGTTCATCAAGTAGTAGTCTTGTACTTCTTGAGGACTAAAGCTTAATGCTTGGAATAGAACTGTTTGTTGGTTGTTATCAGTCCATTCAAATATTGGCTTGCCATTCTTATTCTTATAGAACGTTGATTGAGTCATATCGTGAGCCTTAACCAAGTTAGCTGTGCTGCTTGGAATGTCCACTAGACTTCTTGCCAATATCTCTGTAACCGCTGCTACGGTGTTAATGTCAACATCGTCAGCGTATGGAAGTGTATTCATAGCTGTCCAGATATTAACTAAACCATTATATGATCTATCATATATAGCACCAGTTGGGCCTAATGCAATCTCACCTAATGTTACATTCTCCTGTGCAGCTCCCATCATGTTCTCGAACAGGTCTTTACCTAGGGACATACGTCCGCCGATAACACTGTTCACGTCTAGGTAGTCTTGGAAGTACCAGCCAAATACTCCGTTCTTAGCGAGATTCAACTCCTCTTCTGTAGCATTCTCTACATCATACCCAATCATCTCTAAAGCTGATGGAGCAAATGCACTGGCAAATGGAATACCCATAGAACCAAAGAATGCAGCCTGTCCACCAATCATACGTGCCTTCTCAGCTTTAGTTAAATCCCTGTTGAACATCTTCTCGATGAACTTAGTGACAACCTGCTGGAACTGCAGTGGAACAGAAGCTATACCCTTCTGGAACTTAGCATTGTTAGCTGAAGACATATTCAAACGATACTGTTCAGTACGTGCTAAGATGTCCTTAAGGGCTCTAGTGTCTGGAACCTCACCGGGATTCATCTCCTTCCAACGTTCAAACGCTGTAGCAAAGGACAACCTAGCATTGACCAATTCACCACTTTTAAAGAAGAACGTGTCATTAGAGATAACACGTCTCAACAGACCTGCATCATAAGGAACATTCTCAGTTAATGAGCGATAGTCAACGTTACTAGATGTAATCGAATCCTTCAGTCCACTCTGTCTCCAAAGCTTATAGCCTTCAGGATCAAGACCAGCTTCTCCTAAGCCTTTGATTGCATCATCAATCTTATTAGCTGGGAGCATGTCTAGCATGGCATACGTCATGCTCTTAGGCATTGCTTTCATAGCGAGCACTGGGTTGACAGATAGTGCTACTAGCCCACCAGACGCCTGTACAGCCCACTGAGAGGGGTTAAACATTCCTAGTAATGAATGGAACGTAACACTACGAGCCGTATTAGCTGCATTATCTATTACGTCACCTGATCCATGTAATCTAGCAGAGATACTCTTACCAAACTTAGGAACATTACGTTCAGCCCATAGAGCCATAGCCTTAGTGGCCGCTTGACCTTGCTTCTCTGCTTCTGTAGGGATACCAGAGATTACTCGAATCTCATTGTGGTAATCCTTAAGAGCCCGATAAGAACTGTGCTTATCGTCTAAAGCAGTCAACAGATCATCGAATGCTGTATTAGAGTTTACGTTTGACTTGAAAGCTCCTAAAGATTTAGCTGTATTAACCCACCGCTGCCGTAAACCCATTCTATACAAGTTATAGGGCATTTGACTCCCTAAATGGTTTACATAGCGTTGTAGGCTACCTAGGGCATCAAGCCTTTCACCTTCAGTTCCATCCAATCCGAATGGGATACGTTCAGTCTTACGTGTACCGGAGAACAAGCCTCCAGAAATATTGGTGTACTCCATGTCACGATCCGCTGCACTAAGTTCACGATCAGCTAGCAATTCGTATTTACCGCTTCCTTCCTTTTCAATCTTCTCTTTATACGCTTTAGCGTCCGTTAAGTTGTCGAAGTAACGTATAGTCTTTTGTTGTATCTTTTGAGTGTTACCGACTTTAATCGGCACATCCTCTTTCAAGAAGTAATGGGCATCTTTACGGATCATTGGCATATAGCCTGTACGAAAACCTAATATACCTGATCTAGGTTCTTCTAGGTTTTCAGCCTTAACAAAAGCCCATTCAACATTAGTACCCTTAGCAGGCAACACCATGCCATCCGTAGGACGTACAAGCTTAAACCCTTTTCCGTACATTGAAATAACATCATCTTCGGTTATATCATCCATTAGAGAAACACCGTTCTCATCACGGACAGCAACCATACGTGTGTTCTTAGTTTGCCTACGTGCTGTTAACGCTGACTGTTCATCGGCATAGGTCTTTAACGGAAACTCCCTACCGTCCCAATCAGATACGCTAACATTATTAGCTCTCCAACTATCGGCAATTTGCTTATCTTTAGCATGATACATGTGCTCAACCACACGACGTATTCCTTTATAAGCTGTAGCTTCTCTTTCACTAAATATTACTCCATCTACCCCGATAGTTGTTAATTCGCCAACACTCCATTCCTTCTCGTCTTTATCACCTCGAAGTAACAGACCATCAACTTTATCATGTTCAGTCTTACTTAAGCGTTTCCCTTGAGGGGCATAGGCAGCTTCTACTGCTCTATTGTAATTCGCTCTAATAGATGCACTTTGGAAGTTCATCTGTTCTGGAAGCTGAACAATAAATTCTTTATCCACTCCGAATCGAGTATTAGGACTTACCATGCCTAAGTCAACTCCGAAGTAATCCCCTTCTTTGCCAGTGTACTGGAATACACCTTGGTCATCTACAGTAAAGGTATTCTCTAGTTCTACATCTTCACCATCAATCTTATACCCAACAGTGAATCCGGTATCATCACTGGATACTACTCTTACATCGGAAACATCAGGTCTCTCAGCGATAGCCTTAACACCACGCTCAATAGCGTTAGTCTTCTCTCCCTCAGTTAAACCTAGGCCATAGTTATTAACAGAATCAACTTGACGTAGGAATACATCAATCTCTTCGTTAGTCTTCATTACGGCTGTGGCTAATGCATTATTGCCACCTGAATTAATCTCACGGGAAGTAGCTAGTGGCATAGCTGAATCAGCAGCATCTTGAATGTCAACACCAGCAGGAGACAACTCTCCTTTAGTTCCTCGGTTAACAATCTGTGTCATACCTTCAGCGTTATTTGCCTTAGCTGCCGCATTAGCTGCATTCATCCCCTTATATAAACCCTTCACAAACGTTAGAGGCAATGCAGCAAAAGCTACCTTATCTGCCTTACCTGCTACATTCTCAATACGTTTCCAGTCTTCACTGTAGTCCCCAGTCAAGTTGACTAGGAGCTCAGATAATAGTAGTCGGTTATCACCAAATATCTGTGACCAACCTTCCATGACCTGATCTACTGCCTTAAATGCTTCTTTAGGAGGAAGCTGTTTAATACGAGTAGACAATCTACCGAGATAGTCTGTAGGATCAAGAGCATCCTTAGAGGTGAAGTCCATACCCATGAAGTCAGCTAACTCACTCATACGCATATCTTCAACATCAGGTGTAAGCATAACAGCACTTACATCTGCCACCCAGTCTCCTGCTTGCATTTCTGTCAACACTTGAGCAGATTGGGCTTTAAGGTATCTAACCAGTGCAGCATCGTCCTTTTCTTCGTCTGACATGAAGCTAGACTGTGGCATAGCCTCAATCATAGCCCTATACTCACCATAGATACTGTCAGTGGCTCCTACAACCGATTCTACGGCATTTACCACTTTATTAGTATCAACGGGTATCCCTTCGCTAATCGCCTCGGAAACGCCTGTATCGAGGTCTGAGAGGTACTTACCTAAATAGTCCTCTTTAAGGACATCTGGGGATGTTGGGGTAAACTGTTGCTGGTTAAGGATAGAGTCAGCAGCCATATCGACTGATTCCCCTCTAGCTGCTGCCACCTCACCCGCATCCATAGCTTCATTACGCTGAATAGCTACGTTATTAACGGGGGCTGGTTTCTCTTGATATACTCCAGTTTCTTCTAAAGGTGTTTCTATGTATTCTGACATAATCTCACGACTCTGTGAAAGTATTAATAATTAACTAAAGATTGATCTAGATGCGCCTTGAGCACCAATGCTCATACCCATCTGACCTAAGCTTCCTATAATCTGGCTACCTGTCTTAGCGAACACTGGTGTTGCCACTACAGGGTTATTTTGAATGTTAGCTAGATTAGTTCTAGCAGCTCCAACAACAGAATTGCTGGCTCTGTTGAAGGACTGTTGAGATAACGCTGTATTCAACTCACCTGTAACCCCATCGGTGGACGCAGTAACAGCACTACCAGAGAATCCGGCTGAACCTGCTTCTGCTTCAATCTCACGCTGACGAGTTAACGTTCTAGCCGCTAACACTCTACGCTCTCTAGCTGCACCTTCTGCCTCAACAGCTTGCTCAGTAGCTTGGAGCTCTTTAGCAGCCGCTTGTTCACGCTCAAACTGCTGTTCAGCAGCTCTCTGTTGATTGGCAAAGTTCTCTCTAGAGGCACGTCTATTGGCGCTAGCATTCTTTCTACTTTGATAATTAGTCGCTACGGCACTAACTGCCGTAACTGCGGCTACTATGCCCATTATAATCTCCTACCGTATGTAGTCTCTATTTCTTCTAACCCGACTGCACTGCATAAGGTTTCAAAGGTTTTACTCTTTTTCATATGAACAGTAAAAACAGATACACCTAATTCTTTATAACACTTCTCTGCATATTTAAACATATTATATGCTACGCTAGAATTACGGTATTCAGGTTCTACATAAAGAATATCATTTACCGCATAACTATGTTCTTTATAATGCATATTAGTATTAATGAATGAAATAAAATAACCAATCAGTTTACCTTCATCTCTTACTATAACACTATGGAGGATACCTGCCTTATCTAATGCTTGGTATTTCTCCCAGTCTACACTCAAAGGAATATCATCCTTAAAGTGATGTACCTCATCACAATGACTTTCTAATAAAGGTTGTATTTCATCCCTAAAGTCTTCTAATGTTTCTACTTGATAAGTAATCATATACTATTACACTCCCGGGGCAGCCTTACTAGGAATAATAAGGTTTACCCCGGTTTTCTTACTGAGAATTTTAATTTTGTCTAATTTTAGTCTTAACGCCCCATCCATAGATGTGACAATCCTTACCTTCTTGACTTTGGAAGAACAAGCTTAGGGCTGGGCCATATCCACGAATAGTATGTTCGTTAGATACGACGATAAAGCCGTAATCAAAATCATCCTCGTCATCGACAGGAGTGTATAAGCGTTTCAACTTATAAGCTTCAAATGGGTCTGTCCATCTACCAGCATTCGAACTGTTAGTCCACTCCCACTGTGCCTGTAATGTACAACCTGAAGGAGATACCACTTCTAGATCACCAGATTCATTCTGAGTGAATCCTTGTTCAGTACGCCTAAAGTGAGTAGTCATGTTGATCACATCCTTATCCTTACTTGATAAGCCACCTGTCCAGTAGCCAGTCACTAAGTAAGCATAGGCATCAACACCTGTACCATCCAACGTCTTCCAGTCATAGAAATCAGGTTCATTGAACTGACTGATCGTGATTGTAGGGTCTTCAGAGCTATTATTAGCAATGTCATAGATAGCGGTGAAATACTTGGTTGATCCTTCCACCTCTTTAGCGATAACCCTAGTAATATCTGTGACCTCTTCTAAGCCGTCTAAGACATTATCCACGCCATCTAGCACTGGGTTAGGGTCTTGAGCTGTAACGATGCTAGAGAGGTTTACGTAAGCACAAGGATAGGCTCTGACATCCCCTTCTACAGGCTCTATAGCGTTAACATAGAATGCCTCTAGGTTCAAATCATATATCAGCTCTCTGTTGTAGATATACGACTTCTCAAGAACACTGTCTCGATAAAGCCATCGAACCTGTCTAGATACAACATCATATACGCCCGCGGATAAGGCTTTACCCACCCCCGGAATATCGTTGTATAGGGTCTGTATCGTTATCTGCGTTAGGTTAGTGGCAACCCCTCTCAAAGATACGGAGTCCACTGTAATGGCATATATACCCCCCGGAGACCAGTATCCAATTACCTCATCTCCTTGCACGATAGAACCTTTACCAATACAACCAGCATTAGTAGTCTTAGATACGGATTGATTCGTAGCTGTGAAGCTATCCTCACCTCCGTGTATCTCCCATACCCCATTAGATGCGAATACAAATAATGAGTTACCTAGGGTAGCCATATCCAACACTCTTCCCATTTCAGGGATAGAGATGAAACCACCATCTGTTGCTAGTGGCTGATTTAGTATCTCAGCAGTAGGGTCATTCTCAGCATAACACTTATTCAATGCAGAAGCACTGGTTGCTGTCTGAGAGTAGAAAATAACAGAAGATAGGTCAGGACTATTGAGGTCACCGTCTGTAACCCCTTGGTCATTGATAGCATAGAATGCTCTACCTGCATACCCCGCTACCGCTATAATACCGCCGGAGGTTGTGTCAGCTCCGAGCTGAGCTACCGTAAAGAGCCTATCTGAAGCATCGACTCTGCCCTGACCTCGATCAAACACATCCACCAGTACCTTAGAACCCTTAGGGGCAGGTGTCGTACCGGGAACACTGGCATCAAGCCTAAAGGCGCTAAATGCCCCTATACTCCCTATCGAACCGGCAGACGGCGCTAGGTTCTGCCAGATAATGTCTGCATTCGATGGCGCTATCCCCTCCCGCAGCAGGGAACTATCTATAGGGTCTTGAGCGGAAGAAGTATTCCCATCAATATCATCAAAACATAGGAAACGTTCAGGCCAACCTTGATTTTCTAAATTATAATTATGTTTCTGGGTACTGGTTATAGCAGGCCGTTGGGATACGGTAAAAGTGTCTAATACCCCCCATACATCTCTAACAGAGAGAGGTAGGATGGCCAATGAAGGTACAGGCTGTAAGAATATATTCTGACCCCAACTAAAGCTGTATATACGATCTGTACCGGCGGCTATTACCAATCTACCTAACACATTAGCATATGAAAAAGGGAAAGTAGGATCAACTCCTACTAGCGTAGCACTCCCCACTTGGCTAGCTGAAACGGAAGTAGCTGTCTGATCAAAGAAATATAAATTAGCACCTACTTGTAACACTGCCACTTCTGGGGGCGCAAAAGAAGCCTTAATCCCTGAAGGGGCGATCCACGAGAAAGATGTAATAGCCACATCTCCAGATACAGCCGGATCAAGAATTTCATAGCCATCTTCGTAATCCAACCCAAGTCTGCGCTGCCTAGAACCATCCCTATTTAATACAAAGTTTTGTTCATCAAGAGAGGCGTTCTCAGGGTACGTAAGAGGGCCAGCTTCAGTTATAATACCTTTTACGAAATTATTAAATTCCAGATCATTTCTTTGAACGGGCATCTTTATCTCTCTCTTTCTTACTTTTAGTGGTACTTCGGTAAGTACGTTTAGGTTTATCTCTTTTAGCTACATATACATCAATGGCTTTTTGAGCTAATCTTTCTTTCGTGTATTCACCCTGAAGTTCCTTCGGCACTTTACCTGCCTTTGTCTGAACGGTGAAGAGGTTCATAGAACCCCTCACTGCCTCATAGTTATGGCTGCCAAGGCGGTGGGCTGACTGGCCCGCCTCCTCCCGGCGTGTACTGGTTTCTGTTGAAGTGTCTTCCTGTTCCGTTGAACTTGCTGCTTTGTCTACCATAATTTTTGTACCGTATTCCACCATGTACTGCCCAATTACGTTGAGACATTACATTGTTCTGTCGTCTAGCTTGTTGTTCCGACTTCTCATCAGCCTGCTGTTCAATACGGACAAAAGCTGCGCTCTTAGCTTCGGCCAAGAACATAGGAAAAGCTTCAGCAGGGAAGTCAGGCACAAACTCATCATCTAGAATCCAATCAGGGGCTCTATAATAAATTAACTGAGAGTTGATGGAAGTTAATGTATCTTCCAAATCTTTAACATAAGAATCAAAGATTACAAACTTATCATCGAACGATGTGTAGTACAGGGGAGCTCTATCGTTTAATACATAGAACTGTAAACCATCTGTAACAGTTTCTACATTCTCATTGTCCGGATTACGTGTTCCAGTGTAATTCAGAAAGTCATCTGGGTACATATACTGGACAGGACGAAAAGTTTTCTTATCTTCTGCTGTACGTTGTTTATTATATGCTACGTATGTTATCTTAGAAGTGTCCGTAGGGATCAACATATGCGTTGGCTTGGACAAATCATTAGCATTAAGCATCGTACCATTTTGACGTAAATGAGGCCAGTCTTTAGCTGCAATACGTTCGTAGTAGACGCTCTTAAGAATACGGTATATCTGGTTAGACATCTCCGTATCGCCGATGGAATTAACCTGATCCCCTGACATATCTGACAGAATATCTTGTACCATCTCTAGCAATGTCATCTTCATTACCTCTTACCTCCTTTACGTCCACCCTTGGCTTTACCTTTCTTACTCCCTATTTTTCCTCCATGCGATCTATTACTTTTTCTAGACTGCACTTTAGTGTTTTTAGTAGAACGAGAACCGCCATCCTTAAGAGCCTTTTTATGACCAACATCTTTACCATCACCTTTACGAACCTTGCCCTCACGCATAGCTTTGCGTCTAGCTTTATTCCGAGCAGCTCGATTCTTCTTTTGCTCCGGTTTAGAATTGTATTTACGTTGTTGCTTAGATCGTTTAGTTGCATTCTTTTTACGCTCACCTTTCTTAGCCATATTAACCTGCCGCTGCTCTTACAATATTAATATAGGCATCCACCATGTCAAAGGTATTACTTCCATTCTGACGTTCAACTGCTAAAGATAGGAAATCATTTTGCTCTAAGTTAGCAATGCCGTTGATAGTGTAAGGGATGTCTTTAGAAGAATCAAACTCAACATCTTGAATACAAGCGATCAGTTCCTCATTGACTTCTCCGAAATTCTTATATAAACACAGGGTGTAATCATTGCTTCCACTAGTAGCCTGCCCTACTAAACTTGCTGTAATGTTGCAAAAGATTTTTCGTTCATCAATATACTCTATTCTACCGTTTGAGGGCGAAGTAAAACGTTTTAACTCACCGTTCTGTAACACAGTATTAACGGGAATCACTTCAATAGGAACCCCAGTAGAGAGGGGTATATTTTGAGGACTAGACACTAATACAGACGATAACCTACCTGCTGTAATACTGTCGTCCAGACCGGTATTGCCGCTAACTGTCCAACGAATATCATTTTGATCGTAACTAACAGGATCGGCCCAGAAAGTTCCAGTACCCGTGCCCCCGTAAATTATACGGCAATTTAAAACTTCTCCTAAGGCTCCGGGAAGAAAAGCTGCCCCGCTGGGGTCAGTAGTAATTACACTACCTCCGTCAGGTACAATGGCAATAACCCGTCCCATAAGGAATCCGGGACTTCCGGAACCCGCCGCCAAGTCTGTCATATCAATACAGGTAATGGCACAGTTACTCCACAAACCTTGCGAGAAGTTAATTGTACCTGATCCGAATGGAAGTTTCTGATCATCTCGGAATCGCATACCTGTTACGCAGGAAAGAACAGTTGTGCCCTCACCTGAGAACAAACCCTGAGGGCCAACATCAATATCTCCCCCGTAAAGGAAATCTTCTACTACGAAATTATCAACTACAAGCAACCTGCCTGTCCCTGCAAAATTGGCTTCAGTATATACGCCCCTAGCGTATGCTTGGGAGCCACCACCAGCGAGCTTAACACTGTTTATAAACATGTTCACGCCAATAGCCTGAACCATAGAATTTAAAATATTATTACCAAAATCTGCGTAATTAGCCACTAGTGTAGCTAAGTTCGGAGAGGGGCCGTTTAGAACTGTATTAACACCTAGCCTCAATCCATAGTTCATTAAAATGGGAGCATCTTCTGGAGAGCTGATCCAGAACTCTGTATAGTCAGGTAATTGGTAATATTGATCTACTGCAAAATCATTAGTTGCAGCAGCCTGAAAATCTGCTAACGAATTAATAACAATACGGCTATTAATTGTTGCTGGATTAGCTTGTAGACCCCATGAACCTGAACCTAAGCCATCCGCTATATAGGCTTCACCTGCGTTAGCGTTCTCCACATCTTTAGGTTCGTGGATATTATTTCTTGCTACATCAGCATGTTGTACCATCTCTGGGCCTCACAAATAAATTAGAAAAAAAAAAAAAAAAGAAAAGGGAGCACAAGGCTCCCTTCTATTAAACGCGAACTAACTCTAAGGCTAGTTTAGCGTATGCCGCAGGTGTGCCTGTAACGGAATCAGGAACCACTGTAACAGGAGTATTCGCATCTACCTGAAACTCAGTGATAGGCACAGAGCCCATTGCTTGAGTAGTCAAGTTTAACGGGGAACTCAGCACTGTAGAACCGTTGTAAAATAGGTCGATAGTGCCAGTAGCGAAAGCTTCTTCCACTTCTAGGTAGACCACCTTACCTATAGCAAAACCATCTGGGATAGTGAGCTCTTTGGCAGCAAGAGAGCCGTCATTAGCCTCCTGTACACCAAACTCAAATACCATCAAGTATTCGCCAGTATCACCGATAGTGACACCACCTACACCCCCTACACCTCGTTGACCGAAGTATTTACCGACTTTAGAACCCGGTAATGGTGTAACACCATCAGGCTCAAAAGCGTCAGGCCATGTATTAGAACCAGTTGAATAAGTCATTATTTAGTTCTCCTTACTCTGTAGCTGTAGCGGAAGTGATAATTACGTAAAGGGTATCCTTACGTTGTAAACCAAATCCCCAACGGGCTGTTTGAACAAACTCATCACGTTGTAAGTCTTTGTTACGCTCACCTTCAACACGAGGTGGCTGACGCCATGCTGACATCAACGGCTTACAGTTATCATCTGCAAGACACATAAAGATGTTAGCAACACCGCCCTCTACCGGGCCGCCGCCAGCGTCGAATGTATCGCCGGTCGGAAGACGGTTAGATACAATCAAAGACCAACCGTACAGGTTAGTAATGAACGTGTGATCACGGTCAAAGCCGTTTTCAAAAATTGCTTGGGTCATGCTAGAAGCAGGAAGACCACCAACATCTTGGGTGATGTTGAATTTCTTGTTAAGGGTAGCCTCAACAACTGGGTCTACAATTCCGTAACGAGAACCATAAGGAACCTGTGCTTTATTGAACGCCAATCGGGCGTCAACCAAGTCGGCTAGTTCGATAGTGGAGTTAGCACCTGTAGCAACGACACGGTGGGCAAAACCATTGATCGTGTTAGGATCGGCATTAGTTTGACCGTCGTTTAATGTAGCAAGAGCTTGTGTCTCGAAGTGCTCTTGAATAGCACGAGTCGCTTCACGACCACGTTGAGCCATCAATGCTTCAATTTGAGAACCGTCTTGACGCATCTTATCAGTAACATACCAACCGTCACCAACATATTCAGTAATACGTAACTGAACTTCACCGGTTTCGATAGGAGAATACTTGATTGGAGCGTCTTCTTCGATCTCTTGAATTTGGGCATCACCCATAGTCTTAATGTGTAGAACCTCACCTTCACCGAAGTCAGAGACATCACGGTAAAACATGCTTGGAAGTAGACCATCATGCAGGTTAGTGAGGATAAAATCGCTATACTGTTCGGATTCAATGAACGTGCGATTAGTACCTGTAGTAATCATATTACTATTCCTCTAGGATTAAATTAAACCTCAACGCCTAATCGCTCATTTGTTGCTTTCGTACTCTTACGCCAATTATCTAAATCGCTATTGGCCTTAGGTGTAAAAGGGTCAAACTTTGCGGGTTTGGGTGTTAGGTCTTGTTGAAAATTCTGAGTGTTAACTGATGAGTCCATTGAACTCGGTGCAGTTTTAGTGTCAACACCTAGGATATTAAATACGGCCTCAGGCTTACTAGAAGCCAGTTGGTTAATGAAGTTACGATCTAAACCCTTAGCGGAGGCTTGAGAGTAAAACTCTTCTTCACCTTTCTCACCATAGAGCTCACGGAACTTATTAGCCACTGTATCCGCATTACTTTTTGCAATTGTCATTGCTTCTCTTTGTTCAAGCAAAGCAACAACACTGTCCTCAGTTAGTCCAGAAGGAACCGTATCAGCCGGAGCTGGTGTGGGTTCACCTCCCTGAGGTTTTAACGAATCAAGTACTTGCTGTAGTGTAGCACCCTCCACTGTCTTATTACGTAGCTCTGCATTTTCAGCTTCAATACGTGAAATATGATCTTGTGAATTAGCCAATGCTTTAATTGCATCGTCTACTGTCTTATACTTTACTTCGCCTTGCTCATTGGTAATCCCCTGCAACAGTTGGTCGTACTGTATGTTTGGATTTGGTTGAGCTGATGTGTCAGGGCTTGGTGAGCCTTCTCCATCTCCAGAAAAGATATTATCTTGGTCAGACATTATCCCTCTCCTTTGTTTCAATATTAAATAAGTTATCTATCTCTTCCAACGCTCTCATATAGCCGATTGCGTCAGCTTGTCTGTAAGGCCATGCAGCCTCTTGGTATTTATCGGGCTGCTTGCGAGACTTGTCATGTGCTTCGAGTTTCGCTTTAATAATTTTTCTAAACCGAGCTAAAACGTCCTCGCTTGCCTTACACCTTTTGATAAATTCTTGCTTCTGTTCAGTGGTCATGCCTCTGGTCAAGGACAATACTACTGCCATAATTATACTCCGGGGATAGATTGCTCTACTAGCTGATTTTCAGCAGCAGCACTAGCAATTTGCTCCCTTTCAATATTCTCATCAATTGCAACATTACTGCGTACAAGATCGAACCTACGTAGTTCAAACATATCCTCAACCAACTTGGCTAAGTTCTCTGAACTGATATGTGGCATGATCATTTGACCTACAGGGCCATTCAATGTCTGCGTAATGTTCTGCATCATAATCGCTTGCTGTCCGAAGTGACGAGCACCTATTGGACGAATCAAACCGTTATATATGATGTCTTTGTTTGTTATATCTACAAAATTAGTAGTACCAAACTCAGGATCAAGGACAGGGATGGTCTCCATCGTCATGTTATCCTGTGCTTCAGAAAGCATACCATTAAGGAGCTTCTCAAGCATAATCTCAAATGTCACTGTCTTTTCTTGGAAGATACGTCCAGCAGCATTTTCTAATGTCTGTACTTCGTAAGCTGTCTTCTCACCCGGGGTACGGATACCCATAGCTTGCTTAGGAGCTCCAGCATATTCTTCCATGCGGGCTTCTAACATATTAATCTCTTGTTCAGCTACAGCGATACCAGATACGTTCTTACCTAGCTCCATAACATCCCCATCACCAACGATAGAGATTTGTTCCTCTGGAGCCCAGATAAAGGGTTCAACATCCCCTTTAACAACTACAGGAGGGTGAACACACAAGTCCATAGCATCTGACTTTAAGTTCTGTAAGTGATCGATACGATACTGCATACCTACTAGATTATCTAGTGGGCCCATTGAGTAGAGGTTATCTGGACGCTTCCTCCAGCCTGCATGTACAATGTTACCTTGTCCCAACGTATTAGGAATGGAACGTTTAGTAACTGTAATACAACGATCTACAACAATGATTTCAACTTCTCGTTCAAGCTCATGGGTCTCTGTATCGTAGTAGTCTCCAAGAAAACGCAACACTTCGACATACTCACTCTCGAAATATTCACGCATATCCCCGAAGCCGTCCACTAGGAAACCTAGGGCTTTATGATAATCTGCTACAGAGTACTCTCCAGACTTAGAACGCATGTTCATAGTTTTGTCTAGAGCTTCCTGCCACATCTCATCTTGCTCTGCTAGAATCTTAAGCTCACCAATACTCTTAATGTATCTTATGATCTTAGGAGACTCATCAAAGCTAGGAGCTGTAGGGTTGAAAACAATATCATATGGACTGATACGCTTCATTCCCGGGCCAGTATATCGTTTACTGATCTGACCATTGTTAGCTTCGAATGTAACACCTTCTTCCCATGTAGCCTCTGCAAAGCAGTTTCCGTAGTCAATGTAGTCATACAGGAGTTGGCTCACATCGTCTCTGAAATCATATTGCTTAAGCTTATTGGACATGTAAGCAGTGATGGCATCCTTAACATCAATCTGTGCGGCTGTCCGATCATATGCCTCCCAACGTATCCAATTGTCATTAGGAAATACTGAACTTAAATAATTACTGTGCAGATTGTCTCGAATCTGACAGAGCTTAGGCATTGTTGTGGAGTTCTTCCACTGCCCTGAATTACTGGTGGTGGAGGTATCTGTAGCGAATACATAGTTACGCAGTTCCTTCCACTCTTCAATCTTAGACTGTCGCCATTGGTTCCAAGTATCCCATCGATAACCGATGGCTTTGGCTGGGCCGTCTGAGACTTCTTCATATTGTAATCTTAACTCGGCTACCTTACCTACGATGTTACTATCCTCCTACCGGCATGTCCGGCCAATATCTGTTACCTTTATGCCTGTTCAATTCGGCAGGTATACATCGTAAATTATCTTGTACATGTAATCCACATACAAGTTCGTGATTAAGCGGAACAATGTGATCGACATGTAAATTACGTTCCGTAGCTAAAGAGTATATGTATTTCACTTCATCGGAATCGTACCAAGCCGGTACAGCATCTCGCTTTTTCTGTTCTCTTAACTTCTGACTAGCAGCTTTATTCGCTTTAAACTCAGGAGTATCTCGATTTTCGTAATAGTGTTTTCGCTTCTTCTCTAAAAGCCTTTCACGATTATTTTTATGCCATCGGGTAACATGTGCTTTCTCTCTAACCGTTTTACAGCTAGAGCAATACCTAGCATTGTGATTAATAGGTTTATAAATAATTTCACAATCAACACAAGGTCGCTCAGGTATATCTGGCGATTTACGTTTACCCATTATGCATACCTATCGTTAAATGCGACACCACCGAAGCGGTTATTATATATAATCTTCGGCTTATTGAATCTAGCCCGATCTGATTTAGGAGCCTTGGCGATCTGTACCGCACTAGCTAATGTATCCTTCAAGTCGTCATGCTTAGGACGGGTTAGGATGAGTTCTTCCTCTAGAGCCGGGGTGTAACCCCCCTTGATGTGAAACATCGTAAGGTTGTCGTACCGGGGCTCAAGGATTGTTGCTATCCGTTCTTCTTTCGTACCTTCATGTCGATTAGGTCTATTCTCATCAATGCTGAGAGAGCGACCGTCTTTACGAATATAATCTTTAAGATCATTCACAATCATACTCTGAGCTGCTGTTACCTCAGCTCGAAGTAATCTAAAGTTCCACTTCTCGTGCATGTCTGATACATGCTCATACATCGTCGATATCTTGTCGGTTTTGAATCTATCCATGTCGAGCACATAAATATAACCGTCACAATCGATACCGATAACAACAATCGCTGTATAATCACTCCGTTTCCCTAAAGTAAATGCGAAGTCAATCGCTGCATATATGTTAACTCTTTTTTGTCGAACATACCATGAGCCGTTGCTGTACTGCACTGCTTTAGCTTCTACGTACTGGAACTTAGAACGATTGATCCGATTGCTTCCCGGATCATTTGGGTTGTTGTAGTACTGTGCATAAAACTGTACTTGGTCATCATACTCAGCCTTAATACGAGCTAGTACGTTCAAGTCAAAGCCAAATGCTTTTCCGTCATCTCTAACACCTCGGGGCCACAAGAACATACTCTCTTCTTCTACTACATGTTCTTTAATTTCCCATACCGGTAACTGATCCACCAAATCACCCTCTTCATTATACGTATCGTAAAGCTGTGTCTTCCACGTATCGTATATATCTGAAGGGTGGTAACGAGTACCACAAGCAAGAGTAAAGCCGCCAGCGTTCCTGATGGATGTAAACTGAGAAGCTTTTTTCGACACGCTAGAGCGTCCTTCCTCAGTGTATGCATTCTCAGGCACGACTATATCATCGGGTACGATTACATCGGCATGCCAGCCTGTTGTATTCGTGGTTAGTCCTGCTGTTGCGATTGTCGCATCCCGTATTCCTTCCTCTGAACGTTTAATATGATCGACAGCGATCTTCCGGTTGTTCCACATCTCACGTTTTCCATCTTGAGGGTGGATGTACTCCGGCCAATATTTTTGATACGTTTTAGATTCTAGAATATTCTTTATGGCGTAAAGCTGGGTTTCTGCAAGTTCTGAAGTTGCAGAGAGATAGATTATTGTTATCTCTGGATGACGTGTAATTATCCATGCACACCATGTCGCTACCATGTGACTCTTTAAATGAGCCCGAGGTAACATTATTAATTTGTTGGATGTCAAGTCCGTGCCCTGTCCAAACAGGTTGTACTCCATCATCCAACGAAATATCTCTTTATGAATCTCCCCGTACATATAGCCGGGGTTTACTAGTTGGGCGAACACCCACAAGTCGGACATAGCTTCTTCACGTAGAGCTAACGCTTCTTCAGGTAGACGCTTTAACTTCTGTTCAGCCGCTTGTCTCCAATTCATATTACTTCCTAAATTTATATTTAAAGCCGATGAATACACCATTACGTGAATACTCATTGGCCCCTGCTTTTGTAACAGGCCATCCTAAGTCTAGATTTGAACGGTGCCTAACCTCTATGAAGGAATCTATGTTATCTGTCTCCCACGCTTTACCAAAGTTAAAAACGATAGGGAGCTCACCATCAGGCTCTAGCCCTTTTGCGTTACCGTCCACCCAGTGCCCTAGGGACACCTCCGTGTAGAAATAACCCTCAGCGTTTGACTTATATGCAAATATACTGCCGAGTATAATTATAGCGAAAGTTACGATGGTTGGTGTCGAAGGTATATTACTCATACTTTTTCCAAGACTTTTTAAACTCATCCACGATGAAACCAACGAGATATGCCAAAGCTTCGTGGTTCGTGTGCTCAACATCAATCTGTACGAAGTCTATAATATCCCAAGCTAGGTGTACCGCTTCGTGGGCGACAGTGTCATTGTCCCTTTTGTCTGCAACAAACATAACACCGCAGACAGTTGATCCGTCACTATTACTCACCTTCAGTACCCATCCGTAGGATTCATCTATGGGAGCCGAGGCTTTAATCATCTCGTTAGCTGCCGTCAACTGTAAGCCTTCGTAGCGTTCAGACAAAGCCTTAGGTATATCTTTCTCTTTAGTTGCAAAGAGAACAGGGTAGTTATAGATTGGAACATTAATCCAAGTAGTCGCCATACTTACCTCTTAATTCGGGCTATGTCAGATGTAAACTCTTTATCCATCTTAGCCTGTACGCGAGTCTCTCGTTCCACCTCTTCTTTGGAAGGTCTACCTGCTCCACGCTTCTCCCAGCCTCTATCAGCTAGGAACTTAGCAGCTTGGAACTGACCTTCTCCAGCTAAGCTGTCTATACGCTTAATCTGCTGGGAACGTATTCTCACTTCTAACTCTTCCATCCATTCAGCGATGATGGGCTTGAGACGAGCACTTCCTTGAACAGCCTTCCAATGTTGAAAACCTCCAAGGTACTTGTCAGCAAAGTCAATACCTGTTATGTCTCCACAATCAACGAAGCGTTGTCTAGCTTCCTCAAGAGTCATAATCACGTAGTCATCTGAAGTTGTACAAGTCTCCCTAAACAATCCCACTGTCACCCATCTATTCTGAGGGTCTTTAAATTTATCCATTATACCACTACCTGATAATATCTCGCCTTGACAAAACTACCGGGAAGTAGAGAGAATAACGTAGCTGGGTTAAACGGATTACCGTTCATGCTAATCCCAAACGTGGAAGAAGCTGTGTTCGAGAATATCAAACCCTTCACTGTAATCACTTGAAGGTCGCCAACAGAAGTGGAGATCAGAGCCGGGAGGGTAATACGTCCTGCCACGTCTATCCTGGCCGAAGTGCCTCTTATATCCCCCGCTAAATCAGCATAGCTAACTGTTAGGGAGTATATAGGATCAGCTCCGGGGACATCTCCATCGAAATATAGGTCGGAGGTCTGGGTTCCACCGGTATCAGTGTCCATGTTAAGTTGAGCTTCAAACTCCCACCAACCTCTACCGGTTAGGGTCAAGTCTAATTCAGGGAGAGTAATCTCACCAGTTGTTGAATTAGATGTAGTGTATGTTGTTGTGTTGGTAGCTGTTACTTCTGAAGCACCCCCACCACCACCAGTGGATATAATCTCTATTGTGTCAGCAGTTTGGTTTAAGGTGACATTAGCACCAGCAACTAGTGTTCTTAGGTTTATATCTGAAGCTGTCTGATCTCTAAGTACCTCAGAGCCACCCCCTACGTTGTTGAAGGTAGGCGTTGCTAATCCTGCTGTGTAACCATCTAGGCTCTCAATGACTGCCTGCACTGTAGAACCGGAAGACACCTGATTATTCGTATCATCGTAGTTTACTAGGCTAGCCTCTGTCTGCGTAACAGGGTCAACGACAATGGCATTGAGAATCTTGTTCCCATTCATGTCCAGATCGTTTTCCATCTGGTTGGGCTCACCTGTAGGATTGTCCCTGTAGAGCACCTTATCATTGAACTCATTCTCAATGAGAGTAAATCTATTATTCAATCCTGCTTGGGACTCAAACTGGGAACTGATGTCTGGGATGTCTATTTTAGCCACTAGAGCCTCCTCAATTAGCCGGACTTCTTATTACTTATTTATTTACTTCTTATATAATTATATAGGGGAATAGAAAGCATTCCCTCTATATTATGTAATAATAGGAGAAATTCAGGAAATCTTACTGAAAAGTTAAAATTAATTAAATCTTTACACTATTAACGCACTCCGTGCATCTACTATGCGTTACTAGACAACATTGCCGGAGGCGTACCATACCATTGGCATAGAACGCTGTAGGCACAACGGCTTCGCCTAACGCACAAGGATGTCGCCCAGCTTTAGCTGGCTAGAGTATGGACTACTCCCAATGTCAGAATACTAACGGAGCCGAAGGCTCCTGTGTCCACATCAGCTTCGCTGAATGTGAGAATTTGTGCTAGAATTATTTGAGGGGTCATGCACATGCAATGCTAGGGGTAGCACCCCTTGGGTGGGGGGTCAATTTATTGACACAAATGGGGTATCATGTGCCAATATATTGTCACTCATGGACAGTTTACACTGTAACTCCTTGATTTTATTGGTAAAAACACGACTCCGTCAATGTACATCTAATTTCCTTTATACATAATGTAGTGTAAAGTATTCCGACAGTTGCACCATAAGTGTGCATAGATATAACTGCTTGATTTACATAGTATTATTCTTATTCGTATGTCGATATATTTTACAATGGTGCATAACTAATTAAATGCACATCATTGTAAGTGATTGATATTGCTAGACTTTCTCATAGTTGGCACGACGACTGCAATATACTTTCCACGGTTCGAGTATCGGCTAACGTTTAACGCTCTCACCTAGACCTAAGTAGAGTTGATCGCCTAAGTACAAAGCAGATCGTTAAACAGGTTGACAAGTAGTAAGAAGTTTAGTAAGGTAGTAATCGTGGGTAGGAGTGACGCCTAAGTTGTTGTCCCTTTGGGATGGCTGGCACTAAACCCAAGCTGGAATAGATACCAGCGGATTGTATAGACTCGCTAGCCAGTGTTAATATCACTGGGTACAGCGGCAAGGGTCTAGCTAGCAATCAGGACTCAAGCGTATTGTACTAGGGTACTACGTGGAACACTGACCAAGTAGCTAGGGTTTTGACAGCCAAAGTCTATTATGTCCTAGCGTTTAATCGCAGCTTATCTATGACCAGACGTAGGGGACTACGTAAATTATCCGGTGTGAATAGCCACACGCTAAACCGATTAGCTAGCAGGAACTAGTAAGCCATAGGATATGTGCTTAGAGTCTAATGATTAGACAGCCTGCAAAGTCCGTCCGGACTCCGTCGCCTTAATTGGCGAATCGCCTATACCGCTAGCAATCCTAGTTGAGTTAGGTCTGATAAGCGTAGGGGTTCAGTGATTAGGATAATATGCTTTTAATTAGAGAGTATATTAACACTAACTCATTGAAAACACTGGAGATTTTCCTATGAATACTGAACAAATGAAAGCAGCAATCATGGCATCTATTACTATTGTAGCGGATGCTGAGCGTATTCTTAAACCTGAGCTTGCCAAGTTATCTCGCTCTATTATTGAATACATTGTAGTAGCGGAATCAACTGATATTGCTACTGTTAATCGTCTGTTGTCTGTATTGACACCAATGAATCAGCAAGCGGCTAGCCTATACTTTGCTCACTTCCTGCCATACCAATTCGACCAAGAATCTGGTAAGTTTGGGGAGATGATTAAGAAGCAATCGCGCCGTGAAGCTAAGATTGAGGCGTCTAAGGTATGGCTGGAAGATGAAGCTAATACTATCTGGGCTTGGGCTAATGACAACATTGAAGTCAAGGCTAAAGACTATCGTGCGACTATTCAGAAGGCTATCAAGCAAGCATTGTCGGGTAATGATAACACTGAAGCCTTAACAGTCCGTCAAGTATTAGGTGCTGTATTAGATACTGATGGGGTTGAACTGTCTGATCTAGTTGGCTTTATGGGTGACATTACTGAAGAAGTGGAAGGCGCTAAACCTCCTGCTGAACAGGCTGCTGCCTAATCCCTTTTAAAACACTACTCGTATTCCGCTAGCGATAGTACGGGTACGTATAAATCTTAGAGCAACCATACTTTAAGTGGTAGTGTTTTATCATCCAAGTCTCAAGCAGTATACTTATAGCTAAGTAGTATTATAGCTTGCCAGCTCTTGAAATATAGGGCTGGTCTTTTATAATGCTATTGTTTAATAACAGGAGAAGTACAATGTCTAAGCGTGTAAATAACAAACGTGGTAAGCAACGTTCAACTAAACAGTCTCGTCGTGCTCAATGGCAGCATACGTTAGCTAATAAGGCAGCGAGAGAAGCTGAGGAAATAGCGAAGGCTTAATTGTTTTAAGGTGCGTTAGTGTAACTGGCGGCACAGAGGAAGTAATGAATGACCCTAGGTACGGCTCTCGTGATGACGACACAGCTAGTAACAAGTCTATATGTATTGTTAAAAGCTCACTGTCTAATGATCAACACCCGTGACGGCTAAGCATTACAACTACTCAGAACAGGTTCGATTCCTGTACGCACCATCCTTTCATTAACCCATATGGGAGCAACTATCATGGGCACAGTTCAATCTAAATTCAAATCAGCCGGTAAGCGTAGCACTATACGTAAACCTCGTATGTATAAGGGGTGTGAGATACGCGGCACTGGAGTAGGTTATCATCACCTTTATTTCAATGGGCAATGTATTAAAGCAGGCTTGCCTAATCTTCATGCTTGCCGTCAATACATTGACAACGAGGTGTCTCCTAATCTAACAGCTATGGGGCTATAGCCATGTCTAAGCAAATCAATTCAGTACAGCTAGCACAGTTAATTGTTAGCGGTATGGTAAGGCAAGGTGGTATTAAATCTATTGAGCAGTGGCTATTGGACGGTAACTACACTGCGTCATTCATTACCCAACATAAGGGATTGATTGAATACCTACAGAAGTTTAATGACTCCGAGTGTGAGACGCAACGCTATCAACTGGCTAAGGTGTTACAACAGAGCTACGGGATTCCTTTCATTATCACTGGTGCATGGGTGAGGAAAGAACTATCATCCGTCGATGAGGCTGATGTGTCCAGTAACAAATGGTTGATTGCAGCTATTGTTATTATGTTTGTGTATCTATCTTGTGATGCACTGAATATATTCCCGTGGTAGTGGTCACTGAGAAAACATTATGGGAAGCTATAAGCATGGTTCCGAAAGGGGCTGTGCATTTAGCTGTTTGGAAAGATTTAGTAGGCTGGAGTATTCAGTATGAGGACTTCTCATTATCACCATCTGTTCCATAGGGTATTCTACCCTATGGAGAGAGGGTATAGGATGGAACCTTATGATCTACCGGACTGGATATATATAACAGTTACAAGAGATGGAGACTCTAAGTATTTAACCGTTTATTCTAGAATACATGTAAACAAAGAGGTAATAGTTGGCCCATCGTATAGTCTAGAATGGTCGGATCAAGCCGTTATTAAAGAACTGAGTGGTCGTATCTATTCGGGTTTTATAGCATGAACATATTCTACACCAACCCAATACCCAAGTATTGTGCAAGGGAACATTGTGCCACCCATGTAAACAAAATGATTGTCGAATATGCACAGCTAATGTCTACAGCTCAGCAACTCCTAGGTAATCCTAGTGAAGATGTATATGCTGTAACACATGCCAACCATCCAAGTTGTAAGTGGGTTATGGCCTCCACTCGTCATTACATGTGGCTATTCAAATGCTGGCAAGAACTGTTGCTAATGTATAAACGTAAATCAGGAAAAGACCATGCTTCTAGTGTACTACGTAAGCACCTATTACAGCCCCCTCCAAAGCTTAGCAACAACGGCTTCGTGCCTCCCTATCCTGCCTGTGGTGAATATATTAACAACCTTGTAACCTCAGGTGATCTATCTGTACGTGATGCCTATCGTATGTACTTGAACAATAAGTTTAAAGAATGGGCTGTACGTACTGACAAGCGACAGATTTTTGTTAACTGGTACTACGACACTCCGTCTTGGTACACAAACTAGGAGAAATCCAATGGCTAAACGTAAAGCTAAAGCAAACCTCCCTAAAACTCCAGCCTTCTGTCTAGTAGACCGGAAGAATAAGGCGGTGTTTGCGTATAAGCGGAAGATGGATAGGAACTATCATCAATGTACTAAGTATCCTTCCTATCGCCCATTCATTAAACACATTGACCTTGACTGTCATTTAAAACTGACAACACGTTTCAAGGGTTATGAAGTTAAAGGAGATTTTTAATGGAAATCATTGATGGACGTTTAAACCTGAATAAAGGGTTAAAGTATTCAGAAATCCCTATAGGAGAGGTTTTCGGTAACACTCGGTTAAAGAGTTCACTCCATTTAAAAGTAAGAGGCGGGGCAGTTAATTTGAACACTTTTATTTTTAATAGAGAGGAACTCTTTGATAATGTGTCCGACGGTTACGTACTAGAAGCCACATTAACCGTTAACGAGGTTAAATGACATGGATAAACATAAAGTATTCGTCTACGGGACGTTAAAGAAGGGCTTTGGAAACCATCGCCTATTAGTTGACAGTGAGAAGATAGGAGATCGTACCTTAGCCGATCACGACATCTACGCTGTCTCTGGCTTTCCCGGAGTAGTACCGGGGACAGATACGGTTGAAGGGGAGCTGTATGAGGTGGACAGTGAAACATTACGTCGTCTAGACGCATTGGAAGGCCATCCTCATATGTATACACGTACTGAGGTGGTGCTATCTGATGGCACTAAAGCTGAGACGTATATCTGGCAAAGAGCTGTACGTCCTGAAACACAATTAAACGGCGTATGGCCGGGGGGAGCAGTTAAGAGATGGCACAGTTTAAAGCAGGTGATCGAGTTAAAAGGATAGGGGACAATAGCTTCAGTATAGGGAAACTGGGAGATATTTTGACGGTATCGTATGTCTCAACGTGTGGTAACTACATATCTCTTAAGGAATATTTAGCTAGAGTACCTCATCTTACGTATGGCTAGGAAAGCTATAAGGTTGTCTAAGAAACTATCTGTACATATTAAAGATAAGAATGCACATACCTGAGTAATATATATTAGGTATATATTCCCGGGGTGGCCTAATAGGAATAATACTTAAACTACCACTTTTCTTACTAGAAAGAGGAAATATTTATGAAAATAGAGAAGATTGATGAGTATACTGGGCCTTTGCCTAGTAGTTCTTGGGATTTGATGAACAATCTGACAGGTAGATCAGCTATCCACTACATGATCTGTAGAGGTAACAGATGTATACTAGATATCTCAGAGGGGCGTGTATGTACTGGTGCCTCAGCAGGTACAGGTAACAACAATAATGCTGATGTATTCTTAGGCATGATTGCACTCAAACCTGATCAAGCTAATGATGAGTTCGTACATTCGTTCTACAAATGGCTATTTGAAGAGTCTTTCTGGGCTCCTGTTTTCTATGGCCCTCTCCCTGAATTGAATAAACGCAACCAATATGTATTCAAGGCTCGTACAGATATACCTGTAGGCTATATGATTGGTGGATTAATCGCTATTCGTACCCATCGTGAACGCCCTGATCTATTCCCAGTGATGGAAGAGATGGTTAAAGCAGGTTTCACTATGGATTTAGCTTTTATTCTATGCCATGAATATAAGATTGAAGGTGGTAAACTCGTCACAGGTACACAACATAACAGTTGTCACTCTGCTTTCAGTCTTCCAACTTCTAAGATTCGACAACTCCATAAGTTCTTATTGAAAGAATTCCCTTCTATATTAGACACTTACAGTACATACCAAGAAAATCCTCGTCTACATGAAGGCGGTGGTGTACATAAGATATGGTCTAAAGGCCCGAGTCGTACTCTCCTTCAAGTGATTGAACGTATGGGCAAAACTGAAGTGGTACGTAAGCGAGATACGTGGGGGGGTATGCGTGAAAAACGTATCACCACCCTCGATCTAGACACAGCTTTACAATGGCAAGAGGAACTCTATAATGCAAAGGACTAAGGTGTTCATCGCTTTCCCAGCCGCACCGTATTATAGAATGTTTACAAGGCTGGGCTTCCAAGTTACTTCAGCTAAGGAGGATGCAGACTTAATCTGTTTCACAGGTGGGCCTGATGTACATCCTCAGATATATGGGGAGGAGAAGTCTCTTCGTACTAATGCCCATATGGGACGTGATCTGGCTGAGAAGGAAATCTTTGAAGAAGCTAGGGCTAAGCATCTCCCTATGGTGGGTATCTGCCGTGGAGGCCAATTCCTTAATGTTATGTGTGGAGGGAAGTTATGGCAACACGTAGATGGCCATGCAGGCGGTGTACATAAGATGTATGATCAGATCACTGGTGAAGAACTGATGGTGAGTAGTACGCATCACCAGATGATGATTCCAACAGAGGAAGCAACTATCATCGCTTTAGCCGATGAATCCAGTGAAAAAATGAGGATGTTAGGTACAGTGGGAGATATACATCCCTCTAAATCGATGTCTGACGTTGAGGTGGTATCTTACCCGAATTACAACGTGCTTTGTTACCAGCCTCATCCTGAGATTGGTGTAGAATCTAATCGTTGCGAGACATATTTCGCAGAATTAATTGAACGTGAACTAGGAGTATCTTAATATGTGTGGGAATGTAGGTGTTGCAGGTCGTATCACCATGACTGAGAAGAAAGTTTTAAAAGACCTTCTCATTATGGATTCATTACGTGGTATGCACTCGACAGGTATCGCTGTTATCAATGATGATGGTGAAACTGACTGGCTGAAAGGTGCCTTCAATGGTACTGACTTTGTCGACTTGAAGAAGTATGACAAAATTATTGCTGGTGCGGATCGTCGAGTAATCATTGGTCACAACCGTTATGCTACTCAAGGTGGCATTAACAATAAGAATGCTCATCCATTTGAACATGACAATATTATTGGTGTACACAACGGTACTCTTCGTAATAAGCACGTTCTGCCTAATCATTTAGACTTTGATGTAGACAGTGATAATCTATACTATGCTATTGCTAAAGAGGGTATTGAAGAGACTATCGGTAAAGTTCTTGGTGCTTGGGCACTAGTCTTCTGGGATAGTGATGACAAAATGTTACGTTTCTTACGTAACAATGAACGTACTCTATTCTTCTGTTATAGTGCAGATAATAAAACTCTCTTCTGGGCTAGTGAGCCTTACATGTTACAAGCAGCATTGTGGAGAAATGATGTTAAACACACTGAAATTACAGCTTTTGCTGCTGACATGTTATACACCTTCGATCTTGATCTATCTAAACGTGTGCAACAGCCTATTGAGAAACCTGTTGTAAAAAAGTTGGAGGGCTCGAAGAGTACATGGACAAACAAGAACACTGGTCGGTCTTCTGGCCGGAAGCAGCCGACTACTAAGAAAGCTGCTAACAGTAATGTTAAAACGTTACCACCCGCGAAGAACACGTCCAAGAGCCCTACCTATCTAGACACCTTAGGTTATAAGGATAATACTGAATTAGAGTTTACTGTAGATAAGAGCAATGCTCAATACGCTATCGGTACTACCTTAGATGGCTCACAGAATACTGTTAGAATCCATACATCATCCCCTCAAATGGCTAAGAGCTTAGTGGAGTATGACGGATTCTTTAAGAGTTCTAAGATTATTGGTTGGAAGAAACCATCTGCTCACAAAGATGACGGCTATGTATGTGTTAAGATGCTAGACGTTACATACAAGAAGTGGACAGACTTCCAAATGACTCCTGATGGAGATGAGGAGGAATCTGCTTCAGCAGAACCCTTTCGTCACGACCACCGAGGAGATCGAATCACAAAGGCAGACTTCGTCAAGCGTTATCACTCTTGTTCTAACTGTACTGCTAATCTTGAGTTCGATGATCAAGACTTAACCTTTGTATCTACAAAAGAAGCTATCTGTGGTGCTTGTAAAGACCTTCCGATAGTTCAGAACATAATCAACCTTCACTAGGAGAACGTTATGCAAATCTTAATGGGTGCTGACCCCGAAGTTTTTATGCGTAAAGATGGACAATTCGTATCTGCCTACGGAGCAATCCCGGGTGATAAGGAGAATCCACATCGTGTTAATGACGGTGCTGTACAGGTAGATGGTATGGCATTAGAATTTAATATTGATCCTGCTGATTCAGAGGAATGTTGGACACAGAACTTACATTCTGTTCTAGCTCAGTTACAAGAGTTAGTGCCAGATCACGAAGTAGTAGCTGTTCCTGTTGCTCCGTTTGGTGCTGAGTATATTGCTCAACAACCTGACTTAGCACGTGAACTAGGCTGTGATCCTGACTTTAATGCGTGGAGTGGTGAGGAGAATGAATCTCCTGATGAAGAACTCCCATTCCGTACTGGTGCAGGCCATGTTCATATTGGTTGGACAGAAGGGGCTGATGTACATGATCGAGATCACATAGCAAGCTGTGAGTCTATTATCAAGCAGTTAGACTTCTTCCTAGGTTTGCCATCTCTAGTGTATGATGGTGATACACAACGTCGTGAGATGTATGGAAAGGCTGGGGCATTCCGTCCTAAGCCATATGGCGCAGAATACCGTACTCTTAGCAACGCTTGGTTAGCTAATGATGGACTCATCTCTTGGGTGTATCGTGCATCTAACGAGGCTGTACGTCAGATTATAGCTGGTAACAAGTTGTTCGAGAAGTATGGGGACATTCAGGAGATTATTAACACTTCTGATGTTGATGCCGCTATGAAGATTATTAAAGCGGAAGGTTTAGAGGTTCCTTATGTGGGATAATCGTAGAGATTGTACTAATCAACTTGTAGGCACTGTTGTCCGAAAGGGCAAGAACGCTGTTACAGTTGAGGCCATACGCGGTCAAGGTCGTGATCTTGTAGCCAGTGTATGTACCTTAGCGACTAAGAGAACGTCTGCTGTACGTGTTGATGAGCTGGATTTAAAACCAGTGAAATTGGGTTATATCAATACCCGGCAAGGTACACGTTATCTAACTCGTATTCCCATGAGACGCTGGAAGCATGGTTTAGACAGTAATAACGTAGATGCTATCGGTATCCGTGGACAACGTGTTAACTTTGATATTCGTAGTCATAGCAGGGCATTAGCTGCGTGTATACGTGGACAATATCCAGTCTTTGACGAGTGTATTGATACTGTAGAACAAGACGGTACGAGTAGAGCTTTCTCTCGTAACTTCGCTTTACGTCAAGGGAGCAGCCGTATTGAAGTATATTATAAAGGCCGCAAGGTCGGACATGTAGGTGGAAACCGTAATGTGGTATTGGACAACCGCTATCAATACCTTAACGAGCTATTGGGGAAAGACATCAATGATTAATGTAAGAAATAAATTTGATCTCCACAGTACTAAGGGTACATACGGGGTGGAAGTTGAAGTGGAAGGGGATGGCCTTCCAGATCGTGTAGATGGATTCAATAAGGAAGCTGATGGCTCTCTACGTGGGGAATCTGCTGAGTTTGTATTTGCAGGCCCATGTGGTTTAAAACCAGCTATGAACCGTATTGACAATCTGTTTCAGGCATACAAACGTAATGGAACTAACTTACGTAATTCCTATCGTTGTAGTGTACATGTTCATGCTAATGTTCAAGACTTCACTATACCACAGGTAGCTAACTTTGTTACATTGTACGCTATCTTTGAAACCTATCTGGTTAAGTATTGTGGTGAACATCGTGAGGGTAATCTATTCTGTCTACGTCTAGAGGACGCTGAGTTCACTATCCGCAGATTCTTAGATGCCTTATGTGAGAACTCATTCCGCCATCTAGCGTCAGATAACTTGCGTTACAGCGCGATTAACCTCAAAGCCCTACTGACCTATGGGTCTATAGAGTTTCGAGCTATGCGTGGCCCTGATACGGCTGACGAGATTAAAGACTGGGTTAAACTAATTGACTGTCTACGTACTGCTGCACAGGAATATAATAATCCTGTAGAGATTGTAGAGCAATTGTCTGGACAGGGCCCAGAAGCCTTTGCAGAACAAGTATTTGGTAAGTTGCTGGAGAAACTTCCAGTAGATGATAACTGGCGTGATGTTGTGTTGAGCAATGTACGTATGGTACAAGACCTAGCCTACATCCCTGACTATGGAGTATATGAAGATGAGTAGCTTTCGAGTAATTCCTTACAAGAAGGGTAGCAAGTCTGCCCGTGAACTGGCTAATTCCTTAGGCGGTAAACGTTTACGCCGTGAAGGCAGTGGCTATAAACAGAATAGTAATCATGTGGTGATTAACTGGGGCTGTAGCAATAATACAATTCCAGAGCAGTTCAGAGGTTTCCCTATGCTGAACCGACCTGACGTAGTAGGTAGAGCCACAAACAAGTTACACTTCTTTGAGATGCTGCAAGGTCAGGATATTAATATTCCTGAGTTTACTACAGATCGTGAAGTAGCTTTAGATTGGATTGATGACGGGAAGGATATAGTCTGTCGTGCCACACTAACAGGTCACTCTGGTGAAGGTATCACAATCATTGATACTGAATCTGAAGATCAAGTACCTGAAGTGCCTCTATATACCCGTTATGTTAAGAAGGCTGAGGAGTATCGCATTCACGTAATGGGAACAACTATCATCAGTAAGCAGCGTAAAGCTCGTCGTCGTGATGTACCAGATGATCAGGTTAATTGGAAGGTACGGAACGTAGCTGGTGGTTTTGTATTCGCTCGTAATGAAGACCACACCTACCCTAAGTGTGTATTAGATGCAGCTTTGAAAGCTATTGAAATTTCTCAGTTAGATTTTGGTGCTGTAGATATTATTTATAATGCCTCTCAAGAAAAAGCCTATGTACTGGAGATTAATACGGCTTGTGGTTTAGAAGGCACTACATTGGAGGACTACAAGAATGGCTTCAGTCAACGATTATGTAGTTAAACGCTCAGGTGGACAATTTGCAGCAGGCAATCTGACTGGCCCTAAAAGGGTTCTACAGGTGATCGAAGACCTTAATCATGTAACTGTACGGCTGTCTAATGGAGTACGTTATCCTGTAGAGGCGCTACTAGTATGTAATACTTGGGATAGTGTTGTATACAGGGGTAATATGACCTACCGAGGCCGCCCTGTTAAACGTTCCGGAAGTCCATCGAGGACGCCGGGATGTTGGCGAATGTATTTACATCAAGACAATGGACGCAGGATTAATATGGATGTTGCTCCAGATCAGTTAGATATTGATGAAGGGCGTGTACGTAGTATTATAAATAATGCTCAACGTGCAGATCGGCTAGCCGAGATGGAAAACCCTAACACAGTTCCACCTCCCCAACCAGAACGTCCTACAGCAGTGGATGACGAAGTGTTAATAAATTGGGATACTCCTGCCGATGTTGTAGAAGCCCTCCATATGGCGAGGGCAGCTAGACGAGGGACTAATGCCGGGTTATGGACTACGGCTGGCATACAGGTTGAAGAATCTAAACCTAAGGCTAAGAAGTCTATTAAACCGAGAAAACTAACCATAAAGGATACCACCTTTGAGTTAAGTCAAGAAGAACTAATTGAATTAGAAGCTGAAGTCGCAGCTCTAATCGAGGAGTAACCATGTTATTAACTCGTACAGACAGAGTTGTCTATAAATCGGATAAATACCCGAAATACGCCGGAGTGGGAACCGTTATTAACAGGAAAGGGCCATACTTAACCGTTGAATGGCCTAACGGTCACATAGGTTCTCATTATTACACCAATCTAAAACGTGCTAAACAGGAGACCAAGATGTCAAAAGAAGCGAAAGGTAAGTACTACGTGTTTAACCCTAATGGGGAAAAACCAACTCAGTTGCGCAACTCTCACGAAGACGCTGTTAAAGAGGCTACACGCCTTACTGAAGAGCGTGGTTCAAAAGCCACTTTCTTAATTCTTCGCGTAGAAAACTTAGTACGCCCAGCTCGTCCTCCTGTAGAGGTAATTTAACACAGGAGAGATATGCCAAAAGAATACTTAGAACGTTTGCCACACTCATGTGGGAGCAGACGAGGCCTACAAGTCATTAGGGAAGAAGATGGTAAAGTTAGCGGCTATTGTTTTAGCTGTCGGGAATATGTACGTCATCCTTATGGCGACGATAAACCTGAAGACTACGTACCACCTGATCTTAAAGAGAGAACCCCTAAAGACCATCAGAAAGAAATTAATGAAATATTAGAATACGGAGTTCAAAAGTTAAATGACCGACATCTCAATGCAGCAACCCTTGATTACTTCGGAATCAAAATTGGAGTTTCTGAACAGGACGGGAGTACACCCGTCTCACATCACTATCCCTACAAGAAAGGCTCGGAGTTACGGGCTTTCAAGAATCGGATCATTGATACCAAACAGATGTGGGTTACAGGTGACACGGCTGATGTAGATTTATTTGGCTGGGAACAAGCACTAGCTTCTGGCTCTCCTCGACTGTACATTACTGAAGGTGAGTTAGATACTTGTGCACTATGGCAAATGATTATGCGTTCTCAAAAGGGAACCGATTATGAAGACCGAGTACCAGCCGTTGTGTCATTAACTAGAGGGAGCTCAGGAGTCAATAAGGACTTCACTCCGGCGAATGTAGAAGCTATACGAAAGCACTTCAAAGACATAGTATTGGTATACGATCAAGATGAAGCTGGACAAAGTGCTGTTCAACATACGCTTAACATTTTACCGGAAGCTCTCACTGTAACCTTGCCTGCCAAAGATGCCAATGAGTGTCTGACTAAAGGTATGAGCAAGCAAGCAGTATCATCCTGTCTATTTAAAGCTTCAGTGCCTAAGAACACACGGCTAGTGTGGGGTACTGACCTAGTAGATAAAGCACGTGAGGAACCTGAATGGGGTCTCTCATGGCCTTGGCCGAGTCTCACCGACTTGACTAGGGGTATCTTCACTGGTAAAACCTATTACTTTGGTGCTGGTGTGAAGATGGGTAAGTCTGAATTAGTGGATGCTTTAGCAGACTGGATGATTCGTGAACATGGCTGGAATATGTTTCTAGCTAAGCCTGAACAGTCAAACGAAATTACCTTAAAGAAAGTTATAGGTAAGTCTGCTGGCAGGATATTTCATGATCCAAAGATTCCATTTGACTATGAGGCATACGATGAATGGGCACCTAAGGTGGCTCCTAAAGTGTGTATGCTTGATCTGTATCAGAACATGGGATGGGAATCTTTAAAAGTAGATATACGATTAGCGGCTGCTAGTGGAGTTAAGGGAGTCATTATTGATCCCATTACCAACTTAACGGTTGGTCTATCCGCAGCCGAAACCAACACTAAGTTGCAGGAGATAGCTGTAGAGCTGTCTACAATGGCTTTAGATTTAGATATTGCTATCTTTATTTTCTGCCATTTGAAAGCTCCTGAAGGTACGCCTCATGAATTTGGTGGCAAAGTATTGTCTAACCAGTTTGCAGGGAGTAGAGCTATGATGCGTTCTTGTGATTATATGATTGGTCTGGAAGGTAATAAAGACCCAGACTTACCAGCTACCGAGAAGAATCGTAGAGACTTAGTGGTATTAGAAGCAAGGGAAGGTGAGACTGGCCGTGTAGGGCTAGCTTGGAGCCCCTTAACTGGAGTATTTACAGAGGTCTAAAGTGATACACGAAATCCTTGGAAAGTATTATCAAGAAAACCATAAGACATTGTTGAAGCGGCTGTCTAACGTAGTGGTTAATCCCACAGATCGTGAGGACATTATTCAGAATGCTTGTGAAGCAATATTACATGCCAATCCTGCACTTGAGAAAGAGGAGGATATAGGCAAGTATTTCACTCGTACATTGTTTAGTAAAGTAGCAGCCTATAAGAATGCTGGTGATGATGTCACAGTGTTGTCAGGCTTTGTACATAAAGAACCTTGTCCAGATAGTAATCCTATACAGGGGCTAATGGACGCAGAGAACTTAAAGTTAATCCCTAAACTGATTGACTATAATGTCCCTGAAGGTGCTGTACAAGATGCTTTACATCTGGTATACTGCGAGGGTGTCACTACGAGAGTAGCTGCTGATATTGTAGGAGTGAAACGTAGTGCTGTAGATACTGCCAATTCTAGATTTAAGAAGGAGGTGTTAGGTGAGTACAGAGGAATGCGATAATGTTGTAGTGGTCACGAATGCAGAGTTAGGTTGGGACTGTGTCATAGGTGTCTTCGATACTAAAGACCAAGCGATATTAGCTATGAACATTATGTATGAGTACGACAAGACGGAAGAAGATTATCAAGATGAGGCTTACTTCTTTCATGATGTTAGGAGAAATACAATATAAGAATATATGTCGGTGACTTAGAAGCCGATGGCCTACTAGATACAGCCACTAGGATATGGTGTGGCGTGTTTAAGAATATCAAGACTAATGAAGTGGTTAAGTTCCCTCCAGACAATCTTGACGATATGTTTAAGTTCTTAGACACCGTTGACGTACTTATAATGCATAATGGTTTGCACTACGACTTCCCCCTGATGCGAAAGCTATATGGATACGAGTTTAAAGGGAAGAAAGTTGATACATTAGTTATGTCTCGACTACAGCAGCCAAATAGACCACGCCCTCTGCATTATAAAGGTAAAGGTGGCCCTCACAGCGTAGAAGCTTGGGGGTATAGACTAGGCCGAGGCAAACCTGAACATGAAGACTGGTCTCAATTCAGTGATGAAATGCTCCATCGTTGTTCCGAAGATGTTGAGATTCAGGTTTTAATATATCAACAGTTAATGAACGAAGCTAAAGAGCTAGGAGGTACTTGGAAGAATGCATGGCAGATGACCTTTAGGTTATTTGAAATCATTCAGAAACAAGAAGAATACGGTTGGTTAACTGATCGAAAGCAAATAGATCACTGTTTGTACTTCCTTCACCGATGGATCAATCGTATAGATAGAGCAGTTACACCTCAGCTTCCTTTCGTAGTAGAAGTAAAGGAACAGAAAACTGCTGGGGTATATGGGTGGGTTAAGAAGCCATTCCTTAAGTCTGGTAAGCCAAGCAAGCATACAGCTCTGTATTGGCAAGACGATGTACATCTTGTGGGCGGCCCCCATAGCCGTGTCCTCTTCCGTAAGGTGGCATTAAATAAGGATATAGAAGTTAAGGACTACCTCTTATCACTCGGTTGGAAACCAGCCGTATGGAACAAGAGTAAGAAGACGGGTGAAGTCACAAGTCCTAAGCTTAATGCTCAAGACCCGTTTGAAGGGGTAGAAGGAAAAGTAGGAAGAGTAATCGCTAAGCGTGTGCAATGTGCAGATCGGGTTTCTACGATCAATGGTTGGATTGAGCGAACTAGACCAGATGGTAGGTTATCATCTAGAGTCTCAGGATTAGCAGCAACAGGTCGAGCCACTCACGCTAACATAGCTAATGTACCTAATGTAGAGACCTTCTTTGGTAAGTGGATGCGTAAATGTTTCACTTGTCCTGAAGGGAGAAAACTCATAGGTTGTGATGCAGGTTCATGTCAGGATCGTATGCTGGCACAGAGAGCACAGAACAATGAGTTTACTGAGATGCTCATAAATGGAGACAAATCATTAGGAACTGACGGTCACAGTCTAGCTATGAAGGCTGTCAATCGAGCACTCACTGCTTCTTCCCTACCCCTGATAACAAGAGGTAAAGCAAAGAACTTTAACTTCGGATGGAAGTTCGGAGCACAAGACCCTAAGTTGGGCAGCATGGTAGGTAGTACTCCTAAGGTAGGCGGATTAATTCGTGCTGAATTAGAACAGGTATTCCCTGCACAGGCTGCATTGGTAGATCGTCTAGCTGCTGAATGGCGTTCCAATGCCACTGCTGTACCAACTAAATGGGGTAAACCGAGATATAAGAATGGATGGATCAAAGGTTTAGACGGTCGTCCAGTTTATATCGAGAGTGAACATGCTATACTCGTATATACACTTCAGTCAGATGAAGCTATAATGATGGCAGCAGCGTATGTAATGTTGTACAAGAAGCTCCTAGGCTTAGGTTATAAGTGGGGAGAAGATTGGTCATATGTATGTTGGTATCACGACGAGTATACAATTGAATGTAAAGAAGAACTAGTAGATGACATAGCTAAACATGCTGAATGGGCTATACGTCACGCTAGTGACTACTTTAAACTAGATCACTGTCCTCAAATTGGTGAGGCAGAGATAGGAGATAATTGGTTTCAAATTCACTGATGGAGATATTAATGTACCATAACGACATACACCTTAAAGGGTGCATGAGTGAGATTAAAGTTCAATTACATTTCTTAGAGATGGGTTGGGATGTCTTTCAGCCAGTTAACCCGAAGACAAAGGCCGATTTAATTATTACCCACCCAAAGTCAGGAAGGGTTAAGAAGGTTCAAGTTAAAACGATACAGGATAATACTGTAGGTGGTATTACGTATAGACAGTGCCGTTTAGAACCTAATGGGGAAGCTTATAAGGAACACGAAATCGACCTATTTGTTTTCGTCTACCCTCCTACAGGGGAAATGTGGTCTTGTAATTTTATTGACCTTAAAGGTCAAAAGTCCGTAAATGTAGGCAGAGCTGACGGGCAAGGTCGGCCACCTAAAAATGTTAACATTCTTAATAAGATGAGGTAAATATATGTCGCGTAATGCAAAAGACATTAAGACAGGTAGCAATGACTTCCAAGAAAAGGAAGTGTTAGCTCCTAACGGTTATCCAGCCCGTGTAGCTGGTTTAGTGTTTGTTGGTGTACAGAAGCAACGTCCATATCAAGGACAGCCTAAAGACCCAGCAGACGAAGTGAGAGTGACCTATGAGTTCTCTCATGAGTTTATGAAAGATAAGGATGGTAATGTCCTTGAGGATAAACCTCGTTGGATTACTGAGTCTTTCCCATTCAAAGCTATGGATTTGGATCGTGCTAAGAGCACTAAGCGTTATAAAGCTATTGATCCACAAGACGAAGCTAAAGGTGATTGGAGAAATCTAATCGGTAAAGGTTGTACTGTATTGATTACAAATAATGCAGGTAAAGGCAAGCATGAAGGTAAAGTGTTTGAGAACATCGGTGATGTCTCGGCTGCCCCTAATATGCCGGGTTATGAACAACCTACCTTACAGAATGAACCATTCTATTATGACTTACATGATGACGCCTGTACTCTAGAAGACTTCCGAGCCTTACCGGAGTTCGTTCAAGAGATCATCTTGAAAGCTGACGATTATGCCTCAAGCCATTTAGCTAAGCTACTTGGCGCAGAGAACGGTAAACCTGGCACACCATCTGCTGAGGAAGCTCCAGCAAGTCAGGAAACAGACGAAGATAATCCATTCTAGGAGATAGATAATGAGAAAACTGGCAGACAGTATATTACGTAATTTAGCTCACATTGATAAGGGAGCCTGCCTATTAGGCGGTGCTCCTCGTGATTGGGAGTTAGGACGTGAGGTTAATGACTTAGACTTCTATATCCATGTCCCTAACACCATGCCGGTAGAGACAGCTAGTCTGTTAATACAAGCTTGGGTGAGGATTAACACTGAGGAGATGAATCCTGATGCTGGTGAAGGGTACGGTAATGTTCCCGGAATCAGGGCAGTCCTTCAAGGTGAGAAACAAGGAGTCACCTGCCAGTTTATCATTATGTCTACAGCAAATCATATGGCTACTGCGGCTAGGTTTAGTTGCGATATATGCAATATCATGTATAGGCAAGGTGGTATTTTCCCTACACTGGCTTTCAGACAGGCGGTAAAAAAGAAAGTTATTAACAGTAGGTCTAACATTGATCCAGATGAGAACCGTCACGTCCAGAAAATGATGGAGTACTTCCCTGATTATACGTTTAAACATAACAATGTGGTAATTAGGCACCCTGTCACTGACGATAGCTTATTACCTGATGATGAGATTACCGGAGAGGATGTAGTAGGATGGGAATAACATCTACAGATTGGAATGAAAAATTCAAAGAAGAAAGAGCCAGCTATAACAGAGGCTCTATACCAACCGTTTCAGCAGTTGGCGAGATATGGAGAACTGTACCTGAGAGTAACTATACAGAGCAAGTCTCCTTATGTGGTAAACATAGAACAACTACAAAGGAAAGAATATTGGCTGGAAAGCCGGGATTAACTGAAACCAGAGCACATCCCGCTTTAGTGGCTAAAGTGTTTCCTTTGAGTGAGGAGCGTCTATTCTGAAAGCACTAATTGATGCGGGGTTGATACATGCCTAGACAGTTTTGGAAGTACGATAATGACGGTGGACTTCGTGTTGGGGAAGAGTCAGGGATGTACGGTTGGTTTATTGAGTTCCGTATATTCGACCAATCCTGCTATGACGTGTATGAGTATTCTGATGGAACGCAGCCTGTACTTTCCGGTACTTATATCCGTTTTAAAACAGCCTTAGAAGCTGCTAAGAAGTTAACATGACAGAGAAGACTAAGGTCTGTAATGTCTGTAAGGAAGAAAAGCCGTATTCAGAATACCACAAACACAAGCAATGTAAAGACGGTGTACATGCTACCTGTAAACCTTGTAATTTAGCAAGGTCTAGGAAGTGGTATGAAGAGAACAAAGAACGTGTAAGACCTGTTCAAAACGAGAAGACTAAACAGAAGTCTAAGGATCGTAAACGAGAATGGGTTGAGAAAATGGGAGACAAGTGTCAAGACTGCGGTCAACAGTTTCCCGATGTATGTTATGACTTTCATCGCATAGGAGGGAAGGATGCTAATCCTAGTGCTGCCCTTCGATGGAATCGTATCCGTATGGAAGAGGAACTATCGAAATGCGTTCTTCTCTGTGCCAATTGTCACCGTCTTAGACATTTCGATGGAGGTAACAATCTATGAGAGCACTCATAGACGCTTAGGCTGATATGTTATTATATCAAATAGCTTTCTCAGCACAATTCACACCACCACCCACTGAAGACAATCCAGAGCCAGAGCAAGTCATACTCCCATTCGAGAAGGCTGCTGAGCTAATGGACAATCTGATTGCAGATATTGTAGAGCAGGTGAATGCTGATGAATATGTTTTATATCTAACTGGTAAAGGAAACTTCCGTGAAGAGATTGCTAAGAAGAAAGGTTATAAGGAGAATCGCTCAGAGAAAGAGAAACCATTCCACTATGAAAACCTCAAAGCCTATCTCATCTACAGCCTAGGAGCTGAAGTGGTAGAGGGCATGGAGGCTGATGATGCTATGGCTATTGCCCAGTGGGAAGACTATCTAGGGTGTTGGGATATTGATGAGCACGCTTCTAATGATTATTTCAGAAGGGATGACATCAACACCATCATCTGCACCAGAGACAAAGACTTACTCATGGTTCCCGGATTGCATTATGGATGGGAATGTGGTAAGCAACCTGAACGTTCCCCTCACTTCGTAACAGAAGAAGAGGGCTTATCTTTCTTCTATAAGCAGGTACTCACTGGAGATTCTGTGGATAATATCCCCGGATGTCCCGGTATTGGGCCTAAGAAGGCTGAGAAGGCTCTAGAAGGGCTCTCTCAGGAAGAAGAGATGTATCAGGCTGTCCTAGCCCTATATGAGGAGAAGTACCCTGAGAACGCCTCTGAGGAGCTCCTAGAGCAAGCTAGATTGGTCTGGATGGTGAGGGAATTAGATGAAGAAGGACAACCAATAATGTGGGAGGCACCTGATGTTAGCTAATTATTTCTATATAGCAGGAAGCTTATGCTTCTTAATTGGCACATTGATTAATATGTATGCCTAAGAAACCAGTAGAGAAGCCAAGAGCAGATGGACAATGGACTGAATCTAGATTTAATTCATTCATAAAGTCTGCATTAAGGAAGGCTAGTATTAAATGGCCCCCTAAATATCAAGTGAAAAAGGAAGCAGAAGTTGGCAAAAAGATCAACAAGAGCACAGGAAGAATCGCTATGCACTACTGTTGTGCAGGTTGTAGCGATCATTTCCCAAACAGTTATGTGTCTGTGGATCATATACTCCCTGTGGTTGATCCTACAACTGGCTTCGTCAGTTGGGACGATGTGATTGAAAGAATGTTCTGTGAGATAGACGGTCTACAAGTTCTTTGTAAAGACTGTCACGATGAGAAAACAAAACAAGAAAAAGAGATTGCTTATGAAAGAAGGCGACGTAATAAATGATTATAAGGGCTATGCCCTATTTAAAGACGATCCTGATCCTAGCCGACAGCTAGAGAACAGGGCTACTGTCTTAGCAAATATTATTGAGAAACATTCAGAAGATGGTAAAGTTAACCACAATGTATCAGCAGATATGCTAGGCTACTTATCAGCCATCCCTGAACTGGAACGTATCGGTATTATCCCTATTGTCTTAGATGTATTGAAGACCCGAGGTATTGTCATTACAGGTCTTAATCTATGAAAATATTAATATTCGATATTGAAACAGCTCCCATACTAGCAGATGTGTGGGGCTTGTGGAAAAATAATGTAGGTCTGAACCAAATCCAGCGTAATGGATTCATCATGTCTTGGTGTGCTAAATGGCTAGGCGAAGATTACACCTACTACATGGACTGTCGAGACAATGGTGAGGAAGACGAGAAAGGTGTTATTGAAGGATTGGTTGATTTGTTTAACCAAGCTGATGCTGTGGTTGCCCATAATGGTGATAAGTTCGATATGCGTTGGGTTCGTGGCCGCTGCCTTATTCATGGCATTGAGCCTTTCGCTCCTATTAAGCAAATCGACACATTAAAGACAGCTAAAGGTCAGTTCTATTTACACAGCAATCGCTTAGCGTATATCGCTGACGTATTGAACTGTGCCCCTAAAGAGACCCATCTTAAGTTTCCGGGACATTCTATGTGGACTGAGTGTCTTAAAGGTAATCAAGAAGCATGGCAGGAGATGGAGGACTACAACCGTCAAGACGTATTAACGCTTGAGGAAGTATATCTGAAGTTACGCCCTTGGATTAAAAACCATCCTAATGTAGGTTTATATGGTGATATGGAAGAAGTGGCTTGTCCGAAGTGTGGTGGTACTCATCTTAATAAGCGTGGCTTTGCGTACACATCTGTCGGAAGGTATCAGCGTTATCAATGTAACGACTGTGGAGGTTGGGCGAGAGGTCGTACAACCACAATCGAGAAAGATCAACGTAAACAGGTAGTGAGTAATGTCCAGTGATGGTGAGATCAAAACGCCTCTGGAAGAGTTAGAGGACTATCATACAAACTCTACGATATACTTAATACGAGAAGAACATTCTATAGCAGATGTCGTTAGATGGTGTATTGAACAAACAGGTTATGAGGAGGTTGAATGGGTACTGAAGAACGAAAAGAAATAGGCTGGAGAGAGGAAGGACGTAAAGATGATTCAGAGAAAATACAACTCGAACTTATCCCTCCGGAGCTTACCACCTCAGTGGGCGAGATACTTACGTTTGGGGCCAAGAAGTATGAGGCCCGTAACTGGGAAAAAGGTATTAAGTGGAGTCGGGTATATGGTGCCTTATTACGGCATCTTACGAGTTGGTGGAACCCTTTTGAATCCGACTATGATCCTGAAACTGGAAAGTCGCACTTGTGGCACGCCGCGTGCTGTATTGCATTCCTTATAGCCTTTGAAGCAAGAGGTATGGACGAGTATGATGACAGACCAAAACCGAATTAACCTACTTAAATTTAAACGTCTAAAGACAGGGGTAGTGGAAGTTGAGCTAGATTACTGTTTTATGACTTATGCCTCTGATGTGTTTATAGGAGAAATTGTAGAAGGAGATGACGGATACCACTACTTTAGAACTGCCGGAGATGAGTTTATTCTTTCCGCGGGTATCCTTAAGAATCTTTCCACGTATATATCTGAGATGAATATAGATGGAAGTACATTTAGCAATGACTAAACCAGAGCTGCTCAGTCTACTTGATGAGCGTCTCAATAATGAAGGGCTATTTGAAGTATCAATAGCCTCCAACTCTCAAGTGGCTTTAATAGAGGATGAATATGACATCGACGAGAGCGAAGATAATAACACGGAGGACGTATAATCGTCCCCTCAATTCAGAGGGAACTGAATTTGAAACTTGGGAAGAAACTGTAGACCGAGTTATAGACCATCAGATGTGGCTCTGGGAGAGAGCTCTAGGTCGTCCTGTCCGTAAGGAGGAAATATCTGAACTAGCAGAACTAAGTACATTAATGTATGAACGTAAGACCAGTATGGCTGGTAGAACATTATGGCTAGGGGGTACTGAGACTGGTATGACTCGTGAAGCCTCTATGTTCAACTGTTCTTTCTTAAACGTACAGACTGTCTACGATTGTGTAGATGCTCTGTGGCTATTATTAAATGGATGTGGCGTAGGCTTTCATCCGAGGGTAGGTACACTTAATGGATTTTCTCACGTTATACCTAATATTGACTTTGTTCGTGCTGATAACGAGCCTAGCTATCGTGGCAATCCCGACAACGTTGAGTCGTTTGATGATGGAGTATGGACAATCAAGATTGGGGATTCTGCGGAAGCTTGGGCAAAAGCTCTCGGAAAACTTCTTGCGGGGAAGCATCGTGCTGAACGCTTGGTTATTGACACTACGGAAATCCGAGGCCCGGGAGAAAGACTCAAAGGATACGGATGGATATGTGCAGGAGACGAACCACTCGTCAAAGCCCTAGAAGGTATCTGTGGTATCCTTAATCGGAGAGCAGGGACATTACTAACACGTATAGACATCCTAGACTTAATGAACTGGATGGGCACTATCCTATCTACTCGTAGGTCTGCTGAGATTGCTCTATTCAGTGTGGATGAACCTGAATGGCAAGAATTTGCTGTAGCTAAGCAAAACTATTGGGAGGGTAACGAACAACGTGCTCAATCAAATAATTCTTTGCTCTTTAATAAGCGTCCTAGTCGCAATGAACTTAGGGAAGTCTTTTCTCTTATGGAACAGGCGGGTGGTTCAGAACCGGGGTTCATTAATGCTGGTTCTGCTCGCCAACGTGCTCCTTGGTTTTATGGCGTTAACCCTTGTGCTGAGATACTACTAGGGGATAAGAGCTTTTGTAATCTCACTGAGATTGATATTGGTAAATTTAAAGGAGATACGGCAGGTCTTGAAAGAGCCACTTGGATTATGGCAAGAGCCAACTATAGGCAAACTTGTGTTAATCTGAGAGATGGTATCCTTCAAGAAGCTTGGCATTTAAACAATGAGTTCCTACGTCTATGTGGAGTAGGCCACACTGGTATTGCTAAGCGTCCTGACCTAACTGACTATGATCTGGAGAGCTTGCAGCGAGTAGCTACACATGCAGCTTTCTCAATGGCAGATGAGCTTGGTCTTCAACGACCTAAAAATATAACAACAGTAAAGCCTTCTGGTACACTCTCCAAGATCATGGACACCACTGAGGGGATTCATAAACCTCTCGGGCGTTATATCTTTAACAATGTGAACTTCAGTAAATATGATCCGATTATAGCACAGCTCCGAGAAGCTGGTTATAAAGTGATTGATAATCCCACTGATCCTGAGGCAGTCCTAGTGACGTTTCCTGTCGCATATGAGGACGTTCCTTTTGAGCAAGTGGATGGTATGTATGTCAACCTAGAGTCCGCTGTGTCGCAATTAGAGCTGTATAAGAGGTATCAACAGCACTATACGCAGCAGAATACTAGTGTGACTATTAGTTACTCTCCTGAGGAAGTGGAGGATATTGTAGATTGGCTATATAAGAATTGGGAGTGTTATGTAGGTGTGTCATTCATATACCGCAATGACCCAACAAAGACAGCCGAAGACCTAGGATACCTCTATCTTCCACAGGAAGTTGTCACCAAAGAGAAATATGACGAATACTGTTCTCAGTTAAAAGATATTGATCTTGACAAGAGTAACAGTTTTGAGGAGATATTAGATGACGAATGCGAAAGCGGAGTCTGTCCGGTTAAATGATATGGGATTTATTGGGAGGTTTGAACTTCCTGATCTAGACCTATCTGACTTTGTTTCTGATTGGAGAAATGAGACGGAGAACTCACCACATAAAGATACGCTAAGCATCACATTACGTGGGCTGCCTGAACCTATAGATGCTGATGCGGTCTTTAATGAATTGGAAGCGGTGAACTATCCAGCTCTAAATGAAGATTGGAAAGAACTCCTCCTGAGAATAGGCTACACATTAGGTGCTGCAAGTATACGCAGAGCTATGTTAGTGTTATTGAAACCGGGAGGTGAGGTCACTCCTCATGCTGACGAAGGTGAATACTGTGGGAGATTCCTGCGGTTTCATCTTCCGATAGTAACTAATGAAGAGTGTTTAAATACATTTGGTGACACGACTGGTCACTTAGAACAAGGTTGTTTATATTTTGTAAATAACTTATTAGAACACAGTGCAGTGAACAATGGGCAAACGCCTAGGGTTCATCTGATTGTAGACGTAGAATTAATGTAAGGATTATTATGAATAGAGTAGAATTGTATCGTGAGAACTATGCACCAGAGGTGGTTGAAGAGATTAATGGACTTCATGGTGACGGCACGATTGAGTATGAAGAGAAAGTTGTAGAAGAGTATGTAGGATGTGTGCGAGCTGAATGCTCTCAGTTAGGCGTGATTGTCGTACAGACTTGGACGGGTGAGCAAACATCCATGTTGCTTAATAACTATTCCCGTATGAAGACATATCCCATGACAGATGAGGATATTGAAAATACTCCCGGTCTATCTGAGTGGTATGCAGAACAGAAAGCTGAATTTGAGAAGCGTCAATCGGCTCAAGAATCCCAGCATTAATCTGTACTTCGTTCTAGTGTTTTCAAACGCTCATCAATACGAGCTAAGGTAATATCTAGAGCACCTATAGCATAAGAGAGGTTCCCAAGGTCAATCTTGAGTTCCTCTTTTCTGAGACTATCCGACTCCATCTTGGTGTTGATCTGAGCAATATCAGTAGCAACTGCATTCACTTGCTCCACATCCCTTTTCACCTCCACCATAGCCGATTCTAGGTTATCCACCCTATTCTTGACATCCGTCATAGCATTCACTACACCAGTGTAAGTGGCAAGACACGCTAGTAACGTACCTACAATTACACTAATAGATTCTATGCGTTGTACGCCCATGTTTTTGACCCCTTTAGCCATAACATTCCCTTATGAGGGAAATGTATTAGCAGCATCACGCTGTAAATCATTATAAGCCCTACCTGAGTTAGGGGTTCCGAGTATATTTTCCCATGTATCAATTAAAATATCATTTAGCGCGCTGCCTCCGGTAGACAATGCTGAAGCGGTAGATACAGTAAACCCATTAACCTCAAATTCATCAACCATCCATGCAATATCCTCATCAGAATAGATATATTGATTAGGAGTACCCGCCGCAAAAGTATTAGTCTTTCGACCTAGCTCCACTACTGGGTAAAGGCCGTAAGCATAGCAATACGAACAAATACTGGCCACCCATGCCCTTATATTCCATTCGTTATTAGCGCCGCCTTTTGAGTAGTTAACATTGGGATTGCCTTGGAATGAAATGCCAGCTTGTACTGAATCACCCCTGACATCCGTAGGCTCACGTTCTGCCGCTAATATCAAAGGATTTGTTGTAGGGGCAAACTCCCTGACGCCATTGGGTTGTGCAACTGACCGATCCGTTATGCCTGCAAAGATATTTTCAAATCCCGCTCCCGTAATCGCACTCGTCGCATCTGCTGGAACACTCAATAATTTATAGTTAGTAAAGGTCTTTAATGCCGCCGATGGGAATAATCCCTGTAATGTAGCTCTGTTCTGCGCGATGTCGAAATTAAACCACTTAGTCCGATCAATAGTTAATGGCGTCGCTGTTCCTACACTCGTACCTATCGCCAAGCCTGTCACAGATTGCAACGCAAGAGACTCGGTGTCATCCCATTGATTCGCATAAGCAGGCTCTAAAGTGGATTCAATACACGTTAGCGTATTTCCACCCACCACCAATCCATCTAACTGATCATACAAATATACGGTTCCTGTGGTTCCTGAGTTGCCCAAAAGGGTTGCAGGAGTAGGGTTATCTTGCAAATTAATGGTTTGTGTAGGCGATCCATTCACATTAATTATTAATGTGTTAGCCGAATCTGTATTAATATCAAAAGTAATCGCATCCGAACCCGCCGAACGGTACACCAAGAAAGGCTGGTTACTTGCATCGGTTGCCAAATCAAATGCTGACGAACTTTCACCTTCAGCCCCTAATTCGTTACCAGCAGCAATGAAAGCCTCAATATTCGTGATTTTCTCTCCACTTAACTGGCTTGCATCATCAGGGCAATAAATAAAATTCTTTCCTGTTGGGCCAAAAGCAGCCACCCAATCATTCAAAGAAGTAGTATTTCCGTTACTTTCAGAATGATTAGAATCCCATGCCATAAATGATGCTTTTTTAATGCTTGGAGCTAGTGGGTTTGGTATCTCAAAATATTCGTTAAAGCGTACCGATGGATCAAACGTGATAGCCCCTGAATACGTAAACTGCAAAGGATCGTTAATGTTGCCACAAATAACACCCCCTAAGATACTCATAAACCCAGAACCGGTTTGTGAATAAGCCACCGGGTTTTGTGTACCTTGACGGCCCAATCCAACCGAATATGCTTCGTTGATGAGAAGCGCACCATCATTACATCTTACTGCTTCTCGGTTAGAGGAATTAGTGCCCCCGCCCACCACTAAGCAGGTGCCTATAAATGTACCACCCGCCCCAGTTTTATCGAACGAAGTAGACCCCACTCCTACAGCATTATCAATAGATAGGACTTGTGTCCAGCTTGCCGCTACCGGGTCGTTACTATTATCATTAATAGATAAGGCACAGCGTTCCACCGCTAAAGAGCCAGTTAGGTTGTTGATACCACCAGTGTATCTTATAGGTCTACCCCCATAGTCCCTAACGTGGGCATGTACCTCGTATCCGCTACCGTTGATAAATACCCCATCATCTGAGCCTGCCCCACCATTAGCCAAAACTATTGGATTTTCCAAGGTTCCAATGACAGCTGCCGTTCCCGAGACTACTATTGCATCCGATCCAGTAAGCCCGCTAGCATCGATAATAGATTCACCTTCATCATAGGCGAAAATATCTAATCCTTTATTAAGCTGAAGGGTTGACAATAAAGTATCAACAACTCCTTCACGAAGCCATAAAACATCAATATTGGCAATTCCAGCATTATACGCTTGAGTTGCCGTTGCATAAGCATCAAAACCACCACCAGCCAAAGGGCCAGTTAACGGGTCATAACTTTGATCAGTGATGGGCGCTGGAAGTCCCGGTACAATAAATATATCAGCCATTACCAAATAATCCTCATCCACTTAGGTTGTGGAATAATTGCACCTAAAGCAAACGTACCCACTAGAAACCAGTAGATAGGAATACCTTCAGTATTGTTTGTTACAATATCTTCAACTTCAGAGGCTTGTACTTTAGCCCCCGCAGATTTGTCTTGAGTTTGATTAACGACGGCAGAGGAGTTATCCCCCACCTCGTTAGTTTGCGTCATCCACCCACAACTAGCGGTTAAGAGTAGAACGAAGCTTATTAGCATAATCTTTAATTTTGCCTGCATCTTTACCTCCATGCCAACGTTTAGCTACAGTTTCTAAATCCTTAGACCCTTCCACGGTATCGGTGAACATCTTAGAAAATACTTGCCAGTACATGTTACGATCTGCCTCAGAGTTTAACTCCCCTTGTCCTCCGTAATCATATCTAGCATCATATCCTTCCTTATCTGGCTCATTGCCAAACTCATTGAACTTCTCAGCCTGCTCTTGGAACCTTTCTAAGTACTCGACCTCCTCTGGAGTGAAGATGTCAGACCGATTTCTCAAGTACGCATCTACTAAAGTCTTAGTGACCTGCAATGGGCCGTAAGCTGTACTGCCTCCTTTAGGCGTTACACGAGTACGGACAAAAGGATCACTCTCCCCGCCTGTTTCAACCTGTGCTATTGCCTCCATCAATGTACCCACTGGCTCACCTGCTACATCAATGTTACGAGGTAACAGTTCCGAGGTCTTAGCTTCTGCTGAGCTAATCCCCGGGATTGACGGGGGGCTGTCTAGCATCTCCTGTATCTTAGAAATAATACCTTCAGTAGCATCTGGAGCAAATGCCTTAATAGCATCTGCTATGTCCTCTGGCTCGCCAGTAGTTTCTGCTGGCATTAGAGCTGGCTCAGATGTAGTGAACTTAGCAGTTAAATAACCCTCAACACTGTCAAATTGCCCTTCCCAAATCTTAGGATTCATTGTAGCAATCTTCCAAGCGTTAACCACTTGCTCTTTATACTTATCTGTAACCTCTACACCACCTGTCGTAACTTCCCATTTAGAAGGTCTGACATCAACCATATCAACTCTACGACCCGGATCACGTACCGGAGTCACCCTAACCATATTAGGGACACTGCCATTAGAGCCCATGTTCATTGTCATAGCTTCACGACCAGCACGATTGATAATCGTATCCATCAAGTCAGGCTGGTTCTGGATGATTGGGCGGAACTCATTATTACGTGTAACCTGTAATAGGCTAATGTTACTAGACCGATTAATCTTATTCTTAATCTTTTCAGGAGTCTTCTTCCAGCCCTCACCCATTAGGGCGGCTACACCTTTCTGATTCATTAAATAACCAGCAGCAGTATCAGACTGTTGAGACCCTTCGTTATCACCACCAATTAATCCATTCACAGCATCTTCTGAAATGTCCACCTGAGATTCGGGATTCATATCAGAGATGGTCTTAAGGACAGGATCAAGCTGTTGCTTAAACTGTAATGAGAGATTGTCTCTGTCATTAAACATCATAAGCAAGTCTTTCATAGCCTGACCATTACCATTAGACAATACATCGGCTAATTGTAACGTAGGCATACGCTTGTAAGCTTCTTGTTTAATTGTTAAACCTTGAGACTGTAGCTGTGCATTCACTTCTTCACTAGCGTTAATGAGCCTAGCTGTAAAGGTGTTATCCTTAATAGCTGCTTGGGATGCCTCAAAGGAAGCTTTAGCACGTTGACGATACTTCTCCTTACTGGAAGGAAGCATATCTGAACGTTCAATGTTAGCTAGTTGTTGTTGATAGGTAGTACCTAAGACTTGATTGTAAGCCTCTTCATCGTCAGCAGTCCCTTCACTTTGAATGAATTGAATAGTAGCTCTAGCTAAGCCTTGTTCAATTTGATTGTTCTGTAATTGATACAGCTCAACACTCTCACCTTCACCCAAACCTTCCAAAGCTTCCTGAGTCTGTAGCTCTTGAAGTCTTCGACTATTCGCTTGAGTTTGATTATATAAGCGTTCACCAGCCTCATAGTTAGGAACAATCTGATTATCCACCATCTGAGTGATGGCTAGTTCTTTCTCTACGGACGCATCATTAAACGCCTTAGACCTAGCTTCTGCATCCTTCTCAGCTTGTGTCTTACCAAATACAGCATTACGAGCACCTGCCCCTGTTTGAGAGAATAGGGCTTGGTCAAATTCCTTCTGGAACATAGCTACAATAGGGTTAGCTAGCTTCTCTTTACGGAGAGCCTGCATACGGGCATTACCCGCAGCAGACGATAGAATACCTTGATCAATAGCAGCTTGAATGCGAGCTTGTGTGCTCAATGTATCCTGTAGGAACTTGTCCTTAGCCACTTGAACCTCTTCAGCACTGACTTCACCAGAGGGCTGGGAGTTCTGTAACTCAGAGAAAGATTCAGAAACAATCTGACTAACCCCTTCCTCGTCTGCTCCTACAATATTATCAGCTTGTGCCTGAGAGTAACCTTTAGCTGAAGAGGTAAGGAAGTTCACAGCCATATTGTCTAGATCAGAACGTCTTTGCTTGTCGATTTGATCCATCTGAGCAAGCATCTGATTTCTAGCCCCAGCAGTTCTTGTCTCGACACTACGGATAGGCTGTTCAGGGCTAGCCATACGGAAACCAGTGCCGCTGGTATTTAGATTCTTTTTAAATTCTGGCATTACTTAACTCCTGCCTTCTCTAACTCTCTAGCCATTCTAGGATTAGTTCTCATATTAGCCTTACGATATAAATGCATAACACCATCATTCAATCCAGATGTCATCTCTTCAATTGCTGTAGCTGCTGCCTTATCCCAAGAGTCTGTAGGTTCTTTAACAAGGTTCATAACTTGATCAAGAATCTTCTTCTGCGTCTTAGGATCATCTTTGTATTTGTTCTTAAC
>FYBJ01001472.1_pt1 | contig 47977 bp, 46 predicted proteins | sample 1134611 | NCBI WGS metagenome assembly FYBJ01 (sample SAMEA104116008, study PRJEB20421) | marine metagenome | isolation source: marine
CAAGGCGGTGCTCTTCAAGAAATTCGCCCGCATCGACTGTTTCGACATCGAGGTGGACGAAACGGACCCCGAGAAACTGGCCGAGATCGTCTGCGCGCTCGAACCCTCCTTCGGTGCCATCAACCTCGAGGACATCAAGGCGCCCGACTGTTTCATCGTCGAGAAGATCTGCCGCGAGCGCATGGGCATCCCGGTCTTTCACGACGATCAGCACGGCACCGCCATCGTCGTCGGGGCGGCGGCCACCAACGCTCTGCACGTGGCCGGCAAGTCCTTCGAAGACATCAAGATCGTCTCCACGGGTGGCGGCGCGGCGGGCATCGCCTGCCTCAACCTGCTTCTGAAACTCGGCGTGAAACGCGAAAACATCTGGCTGTGCGACATTCACGGGCTGGTCTACGAGGGCCGCACCGAGGACATGAACCCGCAAAAGGCCGCCTTTGCCCAGAAGACCGGCCTGCGCACGCTCGATGAGGTGATCGACGGTGCCGATCTCTTCCTGGGGCTCTCCGGCCCCAGGGTGCTCAAACCCGAACAGGCTGCCCGGATGGCCGGGAACCCGGTGATCTTTGCGCTGGCCAACCCCACGCCCGAGATCATGCCCGAGCTGGTGACAGAGGTCGCGCCCGGTGCGATCATGGCCACGGGCCGCTCGGATTTCCCCAACCAGGTCAACAACGTGCTGTGTTTTCCGTTCATCTTCCGGGGCGCGCTGGATGTGGGCGCGACCGAGATCAACGACGCCATGCAGCTGGCCTGTGTCGAGGGCATCGCCCAGCTTGCCCGCGAAACCACCTCGGCCGAGGCGGCCGCCGCCTACCAGGGCGAACAGCTGACCTTCGGGCGCGATTACCTCATCCCCAAGCCCTTCGACCCGCGCCTGTCGGGGATCGTCTCGACCGCCGTGGCCCGCGCCGCGATGGAGACCGGCGTCGCCACCCGCCCCATCGCCGATCTCGACGCCTACAAGGCCAAACTGGATGCCTCCGTCTTCAAATCCGCACTTCTCATGCGTCCCGTCTTCGAGGCCGCCCGCGCCGAAGAGCGCCGCATCGTCTTCGCCGAGGGCGAGGACGAGCGCGTGCTGCGCGCCGCCCAGGCCGTTCTCGAGGAAACCAACGAACAGCCCATCCTCATCGGCCGCCCGGACGTGATCCACAGCCGCTGCGAACGGCTGGGGCTCGACATCCGGCCCGACAAGGACGTCAAGATCGTGAACCCCGAAAACGACCCGCGCTACCGCGACTACTGGGGCAGCTATCACGAGATCATGCAGCGCCGCGGTATCACACCCGATCTGGCCCGTGCCGTCATGCGCACCAACACCACCGCCATCGGGGCCGTCATGGTGCATCGCGGCGAAGCCGACAGCCTCATCTGCGGCACTTTCGGCGAATATCGCTGGCATCTCAACTACGTCACGCAGGTGCTGGCCAACGAGGCCTATCGCCCCCATGGCGCGCTTTCCATGATCATTCTCGAGGACGGCCCGCTCTTCATCGCCGACACCCATGTGCGCGTTTTCCCCAGCCCCGAGAATCTGGCCGAAAGCGCCATCGGTGCCGCGCGCCATGTGCGCCGCTTCGGGATCGACCCCAAGGTCGCATTCTGTTCACAAAGCCAGTTCGGCAATCAGGGCGAGGATTCCGGCAAGCGTCTGCGCAACGCGATCCGCCTGCTGGACCAGGCCCCGCAGGATTTCGTCTACGAGGGCGAAATGAACGTGGACACCGCTTTGAATGCCGAGCTGCGCGAGCGGCTTTTGCCCGACAACCGCATGGAGGGGCCGGCCAATGTGCTGATCTTCGCCAATGCGGATGCCGCTTCGGGCGTGCGCAACATTCTCAAGATGAAGGCCGGCGGGCTCGAAGTGGGGCCGATCCTGATGGGCATGGGCAACCGCGCCCACATCGTGACCCCGGGCGTCACTGCGCGGGGCCTGCTGAACATGGCCGCCATCGCCGGTACCCCGGTCACGCATTACGGGTAGGGCGGGGTTCACCCCGCCACGGCAACGCCTGGACAACCCGCACCGGCCTGATCCGGACCTGATCCGGGCCCGTCCCGGACCTGATCCGGGGAACCCTCGGATTTGCAAGTTTGCAAAATCCGGTTCATAAGTTGCAAACCGCCGCACGCCCCATGGGGCCTTTGCAAACTTTCCCAACCAAACCTTACAATCCCTGCAAATCCGCCGCGACAATCCGCACCTGTTTCCGGTAACACTCTTGCCGTGCGCCTTTCCCCTGCGTAACACCTCTTCGACGCATTGGGAGGAACATCATGGCTTATGCAGACATCTACAACGCCTGGAAATCGGACCCCGAAGGGTTCTGGATGCAGGCGGCCGGGGCCATCGACTGGGACAAGGCCCCGACAAAGGCGCTCTTTGACCGAGGCGACAACCTCTATGAATGGTTCGCCGATGCCCGGGTGAACACCTGCTGGAACGCCGTCGACCGCCATGTCGAGGCAGGCCGCGGCGATCAGACCGCCATCATCCATGACAGCCCGATCACCGGCACCAGGAACACGATTTCCTATGCCGAACTCAAGGATCGCACGGCGACCCTCGCCGGGGCGCTCGCCGCCAAGGGCGTGACCAAGGGCGACCGCGTGATCATCTACATGCCGATGGTCCCCGAGGCGCTGGTCGCCATGCTCGCCTGTGCGCGGCTGGGGGCCGTGCATTCGGTCGTCTTCGGCGGCTTTGCCGCCAACGAACTGGCCGTGCGCATCGACGATGCCACCCCCAAGGCGATCATCGCCGCCTCCTGCGGGCTCGAGCCGGGCCGCGTCGTGGCCTACAAGCCGCTTCTGGACGGGGCCATCGAAATGGCCGCTCATAAACCCGAGTTCTGCGTGATCTTCCAGCGCGAGCCCGAAACCGCCGACCTGACCCCGGGCCGCGACGTGGACTGGGACATGTGCCAGCGTGACGTGGAACCCGCGCCCTGCGTGCCCGTCGAGGGCAACCACCCCGCCTACATTCTCTACACCTCCGGCACCACCGGCGCGCCCAAGGGCGTTGTGCGCCCAACCGCCGGGCACCTCGTGGCGCTGAACTGGACCATGAAGAACATCTATGATGTGGACCCCGGCGATGTGTTCTGGGCGGCCTCGGATGTGGGCTGGGTCGTGGGCCATTCCTATATCTGCTATGCGCCGCTGATCCACGGCAACACCACCATCGTGTTCGAAGGCAAACCCGTGGGCACACCCGATGCGGGCACCTTCTGGCGGGTGATTGCCGAGCACAAGGTCAAGAGCTTCTTCACTGCTCCCACCGCCTTCCGGGCCGTCAAACGCGAGGACCCCAAGGGCGAATTTGTCAGGAAATACGACCTGAGCTGCCTCAAGACGGTGTTCCTGGCCGGTGAACGCGCCGACCCCGACACGATCGAATGGGCGCAGGATCAGCTCAAGGTCCCGGTGATCGACCACTGGTGGCAGACCGAAACCGGCTGGACCATCGCCGGAAATCCGATGGGGATCGAGCATTTGCCGGTGAAACTGGGCTCACCGGCGCTGCCCATGCCCGGCTATGACGTGCAAATCCTTGACGAGGGCGGCCACCCGATGAAACCGGGCGAGCTGGGCGCAATCGCCGTGAGACTGCCACTGCCCCCCGGCACGCTCCCGAACTTGTGGAACGCCGAAGAACGTTTTCGCAAGAGCTATCTCACCACCTTTCCGGGCTATTACGAGACCGGTGACGCGGGCATGATCGACGAGGACGGCTATCTCTACATCATGGCGCGCACCGATGACGTGATCAACGTGGCGGGCCACCGCCTCTCGACCGGCGCGATGGAAGAGGTGCTGGCAGGCCACCCCGACGTGGCCGAATGCGCCGTGATCGGTGTCTCGGATCAGCTCAAGGGCCAGATGCCGCTCGGCTTTCTCTGCCTCAATTCGGGCTGCAACCGGGCTCATGCCGAGATCGCCGGAGAAGTGGTCAGGCTGGTGCGCGAGAAGATCGGCCCCGTTGCCGCCTTCAAACTGGCCGTGGTCGTGGACCGCCTGCCCAAGACCCGCTCGGGCAAGATCCTGCGCGGCACCATGGTCTCGATTGCCGACGGCAAGGACTACAAGATGCCCGCCACCATCGACGATCCCGCGATCCTCGACGAGATCAGGCAGGCGCTGCAGGGACTGGGCTACGCAGGCGGCTGATGCACCGTGACCCCCGCCCCGGGCTTGACCCGGGGCCTCCGGGACGCTGCGGGTCTGCCGCGCCCGGACCTGACCCGCACGTATGCGATACCGACCCGATACCGACGTAATACCGACGTTCGGTACGGGCCGTTTACAACTTCAAACGAACTGCTCGCGAATCAGCCGCTCTTCCAGCCCGTGGCCGGGGTCAAAAAGGATGCGGTGACAGATGTCGGGCCGCGACGTGACCTCGACCCACAGCACGTTTTCCACATGCCGGCTGTCGGCATCCGCCATCACCGGGCGCTTGTCCGGGTCGCACACATCGAACCGTACCGTCGCCGTGTTGGGCAGCAGCGCACCGCGCCAGCGCCGGGGCCGGAACGCCGCCACCGCCGTCAGTGCCAGCACATCCGACCCGATGGGCAGGATCGGCCCGTGGGCGCTATAGTTATACGCCGTCGAACCTGCCGGCGTGGCCACCAGTGCCCCGTCGCAGACCAGCTCGTCCATACGCGGGCGCCCGTCCACCGAAATCTTCAGACGCGCCGCCTGCGGCCCGCCCCGCAGCAGCGACACCTCGTTGATCGCCAGCGCCTCGAACATTGGCCCGGCAACGGTTTTTGCCTTCATCGACAACGGGTTGATCACCGCCTCTTCGGCCAGGGCCAGGCGCGCAGGCAGATCATCCTCGCAATATTCGTTCATCAGGAACCCGACCGTGCCACGGTTCATCCCGTAAACCGGCACCTTCAGGCCCTGGGTCCGGTGCAGCGTGCCCAGCATGAACCCGTCGCCACCCAGCGCCACGATCACATCGGCGGCGTCCTCGGGCACGTCTCCGAACCGCTTTGCCAGCGTGGCCCGTGCCTTCTGCGCGATGTCCACATCGCTGGCCACAAAGGCGATCCGCTGCGTCATGGCTTGTTTCCCATAGGCCCATCCCGAGGCCCATCCGCGCCTCCTGCTTCCGGACTGCACCATCAATGTCGCAGCTTCAAGGAAAATTGTCGATTTCGCCCCTACCAAACATGCAGAGTTTCCGATAGGAAATCCCCAAATGTTAACCCTAACGGAGCCTCTCGCCATGTCCGATTCCGGTTTCTTCACCGAGCCCCTCGCCACCCGCGACCCCGACCTCCACGCGGCGATCACCGCCGAGCTTGGCCGCCAGCGCGACGAGATCGAACTGATCGCGTCCGAGAACATCGTCTCGGCCGCCGTGATGGAGGCGCAAGGCTCCGTCATGACCAACAAATACGCCGAAGGCTATCCGGGCCGGCGCTACTATGGCGGCTGCCAGTATGTCGACGTGGCCGAGAACCTCGCCATCGACCGGGCCAAACAGCTTTTCGGCTGCGGGTTCGCCAACGTACAGCCCAACTCGGGCAGCCAGGCCAACCAGGGCGTGTTCCAGGCGCTGCTTCAGCCCGGCGACACGATCCTGGGCATGAACCTCGCCTCGGGGGGCCACCTCACCCATGGCGCGGCCCCCAACCAGTCGGGCAAGTGGTTCAACGCGGTGCAATACGGCGTTCGCAAGCAGGACAACCTGATCGACTATGACCAGATCCGGGACTTGGCGACCGAACATCAGCCCAAGATGATCATCGCGGGCGGCTCGGCCATCCCCCGGGTCATCGATTTCGCCAGGATGCGCGAGATCGCCGACAGCGTGGGCGCATACCTGCATGTGGACATGGCCCACTTTGCCGGGCTCGTGGCGGCCGGCGAACACCCCTCGCCCTTCCCCCACGCCCATGTGGCCACCACCACCACGCACAAGACCCTGCGCGGCCCCCGCGGCGGCATGATCCTGACCAATGACGAGGCGCTGGCCAAGAAATTCAACTCGGCCATCTTCCCCGGCATCCAGGGTGGTCCCCTGATGCATGTGATCGCGGCCAAGGCCGTGGCCTTCGGCGAGGCGCTGCGCCCCGAGTTCAAGACCTATATGCGCCAGGTCCGCGCCAATGCCGACGCGCTGGCCGATCAGCTGATCAAGGGTGGTCTGGACATCGTGACCGGTGGCACCGACACGCATGTGATGCTCGTGGACCTGCGCCCCAAGAAGGTGACCGGCAACATCACCGACGCCGCCCTCGGCCGCGCCCATATCACCACCAACAAGAACGGCATCCCGTTTGATCCCGAAAAGCCCACCGTGACGTCAGGCATCCGCCTCGGCACCCCCGCCGGCACGACCCGCGGCTTCGGCGAGGCCGAGTTTCGCGAGATCGCCGACATGATCGTCGAAGTGGTTGACGGCCTTGCCGCCAACGGCCCCGACGGCAACGGCGCCGTGGAAGAGGCGGTCAAGGCCAAGGTCGCAACCCTCTGCGCCCGCTTCCCGCTCTACCCGAACCTCTGATCCGGCAATGACATGAAAAAGGCGGCTCTGGAAAAACCAGTGCCGCCTGGAACCCGCCCCCTGCGGACGACCTGACGCATGGGGCTGTGCCCCACGCGGCGAAGACTATCGACCACGCGTTCGCGTCCCGGCCTACTGACTCGGGTCTGGTGCAAGACGATTTACTTCGTCAGGATACCTTGGCCGGTCGGAACGGCGAGGATAATCCGCCCCTTAGCAGCGGCAAACGCGTTCCAGGCTGCATTTTGATCTTCGTGACCGCCAAACCCGTAATCATCAAGAACAATCATGCCGCCGGGGGAAATTCGATCCCATATCTCTTCGATGACGGCCATTTCCGCCTGAACCGAATTCAGATCTATCGACGCATACGCAATCTTGCCAAGACCAGAGCTCGCAATCGTTCCGGGCAACCATCCCACGACGAATTCGATATTGTCGAACGGCTTGAACACCGCCTTCGCCGTGGACAGCACATCGCCCGAATAGATCGATTTGTTCATCTCCGCCGTATGTTCTTTTTCGTTGGCCGAGGCCATATCTTCCGAAATCCCGCGAAACTGTCGAAGAGGAAGAACTTCTTGCCCGCCTCCGCAACATTCGTGGTCTTCAACACCATCGAGGAAAGGATGCCGGTATTCACTCCGAACTCAGCGAAATCCCCCTCGAGCTTCGCGCAACTGGTGGCGGCCCAGGCACAGACGTGGCACCGCCAGCGAATATCCGGGACGTCACCATTCCAATGCTCAAGATTGACCTCGACCGTTTCACGCCAGGCTGCATCAAACTGTGCGTCACCCAGAAAAGGCACGAATTTCTTGCGAACACCAAAGCCATCGGCTGCATATGTGAACCGGTACGGCGCACCCGCCACGATCCGCCTCACGGTGGACAAGAGCTTCTGATAGGAATTCATTCCTGGCCTCCTTCGGCCTGTCCGGGAGATCAGTGGCAGTACGATCAGTTTGCCACCCACGACTTGCGGTGTGCCAGTATTTTCGCCCCTTCGCAATGACACTGGACATTGGGGGCGCCAACGCTTTCCATTGCAGGATGACCACCACCCGCCGCCTCGAACGCCACCTGGGCGACTGGATGCGCGCCCGGCTGCCCAGCTGGGCGGCCGAGCTGGTGATGTTCGTACTGAAACTGGGCTGGTCCGCGCTGTTCGGAGTTTGTTTACTTCTTTCGATCATCCTGACCCGTGCCGTCTGGTCCGACGCGATGCCGCTTTACCGCTACGATATGCTGGTGATCGTCGCCGTGGGGCTTCAGGCGCTCTTTCTCGCGCTCAAGCTTGAGACCTGGGAAGAGGCGCGGGTGATCCTGCTCTTTCACGCCACCGGTACGGCGATGGAAATCTTCAAGGTCCACGCTGGCTCGTGGGCCTACCCGGAACCGGGCGTCCTGAAACTGTGGGGCGTGCCGCTCTTTTCGGGCTTCATGTATGCCAGCGTCGGCAGCTTCATGGCGCGCGTGATCCGTGTCTTCGACATGCGCTTTGCACCCTTCCCGCCGTTCTGGAGCACGCTGGTCCTGGCCATCGCGATCTACGTGAATTTCTTTGCCCAACACTTCCTGCCCGACATCCGCAGCGGGCTTTTCGCGGCCACGGTGCTGCTCTTCCTGCGCACCCGCATCTGGTTTCATATCGGGCGCAATCTTTACTGGATGCCCCTGCCCCTCGCGGCCTTCCTGTCGTCGATCTTCCTGTGGATCGCCGAGAATATCGGAACGATGACAGGCACTTGGGTCTATTCCGGCCAGGCCCGGCTTGAACTGGTGAACGTGGGGAAACTCGGCTCGTGGTACCTGCTGCTCTATGTGGCCTTCGCCACGGTCACACTCGTCGTGCGTAAACCGCTCAGCCGCGCCGCGCTCGTCAGATCAGACCTTGCCAGCGCAGCACAAGAACCGTCAGCGCCACGACCAGCAAAAGGTTGAACACCAGGCCGCCGGTCAGACGCAATGCGGCATCCTTGCGCCGCGCCGCCGGGTCGATCTCGCGCAGATACCCGGTGACCTCGGCAAAGGCCCGGTCCACGGCCCCCTCGTCCACCTGCAGGCGGAACCTGGGATGCCCGGCCTGCACCTGTGCCTGGGTTAGCACCGCGCCAGCCTTTTGCACACGCTTCGGCAACCGCCGCCCCGCATGGCGCAGCTTGGCCGTCAGGTCCCGCCCCCGCACGCTCAGCTTCTCGCGCAGAAGCTCTTCCAGCGCAGCGACCCGGGTCTCGAATGCGTCCTTGTCGATCATGGCACCCTCTCCACGAAATCAAGGATTTACGCGATTCCCGCCACGCGGTAAACAACCCCATGCTGAACATGCTCACCCATGGCGAACCCACCTCCCGCCCACCGCTTCTGATCGCCCACGGCCTCTATGGCTCTGCCCGCAACTGGGGCGTGATCGCCAAGCGCCTCAGCGACAGCCGCCAGGTCATCGCGGTGGACATGCGCAATCACGGAGCCAGCCCGCGCACCTCGACCCACAGTTATCCCGAGATGGCCGCGGACCTCGCAGAGGTCATCGACCGCATCGGCGGCCCGGTCGAGGTCATGGGCCACTCGATGGGCGGCAAGGCGGCGATGGTACTGGCTCTGACCCATCCCGAACATGTCAACAGCCTCACGGTCGCTGACATCGCCCCCGTCGCCTATGCGCATTCACAGCTGAAATACGCCGAAGCCATGAAGGGCGTGGACCTCACCGGCATCACTCGCCGCTCGGATGCGCAGGACCGCCTTGCGCCGGTGATCGACGACCCCGCGCTGGTGCCCTTCTTCCTGCAATCGGTGGATGTGAAGGCCGCGGCATGGGTTCTCAATCTCGACACACTGGCCCGTGAAATGCCCAAAATCATGGATTTCCCCGAGGTTTCAGGCCGCTACGAGGGTCCCACACTCTTTCTGACCGGTGCAACGTCAGACTATGTCAAACGCGAGGACCGCCCGACCATTACCGGGCTCTTCCCCAAGGCGCGTTTCGTGAAAATCCCCGACGCTGGCCACTGGCTTCATGCTGACAAACCCCGCGAATTCGAAGCCGCCCTGCGCACCTGGCTGGACCGGGACAACCCGCCTCGGACTTGATCCGGGGCCTCCGTTGGAGCGCCTCGCCAAAGATCCCGGATCAAGCCCGGGACGGGTTTCACGACACCCGCGCGATCACGTAATCGGACAGGTCCAGCAGCATGTCGCGCACCGGATGGCGCGGCAGCCCGTCCAGTGCGGCCCGCGCCCTTGCCCCCCAGGCCTGCGCATCCGCCAGCGTCGCCTCCAGCGCGCCATGCCTGTGCAAAAGCGCCACGGCATGATCCAGGTCTGCAGCCTCCTGCTGGCCCTTCTCGATGGTCCGCACCCAGAAGGCGCGCTCCTCGTCATCGGCCCCGGCAATCGCCTTGATCAGCGGCAGGGTCAGCTTCCTCTCGCGGAAATCATCCCCCACATTCTTGCCCGTGACCGCGCTATCCCCCTGGAAATCCAGCAGATCATCGGCGATCTGAAAGGCAATGCCCAGCGCGTCACCATAATCCCGAAGCGCCCGCGTCACCGCCTCGTCCGCGCCCGAGATCACACCACCCACTTCCGTGGCCGCCGAAAAGAGCGCCGCCGTCTTGCCGCGCACCACCTGCAGATAGACCGCCTCGGTCGTGGAAATATCCCGCGACGCCGTGAGCTGAAGCACCTCACCCTCGGCGATCGTGGCCGAGGCATTCGACAGGATGTCGAGGACCCGCAAGGAGCCCGTCTCGACCATCAGCTGGAACGAGCGCGAGAAAAGATAGTCCCCCACCAGCACGCTGGACTTGTTGTCCCACAAAAGGTTCGCCGTGGGCCGTCCGCGCCGCTGGCCGCTCTCGTCCACCACATCGTCATGCAACAGTGTCGCGGTGTGAATGAATTCCACCGTCGCCGCGAGCCGTATGTCGTGATCACCCTGGTAGCCACACATATCCGCCGCCGCGAGCGTCAGCATGGGCCGCAGCCTCTTGCCGCCCGCTTCGACCAGATGCGCCGTGACCTCGGGGATACGCGGTGCGTGTTCGGACGCCATCCGCGCCCGGATCAGGGTATTCACCGCATCCAGCTTCTCCGCGAAATACGCGGCAAGCCGGTCATGCGGTCTGGCTGCTGCCTCGTCCAAGCTCATCACATCCCCAAACGCGCCTCGACATCGCCGGGCCACGCGCGTAAGTCAGCCCCATGAAACTGCTTCTGCGCACCACCGATCCAACCCGGATCGCCTTTGCCCAGGCCCTGCTTCAGGGCGAGGGTATAGACTGCTTCGATCTGGACGTAAATATGAGCGTCCTGGAAGGCGGCATCGGCATTTTCCCGCGCCGGCTGATGGTGGCGCCGGACGATTATGACGATGCCGCGCGCACCCTGCGCGACAACGGGATCGAACCGGATGAGCGCCCCTGACACCACCGTCAATGCCTTCCTCGGCGGGCAGTTGCAGATCGAACAGCCCGCAAGCGGCTATCGCGCGGGCATCGACCCGGTGCTTCTGGCCGCCAGCATCCCGGCGCGAGCGGGGGACACCGGGCTTGATCTGGGTTGTGGCGCGGGGGTGGCGGGGCTGTGCCTGGCCCGGCGCGTGCCCGGGGTTCACGTTACCGGCGCCGAGGTGCAGCCCGACCTCGCCGCCCTGGCCATGGCCAATGCCGCGCGCAATGACCTGCCGCTCGAAGTGATCAGGGCAGATGTTGCAAACCTCCCCAAACCCCTGAAGGAACGGCAGTTTTCCCACGTCTTCGCCAATCCCCCCTATTTCGACCGGACCGCATCGACCAGGGCCCCCGACACGGGCCGCGAGACCGCCATGGGCGAGGCGACCCCGCTGGACGTCTGGGTTGATACGGCCACCAGACGGGTGGCCCCGGGGGGTACGGTCACTTTCATCCACCGTGCCGAGACCCTGCCGCGGCTGCTCGGCCTCATGCGGACGGGTCTTGGCGGCCTGACCGTCCTGCCTCTTATCCCCCGACGCGGGCGCGCCGCCCGGCTGGTGCTGATCCGCGGGGTAAAAGGCGGCCGCGCTGATTTTCGCCTTGTGGATGGCTGGCTCCTGCATGACGGAGCCGAACATGACGGCGACCGCGAAAGCTACACCAAAGCAACGGCTTGCGTTCTGCGCGATGGTCACGCACTTGTGATCTGATATCCATCTTAGCCAAATTCGTACCATTTTCTCCGCGCCGATGCTGCGCCCGCAGCGTGACAAAGCCCGGAATCTGTGCTGCACTGATCCCGTTCATGAGAAACCACACGAGAGGAGAGACTTTATGAGCCTGAGTTCGCATGTCGAGGAACTGAAGAAGAAACACCAGACCCTCTCGCTTCAAGTCGAGGAAGCCCAGCGCGCACCAGGGGTCAGCGATCTGGAAATCGCCGAACTCAAGAAGCAGAAACTCAGGATCAAGGAACAGATCGCCCGATATTCGATCGAAGCCTGACCTTTTCGACGCCCGCGCCGCTCACGCGCCCGGCGGATCGACAATAGTGAAATCCCGGTCATGGTCCTGGATCGTGGCCGTTTCGGCCAGTATCCACTCACGGAACGCCGCGACCTGAGGCCGCGTCTCGGTCCCTTTTGCACATATGAACCGATAATGCGCGATCGTCCGCATCGCCGTCCTGAACGGTGCGACCAGCCGCCCGCTCCGGATCATGCGGCTTCCGAAACTGATCCGCCCCAGCACCGCCCCGGCACCGGACAGCGCCGCATCCATGCCGTGATCGGCCTGCGAGAATCGCTGCCCGGTCCAGTCCCGCTCTGGCAGGCCAGCAGCCCGAAACCACGTCTCCCATGTCACCGGCGGATCGAGAAACCGAATGTCGTCCTGATGGATCAACGGCACCTCGGCCATGCCTTGGGGCGTCCCGAACCGCTCGGCCAGTTCGGGCGTCATCATCGGCGTCACCCAATCCTCGATGAACGGCTCCGAGTACAGCTCGGGGCCATCGGGCCCATAGCCGAAGCGGATCGCCACATCCACCTCGCTATGCACAAGGTCCACGATACCCAGGCTCGCGCTCAGGCGAAACTCGATCTCAGGATGCGCCTGGGCAAAGGAATAGAGCCGCGGCGCCAGCCAGATCGCGGTAAAGGCCGGCCCGGCCGTCACAGTCAGCGAGGCATGATCGTTGACCCTGCGCGCCGCGCGCCACGCCGCCGCCAGCGTCTCGAACCCGTCCTTTGCCCCCGGTGCCAGCGCCCTGCCCGCCTCGGTCAGTTCCACCGCCCGGTTCAACCGCCGAAACACGGGAGCGCCCAGATGCTCTTCGAGGGACTTTATCTGAAACGAAAGCGCCGCCGGGGTCACGTTCAACTCCGCGGCCGCAGCCTGGAACGACATGTGCCGCGCGGCGGCATCGAAGGCCCTGAGGGCGGTGAGAGGGGGCAGGCGATCCGACATGTCAGTTAAATAAAACTAATCTGATCCAAAAGAAAGTCTCGTTTGTCGGATGGCGTCTGAAGGCGCATATTCATCGCAAGTCAGACACACCAGACAAGGAGCATCCAGATGTTCGAGATCGCAACCGACCAACGCACCCGCGACGCATACCGCAACGCTCACAATGCCCGCAGCGAGGCTTTGCGCCGCATCTTCACCCGCATTTTTCGTGCCGGGTAATCAGGTCAGTCCTTCCCTCGGACCGTTGCAAGTCGTGGGAAAGAAAAAGGGCCGGTCGCAATGACCGGCCCTTTTTTTGTTAAATGTGCGAGCCTTACGCGAAGAATTGTGCTCCGTTGGCCGAAATGGTCGAACCGTTGATGAACTGCGCGTCATCGGAGGCCAGGAAGGATACGCAACGCGCGATTTCCTCCGGCTCACCCAGGCGACCGGCGGGGATCTGGCCGATGATGGCTTCGCGCACCTTCTCCGGAACCGCCATGACCATTTCGGTCGCGATGTATCCGGGGGCGACGACATTGGCGGTGATGCCGGCGCGCGCGCCTTCCTGTGCCAGGCTGCGCACGATCCCGATGTCACCGGCCTTGGTCGCAGCATAATTGACCTGAGCGAACTGGCCTTTCTGGCCGTTGACCGAGCTGATCACGATCACGCGGCCGAACTTGCGCTCGCGCATACCCGGCCAGACCGGATGAACGGTGTTGAACACGCCGGTGAGGTTGGTGTCGATCACCTGGTGCCATTGTTCGGGCGTCATCTTGTGGAACGGTGCATCCCGGGTGATGCCCGCATTGGCGACCACGATGTCGATGGGGCCGAGATCGGCCTCGACCTGGGCGATACCTGCGGCGCTTTGCTCGTAATCGGCGACGTTCCATTTGTAGGTCTTGATGCCGGTCTCGGCGGTGAATTTCTTTGCCGCCTCGTCATTGCCGGCATAAGTGGCGGCAACCTCGCAACCGTCCGCCTTCAGGCGTTTTGAAATGGCTTCACCGATGCCGCGCGAGCCGCCGGTGACAAGTGCAATACGTGCCATGTTTGTGTCTCCTTGTTCCGTATTGTGGGCGGCGGGCCTATACCCGGCCTGCCCGTTATTCGCAGGGTGGGTGTCACCCCACCGATGAAGTCAGCTGCGCTCGACGCACATGGCGACGCCCATGCCACCGCCGATACACAGCGTGGCAAGGCCCTTCTTGGCATCGCGGCGCTGCATTTCGAACAGCAGCGTGTTCAGGATGCGGCAGCCCGAAGCCCCGATCGGGTGGCCGATCGCAATCGCGCCGCCATTCACGTTCACGATGGCCGGATCCCAGCCCATATCCTTGTTCACGGCACAGGCCTGCGCGGCAAAGGCCTCATTGGCCTCGACCAGGTCGAGATCCTCGACCTTCCAGCCTGCCTTCTCCAGCGCCTTGCGGCTGGCACTGACCGGGCCCACGCCCATGATCGCCGGATCGAGACCGGCCGTGGCATAGGACGCGATCCGCGCCAGCGGGGTGATCCCGCGTTTCTCGGCATTTTCGGCGCTCATCAGCAGGACACCCGCCGCGCCATCGTTCAGGCCGCTGGCGTTGGCTGCGGTCACGGTGCCGTCCTTGGCAAAGGCGGGGCGCATCTTCTGCATGGCCTCGATGGTGGCGCCATGGCGGATATATTCATCCTTGTCCACGATGATGTCGCCCTTGCGGGTCTTTACGGTGAACGGGATCACCTCGTCATCGAACTTGCCGGCCGTTTGCGCGGCTTCGGCCTTGTTCTGGCTGGCCAGGGCAAACTCGTCCTGCTGCTCACGGCCGATTTGCCATTTTTCGGCAACGTTTTCCGCGGTTTGACCCATGTGGTAGCCGTTGAATGCATCCCACAGACCGTCGCGGATCATGCTGTCGATATACATCATGTCGCCCATTTTATGGCCCGCGCGCAAATGCGCGACATGGGGGCTGAGTGTCATGTTCTCCTGGCCGCCCGCGGCCACGATGTCGGCATCTCCCAGCTGGATGTGCTGCGCGGCCAGCGCAACCGAACGCAGCCCCGAGCCGCAGACCTGGTTGATGCCCCAGGCGGCGCTTTCGACGGGCAGGCCTGCGTTCACATGCGCCTGGCGGGCCGGGTTCTGACCCTGACCAGCGGTCAGGACCTGGCCCAGGATAGTCTCGGACACGTCCGATTTTTCCACACCAGCGCGCGCGACAAGCGCCTCAAGAACAGCCGAGCCAAGGTCATGGGCCGGGGTATTGGCGAAGGAACCGCCAAAAGAACCGACTGCCGTCCGGGCCGCCGATGCGATAACGACATTTGTCATGATTTCAGTCTCCATCAAAGTGCCTTCGACAGAGAAATCGCGGCGAGCCGCTGGCCCGCCGAGATCGAATCCCCCGTCATTTCAGTAGAATTTGTATCCCAGACGCCGCTCAGCGACAACTCGGGCAGCTGCGACATATATGTTCAATCCGGATGAGTTCGGCAGGTTGGCGCTCACGCCGTCCTGACATGACTGGGCGCAATCCACTCTCCCGCTTGTACCCGTCACGCCCCCCTGCAGAACCCTTCAGGCCGAGATCCGCCTCTGGCCGTCCTGCAACCATGAGGGGCGTACCGTGGGGGCGCCGAAGTAATACCCCTGAAGGCAATCCACCCCGATCGCGGACAAAAGCGCGGCATCCTCAGGCTTTTCCACGCTTTCGGCCACGGTGAACATGTCGAACTGCTTGGCGATGCTGATCAGCGCGGCGGTCAGCACCTGATTGTCCGGGTTATGGGCAATACCGCGGATGAACTCGCCGTCAATCTTCAGGATGTCAAAGTAGAACTGCTTGAAATAGCGAAAGGACGTATAGCCCGCGCCGAAATCGTCCAGCGCGAAACTGACCCCCATCCCTTGCAGTTCCTCCATGAAATGCGTGACCAGTTCCGGCACGATCATGGCCGAGCTTTCGGTGATTTCAAGGATCAGCCGCTCGGCCACGGTGGGATCGCGGCTCAGCCCCTTGTTCAGGACGGTGGTCCAGCGGCCATAGCCGATGGACCGTGCCGACATGTTGATCGACAGGCGCAGTTCGGGATGCGCGGCCAGCGTCGCCAGCCCCTTTTCCAGCGCCAGACAGTCGATGGTGCGCCCGGTTTCCGTGGCCTCGATACTCTCGATGAACTCGCGCGCAGGGATGATCCGCCCGGTCTCGTCCAGCACGCGGATCAATCCTTCGTAAAACGCCACCTTGTCGGTGTGCTGCGCGGGCACGACCGGCTGAAAAGCCAGCATCACCTGCCTGTGCTCCACGGCGGCGTTGACCATGTCGATGACCGACCTGTCGCGCGCAGACACCGCATATGACAGCGGGTCCTGCAACTCCCTTGGAATATCGGCCCATTTGGCCTTGCCCTTAACCGCCATGCCGGTCTCCGCATGTTTTTTGCCACTATCCGCGTTTGGCGCTAAAGAACCTTTAAGAACATGCTTCAAATGCAACATGACGGGGAAAATTCGATGAGTGAACGCTGTGGCTGGGTCGGGCGCGAGGACATCTACATCAGCTACCACGACACCGAATGGGGCGTGCCTGAATATGACAGCCGTGCACTGTGGGAGAAACTGATCCTCGACGGTTTTCAGGCCGGGCTGAGCTGGATCACCATCCTCAAGAAGCGCGAGAATTTTCGGACGACCTTCGAAGGGTTCGACCCCAACGTGATCGCCACCTGGGGCGAGCCCGAGATCGCCCGGCTTCTCCAGGACCCGGGCATCGTGCGCCATCGCGGCAAGATCGAGGCCACCATCGGCAATGCCCGCGCCTGGCAACAGATCGAACGCGAGACGGGATTTGACACCTACCTGTGGGCCTATGTGGGCGGCGCGCCGATCCGAAACAGCTGGGAAACGCTTGCCGATGTCCCCGCCCAGACCCCGCTCAGCCAGGAGATTTCGCGCGATCTCAAGCGGCGCGGATTCCGGTTTTGCGGCCCAACGATCGTCTATGCCTTCATGCAGGCCTGCGGGCTGGTGAACGACCACCTGACAGACTGTCCGCAACATGATCGGGTCGCCGGCCTCGCCCGCTGAAACGGATGCCACATTCCCGCCACATTGGCAGGTCTCGTGGCCCCGCACGCCGAACCCCCCAAATCTGGATGGCAGGGCACCCAGAACCCGTCCAAAATCGTTGAAAATGAACACTTTATTTGAAGAATCACCTGTGCTAGCCTTCCTGTCATAATCAAAGCCAGTCGGAAAACCGGCGGCGCGAGGCAGAAAAGAGCAGTTTGATGAGAACGCGGAACTCGCATTATATGCGGTGGGTCCTCGTGGCAATGGCCACGGTGTGGATACTGGTGATCGTCCCCCTCAGTGCGGCGGCAGCGCCCTATGCCGCGTTGGTCATGGACGCGAGATCAGGCAAGGTACTGTATTCACGCAATGCCGACACGCGGCTGCATCCGGCCTCGCTGACCAAGATGATGACGCTCTACGTGGTTTTCGAAGCGATCGAGAACGGCGAGATTTCCCTCGACACCAATGTGACCATTTCGCGCCGGGCGGCCAGCGAACCCCCTTCCAAACTGGGCCTCAAGGCCGGGGAAAAGATCAAGCTTCGCTACCTGATCCGGGCCGCAGCCATCAAGTCGGCCAATGATGCGGCCACCGCGCTTGCCGAGGCCATCGAAGGGTCCGAGGCGCGGTTCGCGCGGCGCATGAACCGCACTGCCAAGGCACTGGGTATGACGCGCTCGACCTTCAAGAACGCCCATGGCCTGACCGAGAGCGGGCATTTGTCCACCGCGCGCGACATGAGCGTTCTGGGACGGCGCCTGTTCTATGATTACCCTCAATACTACAATCTGTTCTCGCGAAAGACCGCAAAGGCCGGGCCACGTTCGGTACGCAATACCAACCGCCGCCTGCTCCAGGACTACCCCGGCGCGGACGGGATCAAGACCGGGTACACCCGCGCGGCGGGGTTCAACCTCGTGGCCAGCGCCGAGCGCGGTCAGGAACGAATCATCGCGACCGTGTTCGGTGGAAGCGGGTCGCATTCTCGCAACGCCAAGGTGGCCGAACTTCTGGACCTCGGATTTGCGCGCGCGCCCACCCGTGTCGCGGTCAACCGGCCTGCAAAGCCCGCCTATATGGGCAAGATCGGAGGCGGCGGCGGCGACACACCCGGCGGCACCGGCAAGACCGTGCGCCTTGCGGCCGCGGCAGCCGTCAAGAAAAGCCTGCGCCCAAGTGCCCGGCCCGTCACCGAACCGGCGGCCACGCCCAAGGCCGAACCGACCGTGCAGGAGCCGATCATGACCGCCTCGGCAAAGGCGGATATCGAGGAGGCTCTGAAACTGGCCCAGGCGCTCGACATCACCGTCGAAACACCCGAGGCCGCAGCGCGGGATGCACCGCTGGAAACCGCGGTTCTTGCCAGTGTGAAACCGTCCCTGCGCCCCACCGAGCTGGTCCTCACCGACGTGTCCCCCGACGAGCCCGAGCAACAGATCGTGACCCGCATCTCGACCTCTGGCGGGCGCAACTGGGGCATCAACGTGGGCCGCTACCCCAGCCGCTACAAGGCGCGAAAGGTGCTGCTGAAAACCGCGCTCAGCGAGTTGGGCACACTGGACGAAGGCCTGCGCAAGGTCGTCGAGCGACGTGGCGGCTACGACGCGAATTTCCTGGGGCTCACCCGCGAGACGGCAGATCTCGCATGCCGCCGCCTGCAGGCCAAGAAGGTGACCTGCTTCATGATCGATCCCGGCTGATCCGCAACTGTTTGCGGATCGTGCACAATGGGGCCAATTCAAGGCAATTGTGACGGAATGGCTGGATAAATCCTTGCCCGCACCACGCTCCCTCCTCATTTGACATCTAGGTTTTCTGGACATCGCGCGAGATATTCAGAGGCCACCCCATGCCCGCCCCCTATCTGTCCGAACTGAAAGTCCGCGGCCCCGGCAATGTCGATTTCATCGAGGTGGCGGTGGATGCCGGCACGAATGTCAGCAACATCCAGGTCGTTGTCTACAACCCCAACGGAACGGTGCGGTCGACAAATACCCTGGGCACGGTTCAGACCACGATCGCGGGGCGCGACATCTATGTTATTGATCCCGCCACATCGGCCACGTTCAACGGCATTCACCTCAATGGTGGCGCGGCGCTGGTCGTGAATGGCACGGTTGTGTCCTTCCTGTCCTTCAACAACACGCTGACACCGACTGTCGGTCCCGCTGCGGGGATGACATCGACGGCTCTTGGCAACACCGCCAACGGGGAATCCTATGAAACCACCGACCGGGGCGCGACCTACCAGACACAGTCTTCGCCGAGTTCCGGTACGATCCCCTGCTTCCTGACCGGCACGCGGATCGACACGCCCGCGGGGCCGCGCCGGGTCGAGGACCTGCTGCCCGGCGACAGGGTGCTGACCGAGGATGCCGGGGCACAGCCGGTGCTCTGGGCCGGGATGCGGGTGCTGACCTTCGATGAAATGCACGCGCCCCGCCACCGTCCGCTGCGCATCCCCGCCGGTGCGATGGGGGCCGGACTGCCTGCCTGCGATCTCTATCTGTCGCCCAACCACCGGGTGATGCTCAGCCATCCGACCTGTGCGCTCTATTTCCAGAGCGGCGACGTCCTCGCGCCGACCAAGACGCTGTGCGGCACCCGTGGCATCGGTGCCGCGCCGGTGGCCCTGCCGATCCGCTATCACCACATCCTGCTTGGGGCGCATCACATCGTGCGCGCCGAAGGCCTGCCCTGCGAGACCTTCCTGCCCGAGCGTCTTGGCGTCGAAGGGTTTCCGAAAACGGCCCGGGCCGAGATGGCGCGTGCCCTGCCCCTGCTGGCCTTCGATCCGGCCAGCTTCGGCTCTGCTGCCCGAACCGTGATCCGCGCCGCCGAGGTGCGGCTGCTCTTGGCCTTGGCCGGCGCTGACGCGCTGACCTACCGCCATGTTCAGGATGCGGCCGTGGCCTGACCGTCAGGGCTTGGGCTTGTCGTCCCATTCATCGGACAGGATGCGCCGCGCATCGCCCTCGGGATCGTCATACTGGTTGCTGCGCACGGTGTAGATGAAGGCCACAAGCCCCAGCCCGCCCAGAAACAGCGAAATCGGGATGAGAAAACCGAGGATCGTCATCGTCTATTTCACCCTCAACGCGTTCAGCGACACCGTGATCGAACTGGCCGACATCGCCAGCGCAGCGATCAGCGGCGTGGCCAGCCCTGCGACGGCCAGCGGCACGGCGATGATATTGTAGATCGTGGCGATAGTGAAGTTCTCGCGGATGCGTCGCGTTGCCGCCCCCGCCGTGGTCAGCGCCCCGGCCACCGGGTCGAGGCCGCGGCCCAACAGCACGATGTCGCTGGCGACCCGCGCGGCATCCAGTGCCGTTGCGGGCGAGATCGACACATGCGCCGCCCGCAGCGCGCCGGTGTCGTTCAGCCCGTCGCCCACCATCAGCACCCGCGCCCCGTCGCCAGCCATGGCTTCGATCCGCGCGACCTTGTCCTCCGGGCGCATCTCGGCGGCCCAATGCTCGATACCCAGCCGTGCGGCGAACCGCTCGACCACGTCCGCCGAATCGCCCGACATCAGAACCACCCGCTTGCCCGCGGCGATCAGCGCCGCAACCGTCTCTTCGGCGCCCTCGCGCAGCGCGTCCTCGAAGGTGATCTCGACCGGGGGTCGCGCGCCCCGGCGCAGCCATGTGGCCATCCGTGCGCCCGGCTCGGCCCCGGCCCAGCGCGCCCGGCCCAGCTGCACCGTCTCGCCCTTGTAGGACGCTTCGATGCCATAGCCCGGGACCTCGCGCAGATCGCTCAGCTCTGCCGGGGCGAGCCCGTCGCGCCGCGCCTGCGCCAGGATCGCACGGGCCAGCGGATGCGACGAGCCACCGGCCAGCGCCATGGCGACCTCGGCCTCCTGCTGTGATAGCACGTCGAAGTTTTCCGGCTTCGGATCGCCCTCGGTCAGCGTGCCGGTCTTGTCGAACACCACCGTGTCAACCTCGGCCAGCCGCTCCAGCGCCGTTTCGTGCTTGATCAACATGCCGCGACGGAACAGCCGCCCGCTCGCCGCCGTGGTCACTGCGGGCACCGCAAGGCCCAGCGCACAGGGGCAGGTGATGATCAGCACGGCGGCGGCGATGTTCAGCGCCACGCGAAGATCACCGCTGTAGATAAACCAGCCCAGGAAGGCCAGCGCCGACAGGATATGCACGCCCGGCGCATAAAGCTTGGCCGCCTGATCGGCGAGGCTGGTGTAGCGCGAGCGCCCGCTCTCGGCGATCGCCACAAGGTCCGCCATCCGGTGCAGCGAGGTCTCGGCCCCCACCGCCTCGGCCCGGATCGTCAGCGGACCGGACAGGTTCACCTCGCCCGCCGACACCTGCATCCCGGGCTCGGCAAAGACCGGCAGCGTCTCGCCGGTCAGCAGCGAGCGATCCAGCTCGGACCTGCCCTCGGTGATCACGCCATCGACCGGCAAACGCCCGCCCGGACGCACCAGCACCGCATCACCTATGGCCAGCTCCGCCACAGGCACATCGCGCGCCTCACCGGCCTCCAGCCGCAGCGCGCGCGGCACCTCCAGCGCCGTCAGTTCCTCTGCGGCGGACCGCGCCACGGCGCGGGTGCGATGATCCAGGTACCGCCCGGCCAGCAGGAAGAAGGTCAGCGCCACGGCGGCATCGAAATAGGCGTATTCGCCGGACAGAGAGGTTTCCCACAGCGAGGTCACCACCGCCAGAAGGATCGCCAGCGTGATCGGCACATCCATGTTCAGCCGCCCCGCCCTGAGCGCAGCCCAGGCATTGCGGAAAAAAGGCTGCCCGGAAAAGGCGATGGTGGGCACCGCAATCGCCGCCGAAATCCAGTGGAAGAGGTCGCGCGTCGCGGCCTCGGCCCCCGACCAGACCGACACCGAAAGAAGCATCACATTCATGCTGGCAAAGCCCGCCACCGCCAGCCGCAACAGAAGGTCGCGCCCGACCTTGTCCGTCGCCGTGGCACTCAGGGCACCGAGGTCCAGCTCATGCGCCTCGTATCCCAGCCCCTCGACCAGGTCGACCATCTCGGCTGCCGTGACGCCCGGCGCGGCCTCGATATTGGCCCGTTTCAGGGTCAGGTTCACCCGCGCCGAGGTCACACCCTCATGCGCGTTCAGCCCGCGTTCGATCTTGGAAATGCAGGCCGCGCAATGGATGGACGGCAAAGACAGCGCAATGCGTCCCTGTGCTGCCCCGGCCTCTGCCTTGTCCTCGGCCGCCGGGGACGCCGCACAGGCGGGACAGGCAGAGGCGGAGGCGGGCGGCACGGTAAGGGTCACGGGCGGATCACTCCTTGATCAGAACAATGCGCTGGGAAAACTGCGCCCCGTCCTGCGCGATCGCTGTCATGCGGACGTTCCAGTTGCCTGCGCCCAGCGGCAGTTCGGCGACATAGGCCTGCCCGTCAAAGCGGAACTCGGGCGTAACATCGTCCTTTACCTGGGTTGCACGCCCCACCGTGGCGTCAAGCTTGGCCACGCGCACCGGCTCGCCGCTCGCATCGGTGATCGCCAGCCGCAACTGCCCCTCGCTGTGACGCGCAGCGATGGTCCAGCCCAGCGCCTCCTGCTCGGCGCGGCGTGCGTCAAAGGTCTGGCTGGCCACATAGCCGTTCTTGACCTCAAGCCCCGGAAAGGTCCGCACCGCCGACACCGCCATGACCATGTTGACCGAGATGATAATGCCAAAGGCCAGGGCGAACCCGGTAAAGACGTGCCAGCCCTTGATGCGAAAGCCCTGCTGTTCATGACTGGCCATCAATTTCCCTTCCCGTTGAATATCGTGTCCTTGTGCGCACGCTCGCCATTCGACAGATCCTCGATCCATATCCGCACCTCGCTGAGTTCTGCAAGCGCGGGCGGCGACCCGGCCGGTGCCTGCAGATAGACGCGCTGGTTGAACGTCGAGTCGGCAGGCACCTCGACCGAACCATATGGTGTGCCTTCCAGCGACACCCGGATTGTCGGATCGCCGTTCACCGTGATCCGGAAGGGGCGTGCCTCACCATGCTTGTTCAGTATGCGGACCTCGTAGGTGTTGCGGATCGCGCCATCGGCCATGTGACGTATTGCGGGTTGCGCACCGGCGCGACCGTCACCTCGATGTCCTGGCGGATGAACAGCGCGAAGAGAAGCCCGAAGCCGACCAGCGACCACAGCGATGTATAGAGGATCGTGCGCGGGCGCAGCACGTGCTTGAGCACCGGTTTGGGCGGCTGGCCCTCGCGCTCGCTCTGCTCGTCGGTCAGCGCCATGTAGTCGATCAGACCGCGCGGCTTGCCGATCTTGAGCATGATGTCGTCACAGGCGTCGATGCACAGCGCGCAGGTGATGCACTCCATCTGTTGTCCGTCGCGGATGTCGATGCCCATCGGACAGACGTTGACGCAGGCCATGCAATCGATGCAATCGCCCTGTGGCGCGCCCGCCTTGACCGCCTCGGAATGCTTGCGCGGCTCACCGCGCCATTCGCGGTAGCCCACGGTCAGCGTGTCCTCGTCCATCATCGCCGCCTGGATACGCGGCCAGGGGCAGGCATAGATACAGATCTGCTCGCGCGCGAAACCGCCAAAGAAAAAGGTCGTCGCGGTCAGCACTCCGATGGTGGTGTAGGCGACGGGATGCGCGTTCAGCATCACCAGATCGACCAGCAGTGTCGGCGCATCGGTGAAATAGAATACCCAGGCCCCGCCCGTCGCCACCGCGATCAGCAGCCAGGTCACCCATTTCGTGACCCTCAAACGGACCTTGCGCATGTCCCACTTCTTCTGCCGGTGCAGCCGCAGGCGCGCATTCCTGTCGCCCTCGATCCAGCGCTCGACCAGAATGAACAGGTCCGTCCAGACCGTCTGGGGACAGGTGTAACCGCACCACACCCGGCCCAGCGCCGAGGTGAACAGGAACAGGCCCAGACCCGCCATGACCAGAAGGCCGGCAACGAAATAGAACTCATACGGCCATATCTCGATCCAGAAGAAGAAAAAGCGCCGGTTCGCAAGGTCGATCAGCACCGCCTGATCCGGCAGGTTTGGCCCCCGGTCCCAGCGCAGCCAGGGCGTCACGTAGTAGATGCCCAGGGTCACGATCATGATGACCCATTTCAGGTTGCGGAACCAGCCGTAGACCTTCTTGGGAAACACCGGCTCCTGCGCGGCATACAGGCTGGGGGCCGGATTCGGCTTGGTGTCGGCCAAGGGGACTCACTCCGTTCCTTGCGGTTCCATATGCCTCTTCTTTCAGGCGGGCGCGGGCGGGGCCTTGACCTGAATCAAATCCCGAGTCCCAAAATCACCTTACCCGACCGGACCACAGGATTTCGCACAGGCCCGCACCCATTTGACAAAGGCCTTGGCCGCCGGGCGAAGAACACCGGGGCGGGTGACGATATGGTATCCCTTGTTGTCATCATGCTCATAGAGCACCCGCAGGCGGCCCGCGGCCAGATCCTGCTCGACAAAGGCGCGGATAATCACGGCAATCCCCTGCCCGTCGCGCGCCGCATCCAGCAACAGGTTGCCCGGCAATTGCACCCGCGGACCCGTCGCACCGCCCAGAATCCCGCCCGCCTCGAGCAGGCGGTTGGCCTCGGACACGCCCGCATCCTGAAGCACCGGAAACCCGCTCAGCGCGTCGCTCACATCCAGCGACTCCGCGCCGATCAGGCAGGGCGCTCCCACCAGGACCAGCCGCGAGCGGAAAAGGCACTCGGCTTCCAGTCCGGGCCAATGGCCCTCTCCGTAGCGCAGCGCGATGTCGATGCCGCCGGGACCCAGGGGCTGGATCGCCGGGGTCGTGCTCAGGATCAGGTTCGTGCCGGGATGGGCGGCATGGTAGGCCGACATCTGCGGCATCAGCCAGGCCGAGGCGAACATCGGCGTCGTCGCAATATGCAGGGGCCGGGCCGCATCCGCCCCGGTCAGGCGCTCCACGGCCTGCGAGATCACGCTGAACCCGCCGCGCAAGGCGTCCGCCAACACCCGCCCGTCCCCGGTGAGTTCCAGCCTGCGACCGCTCCGGTCCACCAGGTTTACCCCCATATGCGTCTCCAGCGCCCGGACCTGCTGGCTGATCGCAGCGTGGCTGACGTTCAGCTGCGCACCGGCCTCCACAACCGACCCGGTCTCGGCCATAGCGGAAAAGGCGCGCAGCGCAGTAAGAGGAGGCATTCCGGACCAGTTCATGATGTCAGTTTTTCTTACATATTGAATTTATCCCTGACTCGCATGTTTCAGGCGGTTTGTCCATATTTGTGTAATCTTGTAGAGGAAAGGAAAGACGATGCTTGGTATTATCTCCCGCAGCATGATGACGGCCACACGCACGAATACTTACAACCACTGGAATCGCCATACGCGGTTCGACGATCGTCGCGACGCAGCGCTGATCGCCCATTCCGAGGCCCGCAGCGATGTCTGACACGCGGCAAGGGACCCGTGCCAGCATACCTGTTGCGCGCTGGCCCTGGCGCGGCAGGCGCTGGGCGGGCACGCGGGAAGGGACAAACTGCCGCGACCGCGCGGCCTGGGAAACCGGGCTGCTCTGAGCGAAACCGGTCGGGCCGGGCACCGTCCCCCGTGCCCGGCCCGGTACTTCGACGGCTCAGGGATGCACCCACCCCACGGCAAGTCCCGACAAGGGATCGACCGCTCTTTGAGCGCGCTCCGAACCGCAGGCCAAAACCGTCACGCCCCTGAGCACGTCCCTGAATACGTCCGCGATCCGTCGTCCGGGCACGGGACATCGCGGTCTCAGGCCGCCCCGTCAATTCAGCGCGGCGCACAGGTGCGACCGGGTCTTTGCCGACAACTGCGCCTCGCACATGGAGATCAGGCAAGGCGTCGCGATGCGCAACAGCCTGATATGCAGGGGCCTGTCTCAGGTGAGGCCGGGAATCGAACGGCCATCAATGGCCTTCAGCTCGGGTTGCCGGGGCCCCGGCCGCGCAGCCTGGGGACTGGATTATGTGTTTTGCGAGAGTGCGGAGATGATGTAGACACCATCCGCGTATTGCACCAGGCGGCTTGTCGACAGGAGGGGGCCTGCCCCCGGGTCGCGGGCCAGTGGCAACATGGTGCAAAGGAAGCACCGACCTTCCAGGAAACGCGCGAACAGATCGGAAGGTCGGTGCCCGTCCCACACCCCGAAAGGTGCGGGATCAGGGTATCGGGGGCGGGCTACTCGCCGCCACCCAATTGATGCACATAGGCCGATACCGCCCGGACCTCGGCCTCGCTCAACCGGTCCGACCAGGGTGGCATCACGCCAAAGCGGCTGTAGGTGATCGTCTCGACCAGCGTGTCATAGCTGCCGCCATAGAGCCATATCGCATCCTTCAGGTTCGGCGCGCCCTGTTCACTATCACCGCTGGCGTTCGCCATATGGCAGGCCGCGCAACTGTCCGCGAAAATCGTCGCGCCCGCGTCCACGACCGAGGCATCCTGCGGCGCGCCCGACAGGGACATCACGTAGTTGGCCACCGAGGCGATCTCGTCCTCTTCGAGCAGCTCGCCAAAGGCGGGCATTTCCGAATAGCGGGCCTCGTCATCCACATCGTTGCGGATACCATGGGCGACCGTGGTGTAGATGGCTTCGATGTCACCACCCCACAGCCAGTCATTGTCCAACAGGTTGGGATACCCCTTGGCCCCGGCCGCACCCGCGCCATGGCATTGCGCGCACCAGGTGCGGAACACCGCGGCCCCGGCCGAGTTCGCATAGCCGCGCAGATCGGGATCCGCACCGATCTCGGTCAGCTCGACCGAGGACAGACGCGCGTTGATCTCGGCATTGGCGGCTTCGGCCGCGGCAATATCCGCCGCCACGTTGGCCCGGGTCGAATAGCCCAGATAGCCCGCCGTGGCCCTCTCGACCAGCGGCCAGGCCGGATAGGCGATCGTGTACCAGATGCCCCAGATGATCGTCAGGTAGAACACCCAGACCCACCAGCGCGGCATCGGGTTGTTCCATTCCTCGATTCCGTCCCAATCATGACCCGTTGTGCCATAGCCTTGCTCGTTGACCTTGTTGCCTTGCTCGTTGACCTTGTTCTTGTCGTCATCAGCCATGGCTTACATCTCCCTCGAGTCAGGGGTTTCGGGGGCCGCGCCGGTCGGCGCGGGCTTTTTTTCGTGCCGGAACGGGATTCCCGCGGGATTCTTGTAGATTTTCGTGGAACCCGGTCTGAACGCCCAGATCACCACGCCAACGAAGAAGATGAAGAGAAACAGCAGAAGCCAACTGTCCGCGAATTTCGTGAGAAAAGAATAGGTGTCCATGATCCGTCCTCCCTTCAGCGGCTTGCGTCGGGGATGAAGGTCGAGAAATCGACCAGCGTGCCCAGCATTTGCAGGTAAGCCACCAGCGCATCCATTTCCGAGATGCCCGGGCGCCCGTCGAAATTGCGCACCTGAGCGCTTTCGCCATAGCGTTCGATCAACCCGTCATAGTCTTCATCCGGGTTCGACTGGACCTTGAAGTCCGACACCGCGTTCTCGATCATCTCGTCGGTATAGGGCACACCCACGAGACGATGCGTCTTGAGCAGGTCCTGCACGTTTTCGCCGTCGATCATCGCCTCTTCGAGGAACCCGTATTTCGGCATGATCGATTCCGGCACCACCGATTGCGGGTCGCGCAGGTGATCCACCTGCCACTCGTCCGAATAGCGGCCGCCGACGCGGGCAAGGTCCGGCCCCGTCCGCTTCGAGCCCCACTGGAACGGGTGGTCGTACTGGCTTTCCGCCGCGAGGCTGTAGGGCCCATAGCGTTCGACCTCGTCCCGCATCGGCCGGATCATCTGGGAGTGGCAGACATAACAGCCCTCCCGGATATAGATGTCGCGCCCGGTCAGTTCGAGCGGGGTGTAGGGGCGCATACCCTCCACATCCTCGATCGTGTTCTCCAGGTAGAAGAGCGGCGCGATCTGCACCAGCCCGCCAATGGTCACCACCAGAAAGGCGAAGACGGCCAGAAGCGTGACATTGCGTTCAAGGATGACGTGTTTGTCGAGAATTGCCATTGTCAGTCCCCTCCTATCATTCGGCCGGGACAACGGAGTTGTCGGCATCCAGTGCCCGACTCCGTTTGACGGTCATGTAAAGGTTGTAGCACATGATGAGAGCGCCGCTGAGGTACAGAACCCCGCCCAGAGCCCGCACGACATACATCGGGAATTTCGCGGACACGGTGTCGGCAAAGGAGTTCACGAGGAAGCCATTGGCATCCACCTCGCGCCACATCAGGCCCTCCATGATGCCGGTCACCCACATGGATGCGGCGTAGAGGATGATCCCGATCGTGGCGAGCCAGAAGTGCCAGCTCACCAGGCTCAGACTGTAGAGCCGCTCGCGGTTCCACAGCTTCGGCACAAGGAAGTAGAGCGCGCCGAAAGTGATCATGCCGTTCCAGCCCAGAGCACCGGAATGCACGTGTCCGATGGTCCAGTCGGTGTAGTGCGACAGGCTGTTGACCGCTCGGATCGACATCATCGGACCCTCGAAGGTCGACATGCCATAAAAGCCGAGCGAAATCACCATCATCCGGATCACCGGGTCGGTGCGCAGCTTGTCCCAGGCCCCCGAGAGGGTCATCAGGCCGTTGATCATGCCGCCCCAGGAGGGCATCCACAGGATCACCGAGAACACCATGCCCAGCGTCGAGGCCCAGTCAGGCAGCGCCGTATAGTGCAGGTGGTGCGGCCCCGCCCAGATATAGAGAAAGATCAGCGCCCAGAAGTGGATGATGCTGAGCTTGTAGGAAAAGACCGGCCGTTCGGCCTGTTTCGGGATGAAGTAGTACATCATGCCCAGGAACCCGGCGGTGAGGAAGAAGCCCACCGCATTGTGGCCGTACCACCACTGCACCATCGCGTCCTGCACGCCCGAGAAGACCTGCACCGATTTCGATCCGAAGATACTGACCGGGATGCTGAGGTTGTTGAACACATGCAGCATCGCGACCGTGATGATGAAACTCAGGAAGAACCAGTTCGCCACATAGATATGCGGCTCCCGGCGCTTGACGAGGGTACCGACAAAGACCGCCAGATAGGCCAGCCAGACAACCGTCAGCCACAGGTCCACATACCACTCGGGCTCGGCATATTCCTTGCTCTGGGTCGCGCCCAGCAGATACCCGGTGGCGGCCAGAACGATCACCAGCTGATAGCCCCAGAAGACGAACCACGCCAGGTTGCCGCCCCAAAGCCTTGCCGCGCTGGTGCGCTGTACCACATAAAACGAGGTACAGATCAGCGCGTTGCCCCCAAAGGCGAAGATGACCGCGCTGGTATGCACGGGTCTCAGACGTCCGAAATTGCCTATCCCTTGTGTCCACTCGAAGTTGAGCGCCGGAAAGGCCAGCTGAAAGGCGATCACGACCCCGACGAGAAAGCCCACGATGCCCCACAAGGCGGTGGCAATCACCCCGGCGCGGATCACACCGTCCATGTACTCGCCCGAAAGATCCACCGTGGAGTCCGGTTCATCCGTGTGCCGCAGCACCCAGAGGAACATGCCCCCGGCCACCAGCGCAATGGTCAAGGCATTGACCAGATAGGCCAGATCGCGCGCGTAGTTTGCAGCGATCAGCGCCAGAAACGCGATCAGTGCGAGCACGATCAGTTTGAAATAGTTCATCATGACGTCGGTCCCTTCGTCTCTGTCCACGCGGCTCGAATCCGGCGCGCGGATGCATTCAGACACTTTCCTCATGCCGGGTTGGTGTCATGGTCGCATTGATCTGAATCAAGAAATCCCGGCGAATGGCTTGATGCGCGTCAAGGCGGAACCCGCCGGAGCCGCGCTAGGGTCGGGGTGATCGTAGACTCATGGGAGATTCGCGATGTCCTTCAATACCTTGCTCACCATTCTGACCAATGCCGGCCTGACAGGAGAAGTATTACCCCCTGCCGAGGCCATGGCCCGCGCCTGCGACGCTCATCTCGAGGTCATGTGTCTGGGCGTCGACCGCAGCCAGGCGGCCACCTATTATGGCGGGGCGACCGCGCTCATTCTCAAGGAATCGGTCGAGACCGCCCGCGCCGAGGCCCGCGCCATTCATGACGCCGTGAACGACCATTTCAAGACGACCGACATTCGCTGGGGCAGCGACGAGAACATCGCTCAGCAGGTTGAACTGGCGCGGGTGGTCTCGATGCACGCGCGGTTCTGCGACCTGGCCATCCTGCCCCGTCCCTACGGGCCCGAGCGCGGGGTCGAACTTGAAACCTGCGTCGAGGCCTGCCTCTTCGATGCCGGGGCACCGACGCTGATCCTGCCTGCCGGTGGCGGCGAGTTGTCCCCACCCCAGCGCATCGTCATCGCCTGGAACGAAAGCGCCGAAGCCCTGCGCGCGGTCCGGGCCGCGCTCCCGCTGATGCGCGCGGCCCGGGAGGTGCATGTGGTCATCATCGACCCGCCGCAACATGGCCCGGGGCGCTCCGATCCGGGCGGGCTCCTGTCGCAGTATCTGGCGCGCCACGGGCTGCGGGTCGAGGTCGACATCCTGTCACGCACCCTGCCGCGGGTTGCCGACATGCTGGTGCGTCACGTGACCGATCTCGACGCGGACATGCTGGTCATGGGGGCCTACGGGCATTCGCGCTTCCGCGAAGCGGTGTTCGGCGGTGCCACCCGCGACTTGCTGACCGAGGCCCCGGTGCCGGTCTTCATGGCGCATTGATCATCGCCTGCGTGGTCCCGCGCGCCCCGGGTCGGGGCCGCGTGATCGCCCGCCCGTTCGATGCCGCCCGTCACGGCGGTTTTACTTGACGCCGCCAGGTCCGGCCACTTTGATCGGGCCATGGTGCATCGCGATCCCCTGCGTACCGGACGATGCCTTGTCTGCATTCGCTCGGCGCTCTGGCTTGCCCTGATCGTCTTTGGCCATGGCACCCTGCGGCCAGCCATGGCGCAGGAGGTCCTGGAATTGCATCTCGTGCTGGCCTTCGACGTGTCGGCCAGCGTGAACGACACCGAGTTCGCGCTGCAACGCGACGGCACCGCGCGGGCCTTCGATGATGACACCGTGCGCCGCGCCATCCGCAACGCACCGGGCGGCATCGCCGTGTCGGTGATCCAGTGGTCCAGCATCCGGCAACAGGCGATGGGGCTCGACTGGACGGTGCTCAGGACCGACGCCGACATCGACCTTGTTACCAACGCCATCGCTACCATGCCAAGGCGCCTGCCCGGCGGCGGCACGATGATCCATTCCGGGCTCGAATTTGCCTCCCGCCAGCTCGATACCGCTCCCGGCGTGGCCCGGCGGCGGGTGATCGACCTCTCGGGCAACGGGCGCGCCGACGATCTCGACCTGCTACTGGACATGCGCGACCGGCTGGTCAAAAACGGCGTGGTGATCAACGGGCTGGCCGTTCACGAGGACATCTCCGACCTCGATACCTACTTTCTGAACAATGTGGTCGGCGGTGCCGGGTCTTTTGTCATGACCGCGCAAGACCACGATGATTTTTTCGAGGCCATGCGGCTCAAACTGCACCGCGAAATAAGCGGCGCGATCTACTCCCAGGTCCTGCCGCAATTGCATATCCGGCGCTGATCAGGCCAGCACACCGCCATCCGCATCATCCCCCGCCTCTTCCAGCAGGCGGTTCAAATCGGGCACCGTCACGCGGCGATTTCCCTCCAGCGTGATCACCCCACACTTCTTTAACGCGCTCATCTGGCGGCTCACCGTTTCGAGGGTCAGCCCGAGGTAATCCGCCATCGCCTCGCGCGTCAGCGGCAGGTCAAAGACCAGCGCCTCATCGAGGCTGCGCATGTCCAGCACCGCCATCCGCCGCGCAATGATCGACAGAAGCGACGCGATCTTCTCCCGCGCGCTCTTGCGGCCCAGCACGACCATCCACTCGCGCGCGGCATCCAGCTCGTCCAGTGTCATCTCCAGGAGGCGCTGCGCGATATGCGGCGTGCGCTCCATCATCTGCTCGAACGGGCGCTTGCGGAAACAGCACATCACCATGTCGCTCGTGGCCACCACGTCATAGGCCGCTGTCTCGCGCCCGGGACGCCCGACAAAATCGCTGGGCAACAGCAGGCCCACCATCTGGCGCCGGCCGTCTTCCATGGTCTGCGTCAGCGAAGCCACGCCCTTGACCACCGACCCCACGAAATCCATCCGGTCCCCGGCCCAGATCACCGTCTGCCCGGCCTCGAAGCTGCGGTAATACTTGAGCTGATCCAGCACGGCCAGTTCCTGGCTGTCGCACCGCGCACAGACGGCACGGTGACGGATCGGGCAATCCCCGCAGTCGCGTATCGTCTCCAATGGCAGCTCTTTGAGCATGTCACTCCCTTCAGGCGTCACAAAACCAGGTTGATCTGGGTCAAAGTTTCCGTTCGCGATTCTCCATAACGCTATACCCATGACAGATAAATCTCAATTGGCCGCAATGGGCCTCTTTGACGCAAAGGTGCCGCGCTACACCTCCTATCCGACGGCGCCGCATTTTTCCGAAGGGATCACCGGCGCGCAGTTCGGCGACTGGGTCCGGTCCATCGCACCCGGCTCGGCCATTTCGCTCTATGTGCATGTGCCCTTCTGCCGACGGCTCTGCTGGTTCTGCGCCTGCCGCACCCAGGGCACCAAGAGCGACGCGCCGGTCATCGCCTATCTCAAGACGCTCAGGGCCGAACTGGCTATGCTGAAAAAGGCCCTGCCCTGGGACGTGCGGCTGGCCCGGCTGCACTGGGGCGGCGGCACGCCCACGCTGCTGACGCCCGCGATGATCACCGATCTCGCTGGTGCCATCGCCGAGGTGACGCCTTTCGCCCGGGATGCCGAGTTTTCGGTCGAGATCGACCCCGGCGAAATCGACGGCCCGCGCCTCGACGCGCTCAGAGCCGCTGGCATGAACCGCGCCTCCATCGGCGTGCAGGATTTCGACCCCAAGATCCAGGACTGCATCGGCCGTCTGCAAAGCTATGACCTCACCCGCGACGCGGTGGAAGGGCTCCGGGCCCGCGGCATCACCAGCCTGAATGCCGACATTCTCTATGGTCTGCCGCACCAGACCGGGGCGCGGATCACCGAAAGCGTGCAGAAGCTGCTGTCGCTCAGTCCCGACCGGGTGGCGCTCTATGGCTATGCCCATGTGCCCTGGATGTCCAAACGCCAGCAGATGATCCCCTCGGACGCCCTGCCCACCCCGCAGGAGCGCCTGGCGCTCTACGAGACGGCGCGCGACCTTTTTCTCTGGGACGGCTATGCCGAGATCGGCATCGACCATTTCGCCACACGTGACGACAGCATGGCACGCGCGGCCGAAGACGGCACGCTGAAACGCAATTTCCAGGGCTACACAGTCGATCCGTCCGATGTGCTGATCGGCCTCGGAGCCTCGTCGATCTCGCGCTTTCCCCAGGGCTATGCCCAGAACACCGCGGCCACCGGGCTTTATACAGCCGCGATCCGCGAAGGGCGTTTCGCCACCGCGCGCGGCCATGCCTTTGCCGGCGATGACCTGCTGCGCGGCCGGATGATCGAAATGCTGATGTGCAGCTTCTTTGTGGACACGGCCGCGCTTGGCCGCGAATTCGGTCTGTCGCGCCCGCGCCTCAACGAATTGCTCGCTCCGGTGGCCAGTGCGTTTCCCGGCGTCGTGACGCTGGACGCGCGCGGGCTGCACCTTTCGGACGAGGGTCGCCCGCTCGCCCGCATGGTGGCCCGGGCGCTGGACGCCTACGAGATGGACAAGGCCGGCCACAGCGCCGCGATCTGAACGGCACCGCTCCGCCGCCAACCGAAACCTTTCAATTACTTCAGATCGTTACCTCGTCTGAAAACATGCGAAGTGGAACGCTCGGACCTGCGTCACCCTGCGTCAGCCGCCCCCGGCCCCACATGATCCAGCGCCGCGCTCAACAGCGTTCGCGCATACTCGGTCCGCGGCGCGGTAAACAGCGCCTCGGCCTCGCCCGCCTCGATGATGTCGCCCTGTTTCATCACCACGATCTTGTGGCTCATGGCGCGCACCACGTTGAGATCGTGGGAGATAAAGAGATAGGCAAGCCCGTACTTGCGCTGTAGCCGCCTCAGCAGCTCGACGATCTGCACCTGCACGGTCATGTCCAGCGCGCTCGTGGGCTCGTCGAGAACCAGCAGCCTGGGCCGCAGGATCATCGCGCGCGCGATGGCGATCCGCTGGCGCTGCCCGCCCGAGAACTCGTGCGGATAGCGGTCCATGCTGTCGGCGGGCAGTTCGACCTCGCGCAGCACCTCCTCGACCAGGTCGCGCTTGTCCCGCCCGTCCGGGGTGCCGTGCACCCCCAGCCCCTCGGCGATGATCTGGGCGCAGGTCATGCGCGGGCTCAGGCTGCCGAACGGGTCCTGAAAGACGATCTGCATGTCCTTGCGGTGCCGCCTCAGCGCCCGCGTGGACCAGCCGCGCACATCCTCGCCCATGAAGCGGATACCCCCCTCGGACCCGATGAGCCGCATGATCGCCAGCGCCAGCGTCGTCTTGCCCGACCCGCTTTCGCCCACGATGCCCAGCGTCTCGCCCGCGCGCACCGAGACATCGGCGTTGTTCACCGCCTTCACATGGCCAACGGTTGTCTTGAAGAACCCGCGCTGGATCGGGAACCACACGCGCAGACCCTTGGTTTCGGCCACCACCGGCGCGTTGTCCGCCACCGGCTCGGGCAGCCCCACCGCCCGCGCGTTCAGAAGCTTGCGGGTATAGTCGTTCTTCGGATTTTCAAAGACCTCGCGCACCGGGCCCGCCTCGACGATCTCGCCATCCTTCATGACACAGACCTTGTCGGCGATGCTGCTGACGATCCCGAGATCATGAGTGATGAAAAGAAGCCCCATGTTCTCCTCGCGCTTGAGCTCGGCCAGAAGCCCGAGAATCTGCGCCTGAATGGTCACGTCGAGCGCCGTCGTGGGCTCGTCCGCGATCAGGATGTCGGGCTTGTTGGCGAGCGCCATGGCGATCATCACCCGCTGTCGCTGACCGCCGCTGAGCTGATGCGGATAGGCCCCCAGACGCGTCTCGGGGTCACGGATTCCGACGCGGGTCATCAGGTCGATGATCCGCTCCCGCGCCACCTGCCCGGTCAGGCCCTGGTGCAGTTCGAGGCTTTCGCGGATCTGCTTTTCCAGCGTATGCAACGGGTTGAGCGAGGTCATCGGCTCCTGAAAGATGAAGCTGATGTCATTGCCGCGCACCTTGCGCAACAGCTTCTTGTCGGCACCGATCATCTGCTGCCCGTCATAGGTCACCGACCCGTCCACGATCGCCGAGGCCCCCAGCAGCGACACGGTGCTGAGCGCGGTGATCGACTTGCCCGACCCGCTCTCGCCCACCAGCGCCACGGTCTCGCCCCGGTCCACGCTGAACGACACGCCCCGTACGCAGGGCTTGACCTGCCCGTCCTGCCGAAAGGCGATATGCAGATTGCGCACGTCCAGAAGGCTCATTCAAATGTCTTTCTGGGATCGAACGCGTCGCGCACGCCTTCAAAGATGAAGACCAGCAGCGACAGCATGATGGCAAAGGTGAAAAAGGCGGTGAAGGCCAGCCAGGGCGCCTGCAGGTTCTCCTTGCCCTGACGGCTCAGTTCCCCGAGGCTGGGTGCCGATGACGGCAGGCCGTAGCCCAGGAAATCCAGGCCGGCGAGCGCCGAGATCGTGGCCGTGACGATGAAGGGCAGATAGGTGACCGTGGCCACCATCGCGTTGGGCAGCATGTGGCGGAACATGATCGTGGCATTGCCCACGCCCAACGCCTTGGCGGCGCGCACGTATTCCAGGTTGCGCGCCCGCAGGAACTCGGCCCGCACCAGGCCCACCAGCGCCATCCAGCCGAAAAAGACCATGATCCCCACCAGCAGCCAGAAACTGCGCGGCAGCACGGCAAACAGGATGATGATCACATACAGCTGTGGCGTGCTTTCCCAGATTTCGATCATCCGCTGCATCAGCAGGTCGATCCAGCCGCCGAAATAGCCCTGCACCGCACCCGCCGCGACGCCGATGATCGTGGTCGCGCCGGTCACGATCAGCGTGAACAGCACCGACAACCGGAACCCGTAGACCACACGCGCCATCACATCGCGCTTGGTGTCATCCGTGCCCAGCCAGTTCTGCTCGTTCGGGGGCAGCGGCGCCGCTCCGGGCCGGTCCACGGGCGTGTCGAACGAATAGGGAATGATCGGCCACAGGGTCCAGCCCTTCTGGATGTCCTCGCCGTTCACCACCCGGTCCTGCGCATCCTCGATGATGCCTTCGGGATCGTCGAAACACGCCTCGATCCCGCCCGAGACGATCAGGCACTCGACCTCCGGGTCGCGGTAAACCGCCTGCGTCTCGAAGTCTCCGCCGAATGCTGTCTCGGGATAGAAGGTGAAAAGCGGGTAATAAAGCTCGCCCTGGTACTTGATCAGGATCGGCCGGTCATTGGCCACGAATTCCGCCGGCAGCGTGATCAGCATCAGCACGCCGAAGATGATCAGCGACCAGAAGGCACGGCGGTTCTTGCAAAAATTGTACCAGCGGCGCCGGGCCAGTGCGGACATCGCCATCGCCTCAGCCCTCCCGCTTCTCGAAGTCGATGCGCGGATCGACCATGACATAGATGAGATCGCTCACGATCTTCATCGCCAGCCCGATCAGGCCAAAGAGGAACAGCGTGGCGAACATCACCGGGTAATCCCGCGTCACCGCACTCTCGAAACCCAGCCGCCCCACGCCATCAAGCGAGAAAATCGTCTCGATCAACAGGCTGCCGGAATAGAACACGCCGATGAACACCGCCGGAAAGCTCGCGATCACGATCAGCATCGCGTTGCGGAAGACATGGCCATACATCACCCGGCGTTCAGCAAGGCCCTTGGCGCGGGCGGTCATCACGTATTGCTTGTTGATCTCGTCGAGAAAACTGTTCTTGGTCAGCAGCGTCAGGGTGGCAAAACCACCGATCGACGAGGCAATGACCGGCAACGCGATGTGCCAGAGGTAATCAAGCACCTTGCCCAGCGCGCTCAGCTCCTCGAAATTGTCCGAGGTGAGGCCGCGCAACGGGAATATCTGCCAGTAACTGCCGCCCGCAAAGAGCACCAGAAGCATGACCGCGAACAGGAAGGACGGGATCGCATAGGCCGCGATGATCACACCGCTCGTCCATGTGTCAAAGGCCGTGCCGTCGCGCACCGCCTTGCGGATGCCCAGCGGAATCGAGATGACATAGGCGATCAGCGTCGACCACAGGCCCAGCGTGATCGAAACGGGCAGCTTCTCCAGGACAAGGTCGGTGACATTGATCTTGCGGAAATAGCTCTCGCCGAAATCGAACCGCATATAGTTCCAGAGCATGTTGACGAACCGCTCCAGCGGCGGCTTGTCGAGGCCGAATTGCGCCTCCAGTTCGGCGATGAACTCGGGCGGCAACCCGCGCGCGCCCAGATACCCCTCGTTCTCGACACCCTGCGCCTCGGTGGTGACATCGCCGCCCCCGCCCGAGAAGGCGCTGAACGCGTCGCCCTCGCCCTGCATGTTGGCGATGATCTGCTCCACCGGCCCACCCGGCACGAACTGCACCAGAGCGAAATTGATGACCATGATGCCCAGAAGCGTGGGAATGATCAGCAGCAGCCTGCGAAGGATATAGGCACCCATTCAGACGGCTCCCCCGCCGTGACACCCGCCCCGGACCCGATCCGGGGCCTCGACCGGTTGCACCGCAGGCCCCGGCTCAGGGGCGCGATGGGTCGGCTTGTGCCAAGGCGCCGTCCTCATGCGCGGATCACCTCAACGCACCCGCAGCCTTCAGCGCCTCGGCCTTTTCGGCGTCATACCACCAGAAATCGAGGCTCCCCAGGGCAAAGGGCGGCTGCTCTTCGGGGCGTCCATACATGTCCCAATAGGCGACCCAGTAGTTCGGGGCATAGCCGTCGGGCAGGACAAAGAACTCGTAACGCAGCGCCCGGTCCAGCGCCCGCATGGTCATGTCCTCTTCTGCCTGGCTCCCGGTCAGCAAGGACTGTTCGATGATGGCATCCACCATCGGACTGGCCAGCCCGGCGGGGTTGAACAGGCTGTACTCCGCAGCCTCCGAGCCGAACCGTTGTGCCAGCCCCGTGCCGGTGCCCAGAAGCGCCGGATAGGCGTCGAAAACGAGGTCATAATCGCGATCCCGCTCGCGCTTGGTATATTGTGCGGCATCCACGCTTTCGAACCGCGCATCAATTCCCATCTTCTTGAGATTCGCGATGAAATTCTCCGCCGTCGCACGCCTGCTGCCCGCGCTGTTGGCACTGAAGAGGAAATCCAGCCGCAGCACATCCCCCGCCGCGTTGCGCCGCAGACCGTCATCGCCGACGCTCCACCCCGCCTCGTCCAGAAGCTTCATGGCCGCCCGCAGGTTGCCCCGCGTGTTCAGCCGGTCCTCGTCCGAGACATGCGGCACCCAGGGCTCCTCGGTGAACACCGCCTCGGGCACCACATCCCCCAGAGCGGTGAGGAAATTCAGCTCATCCCCCTCGGGCACCCCCTTGGCCTCAAGGTCAGTGCCGGTCGAGAAGGATCGCTGCTGGGCGTAAAGCCCGAAAAGAAGCGACTTGTTGGTCCATTCGAAATTGAACCCCAGCGCCACCGCCTTTCGTACCCGCCGGTCCTTCAGCACGTCCGAGCCCAGGTTGAACACGATCCCCGACATGCTGGGCGGCGAACCGTCGGCCAGCTCCTTTTTCACGACCCAGCCCTTCTCGACGGCCGGGAAATCATAGAAACTGGCCCAGCGTTTGGGATCGCTCTCGGTGCGATAGGTCACTTCGCCCGCCTTGAAGGCCTCGAAGGCGCCCGTGGTATCGGCGAAATATTCCAGCCGGATCCGGTCGAAATTGTGCCGACCCTTGTTGATCGGCAGGTCCCAACCCCAGTAATCGGGGTTGCGCTTGAAGGTCACACGGCGGTTCACCTCGACCTCGTCCAGAACATAGGGGCCCGAGCCGGGCGAAATCTCGAGCCGCGGCTCATCCAGCCGCGCGCCGGTCTTTTCGTACCAGGCCTTCGACCAGACCGGCACCGTGCCCACCTGATCGATCAGGCTCCGGCGCGAAATGCCCTCGGCGAACGTGAACTTGATCGTCAGGTCGTCGATCACCTCGACCTTGGGAATGCGCTTGCGCACCGCATCGGCATAGGATTTCAGCCCCTGGTCCAGCAGCAGGTTGTGCGAAAAGGCCACGTCTTGGGCGGTGACCGGCGTGCCGTCCGAGAAACGCGCCTCGGGGCGCATGTAGAAAATCACCCAATCCTTGGTCTCGGGATATTCCAGCCGCTCGCACAGCAGGCAGTACAGCTCGTTGAAATTGTCCGCCGGCAGGCTGCCCGACCCGGCCAGAATCTGGCCCAGAAGGCTTTCATACATGACCGTCGACAGCGCCGCGGCGCGGCCCTTGCGGGTGTAGGGGTTCATCGAATCGAATGTACCGCTCAGCGCCAGCGAAATCTCTCCGCCCTTGGGCGCGTCCGGGTTCACATAGCGGAAATTCGGATAATCCGCGGGATAGCTCAGATCACCGAAGAACGAATAGCCATGGCTGACGATCATCTTCGGCGCGTCCTGCGCCCGCGCCATTGCGACCCCGATCAGCAGCAGGATCATCGCGGCCAGCCCCGTCAGGGTTCCGCCATATCTTGCATCGGTTCTTGCGACCGCCCGTGATTTTGCCATCCGTGGCCTCCTCCCGTGTGCACTCTTGGTCCGGTGCCTTGACTTCCTGACCCAAGCTAATGGCCCGCATGGGGCACATTCAAGGTCACAATCCCGCGCGATCCCGAATTTTCACCCATCGGCCACGAAAAAGGCCGCCTGCCGACACGGCAAGGCGGCCCTGAGATGGGCGATGTGCCTCGGCTCAGCCGCCAAGCGTCTCCAGATAGGCGATCAGGTTGGCGCGGTCGGCAGGCTTCTTCAGCCCGTTGAAGCCCATCGTGGTGCCGGGCGCATAGCCCCTGGGGCTTTCCAGGAATGCGTTCAGCGCTTCGGGCGTCCAGACATCGACCACAGCGCTCAGAGCGCCGGAATAGTCGAACCCGGCGGCTGAATCCACAGGGCGACCCACGACGCCATAGAGATACGGACCGGCCCCGTTGGCGCCATCCTGAACCTTGTGGCAGGCACTGCACTTGCTGAAAACCCTCTCACCCTTGCCGGCATCCGCCGAGGCCAGAAGCTCCTCGAATGTCGGACCGGCCTCGACTTCGCTATCGCCATTATCTTCGCCTCCGACCTCGATCTTGTATCCCGTCACTTTCTCTTCGCCATACTTGCCTTTGTCGCCTTTGGAGAAATAAAGGGATTCCGCCGCCCAGTTGCCCAGCAAAAGGACAAGGAGCGCGCCGCAGAAGGCGCCAACGGCCTTGGTGAGAGTCATCGTGTCGAACATTTTGCCTGGACCCGTGTCAGATTTCGTCGCCGGTATCTATCCGCTTCCACTCGCCGGGCGCAAGATATACTTTTGCGGCGAATTGACCGACCCGGCGCGCATTCCGGGCTGAAACGAAAGACACGAGCATGACCGGAACCATAGCCTTTCAGGGCGAACTCGGGGCCTATTCCCACCAGGCCTGCCGCGACACCTACCCGGACAAGGAGCCGCTGCCCTGCCGCACCTTCGAGGACGCGATCGAAGCGGTGCGCTCCGGCGCGGCCGATCTGGCGATGCTGCCGGTCGAGAACTCGACCTTCGGGCGCGTGGCCGACATCCATCACCTGCTGCCCTCCTCGGGCCTGCATATCATCGACGAGGCCTTCGTGCGGGTGCGCATCGCGCTTCTGGCGGTGCCGGGCACCGCGCTGGATCAGGTCGAGGAGGCGATGAGCCACACCATGCTCCTGGGCCAGTGCCGGGATTTCCTGAGCCAGCACGGCATCCGCCGCGTGACCGGGGCCGACACGGCAGGCTCGGCCCGTATGGTTGCCGAAACCGGGCGGCCGTCGCTCGCGGCCCTCGCCAGTGAACTCGCAGGCGAGATCTACGGGCTCGACATTCTGGCCCGCGACATCGAGGACGAGGGCGACAACACCACGCGCTTTCTGGTCATGTCCCGGACGCCCGACATGTCGCGGCGCGGTGATCACGGCATGATGACCAGCTTTGTCTTCCAGGTCCGCAACATCCCGGCCGCGCTCTACAAGGCGATGGGCGGCTTTGCCACCAACGGCGTCAACATGACCAAACTGGAAAGCTACATGGTCGGCGGCAGTTTCTCGGCCACGCAGTTCTATGCCGACATCGAGGGCCACCCCGAGGATACCTCCGTGGCGCTGGCGCTGGAGGAGTTGGAATATTTCACCTCTCATGTGAAAATTCTCGGCGTCTACCCGGCAGATGCCCAACGCGACTGAGCCGCTCCCCCTCACAGGCCACGCGGCGTCACGAGATGCGGTGATACCGCTCTTCCAGGTCGCGCGCAAAGGCCCGGACCCGGGCGTCCATCTTCCGGCTCAGCGACCCGCGCGCCAGCTTCAGCGACTGCACCAGCAGGCGCGCCGACAGGCTTTGCGGCTTCAGCTCGAAACTCAGCGTCAGCCGCGTGCGCGTCCGCGACAGGGCCACCAGGTCCACATCCGCGTCGCCCGTAAAGGCATTGGACCGCGTGACGAAGCTCATCCCGTTCGGCGGGTCGTAATGCAGCAGCTCCAGCTGCGTTTTGCGCTGCTTGCCGCGAAACTTGTAGCTCGCGCTCCAGGTCATGCCCGGCCCGTTCGCGGTCAGATCGTCGGTCCGCTGCACATCCGCGCCACGCCGCAAAGCGGATCGCTCCAGAGAGGGGAAATCCGACACCTGGGCGAAAACGAAATCAATCGGCGCCTCGATGTCCTCGTGGGAGGAAAACTTCATTGCTCGGCCTCACGTTTCAATCGTGCTTGGGTTATGGGGAGGCATTGTCGCCTCAATCGAGTGTATCCGCAAGCCAGTTGCGCAGCAAAAAATGCGCAATTGCGCCTTTACGTGCGGGCAAGATCGCGGCGTGGTCCCCGGCCATGGCACACATGATCTCCTCGCGCGGGACCCAGATCGCATCCTCGATTTCCTGCGGATCGATGCGGATGTCGCGGGTCCGCGCCTCGCCATGGCACCCGATCATCAGCGAGGCCGGAAACGGCCAGGGCTGGCTGGCCAGATACCCGACCGATCCCACCACGATGCCGGCTTCTTCCAGCACCTCGCGCCGCACCGCGGCCTCGATCGTCTCGCCCGGCTCGACGAAACCGGCAAGACAGGAATACATCCCCTCGGGCCAGCCATGCGAGCGGCCCATCAGGACCGCGTTGCCATGGGTGATCAGCATGATGACCACCGGATCGGTCCGCGGGAAATGCTGGGTGCCACATTCCGGACAACTGCGCTGCCACCCGGACATGACCACGTCGCTCGCGGTGCCGCAACGGGCACAGAACCGATGCGAGCGGTGCCACTCCAGCACCGCCTTGGCCGTGGCGATCAGCTCGGCGTCGCGCGTATCGAGATGCGCCATGATGCGCCGCAGCTCGGCAAAGACGGTGCCGTGCGGCAAATCGGGATGCACCTGTTCGCTCCGGTCGACAAAGGCCCCCAGATGCGCGGTCTCCAGATCGGGCGGCTCCCATCCCGAAATATCCTGCGCAAAGATCAGGGTGCCGCCCGTCTCACGGCCCAGGAAAATGCCCCGCTGCAACGGCGCAACCATGGGGTGATCCGGGGCCAGGCGCACCAGACGGTCGCGTGCCTCTCCTGTCACCAGCGGCTTGCCGCGCCACAGCATCAGCACCGCCGCGCCACCCTCGCGGGCCGCCTGCGCCAGCGCCTCCGCTTCGCCGCGCAGTTCTGCCGCGCGGTCAAGGGCCGATCCCCCGAATGTCACCGATTCCGCGCGTTTCATGCCACCTGTCCCGTTTCGCCTACGCGTCGCATGACGGCCCCGGCGTTGCAAGCACCGTACGGTGCCGGTTTCTTCTTGGGCGAGTTGGCAAAAACGTGATACAACTTAAAATTGAAAGGTGGCACGATCGCGTTCCTTGCCTGACAAGGTTCGGCCCCGACCGCACCGACCCCGACTCAAGCCAGGACCCGATCCGAAATTGCCCAGATGAACATCGTCCCCCCCTCCTCCCCACGACCCGGCCCCGGCGTCGCGCGTTTGGTCACGGCCCAGCTTCGGCTGCTGGGGACGACGGATATACATGCCAACCTGCTGCCCTATGACTACTATGCCGACGAGGACGAACAGGCCTACGGGCTTTCGCGGGTGGCCACGCTGATCCATGCCGCGCGCGGCGAGGTCGCGAACTGCCTTCTCTTCGACAATGGCGATGCGCTCCAGGGCACACCCATGTCGGACATCACCGCCCAGGAGGGCAGCGGCTGGGACGGAGATCATCCGATGATCACCGCCATGAACCATCTGGGCTATGATGCATTGGCGCTCGGCAATCACGAATTCGACTTCGGCCTGGCCTGGCTTGAAAATGCACTGAGACCGGCCCGGTTTCCGGCGCTCTGTGCGAACCTGCGGCTACGGATGCACCCGGCGGCCGAGGGAAATGCGGCGGATGGTGCCGAGGATGGAGACCAGGACCGGGTGCTGGCCGGACAGGGCGGGCCGCGGCGGGCCGACTTCTGGGTTCCGCAGGCCGTTCTGACCCGCGACATCCTCGACAGCGAAGGCCATCCGCACCCGATCCGCGTCGGCCTTCTGGGGCTGGCCCCGCCCCAGGTTCTGACCTGGGACAAGACGCATCTGGAGAACCGCGTGCTGGGCGAGGGGATGCTGGATGCGGCACGGCGTCTCGTGCCGCAACTGCGCGCCGGGGGCGCCGAGATCGTGGTGTTGCTGGCCCATACCGGACTGGTGAGCGCGGGCTCCGGAACCGCGATGGAAAACAACGTGCTGGAACTAGCGCAGGTGCCCGGTGTGGACGCGATCTTTGCCGGGCATGTTCACGGGGTCTTTCCCTCGCCTGCCTTTGCGGATCTGCCGGGGATCGATGCCCGCGCCGGCACGGTGCACGGGGTGCCCACGGTGATGCCGGGCTTTCGCGGCTCGCATCTGGGAGTGATCGATCTCGGGCTGACCCTGTCGGACGGGCGCTGGCAGGTCAGCACGCACAACGCGGCCACGCGTCCCGTGGCTGCCGCCGATGCCGCCCCCGCGCCGCCCGACCCGGGACTGAACGCGTGCCTCGCCCCGGCCCATGCCCATACGATTCACTCGGTGCGCGCGCCCATCGGGCACCTGCAAGGGCCCATCGACACCTACCTGTCGCTGGCAGGCCACCATCCGGGTGAGCGCCTGATCGCCGCGGCCAAACGGGCAGAACTGGCGCGACGGCTGGAGAGAAGCGAGCACGGGCATCTGCCGGTCCTGGTCTCGGTCGCGGCCTTCAAGACCGGGGGGCGCGCGGGGCCGGGCTATTATTCCGAGCTGCCCGCCGGGCCGCTGGCCCTGCGCCACGCGGCGGACCTCTACCCGTTTCCAAATACGCTCTTTGCGCGGTTGATCACCGGGGCCGAACTGCGCGACTGGCTGGAGCGCACGGCGATCTGTTTCGCCACGCTGGGCCTGGGCGGCCATGACCAGCCGCTCCTGGCCAGGGGCGTGCCGTCCCATGCCTTCGAAATCGTCGACGGGTTGAGCTACAGGATCGACCCGTCACAGCCGCCGCGCTTCGACATGTCCGGTACTCTGATCAACCCGTGTGCAAGGCGCATCCGCGACCTGACGTACCGGGCAGAGCGCGTCGGGGACGATGCGCGCTTCGTGCTGGGCACCACCAGCTTTCGCATCTCCGGAAGCGGACCCTACCCCGAAACGCCACGCGGTGCGATCGTGCATTCGGGCACCACGCCGGTTCGCGACATCCTGCGCGACCATATAAGCGCGCAAGGGATCATCACGCCCGACCGCAGCCCGGTCTGGCGGTTCCGGTCACTGCCCGGCATCGCGGCGGTGTTCGAAACAGGCCCCGGCGTGCGCCGCGCCGCCCGTACCGCCGATCTGGCCCGGTTCGAGGATCTCGGTGACGGCCCCGCCGGCTTTGCCCGCCTGCGCCTGGCCCTGTGAAGCGGGTTTGGCGGGCTTGCGTCCGGCGCGTGCCTGCCCTATCTACAGGATCGAGAGGTTGGCGCGGGCGAGCGCCTCGCCAACCCGGTCAGGTCCGGAAGGAAGCAGCCGTAACGAGCCCCGCTTGGGTCGTTGTCCAGCCTCTCACCTATCTCCCAGCGTCACAGCCGGACGCGTTTTCCGCGCGGAAAACGGACCGGAAAATTGTAATTTTCCGGTTCGGAATTTTGCAAAATTCCGCTCGCCCGGGGTCCGGTGTCGCGCCCTCTACCGAAACCGGGCGAGTTGGGGCATAACCGCGCCACCCGAGACCGACTCATCCAAGGACCAGACCGATGCATGACATCCGTGCCATTCGCGAACACCCCGACCGCTTCGACGCCGCTCTCGCGCGCCGCGGGGCTCCAGCCGCATCAGCCGAAATCCTGGCCCTGGACGAAGCCCGCCGCGCCCGCATCCATGCCGCCGAAACCGCCCAGGCCGAACAGAACAAGGCCTCCAGGGACGTGGGTGCCGCAAAGGCAAAGGGCGACGAGGCCGGGTTTGAACGCCTGCGCACGCTGGTCGGCGAGAAAAAGGCCGAAGTCGCCGCCATGCAGGCCGAAGCCAAGGCGCTCGACCAGAAGCTGACCGACCTTCTGATGGGCCTGCCCAACGCGCCCATGGCTGACGTGCCCGACGGAACCGACGAGGATGACAACGTCGAAATCCGCCGCTGGGGCACACCCAGGAATTTCGATTTCAGACCCCTAGAACATTACGAGATCGGTTCGGTAAAACCTGGCATGGATTTCGAGGTGGCCGCCAGGCTGAGCGGTGCGCGGTTCGTCGTGCTGTCCGGCGCAGTGGCGCGCATTCACCGGGCTCTCGCGCAATTCATGCTCGACACCCAGATCGACGAGAACGGCCTGACCGAGACCTGGACGCCCGTGCTGGTGCGTCCCGAGATGATGTACGGCACAGGCCAGTTGCCGAAATTCGGCGAGGACAGCTACGAGACCACCAATGGCTGGTGGCTGGTGCCGACCGCCGAGGTGACGCTGACCAATATCGTAAACGGGCTGACCGTGGACGAAGATTACCTGCCCCGCCGCTTTGTCGCGCATACCCAGTGCTTCCGCTCCGAAGCGGGCAGCGCCGGGCGCGACACCGCCGGAATGCTGCGCCAGCACCAGTTCGAAAAGGTCGAAATGGTCTCCGTCACCCATCCCGATCAAAGCCGCGCGGAACTGGACCGCATGACCGGCTGCGCCCAGGGTATCCTGGAGCGCCTCGGCCTGCCCTACCGCACCGTGGTGCTGTGCACCGGAGACATGGGTTTCGGCGCGCGCCGCACTCATGACATCGAGGTCTGGCTGCCGGGTCAGGACGCCTATCGCGAGATCAGCTCGGTCTCTGTGTGCGGGGATTTCCAGGCGCGCCGGATGAACGCGCGATTCAAGCCGGCCGACGGTGGCAAACCGCAATTCCTGCACACGCTCAACGGCTCGGGGCTGGCCGTGGGCCGCTGCCTGATCGCGGTGCTGGAGAATGGCCAGCAGGCCGACGGTTCGGTGGCTCTGCCCGAAGTGCTGCACCCCTACCTGGGCGGCAAGGGCATCCTGAACACCGACGGGACGCTGGGCTGAGGGGTAACGCCCTGATCTGCGCACGACGCCGCACCCGCGCCTTTTCCCCTTGCCGAACACATGCTTGACGAAAGCTCGGCGGCCAATCCGAGCCATGCTGGGCCTCTTCTCCAGGCTGGCCTGTCCATTCACAGCCTCCGCAAACCGGCCGCTCGATGCCGACATCCTGAAATCATAGCACCAAGACATGTCATATATGACATGTCTTGAGGCCCAATGCCGCGAGATCGGGCAGGGACCACATCCGGATACCGCCGCGCCCCGCACGGCCGGTTCCGGTCAACTCATGAGGGCACGGGCCGCCCAGGGACCCGCCTCTCCTAGGGAGCCGCGCGCGACCGCAAGCTCCCTGGCCGGTAGTCCGGCCGCGCATCGAGCCGGGCCCGCACGGATGGATGCACATCACGATCCCTTTGCGGTCCCGCCCGCCAGCGCTTCAGAAGCCCGGTCTTGCGCGGCAGCAGGCGACTGTCCGCCAGGGCATCGCCCGCCATGGGCGGCACATGCGCCCCGGCCCTGACCGTCAGCTCCGGCGCGCCCTGCAGTATCCACTCCAGCGCAAAGGCGCTGAGCGCGCGATTGCCCGCGCTGCCGCCGATGATCGCGTGGTTGCCGATGAACCACAGCTGCTGAAACGGACGGCGCGCGCTCGTGTCGCCCCGGTTCAGTCCCAGCCCGCCCTGCGTATCGTCGAGATTGCGCCACAGGGCGGGCGCGTAGAAACGGCGTATCTCGTCCAGCCCGACCGCATGGCGGGCGCGTGCCACGAGGCTGCTGAGCTGCATGTCATGGAACCGGTACTGGCGGTTCCACAGGGTCGCCACCGGCCCCAGGATCGCCACCGGGATGCCGCGCGCGCCCACAGTTTCCCAGACGCCCACATACGAGACCCTGACGATATGCGATCCGTCGCCACGCCAGTCGCGATCCGCCACCGAGGTGGCAAAGCGCGGCGACATCGCGCGGCGGCGTGCCAAGATGTGCGGCTGATCGGGGGCGTTGCGGTCGCCGCGCAGGCGGTAGAGCTCGAAGGCTGCATTGACACCTGCCGCGCTTGTGTCCTCTATGATGCCGCATTTGCGGATCATGCCCACGACCGACCGTGCCGTGAACGCGCCGCGCGAAAAGCCGAACGCATAGATTTCGTCGCCCGGGCGATAGGCCCTGGCGATGAACTGATAGGCCTGTTTGACCTTGGCATCCAGCCCCCAACCGAACGCGCCCCCGCCCCATCGGTTGAGGAACCGCCCCACAGCACCGTCAAAGCGCCGGTCCGTCCCGATCCCC
>FYBJ01000080.1_pt1 | contig 47675 bp, 41 predicted proteins | sample 1134611 | NCBI WGS metagenome assembly FYBJ01 (sample SAMEA104116008, study PRJEB20421) | marine metagenome | isolation source: marine
CTATTTATTATTTTTATTTCGGTAACATTATTTATGAGGCAACGTATTGAAATTTTCCAATCTTCGGTAACATTATTTATGAAGCAATTCGCGTAGGCTCTAATAGGTATGCAGAAATAAAAAACTCGTGTATAATAGTTCAAATTATTTACAAAAAGTTAACTATTGATAATGTCAAACAAACTTAGTCTATCGTCTATCCGAGCTAAATTTCTCACTATTCTGAAATCAAACATGTTTGTTTCCTTCCTGTTCGGCCTGCTCTATCCACTGGGATTTTCTCCTTTTAATTTTCCGGGCCTTACTCTGTTAAGTCTGGCCTTATTATTTTTTCAAATCAGTCGATTAACGCCTGGCCAGGCCTTTGTCAGTGGTTTTTCCTATGCCGTCGGCATGTTTTCATTCGGCGTCTCCTGGGTCATGATCAGCATCCATGATTTTGGAAATATTGCTTATCCGCTTGCCGGCTTGATTACGTTGCTGTTTATTTTTTATCTATCTCTATATCCATCGCTGGCGTCCGGACTCTATCGCATATTGTCTATCCGGAATAAACCTGTATTTAATGCTGTTTTATTCGGCTGTTGCTGGGTAAGTATGGAATGGCTTCGCGCAAATCTGATGACCGGTTTTCCTTGGTTACTGGCAGGCAGCAGCCAGATCAACAGTCCTTTAAAATATCTTGCCCCCATTATCGGAACCTATGGACTCAGTCTAATCGTTTGTTTTGTTGCAGCACTCATTGTCTATGGTTTGCAGGCCCGTGCGTTGAAGCGGTTTTTCTACCTGTTACTCATCATCGTTATCATGATGTCGCCGCTTTTATTAAAAGGTCACCGCTGGGTTAAAGAGGATACAAAACCGCTTCAAACCGCATTGATTCAGCTCAATGTTCCCATGCAGGATAAATGGGATGAACAGGCTTTTAATTCCGTTTTATATCGTTACCAGCAAAAAACACTGGAAAACCTGTCTGCCGACCTTGTTGTTCTTCCAGAGTCATCAATTCCCGTCCCTCAGCTTTATGTCAACGACTATCTTGCTGCAATGAACGAACAGGCCAAAATTAATGATAGCGCGGTGCTGATGGGCATCCTTGATAATGATCAGGATGATTTCACTCATATGAAAAATACGGTACTGGCCATTGGCGAAGGTCAAGGCAGTTATGCAAAACAGCATCTGGTTCCTTTTGGCGAATATATTCCCAGCCTGTTTCAAAAAGCAGGACAGTGGCTGCAACTGCCGGACTCTGAACTGACGCCAGGAAGCAGCCAGCAACCGTTGATACAAATCAAAAACCATCCCGTTGCAACCTTTATCTGTTATGAAATAGCCTATCCGCAATTATTAAGACATCTTCTTCCTCAGGCTCATTTTATTCTTTCAGTCAGCGAGAATGGCTGGTTTGGTCATTCGCTGGCAAGTTATCAGCAATTACAGCTGGCTCAGATGCTCTCGCTGCAGGCCGGCCGTTATCAGGCCATTTCAAACAACGATGGATTGTCTTCCATTATTAATGATCGGGGCGAGATTATTGAATCCCTTCCGGCCTTTAAAGACGGGGTTCTGCGCGGAAGCGTCTATCCAGTGCATGGCATGACGCCCTGGGTATACTGGGGCGACAATCCTGTCTTGATTTTTATGATGATTATTGTTATTTATGCATTAGGCTCAAAATTTAAATTCAGGTTAAAAAACTGACGGACGCTTGAATTGATTCAAATTTATACATAAACTGGATTTTTCTTTAAACAACTGCGATCAACTATTGCTGCAAACAAAAAGAGACGTTATTCTTACGAACCTTTTTAATTTAACATGATAAACATGGATATTAACTACATACCACAAACAGTAGAAGAAGAAGCTCAACAGTACTGGCAAAAGAAGCAATCCTTTTGTGTAAGCGAAGATCTCAATAAGGAAAAATTTTACTGCCTGTCAATGTTTCCCTACCCCAGTGGTACCCTGCACATGGGCCATGTTCGCAACTATACGCTTGGTGATGTCATCAGCAGATACCAGCGCGCTCTGGGTAAGAATGTTCTGCAGCCCATTGGATGGGATGCTTTCGGCCTCCCTGCCGAGAATGCGGCAATCAAGCATAAAGTTCCACCAGCAGAGTGGACTGAAAAAAATATAGAAAGCATGAAAAAGCAGTTTCTCCGCTTAGGTAATGCCTATGACTGGAAACGCGAATTGACCACCTGCGATCCTCAATATTACCGCTGGGAGCAATGGTTTTTCATCAAGCTTTATGAAAAAGGCATGGTATATAAGAAAAATGCCATTGTTAACTGGGATCCTGTTGATCAGACTGTATTAGCCAATGAGCAGGTGATTGACGGCCGCGGCTGGCGTTCCGGCGCGCTGGTTGAGCATCGTGAAATTCCACAATGGTTCCTGAAAATTACTGCCTATGCCGATGAACTTCTTGAATCTCTGGACTATCTTGATGAATGGCCTGATCAGGTCAAACAAATGCAGCGCCACTGGATTGGGCGTTCCAGCGGAACAGATATTTATTTTAACGTTAAAGATTTTCCCAAAAAATTGAAGGTCTACACCACCCGTGCCGATACGCTGATGGGTGCAACCTACCTGGCCGTAGCTCCTGATCACCCTTTGGCAAAAGAAGCAGCGACTTCAAATCAGGCCGTGCGTGATTTTCTCCAGCAGTGCCATGGCATTAAAATGGCTGAGGCAGAAATTGCGACCATGGAGAAAAAAGGCGTGGATACCGGCTTCAAGGCCATTCACCCGATTACAGGCGAAGAAATTCCGGTATGGGTCGCCAATTTTGTGCTGATGCAGTATGGCTCCGGAGCGGTGATGTCGGTTCCTGCGCATGATCAGCGCGATTGGGAGTTTGCCCAAAAATACGGCCTTGCTGTAAGGCAAGTCATCCGTAAAGAAGATCATTCCGAACATGATTATCAGCAATCTGCAATGACTGAGAAAGGCATTCTGGTTAACAGCGGAGATTTTGATGGCCTTCAATCTCAAGAAGCCATTGACGCCATCACTGATTATCTTGTTGACAAGGAAGCAGGAAAAGCCAGCATCCACTATCGCCTCCGCGACTGGGGTGTTTCACGGCAACGCTATTGGGGTACTCCTATACCAATGATTAACTGTGATCAGTGCGGTGTCGTTCCCGTACCCGAAGATCAACTGCCTGTTGAGCTTCCTCAAGGGGTAACAATCACCGGAAACGGTAGCCCTCTGCTTCAATGCCCTGATTTTTTACATGTAGAATGTCCTAAATGTGGTCAGGATGCATCGCGAGAAACAGATACTTTCGATACCTTTATGGAATCATCCTGGTATTACGCCCGTTTTGCCTGTAAAGGCCAGGACAATGCCATGCTGGATGACCGGGCAAAATACTGGACGCCGGTCGATCAATACATCGGCGGAATTGAACATGCGGTTATGCATCTTCTTTATGCCCGGTTCTTCCATAAACTGCTGCGCGACGAAGGTCTTGTCAATTCCAATGAGCCTTTCAAAGCCCTGTTAACGCAGGGAATGGTTTTGAAAGACGGCCATAAGATGTCAAAATCTCTCGGCAATATTGTTGACCCCAACCAACTGATTGAAAGCTATGGGGCTGATACAGCAAGACTTTTTGTCATGTTTGCCGCACCGCCGGATCAATCCCTGGAATGGTCAGACTCCGGTGTTGACGGTGCGCATCGATTCTTGAAAAGACTATGGGCTTTCGCCTATGACCATCAGCAACTGTTTGACGACATGAATGCCGTTGACAGCCAAAATGAAATTGACTGGCAGCAGGCTGAACAACGCTTAAAACAATCTCGTTTTCAGGTTCACCAGCTGCTTTCACAGATAAACAATGATTTTGAGCGCAACCAGTTCAATACCGTAGTCTCCGGCTGCATGAAAATGTTCAATGAAATGAATGGATTCACTATCGAGACGGAGCTGGATCGAGAATTTATTTTCTCCTCTTTCAGTATTCTGTTACGTTTATTGGCTCCAATCACTCCCCATATCTGCCACCATCTTTGGAAGGCACTGGGCTTTGAATCACCGATTATCGATGCCCCATGGCCCAAAGTTGACAAAAGTGCATTGAAAGTAGATGAAGCCGATTTTATCATTCAGGTGAATGGTAAACTCAGAGGCCAGTTTAAAGCGGCAACAAGTTCAACGGAAGACGAGTTGATTGATATGGCTTTAAAAGAAGCCGCACCCTATCTTGAAAACAAAACTATCAGGAAGACCATTGTTGTAGCTCATCGCCACCTGATTAACCTGGTTGCAAACTGATGAGGAAATTCGCCTCCATAAGCCTCCTGGCGCTGATCTTAAGCGCCTGTGGCTTCCATCTTCGAGGCAACATCAATATCCCACCCTGGCTGAATAATATTGCCATCATTGATAATGCAAATAACAGCGGTTTTAGACAAAGACTGACTTCACAGCTGGAAGCCTACGATATTAACATCACTCCTTCCGCTGAACAGGCATCCTACTGGATAGTCATTCAATATGCAGGGTATCAAAAGCAAATTACCAGCGTAGGTTCAGGTTCAAACCCCAGGCAATATTTGCTGATCTATTCCGTTGATTTTATGCTGGAAGATGGGAAAGGCAAACTAATTCTTCCTTTAACCCATGTTTCTAGCACACGGCAATTAACCATAAACAATAACAGGATTTTAGGATCGGATGAAGAAGCCAGTTTACTTATCAAAGAAATGCAGCAGGATGCTGCGTTACAATTATTGAACCGTATTAATCATGCTCATTAAGCACCAGCAGTTTAAGCAACATTTACAAAGGCAATTGCTGCCGGTTTATCTGCTCGCAGGCCCGGATCTTTATTCGATTGAAAAAGAATTCAAGGCCCTTCGCCAGATTTTTTCAAGTCAACAGGAAGCGGATTATAAAATTATCACTGTTGATAACGCCAGTGACTGGCAACAACTGCACGATGAACTTAACAGCTATAGCCTTTTTTCCGAAGCAACACTGATTGATGTTCGATTTGAAAAAAAGACCATCGACAGTAGCGGCAAGAAAATTCTGGCTGATTATTTAAAACAGCCCAACCGGGATAAACTGCTGGTTATCCGTTCTCCACAGGTGCCAGCCAAGCAATTAAGCTGGGTTTCCTCTTCGGATCAGGCTGCCGTAGTGACAGCTTACCCACCTGAAAAACCGGCTATGCTGAAATGGGTTGATGAGCAACTGATTAGACAACAATATCAGTTTGAGAAAAATATCCCGCAGCTGATTGTTGATCATGCCAACGCCAACATGATGGCCTGCGCCCAATCCATTCGTAAAATCATTTTAGTAAAGGAACCGGGGAGTTCATTAACGACAGAAGATGTGCTTGAGCAACTTTTCGATCAATCTGAATATCAGCTCTACGACCTAAAAGATCAATGCCTGACAGGTAATGCCGAAGCAGCCATAAAAATCTGCCGCAACCTGCAGCGTTTTCGAAGCGAAGCCACTTTGATTTTATGGATGTTATGTCAGGAAATTCGCCTGCTATATCGAATACAACAGCAACTTTCACAAGGCATATCTTTTTCTAACGCCTGCCAGACATTCAGGATATGGTCGAATAAAACCATGTACTATCAGAAAGCCCTTAAGCGGTTAACGCTCCCTCAGCTGGAAAGGCTGTTGGCAGAAGGGATTCTAATAGATGAAAACATTAAACAAGGTAAGCAAGCGCTCTCACAGCAGCGTCTTGAAAAATTGATCCTCAGTTTTTGCCAGCCAATGGCTATACCTGCAGCAACATCATGATAAACAATATGAAGAAAGAACAACAAACAATAGCTATTTACGGCGGCGCTTTTGACCCTGTGCATTTGGGGCATCTTCGCTGTGCTGAAAATCTGCAAAAACACTTTAATTTTAATAAATTTTTCTTTGTTCCCTGTAAGACTCCCCTATTAAAAAATCCGGCAATGGCCAGCACGGAAGACCGAGTCAGGATGCTTGAACTGGCTATTCACGGAAAACCAGAATTTGAAATTGACCTGCGCGAAGTGCGGCGTGAAAGCCCTTCTTATATGGTAGATACCTTAAAGAGTTTTAACCTTGAATATCCCAGAGCGAGCCTGACGCTTATCATGGGCACAGATGCTTTTCAAAAACTTCCTCAATGGCATCAATGGCAACAGCTTCTGGATTACTGCCATATTTTAATTATGGACAGAGCCGATATAAAGGAGTCCCCTTTATCTAACGAATTAGTCAAACTGCTTGAAGCGCAGCAAGTTTTTACCGTGGGTGAGTTTTTACAAAAAAAGCAAGGTAACATTATGTCTGTAGCGGCCGGCAGCTATCCTATTTCTTCAACAGAAATCCGCAACCGGCTTCGCAAAGGTGCGTCTGTCAGCGACTGGCTGGCGGCGCCAGTGCTGTCATATATCAAGCAGAATAAACTGTATCTTTAATCCCGTGATTAACGGTTCTTGGAGTTTGTTCTGCAAGCTCCTCATGTTGTTCAAATAACAATACCTGCTGGATATAATCCGACATATGTGTTTTCAAAAATTTTTCCAGCGGATCAAATTTACTATAAAGGACAGAGCGATTTCGATACTCCTGCACCGGTAACGAAGTCATATCGACTATCATAATGGCAAGACCGACGATCAGAACCCCCCGGACAAAACCGAATCCAAAACCAAACAGGCGATCGGTTCCAGACATCCCAGCCCTCTTGAAAATAAAGCTTAAAATCGCATTCACCAGCGCCCCTGCAATCAAAACAGAAAGTAAAATACCAATAAATGCCACCGCTGTGCGTATCTTCTCCTCTTTGATATAAGGTTCGAGAAAAGCACTGAAACTATCGGAATAATTAACGGCAAGCCAAATTGCCACAATCCATGTCAGCAACGCTATCACCTCTTTAACCAGGCCTCGAAATAATCCAGTCAGCATGGAAATGCCAATAATAACGATGATTGCAAAATCAATTGAGTTTAAATCCATATTAACTTACTCCAGAAACAACAAAGCCTTTTAATTTAGTATTTTCAGCCAGTCGCTCTTTCAGCTTTTCAGCATGCAGACGGCTGACAGCATGACCGACGTAAACTTTATATACATATCCTTTTTGCGTTTTAACTTTCTTTATCTTGGCTGAAAAGCCCTGTGATTTCAATTGCTTGACCAGCGCATCAGCATTGGACTGCATTGAAAACGAACCCAGTTGAACGGAAAAATTTCCTGCAAGCCTGCTGCCCGGTTTTTCAATTTTTGCGACAGCAGGTTGCTGAGCTTTCAATGCTGGAGCAGCAACAGTATCTCTTTTTAACTCTGTCATTTGCCGGGGCGCTACATCTTTGTGTTGTTCTACGGTTGCGACGTTATTCGCAGCGATGTTCTGCGACTGGCTGGAGTCCTTTTTCTCCATGGAAGACTCCGCCTTTTTTTCACTGATGATGATCTGCTCTTCACCGGATAAAGCATCCAGATCAATCGGTTCAGCCTTAGCCACATTTACAACTGTTGTGTTAGTAATATCATTTTCAAGGCTTATCTCAATTTCATCTTCAAGTTGGGCAATATCCTCTTTCAGGCTGTCAGCTTGCTGACTCTCACTGAGTTGAGGATAAATCGGCCTCTGCGGCAGCTTCAGATTCAGGCTGATTTCCCTTTCATTGCGTTGAGTTGATTTTTTTACTATAGCCGGCATAAAAATAGCTGCAATGGATAACAAAACGGCCAGACCAATGATTCGATGCTTCATTTTTTCGTTGAGTTCTATTTTTATCATGTCATTATCCTGTTGTTATTATTTGATGTCAGTTCTTCTTTTAACTCTCCCAGAAGGTAGAAAGAACCAAACACAACGATAAGCTCATTTTTTTTTGCCCGTAACACAGCATTCCTGTATGCATTTCTCGCACTCTGAACAGCCTGCGTTTCCTGTTTTAGCTGTTTTAGCTGCCGATAAATGATATCGGCATCCACCGCACGATCATTTTCTAATTGTGCAGGATACCAGTCCTGAATACAATCCTGCAATGGGCTTAGCATCTCAAAATAATTTTTATCTTTCATGCAGGAAAAAACCGCATGAACCTTCGCGCCATTTGCTTTTTGTCGAATGGTTTCCGCCAGCAACGCCGTGGACTGAGGATTATGGGCTACATCCAGCAGATGGGGAATGTCGCCGGGAATATATTGCCGCCGGCAGCAAATTGAAATATTTTTTAACCCATCTGTAATATTCTGCTCGGTCAAAGGTAATATTTCCTCAAGCAACCAGCAGCCCAAAACGGCAGCGGCAGTATTTTGAGGGTGGATTCCTTCAATATCAACATTGATTTGCTTATTAATAGCCATCAATTGATGCATCTCGCCATTTTTTTTCAGCGAGTAATCTTTATCGCGAAAGTAGGATTTACAGTTTTTTTCGAAAGCCTGCTGAATGATAGAAGACGGTGGATTGCCATCAGCATAGATGAACCATTGATTTTTTCTCAGAATGCCAGCCTTCTCAAAAGCGATTTCATCAATACTGTTACCGAGAAATTCTTGATGATCCAGGGCAATGGTTGTAATAATGGCCAAATCAGCATCGAAAATATTGGTTGCATCCAGCCGTCCGCCCATGCCGACTTCCAAAATAACAACTTGCATAGCCATTTTTTTGAAAAGATAAACGGCAGCAAGCGTTAAAATTTCAAAATAGGTTAAGGGAATGCTGTCGATGATTTCAAAAACAGCGTTCAAAGCTTCGGCAAAATCACTGTCACTCACTGACTGCTGATTGATTTTAATACGCTCATTAAGCGTAAAAAGGTGAGGAGAAGTATAACTGCCGCAACGATAACCGGCGGCAGTGTATATTGCTTCAAGTGTTGCAACCGTCGAGCCTTTTCCATTGGTTCCGGCAACAGTAATAACTGTGAAATCGGGCTGTAGAAGCTTTAAGGCCTGAGCCGCTTTTTGCACCCTTTCAAGCCCCAGGTCAATGACATTGGGGTTCGATAGTTGCTCAAGCCGCAGCAGACATGCCTGAAAACTACTGCAATCCAAAGCAGCAGGATTCACCTTACTCTCCTTATTGTTTATTCATCAGTTTGGCAACGATTTCACCCAGTGTTGTTCTGAGGTTTTTGCGCTCGACAATCATGTCAATATGTCCATGCTCAAGAAGAAACTCTGAACGCTGGAAGCCCTCGGGCAGGGTTTGTCTTACGGTCTGTTCAATAACTCTGGGGCCTGCAAAACCAATCAATGCCTTTGGTTCAGCAACAATCACGTCGCCAAGGCTTGCAAAACTTGCAGATACACCGCCCATGGTCGGATCGGTCAGCACTACAATAAAAGGCAGTCCGGTTCTGGCAAATCTGGCCAGTGCCGCAGAAGTTTTGGCCATCTGCATTAAGGAAAATAATCCTTCCTGCATTCTGGCTCCGCCGCTGGCTGTGAAGCAGATATATGCCCTTTTTTCACGTTCGGCCACTTCAATGGCACGAACAAATTTTTCACCCACAGTTGCTCCCATCGAGCCGCCCATGAAAGAAAATTCGAAAGCACTGACAACAACAGGTTGATTTTCAACCGTACCCTTGACCACAATCAGCGCTTCTTTTTCGCCAGAAGCTTTCTGCGCCTGAGATATTCGGTCTTTATATTTTTTCGAATCCCGAAATTTAAGTCTGTCGATAGGCTCAAGATCGGCTGCAATTTCCTGTTGATTTTCAGCGTCCAGAAATTGTTCCAGCCGCTCACGGGCATTAATGCGGTGATGGTGATTACAATGAGGACAAACCATCAGGTTCTTTTTTAATTCAACATTATATAAAACAGCGTTACATCCTGAACATTTTATCCACACCCCCTCTGGAACCCCTTTCTTTCGGGAGCTGTCTGTACTGACTCTTGAAGGAAGTAATTTTTTAAACCAACTCATAGTGTTAACCTGTTCACGTTAGATAATAATTTCTCTGGCAGAGCGCTGAAAAAAAATCCCAGAACATTGCCTGTTAAAATTGTTAGATTATAATAAACAAAAGGACATATTGTATAGCGAAAAGAACAAAAAAGGAAAGTATGAAAGCTCAATCAACAAGAATTGCAATCCGCTATATCTTACGGCATCGTATGTTAATTTTTCTGTTAAGCATATTTCTGCTGCTGATCATGTTCCCGTTAATACAGATTTTCGGTGCATCATTCCTTTTTATTGATGAGTTATTTTTTAATCTATCCTTAATCGGCGGTGTATATCTGGTCAGTAAAAATAAGAAGATATTTGTTTCATCCACCCTGCTTGCCGTGATGTCAGTCACCATCATATGGTTTGACAGATTGCTTGAAAGCAAAATGATTCTCGTGACAGGACTGGCACTGGAAACGCTTTTTTTCGCTATTGTTGCCGTCGTGATTATCAAGCATGTCCTGCAATATAAAAAAGTAACCGAAGATAAATTCTATGGCGCCATCAGCGCCTATCTGATGCTCGGCATCATCGGCTCGATGCTGTATACCATCCTTGAATTATTGAATCCGAATTCCTTCCATTTTGCCAGCGGCATCATTATCAATGAAATAAACATCACCCCCTACCGCTTTTATTTTTCCCAGTTTCTTTATTTTAGTTTCATCACCCTAAGCTCTCTGGGCTATGGAGACATTGTCCCGGTCAGCGGGCTGGCGAGGCTGTTTTCTTCTATGGAGGCCGTAACCGGCCAGCTATATGTAGCTGTTTTGATTGCAAGACTGGTCGGCCTTCATATCAGTCATACGCAAATGAAACTGTATGAAAAAAATAAACGCTAAAGTTTTTCTGACTCAGACCGATAACTTAATCGGGTACGGTAAGAAATAATGACTTACCGGTAACAAAAAAATCCCAAGCAAAGGGATTTGGGTCTGAGGAGACTAGTTATGCAAGTTATTAATACCAACGTAGCATCATTAAATGCTCAAAGAAACTTAGGAAATGCATCCAATTCAATGGCTCTGTCAATTCAGCGCTTATCTTCTGGTTTAAGAATTAACAGTGCGAAAGATGACGCCGCCGGTTTGGCAATTTCACAAAGGATGACCGCTCAGATTAACGGTATGAACCAGGCTGTTCGAAATGCCAACGACGGTATTTCACTGGCTCAGGTGGCTGAGGGTGCGATGCAGGAATCAACCAATATTTTACAACGTATGCGTGAGCTGGCTCTTCAATCAGCTAACTCTACCAACAACTCCAGTGACCGTGATGCGATTCAGGCTGAGGTAACCCAGTTACAGTCAGAGCTTGACCGTATTGCTAAAAACACCGAGTTTAACGGCCAGAAAATTCTTGATGGTTCATTCACATCAGCTGCGTTCCAGGTCGGTTCGAATGCTAACCAGACCATTGAGTTCTCAATTGGCTCCGTTGCTTCAAAAGCCATGGGTCGAATTGCTCAACAAACGGGTGCTGAAGTTTCTGCCGCCGCTGCAACTGACATTACCATTAAAGTCGGTTCAGGTACGACAAAAAGTATTGACTCATCTGCTGACTTCGTTGGAACTGCAAACGGCCAGGATGCAACTTCTGCATACGCAAAAGCCGCTGCAATCACTGACGCAGCCATCGGCGGACTGTCTGCAACAGCAAGCACTACAGGTACACAGACTGTTGGTGCTATCGGGGGTACTGCCGCTGATACTTATACACTGACCATCAACGGCGTAACGGTATTTAACGCCCTTGACGTTGCAACCGCACTGTCTAACGCTGACCTTCGTAACGCCATTAACGCCGTGGCTGACGAAACAGGCGTCACTGCAACATTAAGTGGTGGCGATATGACCTTAACCGCTTCTGATGGACGAAACATTACCGTAGCTGAAAGTGGTACCGGTTTTACAGCAGGTACTGATGGTTTAACCGTAACTGGCGGTGACTTTGACGGTGCGTTAAGAGGTAAGGTCACCTTGACTGCAACAGAAGCCATCACCGTAGGCGGTACTGTAGCTACTGTGGGTCTGAGTACAACCATTGCTCTTGACCAGAATGGTATCAATGCCGTTGACGTTACCTCAATCGCTTCTGCACAAACCGCTATTCAACGGATTGATGCGGCCATTGACCAGGTGACTTCAACACGGGCTGACATGGGTGCTCTGCAGAACCGTTTCCAATCTACAATATCAAACCTGCAGAACGTTGGTGAAAACCTGTCTGCTGCACGAAGCCGGATTATGGATGCCGACTTTGCTGCTGAAACAGCAAACATGACTAAGAATCAGATTCTGCAACAAGCGGGTACAGCAATGCTTGCTCAAGCAAACTCTCTGCCTCAGTCAGTATTGTCACTGCTTAAGTAATCGCTATATCCACCGTGCGGTTCTTCCGCACGGTGTTTTTTCCTGATGCGTACTTTCATCAGGCAGGAGTTTTACCATGAAGATTGACAGCAATGTAGTAAACATACCCAGTCTGGAACAGGACAGAGTTTCTGCTTCAAATGATAATATACAACCCAAACCCGATTTATCATCTACTCCCAGCCAATCCAACGATTTAAAGCACTCCATGAGTTACGATGAGGCCAGTGGACTTATGCAAATGATACTTTCAGATAAACTGTCGGAAGATGTCGTAAGGAAAATGCCACCGGATGATTATCTGAAATTAATCAATTTACTTGATAAAATGGTAAGTGGATCAGTTGATAGACAGGTATAACATTGTCTACACTGTAAGAAGGGGAATATATTTTTAAGGAAGAAATCACATGGATATCTCATCAGGCAACATTGCATCGCCCGGCGTCGGTTCAGGGCTGGAAGTAGGAAAAATTGTTGACAAGCTTGTTCTTGCCGAAATGAAACCCTTACAGGCGCAGTTTCAACGTCAAACGACCAGCGTACAAACTCGCCTTTCTGCCATAAGTCAAATCAGTTCAGCCATGGATCAACTAAAAACCGATATGGCAAGGCTTTCTAATATGAGTGAATTCTATGTGATGAAAACCACCGTCAGCGATACGGATTATTTATCGGCATCAGCCACGACATCCGCCAGCCCCGGACTCTACCAAATCGAAGTCAAAGAGTTAGCCCAACGGCAAAGTCTCGCCTCAGGCAGTTTTGCCAGTGCAGATACTGCCGTGGGAACAGGAAGTATCACCATCGACTTTGGCAGCTATGACGCAGGTAAAACAACATTTACGGCAAACCCTGATAAAACCTCAGTCAAAATTGACATTGTTGACGGAAACAACAGTCTTACTGCAATAAGAGATGCAATTAATGACAGCGATTCAGGTGTCAGCGCAACCATTATTCAGGATGCCGGCGGAGCAAGAATCAGCATCACAGCCCCCGGCACCGGCGCTGAACTTGCCATGAAAATCACCGTCAGCGACGATGACGGCAATTCAACGGACGCAAGCGGTTTATCCTCCCTGGCTTATGACCCAACCAGCGGGGTCAATTCCATGACAGAAACTCTGGAAGCAAAAAATGCTTCTGTTGAGGTCAATGGTATCCCGCTGTCCTTTGCAAGCAATACCGTAGATTCTGCAATTGACGGCTTAACGATTAATCTGAAAAAGGCAGAGATTGGCAAAATCATCAATGTCAATATTGATCACAATACAGGTCAACTAAAAGCTGCTGTCAGTGAATTTGTTAAATCTTATAACAGCGCTATCGCAACGCTCAATCAGTTAACCGGCTTCAATAAAGAATCAAAAACCGGTGGATTATTGCAGGGCGATGCCGGTTTAAGATCATTAAAAATGGGTTTAACTTCATTAATCAGTACCACTGTAGGCAGCAACGGAAATGCGATTCGAAGCCTTGGAGATATCGGCGTTAAAACCAATAAAGACAACCGTTTTATGCTGGAAGTCGACGATGCGGCATTAACAAAGGCCATCGAAAATAATTTTGAAGACATCGGCGCGCTGTTTGCAAAATCTGCAACGGTCACCGACAGCGATATCCGCGTGAAAGATGTTGGCGGCAGCGTCAAAGCCGGTACCTATGATATCAATTTATCTGAATACACGCCGGGAGTCAGTATTTCTGGAACGATTGGCGGATATTTAGCAACCTCATCCCAACCGGGGCAATTAAGCGGCAGCAATGAGTTAAGCGGCGTTTCAATTAATGTTCTCGGCGGCAGTACAGGAGCCAGAGGAAGCATCACCATTCAGGATGGACTGGCAGCAAAATTTACTGATCTGCTGGACAGCTATTTGTCGGATAATGGCAGCCTGACCCTACGAACCAAGAACCTGAATGAACAGATGAAACAGTTAAACGAAAAAGCGAAGAAGCTGGACACCCATGAAGCTGAAATTGAGGCAAGATATCTGAAACAATTTACTTCGCTGGATCTTATGATTAAAAAACTCAGAGAGACCAGTGATTTTCTGACAGTACAGCTGCAAAATTTACCAAAATTGACCCTGAATAACAAATAAGTGAGCGCTGAAAATGAATAATAACCCATACCAGCAGGCTGCAAGACAGTATCAATCACTGGAAATCGAATCGCAGATTGAAGATGCGAGTCCCCATCAATTGATTAATATGCTACTGCAGGGTGCAAGAAATCATATTGCTACAGCACAAGGCCACATCCATCGTCAACACATTAAAGAAAAAGGCGAACATATTTCAAAAGCCGTCAGCATTATAGAAGGATTAAAAATAGCGGTTGACGAAGAAAAAGGCGGAGAAATTGCAAATAATCTGCTAAAACTATATGACTATACCCAGGAACTGTTGACCAAAGCCAATTTGAATAATGATGCCGATCTTCTGGCAGAGGCTAATGTTCTGATGTCCAATATTCACGAAGCCTGGCAAGGAATAAAAGCGTCTTGAGGGAAAAATGAAAAAAGTATTATCAGGGGTACTGATATTGGTTTTGATTTCAATAAGCCAGCCAAGTCTGGCCCATATGCGTTATGGGCAGCTGCTGTGCAATCAGCCAGACTACTTTTGCATTAAAACCCGATATGGCGAAAGCTGGGATACCCTGTTTCCCAATCCTGAAGAGCGCGATATCGTCAAACGCATCAACCGGATGAATATCGAGTTAAAAGCTGGATATATTATCGCCATTCCAAAGCATATTGAACGATTGACGGTTTATGATATATCACCCTTTCCGCGTTATATTCAGCCGCCGGGCGAAAAAGTAATTTACGTCAGCCAGGAAGATCTCGCCTGGGGCGCCTATGACAGCGATGGCGAACTGATTTGGTGGGGGCCCATTTCGAGCGGAAAAGATCGTTGCAGCAATGACGGATGCAAAACGCCTACCGGTTCTTTCCGAATCATCCGAAAACAGGATATCGACTGTGTTTCAACGGCCTTTCCCCGTCGTGCCGACGGCAATAACGGCGGCGCTGAAATGCCTTATTGCATGCATTTTTTCAGAGGGTATGCTCTGCATGGAAGCCAGACCGTACCGGGTTATCGCGACAGTCATGGCTGCGTTAGAATGTTTATCGAAGATGCGCGCTGGCTGAATGAAGATTTTATTGATTTGCCCGGCGGAGGGTATCGTGGAACCAGGGTTGTTTTGGGTCGGCCTGGAAAACTATGACTCAACTTGTCCGGGTCAAATTAAGCAATAAATTCATGATACCCAAAAACAAATCAATATGATACAATCTTGTGATTAAGATTGTAAATTTTTCGCAGTATGAATACAATCAGATTTTAGTGACAGTTACCTTGGCAGTTTACAAGGAGTACAAAAACACGATGTCTACAACTGAATCATCAACAAAAGCGCCCAGAAAAAGCCATCCATTCTTACCCTGGCTGGTATGGGGTCTGGGATGCGCATTTTATTTTTATGAATGTTTATTGCAATTCTCTTCTTCCGTAATGGGGCATGAATGGATGGAGGATTTCAGTATATTACCGAAAGCCCTTGGATTTATGGTCAGCTCTTTTTACTGGTCATATTCCTTTAATCAACTCCCGGCCGGCGTTCTTCTTGACTACTTCGGCCCACGTCGTCTTCTGACCATTGCCACACTGATTTGCGCCATCAGCACAATCACATTAGCGCTGACAGAAAATTATTACATGGCCTGTCTGGCACGACTGATGATTGGATTTGGTTCTGCCTTTGCCGCAGTCGGCACCATGAAGCTGGCCGCCAACTGGTTTCCAGCCTCCCGCTTCGCCCTTTTGACGGGTATGATGGTCACCATCGGCATGTTGGGCAGTATCAGCGGAGAAAAACCACTGGCATTGTTGGTCAGCGTTTCAAGCTGGCGCGAGGCTCTGGGCGTCATGGGCGGCATTGGCCTTGTGCTTGCGGCGTTGATATTTATCATTGCGAAAGATAATCCACCTGAGGGCCCTATAGAAGATCATCATGAAGTGGAACAACTTGGAATTGTCGAAGGCCTGATTACACTGGTCAGGAATTCGCAACTATGGCTGGTTGCGGTTTATGGTGGGTTAATGTACATGTGGACCCCGGTTTTTGGTGGTTTATGGGGTACTCCATTCATTCAGGAAAAATTTGGCGTTTCAAAAGAAATCGCAGGAGGCTACGTTTCCATGTTGCTGTTCGGCTGGGTAATTGCCAGCCCGTTGTGGGGTATTTTCTCCAACCGGATTGGCCGTAGAAAAACACCATTATACATCGGCAGCATTGGCGCGTTTGTATCCTCACTCTTATTTCTCTACGCCCCCATCACGCAAATTGAGCTACAGATTCTGTTGCTGCTCTTTGGTATATTTTCTGCAGGATTTCTTCCTTCTTTTGCTGTTGCAAGAGAATTATGCCTGCCAAAACAGGTTGCCACCGGCTTAAGTTTCATGAACATGATGAATATGATTGGCATTGCCATTGCGCAACCCGTCATTGGCGTCATCCTGGAGCGAGTTTCACAGGCAGCTGGAAGCGGCGAACAGCATATCTATTCACTGGGAACCTATCAGACCGCCTTGAGCCTTTTACCCATAGGTATTCTTATTTCAATAATGATTCTGCCTTTTATTAAAGAAACCTATTGTGAAAGCGTACATTAACTCAATATAATACCCAAATTTTTTAAACGAAGACTTAAAATTATGAGCAAGAAATTATTTATTAAAACCAATGGCTGCCAAATGAATGACTATGATTCATCCAAAATGGCCGATGTACTGAAAGCTTCGCATCAACTGGAACGCACCCAGAATGTTGAAGAGGCGGATGTGATATTACTGAATACCTGCTCCATCAGGGAAAAAGCACAGGAAAAAGTGTTCTCCCAGTTAGGTCAATGGCGTGAATACAAGGAAAAAAATCCCCATGTTATTATTGGCGTTGGCGGCTGCGTTGCCAGTCAGGAAGGAGAATCGATTATCAAACGTTCTCCCTTTGTCGATCTGGTCTTTGGCCCACAGACTTTGCACCGCCTTCCTCAACTGATTGAAGAACGTTTGGCACAGAAAAAGCCGGTTGTTGATATCAGTTTCCCTGAAATTGAAAAATTCGATCACCTGCCTGCACCACGTGCCGAAGGCCCTGTTGCCTTTGTTTCTATTATGGAAGGCTGCAGTAAGTATTGCAGCTATTGCGTTGTACCCTATACTCGCGGTGAAGAAATCAGCCGCCCCTTCGATGATGTACTTGCCGAGTGTTTCGAACTGGCCAGTCAGGGCGTCCGTGAAATCAACCTGCTCGGTCAAAACGTGAATGATTATCAGGGTAAAATGGAAAATGGCGACATTGCTGATCTGGCGCTGCTGATTCACTATATCTCGGCCATCGAAGGGATCGGACGTATCCGCTTCACCACATCGCACCCCCTTGCCTTCTCGGACAATCTCATCAATGCATATGCTGAAGTTCCTGAACTTGCCAATCATCTTCACCTGCCGGTTCAGAGCGGTTCAGACAGAATTCTTGCCATGATGAAACGAGGCTACACGGCGCTGGAATTTAAATCGAAAATCCGTAAACTGCGCAAGGTCAGGCCGGATATCCGTTTATCAACCGATATTATCGTCGGATTTCCCGGAGAAACGGACAAAGACTTCCAGGATACTATGGATCTGGTTCATGAAATGGGCTTTGATATTTCATTCAGCTTTATTTACAGCCCCAGACCAGGTACTCCGGCAGCGAACCTTCCTGATGAAACGCCAATGGACGTTAAGAAACAACGTCTCCAAATCCTGCAGAACCGCTTGAACCTGCAGGCCGCGCGTTACAGCCAGTCAATGCAGGATTCAACCCAGCGTATACTGGTAACAGGCTTTTCTAAAAAAGATAAAAAACAACTGGCAGGACGTACAGAGTGTAACCGGGTTGTCAACTTCGACGGCTCAGAGCAACTCATTGGCCAGTTTGTCAACGTCAGGATTACCGAAGTGTTGCCAAACTCGCTTCGAGCACGGTTAATAGACGAACATGAGGCCGCATCAGCCTGATGAACATCGAGATTCACAATACCATTATTGTCGAGCCTCGCCAGCATGGAATGAGGCTTGATCAGCTATTGCCCGAAATACTGCCGGATTATTCCCGTTCGCAAATCAGCCGGTGGATTAAAGAAAAACAGGTTTTTTTAAACGGTCAGGAAGCAAAACCCCGGGATAAAGTCAAAACCGGCGACAAAATCAGCCTGTCCGTCGAACAGGAAGCATTAAGCGATAATCCTGTGGACTGGCCTGCTCAGGACATTCCGCTGGATATTATTTTTGAAGATGAATCCGTGCTGGTTCTAAATAAACCTGCCGGACTGGTAGTCCACCCCGGAGCTGGAAACGCCGAAGGCACACTGGTCAATGGTCTTCTCTTTCACCAACCGGCTCAACGAACCCTGCCGCGTGCCGGCATTGTTCACAGGCTTGATAAAGATACCACCGGCCTGATGGTTGTGGCCAAAACTTCCGGTGCATACCAACAGCTGGTACATCAACTGCAACAACGCGAAGTCAGCCGAAAATATAAAGCGCTGGTTCAGGGCGAACTGTATTATGGGGATACCATAGAAACATGCTTTGGCCGCCATCACAGAAATCGTCTGAAAATGGCTGTCTGCCAGCAGGGAAAAGAAGCGATTACCCATTTTGAGCCCATTGAAGTCTACGATAACCTGACACTGGTCAGGCTCCGGCTGGAAACCGGGCGAACCCATCAGATTCGGGTTCATATGGCGCATATCCAGCATCCCATCATCGGCGATCAGCTCTACGGAGCGCCCTTGAGCAAAACCCATCTCTATACAGAGGAACTGCTGGAGTTACTAAGAAACTTTAACCGTCAGGCTCTGCATGCCTACTCCTTGAGTTTCCAACACCCGGAAACAAAAAAAACATTGACATTTACCGCGCCTATCCCTGATGATTTCCAACAAATTCTGGATGAATTAGCGGACATTGAAGATGACTACGAAGAAGACGACGAAGATGAGGACGAATTTTTTTAAAGCCCAATGGCCTGCTCCTGCCTGTATATCGGCTGGAACAAGCTTCCGTACAGGCGGCTTTAGTCTCCCTCCTTTTGATTCAATGAATCTTGGACTTCATGTTGGAGACTGTCCAGAAACTGTCAATAAAAACCGTCTGCAAATCATCAAAGACCTGGATTTACCCACCCAGCCATTGTGGCTTAATCAAACCCACAGCAGCGATTGCGTTATCGCCCAAAAAGGCTGCTCCATTGATGCTGATGCAGCCATCAGCCGTGATAAAAACTATCCTCTGGTGATCCTGACAGCAGACTGCCTGCCCGTTCTTTTTTGCAACAAAAAAGGCACCGAAATCGCGGCGCTACATGCCGGATGGCGAGGTCTGGTCAACGGAATCATTGAAAATACCATTAAAAAAATGGACTCTGACCCTTCTGAGTTAATGGCCTGGATTGGACCGGCCATCTGTGCCGACTGTTATGAAACCGGTGAAGAGGTTTATCAGACTTTTTCACAAAACTACCCTTCAAGCCGCCCATTTTTTAAAGCGAAACATCAGAAATGGATGGCAGATCTGGCCTCGATTGCCGAAAATATTTTAATTAACACAGGAGTATCTCAGGTATTTAAGAGCAATAAATGCACATTTGAGTTAAAAAATTCATTCTATTCCTATCGCAAATCGTCAGAAACAGGTAGAATAGGATCGTTTATCTGGATTAATCAATAAAGCAGGAAATGAATTATGAAAAAACAATTCCAACAACTCATTGGCGGAGCGGCTCTTACCCTGCTCAGCCTGACAAGCTTTGCAGCACCGAGGACTGAAGCCGCAACGCTACCAAGCCTTTCTCCCGTTCTTAAAAAATCTATGCCGGCCATTGTCAATGTATCGGTTCAGGGCGTTGTTCCAGCAGGAATGGGTCCAAATGAAGATGATGAGGGCGACGCTCCTAAAAAAGGACGCTCCCAAACTAAACCCCGTAAATTCAGCAGCATTGGTTCAGGCGTTATTGTTAACCCTAAAGATGGAATTATCATCACCAATGATCATGTCATCCGCTATGCAAATCTTATTACGATTACCCTGCAGGATGGCCGCCGTCTGAAAGCCAAGCTTATTGGCGGAGACAGCGAAACCGATCTTGCAGTATTAAAAGTCAACGCCAATAACCTGAAAACATTGCCAATCGGCGATTCCGACAAGCTGGAAGTGGGTGATTTTGTTGTGGCCATTGGTAACCCCTTCGGCTTAAACAGCTTTGGCAACAGCCAGTCGGCTACCTTCGGTATTGTTTCTGCTCTTAAACGATCAGACTTAAACATTGAGGGTGTTGAAAACTTCATCCAAACAGACGCCGCCATCAACCCGGGCAACTCCGGCGGTGCGTTGATTAACCAGAAAGGCGAGCTGGTTGGCATTAATACGGCCATTATTTCACCTTACGGTGGAAATGTCGGTATTGGCTTTGCAATTCCAATCAACATGGCAAAAGAAATTACCCAGCAAATCATGAAATATGGTTCTGTCCATCGTGGACTGATGGGGATTTTTGTTCAACACTTAAGCCCTGAAATTGCTCAGGCTATGGGTTATAAAGACGACACGCAAGGCGCTCTTGTGACTCAAGTCAATGAAAACTCGCCTGCTGAAAAAGCCGGGTTGAAGGCCGGAGATATTATCACAAGGATTAACAGCACTGAAATAACCCAGTCAAGCCAGGTAAAAAGCAGTATTGGCCTGTTGCGCGTTGGTGCAGAAGTTCAGTTGCAGATTCTGCGCGACAACAAACAACTGACTCTGAAAGCCACCGTCACGGACATGAAAAAACATGAACAGAAACTTCAATCTTCAAATCCTTTCCTTTATGGACTGGCGCTCAGAAACTTTGAAGAAAAATCGCCGACGCATGGTGATGTAAGAGGTATTCAGGTTGTTGGTGCTTCAGAAACCAGTGCCGGCTGGCGCGCAGGTCTTCGCCCGGGCGATGTGATTGTTTCTGCAAACCGACAGGATGTAAAAAACATCGCTGATTTGCAAACCCTGGCTCATGGAGAGAAAAACCAGTTACTTGTTAAAGTATTACGAGGCGCTGGCGCACTGTATCTGTTGGTTGTATAAGGTCCAACACATCAAATCCCCCTGTTTTTCAGGGGGATTTGATGATTTAACGCTATGCATTGTCATCCTCTATCTGCAAATCATCCCCACCTTCAACAGAAGAGCTTTCTGCCAATCGAATTTTTAAGGCGACATTGTTTTGGGAATCCGCATATTTAATTGCATTTTCCTGAGAAATCTTACCCTGATGATACAAATCCAGCAATGCCTGATCAAAGGTCTGCATCCCCTGCTCCCGGCTGCGTTCCATAACATCTTTTATTTCTTCTACCTTGCCTTTTTCAATCAAATCCGAGATATAGGGCGAGTTTAATAAGACTTCGACTGCAGGCACCCGTGTATCATTAATGCCGGGGATCAAACGAAGAGAAATAATCCCTCGTAAATTCAAAGATAAATCCTGCATAATTTGATTTTTTGCATCTTCCGGGAAAAAATTAATGATACGATCGATGGTCTGGTTTGCGTTGTTGGCATGTAAGGTTGAAAGGCAAAGATGGCCTGTTTCAGCATAGGCAATAGCATGTTTCATGGTATCCCTGTCACGGATTTCTCCAATCAAAATCGCATCAGGCGCTTCGCGCATGGCGTTTTTTAATGCATTATCAAAACTTAAGGTGTCAATTCCAACTTCCCGTTGATCAACAATTGATTTTTTATGTTCATAAACATATTCGATAGGATCTTCAATAGTAAGGATATGGCCCCGGAAGTTTTCAGATCGATAATCAATCATCGAAGCCAATGTGGTTGATTTACCGGATCCTGTTGAACCCACAACCAATACCAGACCGCGCATAGACATCACGATATCTTTTAAAATCAGAGGAAGATTAAGCGCCTCAATACTGGGTATTTCGCTTTTCAGATAGCGGATAACGATAGCCGCGTTTCCGCGCTGCCGAAACAGATTGATGCGGAAACGACCAACATTATCCAGTGAGATCCCCATATTGAGCTCCATGGTGGATTCAAATTCCTTTTGCTGTTTATCGGTCATGAGGGAGTTTGCTATCTCAACCAGTTGCATTGAAGTCAGTGCCGCCGTTCCCACGGCAGAAAGTCTACCCTGTATTTTAATCGATGGCGGCGCGCCAACGCTGAAAAATAAGTCAGAAGCTTCTTTATCGACCATCAATTTCAAAAACGGGGTAATGTCCATACTCTTCCCTCAATATTTTTTCCTTGATTTAATTTTAGTCGAGGATGGACAATTACTAAAGTTTTTCGAGAACATCCTGCAGATGCCGTACTGGCTCGATGATCATATCCATATCCTGTTTTGGCGCATTGGCATAAGGAACAATTGCCCGTTTAAAACCATGTTTGGCTGCTTCGCGCAAGCGCTCCTGGCCACTTTGAACCGGCCTTATTTCTCCTGCCAGCCCAACTTCTCCAAAAATGATAGTCTCTCTATCAATAATCTGGTTTTTAAGGCTGGAAACCACTGCGGCCAGCAAGGCCAGATCAATAGCCGTTTCAGTCACTTTTACACCACCGACCACGTTAATGAATACATCCTGATCGTAAGTTGCAACGCCGCCATGCCGATGAAGAACAGCCAATAAAATGGCCAGACGATTATTATGCTCAAGCCCTGCTGTCACCCGTTTGGATTGCTGGCCATGTGCCTCATCAACCAGCGCCTGAATTTCAACCAGCATGGGTCTTGAACCTTCCCATGTGACCATGATGACAGAGCCGGGAGTCGGGTCGGGTTGGCGCGAGAGGAAAATAGCGGAGGGGTTAGAGACTTCTTTAAGCCCTTTGTCAGTCATGGCAAAAACGCCCAGTTCATTGACGGCTCCAAAACGATTTTTTATTGCACGGATAACACGAAATCTTGAATCGCTCTGCCCCTCAAAATACAACACCGAATCCACCATATGTTCAAGAACTCTAGGCCCTGCAAGCGCACCTTCTTTAGTGACATGCCCCACCAGAAAAACAGCCGTTTGTGAGGTTTTCGCAAAACGAACCAACTGAGCAGCCGACTCTCGCACCTGCCCTACTCCGCCGGGGGCTGAGTTCATATTTTCAGTGTAAATGGTTTGAATGGAATCAATAACCATGACGCGAGGCTTGCTTTTTTTTGCATGTTCAATAATTTGTTCAACCTGGGTTTCGGCAAGCAGTTTCAGTCCTTCCAGCGGTAACTGAAGGCGTTTGGCGCGCATGGCAACCTGCTGTAAGGATTCCTCGCCGGTGACATATAAAACAGAATTGCTTTTTGCAAGATTAGCAAGGGTTTGAATCAGTAATGTCGACTTACCAATACCGGGATCACCGCCAATCAAAACGACTGAACCATCAACCAGGCCGCCGCCAAGCACACGGTTTAATTCAGAAAGACCGCAGTCAAGCCTTAATGTTTCTTCAAAAACAACCTCTTCTGCCGGTGTAATTTCTGAACGCTGATTCGTCCAGCTGGAACGGCCGGACTTTGCCTGAGCCGCGCTGACCCGCTCTTCTGCCAGAGTGTTCCACTCACCGCACTGCGAGCATTGTCCGGACCATTGCGAATGAACCGCTCCGCATTCATTGCAAAAAAAACGTGTTTTTGATTTCAAAGCATCATTCCTTTGAACATGGGTTACATAACCGGACAGCAGCCTATTTTCTCATAATTGCCTTTATTCTCATAATTGCCTTTATTCTCATCAGAGAATTCAGAGGCAGGATTAAACTGGATATATAAAGTCAAGATATTTTCCAGAAGTTTTACAACATCTTTGTTTTTTCCTTTAGCCTTTATTGTTGAGTACAACACTAATAAAGAACTCAAATTTTCATATTTATTTTGAATAGATCGCAACCTATTCCCATTCAATGAATATTTATCCAGCAACTTTTTTTCATACGATTGTTCGTGAAAAATATCAACAAAATAATTATTTAATATAAGACAAGTTCTTGTATTAGAAAGTATACCTAAAATATCATCAGCTAACCGAGAAGACAGAAACCTTTTATCATTTAAAATAATTTTAAGAACGCCGTACAGGCTATTTAACATTTCTATTAAAGCAGGGTCGGCTAAAAAAGCAGGCTCGGCTAAAGCAGGGTCGGCTAAAGCAGGCTCGGCCTCATTTTTATCTTCTTCACTGACGTGAAACACCTTCACAGCCCTTTTTGCATGAAACAAACGCTCTGCATTTGAATTATTTTTTTGATAAAAATTGGGTTGATACATTTTAATTAACAACTTAAAAGCACAGTAAAAATTTATTATACAATATTTTTCTAATAAAAAAAGATATCAGGAAGTTCCATCAAGATAAACTAATCAGTTTTACCCGGTTCTTACCCTGATGTTTTGCCTGATACAGGGCATTATCTACAGCGGTTAACAAAATTTCCAGATCAGTGGATACATAAAAGGGGATATAAATTACCCCAATACTCAAACTGACATTATCCCACACCTGAGGCAAACAAACAGCCAACTCCGAAATGCTTTTAAAACTGAGGTGCTTAAAATGCTGCTGAATTTTAATGCAGATTGACTCTGCATCAGATTTCGAAATGTTCGTCAAAATTGCCGCAAATTCATCACCGCCAACACGGAACATCACATCATTACTACGTTCCAGCGTTTCATTTAACCATTCTGACAACAAAATCAGGAAGCGATCACCTGCGATATGACCGCAATTGTCATTAATTTCTTTGAAATTATCAACATCAATGGAAACCAGCGCAATGTTATGTTCATTTCGCCTTGCCCTCAGATATTCTTCTTCAAGCCTGGATTCAAAATACCTGCGGTTATAAAGCCCGGTCAAATCATCAGTCACAGAAAGCCTGCGAAGCTTTTCAATCAACTCATCTTTTTCAGAAGAAAGTGAAATAACCCGTTTTAATAAAACAGAATTAAAATTGGCAAAAATCATGAGAACAAGCACAAATAATATAAACATCATCGCAAGAATTGTGCGGTTAAAATCAAATAAACTGATGTTATAAATAATAATCGGGACAAAAATAGGCAGCAGATAAGCATAAAATGCCGGCATATAAGCCGACAGCGAGGCAATAGATCCAGCACACATACCCCCAAACACGAGGATTATAATAAACTCATAAACTTCCTCGACATAGGGCAAGGCAATAAAATAAACCGTGGTCCATAACAGCCCCGTCATAAAGGTCAACACAACAAACAAAATCACGATTAAATTTTGATTTTCCTGATAAAGCTGTTGATTTTTCAACAACATATGACTAAATATCATGCGGATAATACTGATGATGACGATTGAAGCCAGCCAACCGGCCAATAACCATACCGGTACGGGTGTCAAATACAGGATAATGGACAGCATTGATGCGAGAACAATGTTGAACGGCACAGAACGCAGCGCCCCCCGAAGCAGGAAACTCAAGCGCTCTTCTCCAATGTTTAAATATGTTGAAGCATCCATTGTTCTTCCATTGATAGTTTACATCGTCCTGTTCCCGACTTAATTATAGTACATATGAAACAGCTCCGCTTAGATGCTGTCGGCTCATGTTCTATGTGGAACTGCACGCAATAGCAGGCTGCTCTTCTGAGTAAGCGATAATGTCTTGCAGTAACTGCAAAAATTTCTCTGTGAACGCGCTCTTGTCCCCTTGCATCATGCCTGATGACAGCTCATATAACCTGTTGACATCATCTTTTTCTAAACACTCCATGAGTGTTTTTAAGGTCTTAGCTTGCCCCTTGTTGATGCCCTGGAAAAAATAAAGACTGTTTTCCGCTGTGACGCCTGTCTCTAATTTTCTGATCTTTGCCATCAATTGCACTTTTTTTGATTTGACTTCTGTGTCGGCATTTGTGTTTTCCGTCGCAGCTTGAGGGTATCGTTCCAGTAACAACGATAAATTAGCCGAGGAATAAAATTTAGAAAAATACCCTGTTTCCTGCATTTGATTAAGCGAAAACCGTTGCTCGACATAAATTTTAAACCCCTGATTTTTATCAAAAAATTTTTTAAAACGCTGATATAGTTCTTCTTTAAACTGATTGATTTTTTCGTCTGGGATGCTTAATTCAAGCAATGCCCGGCTTTGCTGCTGCGTTAATTCTTCCAACTCGTCCACAGCGTTGACATACTCATGCAAAACACCAACATTGCCTTCATCAATAAGCTCTTTGTAATATTCATAAACAAAACAGCTAATCTCAAGATCCAACACGTTATAACCAAAATAACTCATTAAGCGGTGGCCAATAACCGATTGAAACAACCTCCTTTTAACCCCCGAATAACAAGAGGGCTTATCCGCTTCCAAATCATCAAAATAAACTTTTTTACCTTTCGCATTCAGGTAGTATTTATCCCAATTATGGGCTCGGCCTAAAAGAGACAGTTCATCGATAAAATGGTTCATTCGCCCTTCAAGAGTATGCCCATCCGTCGCCTCCTCAGACTCATCTTGAGCGGCATACCACAATAAGATAATCAAGGGAATGTATCGCTCAAAGGTAGACCATCGTTCTTGCCTGTCAGCACTCACTTCAACATAAGAAGCTTTTTTTGAAATCCAGGGGTTAGGCTTACTTAAATATCGGTAGGCGGTATGGTCTTTATGATGATAATACGCCTGTAATGCTTTAGTTTTTTCTTCTTGAGTGAATTCTTTCTCTGATGCCAGCTGATTAAATGCCTGCCATTCAAAAGGAAGTTCTAATGCTGCCCCTCTATAATGAAAACAAGCAGGATTATCTTCAAAACGATCTTTTAATGTTTCTTTTAAAGCGCTAAATAAATTTGCTCCTCCAAGGCTTTCAATCGTCTCAGCATAGTGCTTATTTAAATCCTCAAGTCTTGCAGACTCATCCTGTGACAAGGCGACCATTGATGACTCGGCATCTGCTGCCAGTTGTCTTAAATCAATATCACCGCCCATTTCATTGCTATAATAATTCGCTCTTTCTGCCGTATCACGCACCTGGGGCAGTTGCAACAACAGATCGATTGCTTCCTGATTGCCTAGCCTGATAGCCAAACGCAACAGTTCATTTTCCTGGCCCGGGGAGTCTTCATCAACGGTCACTGTCTGATGACATAAAGAGCAAAGCGCCGGGATGCTCATTAAAAAACGAATATCATCCGCTAAACTTTCCGCCTCCCGCCTGCCATCTTCTTCATAATCCCTTTCAACGCCACGGCGGATTAAATTACGCAGTAAATAATAACAATGTGTTGCCTGTTGCTCGTCAAGGTTAAAAACACCGTCTTCGTTAGCTCTCTCAAAATCATCTTTTAGTTGTTTTAAGCTGTTAACTGTACTTGTTACATAAGAATAAACACTTTTTTTACCGTATTCCATATCATGTTGTTCCGCATAAGCCAGGCAGGCCGTAATACCTAGAAGATGCTGCATGGTATCAAGGTGATTTTCATAATCTGCGTCCTGATATGCCCTGTAGTCTTGAGATTTTACCGCCGATGTTTTCTCCTCTGCATTAAGCATACGTTCCATGTGCTCGATGATACTCAGTCGGCCATCAGCCGCTGCAAATTGATACGCCAGGTAATTATGGGCTTGAATCGCGGCTTTTCTCTCTCTATTGTTAAGATGGCTTTCCATATGCCTGATGATGTCAAGACGCCCCGCAAGAACTGCTTCCCTATATGACTGGTACTCCTCGGCTTGAACTGCCGCTTTTTTTTCTTCTCCATTAAGTTTGCTTTCCATATGCCTTATGATTTCAAAGTGACCGCGACGAGCCGCTTCCCGGTAAGGCCGGTAGTCCCGGGCTTGAATTGCCGCTTTTATTTCTTCTTCGCTAAGCCTGCTTTCCATAAACAACAGAATATCAAGATAACCACCATAAGCCGCATATTGATAAGCCAGATAGTCCTGAGCTTGAATTGCTGCTTTTTTCTCTTCCTCGCTAAGCTTGCTTTCAATATATTTCAAGGTATCAAAGTGACCGTAATGAGCCGCCGCCCGATACGTCAGATAGTGTTGAATCTGAACCGCGGCTTTTATTTCATCTTCGCTAAGAATGCTTTCAATATGCTGCACAATATCAAGATAACCACCCTCAGCCACGTCCCGGTATATCTGGTAGTCGTGAGCTTTAACCGCTTCCTTTCTATCTTCTTCGCTAAGCTTGCTGTCCAGATGCCGTATGATTTCAAAATGACCATCACGAGCCGCTTCCCGATACACCAGGTAATCATAGGGATGAATCGCCGCTTTTATCTCTTCTTCGCTAAGCCTGTTTTCAATATACTGCAGGATATCAAGGCGGCCACCACCAACCGCTTCCCGATACGCCATATACTCACCGGCTTTAAGCGCTGCTTTTTGCTCTTCATCGCTAAGCTTATTGTCCATATGTTCGATGATGTTAAGATGACCTTTTCGAGCCACATCCCGATACGCTGAGTAGTTACGGGCTTGAATCGCCGCTTTTATTTCTTCTTCGCTCAGCTTGGTTTCCATATGCTGCATGGCATCAAGATGACCACATCGAGCCGCATAATGGTACGGCTGGTATTCACCGGATTGAATCGCTGCTTTTATTTCTTCTTCGCTAAGCCTGTTTTCAATATACTGCAGGATATCAAGGCGGCCACCACCAACCGCTTCCCGATACGCCATATACTCACCGGCTTTAAGCGCTGCTTTTGGCTCTTCATCGCTAAGCTTATTGTCCATATGTTCGATGATGTTAAGATGACCTTTTCGAGCCGCATCCCGATACGCTGAGTAGTTACGGGCTTGAATCGCCGCTTTTATTTCTTCTTCGCTCAGCCTGCTTTCCATATGCTCGAGAATACCAAGATGTCCACCACGAACAGCTTCCTGATACCCCCAATAGTCCCAAGCTTGAAGCGCAGCTTTTCTCTCTTCATCGCTAAGCTTGCTTTCAATATATTTCAAGGTATCAAAGTGACCGTAATTAGCCGCCACCTGATACGCCCAGTAGTCACAAGCCTTCACCGCCTCTTTGATTTTTTCATCGGGAAAGTTACTCATGATGTTAACGTGACCACAAGCAGCTGCCACCCTGACCAAGATACGTACATCGCTGGTATCAAATAAATGTTCTACAGCGACATCCCCCGTCATCGCCAGATGCACGGATTCAAGTATGACTGGAATTTCATCAGATAGATGCTGCTCATTTGCAAAAGCTCGGATTTGATTAATTAAAACCTCAAGGATTTGTTTTTTTATACCCCAAAGATTGCCGATATCAGATGTTGTTTTAATCGTAGTCACCCCCTTAACTAAATGCGTTAAGGCCTCATCAGCTAAGGTTCGGCTTTTATTGTCGCTCAGCAATGCCTTCAATGCATCTTTATAAGGCAGATCAATACTCAAGCTTGAAAGGTAAGCTTCTAATATTTGCCTCACCTCTTTCAGTGTAGCAATCGTCATTGAGTGTATCTGGGTATTTAATGTCATGATTAACTCTTTGATTCTGCCAAAAATGGCGCCAATCCGTTACATTTGCAGTCGTGAAATGAATTTTCAACAGCCTCTGCTGTATTATACCCAACCAACTTCAAAATACTATGTTTTAGACAAGTTGATATATTGGCCGCAGCGATTCAATTTTTCATCGAGACAAGATTAAAGTATAATCCCGGTTTTCTATTCAAATTACAGGTAAGTTTTATGTCACGAAAAATGAATTTTGAAGAAACGCTGACCGAGCTGGATCAAATTGTCCAACAGCTGGAAAAAGGCGAGCTAAGTCTTGATGAATCACTCAAACAATATGAGAAAGGGATTGCTATGGCCAGAGAATGTCAAAAAATACTGAGCCAGGCTGAACAAAAAATCGAAACCTTAAGTCAGCAGCCGCATCAGGATTCCGAAGGGAATGAACATGTCTAAAAAGAGGGAAAGCTATTATATTCATCGTCTGGATCAATTCCTGAAAACCACGATTCAAAAGCATTCAATTCCTGCATTGAGGATTGAAGAGGCTATCAATTACGCGCTTTTCCCCGGAGGAAAACGCCTAAGGGCGCTTCTTGTTTATTATGCCGGAGAACTGTTTCAGATTCCTGAACATTGTCTTGATATACTTGCGGCCGCAGTTGAAATCACCCACTGCTATTCCCTTATTCATGATGATCTTCCGGCCATGGATGATGATGATTTCAGGCGAGGAAAACCGAGTTGCCACAAAGCCTTTGATGAAGCAACAGCAATACTTGCCGGTGACGGCATGCAGGCTCTGGCAATTGAACTGTTACTCGAACAACTCCCGGCCTTTCTCTCCACAGAACAGGTTATTAATATCGCCAGAGCCTTATTAAAAGCGAGCGGTATTTCCGGAATGGTAAGTGGGCAAAGTCTGGACTTGACCGAATTGGCATCTGAACGAATCAGCGAAAAAGAACTTAGCGAGATTCATCAATTAAAAACAGGCTGCCTTATTAAAGCCTGCATTGAAATGGTGCTTCATGCCAGTCATGCCAGCGAGGCAGAGCAACAGGGGCTGAAAACCTTTGCTGAGTCATTGGGGCTGGTTTTTCAAATGCAGGATGACTATCTTGACAGTTACGCCTGTCCGGATGCCCTGGGCAAGGGTCGATCATCCGATAGCGCAAACGAAAAAACCACGTTTGCCACGTTGTATAATAAAGAAGAGCTGCAGCAATTAATCACTCATTATTTCAGTCTGGCTGAAAAGGCCCTGCTGCCCTTTTATGAGCAAGCCGGCTCTCAAGGACAAACAGGTTCGCTGATTTTTTTACTTAAGGCTCTCTCTGAACGAAGCGCTTTATCGAACGGATAGGGATTACGGTTTCATTTCCCCGTTGAATCCCCCTGTCGGCGTTCTTCCATGCATGGCCGTAAACCACTTCATAGCTTAATGGATAACGGCCATCTTCAGTTTTCATGCTTTCAAAGGCATGAGTTAGGCTCTGCCATTGGCGTGGAGTCATCAATCCCCTACGGCGTTTTGAATGAACATTCTTTACACCCTGATCTTTCAGGCTACGGACCAAATCCGTTAACGATTTAAAATGAACGGATAATTTCTCCATATCCACCACTGGATCGAGGAAATTCGCCTGCAGCATACCATCGCCAATGTCGTGCATATCCAGAAAATCATTAACATGAGCATAGTCATCAATAGCGCTGAAACTGTTACGAAGCTCAGAAAAGGTATCCGGCCCTAATGTTGAGAACAAAATGCAGCCCTGATGATTTAACACTCTGTACAATTCAGAAAAAAGCGAAGGCATGGATTCAGCCCAGTGGATAACCTGGTTTGAAAATATCAAATCGAAACTCTGCGAAGCAAAGGGTAACTGCTGCATATCAGCCTGAACCAAGGGCCATTTGTTCAGCCAGCGATGTTTAGTCCTGACCTGTTCCAACATCTTTGCAGAGAGGTCGCAGCTCACTATTTGCGCTTTGGGAAAGCGTTGTTTCAATTGCTGGGAAAAGTAGCCGGTTCCACAACCCAGATCAAGAATACGTCGGGGCTGTATGTTAAAATACTGCAGACGTTCAAATAACCTTTGGCCTGTTTCTGCCTGTAGCCGCGCTGCTTTTTCGTAGGTGGATGCCTGTTTATTAAAGGCCTTGCAAATTTCGTTTACTCGCTTCATCATTACCGCTTCACAACTTATGGAAACCAACTCGCATGTTTACGCTGGTCAACAGTATATCACAGTTTTTCCGCATTCCTGCAAGCTGTATGATTTGTAAAAACAGTCATCGCGAAACCTCAGCGGTTTGTCAATGCTGCCGCAACCTTTTCAAGCGTATTGAATACCCCTGCCTGTACTGTGCAAATCCTTTGGCCGATCCCTTTTTCCCCCTTTGCGGTCAGTGCATAAAACAAAAACCTCATTTTGACCGTGCATTTATTTACTATACCTATGAAGATCCGCTCAAACAGCTGATCCATCAGTTTAAATATCATAACAAACTATTTCTGGCTCATTTTTTATCTGAATTAATGCTCGATGGCCTGATTTCTATGGACGATAAACCAGAGTGCATTATTCCCGTTCCCATGCATTCAAAACGAATTCGAAAAAGAGGATTTAACCAAACTGTTTTATTAGCAAAACGATTGGGAAAGGCGTTAAATATTCCTTGTCTCAGCCATCTTTGCGTAAAATCAAAGCCTTCCGAGCAACAGGCCGGGTTAAGTAAACAAAGAAGAATTGCAAACCCCAGAGGAACATTTGAAGCCAGAGCTTTTGAATATAAAAAAATACTGCTTGTTGATGATATCCTAACCACTGGAAGTACGGCTGATGAAATCAGTAAACAATTAAAAAAACAAGGCGCAGAGACCGTCTACGTCAGTTGTTGCGCAAGAACACAGGCGCCTGATGATGAATAACGATCATTCAGCATTACCGCCTTCAATCTCAGGCTTGGAGTCTTTCACCCGGGTATTGTCGACAACCAGCGTCATATATTTTTTAGTCTGCGGAGAAGCCGCTTTTAAAACATCCCGGCAAACCTCAAAGCTTCGATAGGTCTGACCTGTTTCATCATCAATCAGTTCAACGTCATCACCGGCCTGATCCACCAAAGTAATGCTTAGATGAATTTCATGGAACCCCTTGATATGATAGCGCTCCTGAAACATCCTTAAAACCGCGGCAAGGCTCATCAGGGTTTCTTCGCTATCATGCATGCCATCTAAAATTATGTCCATCCGACGCTCCTTTTTAATACATATTGCAAAGGTTCTTATCTTTAGATAACGGCGAATCTGAAAAAAACTTAAGTTGTTTTTTTAAACAACAAAAACCAACTACACATCTGTTCGTCTTTCGTATACAATTAACGCTATCTGTAATTTAAATATAGTACCAAATTGTGTTCATAGCTTGCGGATTGAATCATAAAACAGCACCTCTACCCATTCGGGAAAAGTTTGCCTGCGATCCAGAAAAACAGAAGATTATACTAAACCGTCTCATTGACTCGGCAACAGCCTCTGAAGCGGCGATACTCTCTACCTGTAATCGCACCGAATTTTACTGTGATATGGATGATCCTGATGCTTTAGTGCCCTGGTTGTCGGATGAATTCAAAATATGCACCCAAGAGCTTCGGCCTTATTTATACATCCATCCCGATCAGCATGGCATTCGGCACACACTAAGAGTCGCCAGCGGTCTTGACTCCATGATGCTCGGCGAGCCGCAAATTCTGGGGCAGATGAAACAGGCCTACCAATATGCCGTGCAAAGCGGTACCATCAGAAAGAATTTACAAAACACCTTCGAATATATTTTCTCAGCCAGTAAACGCATTCGAAGCCGAAGCGGCATAGGAAATAATCCAGTGTCCGTAGCCTATGCGGCTGTGCGGATGATTGGGAAGGTATTTAATGATTTCAGCCAGTTAAACGTTTTTTTGATTGGCTCCGGCGAAACCTCATCTCTTGTTGCAAAATACCTGCAGAAAGAAGGGGTCAGGCAGTTCCTGGTTGCCAGCCGAACCCTGGAAAACGCCGAAAAACTGGCCTCACTTTTCGAAGGTCAGGCATTAAGCATTGCCGATATACCGCAATATTTGCCTCAGGCGGATGTCGTGATTTCAGCAACTGCCTGCCCCCTTCCCTTTATCAATCCCAACCTGGTTTCACATGCTCTGGAACAGAGAAACCATGACCGCATGTTTTTTCTGGATCTTGCCGTACCTCGCGACATTGAGCCGGAAGTGGCGGAGCTGGATAATGTCGATCTCTACAATGTGGATGATCTTGAACATATCATCCAGCAAGGAATGAATGAACGAAAAAATGCAGCCGAGGAAGCGGAAGAACTCATTAATGCAGAGCTTGATCAATACATCCGCTGGCATCGTTCGCTTCGTGCCAATGATGTTATCTGCGACTACCGCTCGCAAATGCAGGCTTTAGCCCGTTATGAACTTGAACGCTCAATTCTAAAGTTAACACAAGGCACTAACAGCGAGCAGGTCATTCAGGAATTTTGCGAACGGCTGGTCAACAAATTGCTTCATCAACCCAGTGCCGGCCTTCGCGAGGCAGCATGGGACGGTCGGGAAGATCTGCTGGAACTGGCCCGTTATATTTATAATCCAAACCAGGGTCGTACTGCCCTGATTTCCAATCTGAATAAAAAGAATGAAACCTTCACTTGAACACAAGCTTGAACACACACTGGAACGCTTTCAGGAAATCAGCCGTCTGCTGTCAGAACCAGATATCATTTCCGATCAGAAAAAATTTACCTCATTATCCAAAGAATACGCTCAACTGGAAGACATTGCCCAGTGCTATGAGCAATATCAGAATACCCGGAAAGAGCTGCAAAATGCCAAAGACATGCTTGAATCTGACGATAAAGAAATGGTCGAACTGGCTGAAGAAGAAATCAGCGGTCTGGATGCCCAGTTACACGAACTGGATGAAGCTTTGCAGACTCACCTGATTCCGAAAAATCCTGATGATGAACGAAATATTTATCTTGAAGTCCGTGCAGGAACCGGCGGCGATGAAGCAGCAATTTTTGCCGGCGACCTGTTCCGGATGTACAGCCGTTATGCAGAAACTCAAGGCTGGACGGTTGAAATCATTTCAGCCAATCAGGGTGAACACGGCGGATTTAAAGAAATTATCAGTAGAATTCAAGGCAGCAATGTTTATGGACAGCTCAAATTCGAGTCCGGGGCGCACCGGGTTCAAAGGGTACCTGAAACAGAATCGCAGGGACGGGTACACACTTCGGCCTGTACGGTTGCAGTCATGCCTGAAATTGAGGAAGTAGATCAAATTCAAATTAATGCCGATGATTTACGGGTTGACACCTTCAGAGCCTCTGGCGCCGGCGGCCAGCACGTCAATAAAACCGATTCAGCCATTCGAATCACCCACATACCGACAGGTACCGTTGTTGAATGCCAGGATGAACGTTCGCAACATAAAAACAGGGCAAAAGCCATGTCTTTGCTGCAGGCCAGACTGCTGGATGCAGAACAAAGCAAACAACGGCAAGAACAGGCACAAACCCGTAAGTCACTGGTGGGCAGCGGTGATCGTTCCGAACGTATTCGAACCTACAACTTCCCCCAAGGCAGGCTGACGGATCATCGAATCAACCTGACCCTGTATCAACTGGAAGAAATTATTGCAGGCAGCCTCGCTCCGGTACTCCAGGCGCTGCAGCGCGAACATCAGGCCGAACTTTTAGCCGAACTGGGGCAGAATGACTGATATTCAGCAGGCTCTGCAAAAAGCTACAGCAGCCCTTGCTGATGCGAGCGATAGTCCAAGAATAGATGCCGAGGTGCTGCTTTGCTATTCTCTGCAATGCAATCGCGCTTACCTTTATACCTATATGGATAAAATCCTTGATGCAAAGCAACAGGAAAGCTATGAGCAACTGATTTTGCAACGGATACAAGGGCAGCCGGTCGCCTATCTGACCGGCAGGCAGGAATTCTGGTCTCTGCCTTTAACCATCAATAAGCATTGCCTGATTCCTCGCCCGGCCACAGAAAAACTGGTTGAAATCTGTCTTGAACTGCTTCCAGAAAAACAGCCGGTTAAAGTGCTTGACCTGGGTACAGGCAGCGGCGCCATTGCCCTTGCGCTCGCCAGCGAACGGCCTGCCTGGAAAATCACGGCCATTGATAAATCTGCCGAGTGCCTGAAAATCGCAACTTTAAACGCAGAGCAGCTAAAGCTTGGCAATATCAGTTTCCTGTTGTCAGACTGGTTTAATCAGCTCGAAGAAAGAGAATTTGACGTTATTGTCAGTAATCCGCCCTATATTGCCGAACAGGATCCGCATCTTAGTGAAGGCGATCTTCGCTTTGAGCCTTCGAGTGCACTGGTTTCTGCTCATCATGGACTGGCAGATATTGAAACCATCTCTCAACAGGCGGCCGCATTCTTAAAACATAAAGGTCTGATAATGGTGGAGCATGGTTACCAACAAAAAGACGCCGTCGCCGCACTTTTCAGCAAGGCCGGTTTTCAAGATATTCATTGCTGGAAAGATGATGAAAAACATGAGCGAATATCAGTCGGAACTTTGATAAATTGCTGAAAATACCCGAAAATCAGTTGATTAGCCCACTTTTTTTTGCTATATCTTGCCATCCTACGCAAGGAAAGCGTAGACTAAATCAGATAACTCAGTATGGCTATGTTTGCAAAACGATGGCAGCTGAGTGTATTATCAGGAGAGAACGATGGCTCAAGAGCTTAACCTATCTAACAACGAGAGATCAGTTAACGTGAAAAATGAAACTGTAAGTGAAATGGACATAAAACCCTATCAGGAGCAGCCTGGGGAAGAATACATGAACGAGAGACAGAAGGCGCACATTGAAAAAATCCTTCTAGCCTGGCGTCAATCTCTAATGGAAGAAGTGGATAGAACCATGAGCCACTTAAAAGACGAAGCCTCTAATTTTCCCGATCCGGCCGACAGAGCCAGTCAGGAAGAAGAATTCAGCATTGAACTCAGAACCCGTGACCGAGAAAGAAAATTAATTAAAAAAATTGAAGATGCTCTTGAACGTCTTTCAGAAGACGACTTTGGCTACTGTGAAGCCTGCGGCATTGAAATCGGTATGCGACGTCTGGAAGCACGCCCTACTGCTACCCTTTGTATTGACTGTAAGACATTATCCGAAATAAAAGAAAAACAAAATCAAGGCGGTTGATTTTTATACCCCATAAACGTCCCGAAAGACATTACAAACCAGTCATTCTTTCGGGACAATAGTCAATTCAGCCATCTGAATCAGTAATAATATCAATATACCTTTTCACAGCTCCCCTGCTTTCCTGCATGACTTTTCTGCAATTAATTTTCATTTGTTGCTTATTGTCGTCATTCTTATTCAGTTCAAGCAGTTCTTTTTTCAACTCATCCATGCTGCCAACGATTTTCAATGCTCCAGCCTCCTGTAAGGCCCTGCAAACCGCCCTGAAATTATGAATATGCGGACCAGAAAAAGTCGGAATTTCAAGAGCAACCGGCTCTATGACATTATGGCCGCCACGTTCAATAAAACTGCCGCCGACTACGGCAAAGTCTGCCAGACGATACCAATCCATTAGCTCGCCAATTTTATCGATAACAAGAACATCAAAGTTTTCTTCTGCCCTTAACTGGCTGCGAAGCCGGGTTGAAAATCCCTTTTTAACGGCAAGCTCATAGACGGTTTGAAAACGTTCCGGGTGACGTGGTGCAATCAGTAAAGTGGCTTGAGGAAGCTGACGTTTAAAATCATTCCAGATGGTCAGCATCTGCTGTTCTTCATCGTCATGCGTACTTGCAAGAATGATGACAGGACGTCTGTTATCCTGAAACAAAAAAAGATTCTTATCCGCTTTCGTAATATCAATGTCAAATTTTAGATTACCGGCCATATGAACAATTTCAGTCCGGGAAGCCAGGGCTTTAAACCGTTGACTATCAGCCTCGCTTTGCGCCAATATTCCATGAAATTTATCGATTAATGTCCGGAAAAAGAAAGCAAATTTTTTATAGCCTTTGAAGGAATGATCAGACAGCCGTGCATTGATTAGAAATAAAGGAATATGCTGATTGCTGCATTGACGAATGGTGTTGGGCCAAAGTTCTGTTTCCATGATCAAAGCCTTTTTCGGTGTCCAATGCCTCAAAAAACGCTTCATAAACCAAGGTAAATCATAAGGAATATATTGATGCTGGACCCTGTTGCCATATAAGCTGTTCACACGCTCCGACCCTGTTGGCGTCATGGTGGTGATTAACAGTTTTTTCCCATCAATCAGCAGCTGATCAATCAGCGCAGAGGCCGCATTAACTTCGCCTAATGAAACGGCATGCAGCCAGATATCAACATCATCCTTTTTCTTTACATTAAATCCAAAACGCTCCGCCATTCGATGACGATAAGATTTCAGCGACAAGCTTTTAAAAAGGAGCCTTAAATACACAAAAGGCAAAAGGATTGTAAGTAACGTTGAATAGATAAAATACATAATATTCCAGAAAAATGAATTTTGGCATTGAAACATGCAATACTTCAATATACCAGTATCTAAAGCGACATCCAGAAGAAAGCAGTGAAATGTTTAAAGATTCACAATAGGCTTGCTATGACTCATCTCTAAACGCCGTTCTGACAAAAAATCAAGTCGCCTAAAACATAGCATTTTGNAGTTAATTGGGTATAGAATACTATTTTTTTTAGCTGGGGCAAAGTCAGTGAACAATTTACGCGATTTCTTCCTGAACCAAAGCTGGTGGGGCAAGATTATAGGTGCTTTTTTTGGCTATCTTGCCGGAGGCTCTATTGGTGCATTTTTAGGGATTATCATCGGAAATGTCTTTGATCGTGGCCTTTTTTCTCACTTTAGCCGCCCTCATTGGTCTTATCATGCTGAACCCAGAGAAGAAATACAAAAAATATTCTTTCGCGCCACATTCACAATGATGGGATATATTGCAAAAGCAGATGGTCGGGTTTCTGAGCAGGAAATCGAAATGGCCAGAATTCTAATGGATGAAATGCGACTTAAAAAAGAGCAGAAGGAACAGGCTAAGACGTTTTTCAGAGAAGGAAAGGCCAGCAACTTTGACCCGGCTTTGACATTAACCCAGCTCCACAATGCCTGCAGGCTAAACCCGGCCTTGCTTAAACTGTTTGTCGATATTCAATATCGAGCGGCCAAGATTGATGGTCTGACTGAAAATAAAATCAATGCCTTGAATATTATATTTAACCGGCTGGGTCTTGCTCCGCTCCATAAACAATATCGCTTTTATGATGATTTTCAATATCAGCAACAAAACCAGCATCATCAATATCAAGGCAGCAATTACCACAGTTACAGTTCACCATCAAGCGAACTGGATCAGGCCTATGCCTTGCTCGAAATTGAAAAATCAGCCGGCAAGCATGAGGTCAAAAAGGCTTATCGACGCTTAATCAGTCAAAATCATCCGGATAAACTCATTGCCAAAGGACTTCCTGAGGAAATGATTAAGATAGCCAACGAGAAAACCCAGAAAATTCGAAAGGCTTATGAATATATATGCTCAAGCAAAGGCTGGCATTTTTAATTTATAGAAGGAAACTCAGTCTTGAGTGCACAGGCAGTTTGCTTTTGATAAAGAAACAGAGGAAACTCGCTGAGTTGAAACGGTAGCCATGAGGGTTGAACAGGAGGAATATTTTGCATCCATCCGTCCAAATATGAGGTCAACATCTTCAGCTGATATTCATAACTATTATCAGCGCCGGGAACCTGAATAGAACGATAATTTATGAATACCCCCTGCTCTTTTCGTTTTTGGAAATCAGATAATACATATTGATAATCAAATTGTCCGCAGATATCCATTACAGGCGAAGAAACAGCCTGCAAATTCAAGGTTTTTTTGGATTCATAAGCAGAAAGGAAGATAAAACCGTCCACGCGTTTTGTTTGTCTTTTTTTAAAATAATCCAGCGTTTGCTGAAGCCTGTCGCCCTGATGTAAAAGAATAATTCTTTGATAATGCAGTTTCCTGAATGATCGGATAGCAGCAGGAATCAGGCGTTTAAGTTCGGCAGCATGCTTTGATTCAATTAATATGATACCCCAACCTTTCTTCGATAAAGCTTCGGCAATCGCGTCGGGAAGCATGGATGGCTCAGCCCTTACCCAGATTATCGCGCCCCTGCTGTTTTTTTCAACAGGCCAGTAATTAACCTGAACATCTTCGCCTTTCAACGGCAGCACTAATTCATCAGCAAAAATGGGAAAAGAAAAACTAAGCGCAAACAGAACGGCTATTTTCCTTAAAAATGGGATAAATTGATTTGAACTGAGGCACGTTCCTGACATAAGAATCCTTTCTCAATGTCCTTTATGCAATTGATTTATATTGGAATGTTAGCATATAAAACAAAGCTGTCACATTTTATTTTTTAAGTAACTCCCCAGGTCATCCCGAGGGATATCCCTGCAGCGGCTACTGCCATTAAGTTAAGACCATTTTCTTCGCCTACGTCCCGCGGCTTGTCCGCGGGACGTAGGCTCTCTTAACTTAATGGCAATAGTCGCCCCTCGCTCCGCTCGGAATGACCTGGGGGGTATTTTTTTAGATATCAACCCACATTACCAAGGATAAAAGCAAAATGTCGAATTTTGGCCCGACATTTTACATCATCAATGCAGTGCTGTGTTAACAGCACTGCACTACAGCATTTTAATAGCGGTAATGATCTGGTTTATAAGGACCGTTGATATCAACCCCGATATATTCAGCCTGCTCAGCAGTCAAGCGAGTTAATGACGCGCCGATTCGTTGAAGATGGAGTTGGGCAACTTTTTCATCAAGATGTTTAGGAAGGACATAAACCTGATTGGCATACTGGTCATAATGCTGAAAGAGTTCAATCTGGGCAAGCACCTGATTGGTGAATGAATTCGACATGACAAAACTTGGATGCCCTGTAGCGCAACCAAGGTTGACCAGACGTCCTTCGGCAAGAAGAATGATTCTTTTTCCATCAGGGAAAATAACATGATCAACTTGTGGCTTAATGTTTTCCCATGGATACTGGCGAAGACTACTGACGTCAATTTCAGAATCAAAATGACCGATATTGCATAAAATGGCTTGGTTTTTCATCTGTAGCACATGTTCATGACTAACAACATGGTAATTTCCTGTTGCCGTGACCACGATATCCAGATTGGAAATAACATCTTCGATTCTGACTACACGATACCCTTCCATTGCGGCCTGCAGGGCGCAAATTGGATCAATTTCAGCAATATATACAGTAGCTCCCTGGCCTCTCAGCGCCTGGGCACAGCCTTTACCTACATCGCCGTAACCAATAATCAGGGCAACTTTACCGGCAATCATAACATCTGTAGCGCGTTTGATGCCATCAAGCAAGGACTCTCGGCAGCCATATAAATTATCAAATTTAGATTTAGTGACCGCATCGTTCACATTAATGGCCGGAGCTTTCAATTCGCCTTTTCGAGCCATTTCGTATAAACGGGCAACACCTGTGGTTGTTTCTTCTGAAATACCGTTGATTTCTTCAAAAAGTTGCGGATATTTATCATGGATAATCTGAGTCAAATCGCCGCCATCATCTAAAATCATATTAGGCGTCCAGCCATCAGGCCCATTGACGGTCTTCTCTACGCACCACCAGTATTCTTCCTCAGTTTCACCTTTCCAGGCAAACACAGGGATGCCGGCCTCAGCCATTGCTGCAGCAGCATGATCCTGAGTTGAAAAGATATTACAGGATGACCATCTGACTTCTGCTCCAAGAGCGACCAGTGTTTCAATGAGCACTGCAGTTTGAATGGTCATGTGCAAACATCCGGCAATTCTTGCGCCTTTAAGAGGCTGTGAGGCTCCGAATTCTTCTCTCAATGCCATCAGACCCGGCATCTCGGTTTCAGCAATGGCGATTTCTTTCCGCCCCCAGTTTGCCAGATTAATATCTGCAATTTTAAAATCCTGTGTCATAACTCATCATCCTAACTTTAATTAAAGAACTTCTTTTAATAACTCGGCTTTGTCCGTTTTTTCCCAAGGGAAAATATCACGGCCAAAATGACCATAGGTCGCGGTTTCCCGATAAATCGGCCGCGTCAGATCGAAGGTGTTTATAATGCCTCGCGGCGTCAGATCAAAATGCTTTTCTATCAGCCGGATAATTTCCTGATCAGCAACACGTCCCGTTCCGAAGGTTTCAACAAAAATAGACGTAGGCTCAGTAATTCCAATGGCGTAGGAAAGTTGTATTTCGCATTTATCAGCGATGCCTGCGGCCACAATATTTTTTGCCACATATCGGGCGGCATAGGCTGCGGAACGGTCGACTTTAGAAGGATCTTTTCCTGAAAAACAACCGCCGCCATGTCTTGCCATACCGCCGTAGGTGTCTACAATAATTTTTCGACCGGTTAAACCACAATCGCCCAAAGGACCGCCAATAACAAACCGGCCGGTTGGATTGATAAAATAAGAGGTATAGCTGGTCAGCCAGTCGCTGGGGATAACCGGTTTAATAATTTCTTCAATAACCGCTTCATGCAAATCTTTTTGTGAGACCTCAGGCATATGCTGAGTTGAAAAAACCAGTTTATCTACTGCAACTGGCAGTCCCTGCTCATATTTAAACGTCAACTGACATTTTGCATCAGGCCGCAACCATGGCAACTGGCCATTTTTTCTAAGTTCGGCCTGCTTTTCCATCAAGCGATGAGAGTAAGCAATTGGAGCAGGCATAAGAACATCAGTTTCTGTGGTGGCAAAGCCGAACATCAGGCCCTGATCGCCAGCGCCCAATTGATCATCATCTATCCGGTCAACGCCTTGGGCAATATCTGATGACTGTTTGCCAATGGCAGACAATACCGCGCAGGATTCCCAGTCAAACCCCATGTCAGAGCTGTTATAGCCAATATCTTTGATAACCTGCCGTGTCAGATCTTCAACATCGACCCAGGCGGATGTACTGATTTCACCGCCAACCAATACCATTCCAGTTTTTACAAACGTTTCACAGGCAACCCTCGCCTTTTTATCCTGTTCTAAAATAGCGTCAAGAATGGCGTCAGAAATCTGATCGGCAATTTTATCCGGATGGCCTTCTGATACAGATTCAGAAGTAAATACATAATGTTGTTTCATATAAAGTTACTACCTCAAACGACAAAGCCCCGGTGGGCTTAAATACTATCAGGCTGAGAGCTTTCCAACTCTCATCGCCTGAATAAAATCCAAAAATAATGTTTCAATGTCATGTGGGCCGGGGCTTGCTTCTGGATGCCCTTGAAACCCAAAGACCGGTTTTTCTTTTGAACGAATACCCTGCAGGCTCCCGTCAAATAATGAGCGATGACTGACTTCAACAGTATCTGGAAGACTGGATTCATCCACTTCAAAACCATGATTCTGACTGGTAATATAAACTTTTCTTTCCGCCCCGATATCTGCTACCGGGTGATTACCGCCATGATGGCCAAATTTCATTTTTTTTGTTTTAGCGCCCAGCGCAAGCGATAAAATCTGAAAACCAAGGCAGATGCCAAACACAGGTATCGACTTCTCAAGATAATTTTTTGTTGCCTTAATGGCATAATCACAGGCGCCTGGATCACCTGGACCATTACTTAATAAAATGCCATCCGGTTTTAAGGAAAGCGCTTCTTCTGCAGAAGTTTTAGCCGGCACCAGTGTAATATGGCAGCCTGCATCATGAAGGATGCGCAACATTTGATGTTTCACGCCAAAATCATAGGCCACAACATGCAGTTTTTGGGGTTCGGTTTTTGTCGCCCAGTCACCACGGCCTTCATGCCAGCGCTCAATGGTCTTCCGGGAAACAATCGACGCTAAATCAGCCCCTTCAAGGCCTTTAAATTTTTTTGCAAGCTCAACGGCTTCATCAAGCTTTGCAATATCCGTTGTGATGCAGGCGGCAATTGCACCCAGCTCTCTGAGTTTCAATGTTATTGCCCGTGTATCGACACCGCTGATTGCCACCACATTTTGCTTTTTCAACCACTGGGATAAACTGCTTTGAGAGCGGTAATTACTGGGATTCACCGTACACTGTCTCATCACAAGACCCGACGCCCAGGCTTTGCTGGATTCCATATCCTCTTTATTACAACCGGTATTACCAATATGCGATGCGGTTAAAGTCACGATTTGATTCGCGTAGGAAGGATCAGTCAGGATTTCCTGATAACCTGTCATCGATGTATTAAACACCAGTTCGCCGACAGCTTTCCCCTCTGCCCCCTCTGAATAGCCCTCGAAGACAGTACCGTCAGCGAGCACCAGAAATGCCTTTTTTTTTGCCATCTATGTGCCTGTAAACCTAACTATAAAAAAACTGTCTTTTCCATTTCGATATTGAGCATAACTCATCTGTGCAACACGGCGCAAACAAGCCTGAGACCGTCAATATCAGGAAAGACGCCCAGCAAATGTTTGACATTCTACCCTAATTAAAATTTCATGTCTTCAAAAAACTTCTTCACTCCATCAAACCATGAACTGGTTTTCGGTGAATGCTTTTTGGATGATTTTTCCAGACTTTCATCGAGTTTGGTAAGGAGTTCTTTTTGTTCTTTTGACAGATTTACCGGCGTTTCAACAACGACTCTGCAAAGTAAGTCACCGGCTGAATATCCTCTGACAGAATTCATTCCCTTCCCTCTTAAACGGAATGTTTTTCCTGTTTGGGTTTCAGCAGGGATTTTTAATGTCACCCTGGCGTTTAAAGTAGGAACTTCAATGGTTCCGCCTAAAGCCGCCGTCATGAAACTGATAGGAACTTCGCAATGCAGGTTAGTATCCTGACGTTCGAAAATAGCGTGTTTTTTAACTGAAATCTGTACATAAAGATCACCTGAACCACCGCCATGAACACCGGCCTCGCCTTCTCCACCAAGCCTTACCCGATCGCCATTATCCACGCCTGCAGGAATTTTAACGGTAAGCTTTTTGGATTCACGCACACGACCCTGACCATGGCAATCCGGGCAAGGATCTTTGATCACACGCCCTTCACCATGACAGCTCGGACAGGTTTGTTGAATGGAGAAAAAACCCTGCTGGATTCTGACCTGGCCCATGCCTTCACAGGTTTCACAATTTACCGGCTGAGAACCTTTTTTAGCACCGCTGCCATCGCAAGTATTACAGCTGCCATGGCGCGGCACGTTAATTTCAACAGATTTTCCTGCAGCAGCTTCTTCGAGGGTTAATTCAATATTGTATTGAAGATCCGCTCCGCGTTGGCCATAGCTTTGTCTGCCGCCTGCCCGGCCGCCGGTGAACATATTTTCAAAAATATCTTCAAAGATATCGCCAAAGCCGCCAAAACCGCCGCCGTGGCCGCCAAATCCTGCGCCGCCATTTACGCCGGCATGGCCGAACTGATCATAAGCCGCGCGTTTTTGTGGATCAGACAAAACATCATAAGCTTTCTGGATTTCTTTAAATTTATCTTCTGCTTCCTTATTATCAGGATTACGATCAGGATGATATTTCATCGCCATTCGTCGATAAGCTTTTTTAATTTCACTCTCATCAGCGCCTTTAGATAATCCTAAAAGCTCGTAATAATCCTGCTGTTCCATAACCACTCACAAGTATAAATTTAAACAAAGAGGCTATTATACTATCAATTGCCTCATCAGAAAAGGGATGTGGAAACACCCGTGCGTTATTCCGTCAAAAGTTAAGTGAATGTTCTGCTCCCTGTTGCTGCGTATTATCCGCGTAAACAGGAGATTCTTAACCTTTTGCCGTTGCCGAACAGGCATCCCACTTGCCGCACTGCTATTAAATTAATAAAGCCTACGTCCCGCGGCCTGTCCGCGGGATCCAGCAATGTAGAAAGATTCATGGATCCCGCGGACAAGCCGCGGGACGTAGGCTCTCTTAACTTAATAGCAGTTCCCACTTGCCGGAAAATTATTTTTTCTCGGCAGAATCTTCTTTTACTTCTTCAAACTCAGCATCAACAACCGAGTCATCAGCATTGGCGTTTTGCTCTTGAGATGCACCTTCGCCAGAACCGGCAGCAGCGCCTTCTGCAGCTGACTTCTTGGCATAGACACGCTCAGCCATTTTTGAGGAAGCTTCTGTCAATGTTTGAAGTTTAGCTTCAATATCAGCTTTATCATTGGCTTTTAAAGCTTCTTTTAATGCTGAAATTGCACTTTCAATTGCTGATTTTTCATCATCAGCCATTTCACCTTCAAGATCTTTCATTGATTTTTCAGTGCTGTGAATCATGCTGTCAGCCTGATTGCGAACATCAGCCAGCTCTTTGAATTTCTTATCGTCTTCGGCATGAGCTTTCGCATCATTCACCATGGCTTCCACTTCTTCATCACTTAAACCACTGGATGCTTTGATTACAATCGATTGCGCTTTCCCAGTAGCCTTGTCTTTTGCAGACACATTCAGAATACCGTTAGCATCAATATCAAAGGTCACTTCGATTTGCGGTACGCCTCTTGGCGCAGCAGGAATATCCTGCAGGTCAAATCGACCCAGTGATTTATTTGCAGAAGCCTGCTCGCGCTCACCCTGGAGAACGTGTACTGTTACAGCAGTCTGGTTGTCGTCAGCAGTTGAGAACACCTGATTGGCCTTGGTAGGAATCGTAGTGTTTTTTTCAATGAGCTTGGTCATGATACCGCCCATGGTTTCGATACCCAGAGACAATGGAGTGACATCAAGCAACAGAATATCTTTTACATCACCAGAGAGAACTGCACCCTGAATGGCAGCACCCATCGCAACAGCTTCATCTGGGTTAACATCTTTTCGAGGCTCTTTGCCGAAGAATTCTTCTACTTTGGTTTGAACCAGAGGCATACGGGTCTGACCACCGACAAGAATCACATCATCGATTTTACCAATATCAAGACCGGCGTCTTTTAATGCAATCTTGCAGGGCTCAATGGTGCGATTGACTAAATCTTCAACCAGAGACTCGAGTTTTGCCCGTGTTAATTTGATATTTAAATGTTTTGGCCCGCTTGCGTCAGCAGTGATGTAAGGCAGGTTGACATCAGTTTGCTGAGCAGAAGACAGTTCAATTTTGGCCTTCTCTGCAGCTTCTTTCAAGCGTTGCAGCGCTAAAGGATCGTTATGAAGATCGATACCGCTGTCATTTTTGAATTCTTTTACCAGGTACTCAATCAACGCCAGGTCAAAGTCTTCACCGCCGAGGAAAGTGTCTCCGTTAGTCGCCAATACTTCAAACTGATGTTCGCCGTCAACTTCTGCGATTTCAATGATTGAAATATCGAAAGTACCGCCACCCAGGTCATAAACAGCGATAACAGAATCACCGCGCTTCTTATCCATACCATAGGCAAGCGCCGCAGCAGTAGGTTCGTTAATAATTCGTTTGACATCAAGTCCGGCAATTTTACCGGCATCTTTAGTTGCCTGTCGCTGTGAATCGTTAAAATAAGCAGGTACGGTAATGACTGCTTCAGTAACCGTCTCGCCGAGGTATTCTTCTGCTGCGCTTTTCAGTTTTTTGAGCACTTCGGCAGAAATTTGCGGCGGTGCTAATTTATCGCCTTTAACTTCAACCCAGGCATCGCCATTGCCTGCTTCAACGATTTTGTATGGAACCATTTTAATGTCTTTTTGTACAACATCGTCCTTAAAACGACGACCAATCAGACG
>FYBJ01000162.1_pt1 | contig 47511 bp, 40 predicted proteins | sample 1134611 | NCBI WGS metagenome assembly FYBJ01 (sample SAMEA104116008, study PRJEB20421) | marine metagenome | isolation source: marine
TAACTTAATGGCAGTGCCCTCCGACCTCAGTTAGGGGGAAAATCATGTTGATGATCATTTTTTTATAAAATTTATAAAATGAGGAAAAACATCCGCCCAGGCGTCTTTACCCAGAAAGATATCTTGATGCCCATAGCCCTCAACCTCAATGAATTGACAATCGACTTGAGGGTATTCTGTTTTCAAAATATCGTAATATTGGCGCATCGATTGATACCATGTATGATTTTTATCTCCAGATAATAAAAGCAGCGGGACTTTAATTTGATGAGACTGCTGCAAATAATTTTCTGGTAACAGCTCATATTTTCCATCTTTTGAATCGTATTTACATACCGCTTTGTTACTCAAGATTTTGAGTAAATGCTTATAAATGGCAATCGGCGTTGGCCCAAACAATTCATTCAGACGCTCATGCGTTTCAGGCAGTAAATTTTGATGTAAAAATAATGTTGGATCCTTTGTTCCAAAAGAAAAACTAAGCATTTTGCAAAAATGATTTTCACACTCCGAGCGTCTGACGTCCGCTAAATCATGCATAATGCTGGTCAGGCTTCCTGAACCAGCATCATCTTTTTCAAGAGGGATATAATTCAACTCGGCAATATTTTCCAGTAGATCAGGAATGAACAACAGCTTCAAAAAAGAAAGTTCATTAATTTGTGGATACAAGCCAACAGAGTTACAGGAAATAGATTCAACACCATCAATGGTTCCAGCCGTCACTGCCATTAATGTTGCCATAGAGCCAAGACAGTGTGTTATTAAATGAATGGGCAGATCGTTAGCTTTGCGAATGCTCTCTAATAATGCCGGGAGATCAAATAAAGCCACGTCGTCAAGCGTATATTCCGGGCCATTGGTATTGTATGGCAAATTACAGCTGCCTCTCCACTCGGCAACCCACACATTATATCCATGTTCTAAAAGATAGCGTGTAAAGTTGTGGGTTTCATGTAATGTAAACAACTCTGCCGAGGATGTGACGCCATGAATCAGCAGTACATTAGCTTTATCGGTTAAGTTTGAGAAATGAAACAGGTTCAGGTTAAAACCATCTTTTGTTTCGACCTCCACCAATTGTTTCTGTTGACATTCAATGGAATGCAAAATACGTTCTGAGGCATTCATTTAACTGCGCTCCTTAGATAGTTAATTAATACATTCATCACAATCTTGTTTTTCATCAAAGAACTGAAAAGACCATTAGATTGTTGCAGCAGCGAGGCGTAATGGATGAGTTTGTTTTCGTGAATAAAGGTCAGTAACTGGCGTATCGAGAGTTTTTCTTCCTTTGAATTTATTGCTAAATAAGCAATTAAAGCCTGTTTCACAAGATATCCTATCCATATTCCTCGGTTAATATTGATATCTGCCTGGCTCATGGATTTTTTAAAATCCATTTGTTTAATTTGTTCATCAAAAAACTGATTGATTGAAAAGCCTATAACTGCAGTTACCGAGACATCGCCAAGAGCATCTTTTGATCGGATATTGACATGCAAGGTCGTCATTTCATTGAGAAGATTGTTGTAATCTTTCAAGAATTTTTTACCTTCAATCTGATAAGACTTACCAGAGGCGTCCACCGCCGTTGCTTGAAGCAACATAAATTCACGTCGCCCTTGCTGGTCATAGCATTTAAGGCGATGAGGGAGAAATTGAATAGTTCCTGCCTTGATTCGCAAAGCTGTTGGTGAAAGAAGCTCACATACTAACTCGCCTTTAATGGTTAATGTGTCTGTATCCATGAGTTGTTTGTAATTTGTCACAAAACTTTCGGTTAACAAACGAATGGGTGTTGTCAGGCGCCCCTTCTCTAGTTCCCTATCAATCCACACCGCCCCATCACCTTCTTTTTGCGCGGATTTCATTGCAAAACCTCTGTAGATTTCAGGAATTTTAACGGCATAGCCTACTTCGATGTCTTCCATCGTTTCATTTTTAGGAAGCAATCCAATTTTTTGGAATACATCAAAATAATGTCCGAGCAAATCTAGGTTAATCTCAGGAATAACAACCGAAGTTCCCTTTAAAGCGGACACTAAATTGTCACAATTGATAGGTGGGATAGTCAGGCTTAAATCAAAAAAGTTATATTTTCGTTCCGGATTAAAGATAATTTCATTAAAAAACTGTAAATCCGAACGACCTTGCTCGTTAAAATATTCTTGATATTTCTTTTTCCATCCGTCCATAGAAACAAGTTCCATATGGATTCCAGACCACTGATATAACTCAAGAAGCTTTTCGGCTCGCATGACATTAGGATTGACAATATTAAACGTTTTTCCTACCTGCTCTGGCTGACAAGAGATTTCAACAATCGCATCAGCGACCAAATCGACAGGGACAAAGTCGAGATTACGCATTTTAGGAAGCAGGCGCATGGAATAAACGGTGCTAATGAGATTAGTCACCATGTCCTTGTTATTGGTTGCCTGGGTTTTTGAACTTCCGGTAATCGTTCCCGGACGATAAACAACGATTTCAAGCCCTCGCTCTATGGCTCTGGAAACAATGCGCTCCCCGACCCATTTGGATTGTTGATAGCCTGTCGGCAACTCATGCCCCAGACTATCTGAAAGCGTTACTTCAAGGATTTCTGGCACGTGCAAATAAGAATGTCCGTTATATACTCCTATTGAGGAAACAAAATGCGTGATTTTGGTTTTACCGGCAGCAGCAAATTTTAAAATATTTTTTAAACCGCTAATATTCGCCTGGACAAAAGCCTCGTAAGCTTCAACAAAATTCACTTTGGCTCCCACATGGTAAATCAGATCCACCTGGTTGCTTAACTGCTCATATTCTCGCTGATTTAAGGCAAAAGTCGGATCTTCCAGCGCTCCTAAAACCAGTTTAATACGTTTCTTCTCAGCAATAATTGCTGAAAGATGGAATGTTTCGGCAGTTTTATCCAGGCGATGACGTGCATCCTCTAATGTTTTCGCCCTTACCAAACAATAAACATCCGCATGGGTACGGCTCAGTAAGGTCGCAAGCACATGAATACCCACAAATCCTGTTGCTCCTGTTAATAAAATGGCCTTTGCATCCAGAGCCGATCTCACCGGGGCGGCCTGTTGAATAATAGGGACATCGGTATAAGACAATTCCACGTCCTCAAGCATCCGTAACTGGAGTGACTGCCGGCTTGAGGACGGGGCAGCGTTTATCACGCCAGTTTCGTTTTCTTTGTTCTCCGTCATCCGCGCAATTTCAGCAGCTATCTCTGAAAGAACAGGATGTTCAAGAATATGCGAAAAAGGATATTCAATACCAAATTCCTGCTGGATAAATTCAAGCGATTGTAAAAGTTTTAAAGACGTTCCTCCAAGCTCATAAAAATTATCGTTTTTATCAATCGCATCAACCTTCAACAGCTCTTGCCAATAGTTTTTTAATGCGTTGATAATATGATTGTGGCTTTCTGGAATCGCCTCATTCTCAGATTGATTTGAGTCAGGCCGGCCTTTCAGACGTTTTTTTATCAGTTCCACTGAATGGAGATTATTGACGATATCCACAAATTTTGAATGCGAGAACTGTTTCTTTTCATCAGGGTTCGCAGCAGTTGATTTTTTTTCTTGCGAGTCATTTTTTAATTTTTGATCCAGATAATTTAAGTTAATCAGATCCCTTACAAAATATTGATAGGGCGCCTCGCCTTTCGGTAATGATTCAAGAAACGTTCTTGCCGGTGTATTGCGTTCAGTTGGTTTGAAGTTAATTTCAATCTGCTTCAAGCCAAGTTCTTCGGCACGTTTTGCAGCATGCCGGAGCATTTCATGTTCCACGCCGCGCGATAACGATCGACAACTTAATACCATTGATGAAATTAAATATTTGTCCGATGTGTTATCACAGACCAGATAACCCACCAGACCATAATCACCAAATTTATCACTGACAGTGACGGTAAAAATCTCCTCTTTAACACTGCGAAGTTCAGATTCGCTGAGTTGAATTCCGCTGGTATTAAATTGACTCGTACGAAAGCTTAACTGGGAAACTCTAGGCTCATGTTCCGGCTGCAAAGGCTCTATCAGCACCTTCAGTTCAATCGATTCAATGAAATTACGTAAATCCTGACTTGAACGTTTGAGTTGGCTTCTCTGAATATCGCTCTGATAAAAACGGGTGCGCAAGGCATCTTCCGTTGTAGCCTGATTCTCCTTAAAAGCCCATACATGGTTGAGGTAGTGTTCCATATTCTCTGACGGCTCGGGAACCTGCAGCGTTAAGACTCCAGGACAGGACTGACGTATTTCTTCACACTCCATGGGGCTATCGTCAAGCATGATAAAGGAGTCCATAAATAAATTCAGATCATCCTGTAAATCCATTAAATTCTGCGATTTAGGATTCCAGTTGACTTTCCAGGCGGTAATATCTTCAGCGGATAAAATCATGTCGTCACGCGTTGAAAATACCTTTCGAACATCCTGTTCTTCATTTTTGCTGCACAGGCAAATCAACATGCCTCTATCTTTCTGATCCTTAAGAAACTGCTGGAGAACCTTATGGCTTGTCTGAATGCCTATTCCATCAATGCCATCCTCACCTACAACGCCGTGCCATAAGGTGTTATCGCAATCCACGGCAATGACCTTGAAGCCTTTTTGAAACAGGTTAAAAACAACTCTGAACATCACCGATGCCAAGGCAATAAAATAGTCCTGTGCATAAGGGACATGGGCTGTTCTATCGAGATGCTCCTGATACATTGGCGAGAGATGAAATTTACTGTTAATTTCCGCTTCAGCGTTTATCGTCTTAACGCCTTTGATGTTAGACAACGCCTCAAACAGATTGGTTTCGAGGTTTTTAAGTTCTGTCTTAACTTTCTCTCCATAAGCAGAAACATCTGCAGGACAAATCGCGACAATCATGGGGATATTGCTTCGCTGAACAAATGCTGAAACGGCATCCATAAACTCACGATAGGTTTGCTGAAGATGTTCAATTAATTTTTTATCCGTTGTTTCGGACTTATCTCGAATCCAGTCAACAGGTCTGATTAAAATGATATTTGCAAGGTTATCTTCATGAAACAGGCTTTGTGGATCCAATAATTGTTGAAAAATCTGATGATAAGGCGCAAACCTTACAGGATTCTTCATGCTGAATTCATTCAGCCAGAATTGTAAAGGCTCATCGACTGGATCAGCCGTAAACGTTGCCGCAACAGCAATTCCTTTGACTTGAACAGGTTCTTCCTGTTTATGAAGTAAGATCTGATCCGGATGAGCTGCTATTGATTGTACAAATTCACAGAAGATATCAGGTAAACGTTCCGTAAATTGTTCAAGCATTGGCGATGCTTTGTAAGTCATGTTCACGCTAAGCTTATCTTTCTGATGTAAGACGAAAACAAACATCTCCTGATCGGTTAATGGAAAGAGTTTTAACTCCTGATAATAATCAACGGGATGCTGACCATCAAACTCCAAATCAGGGAGTTTTAAAAAATCAAACATTATCTGAAACAATGGCTGTTTCGTTGTATTCAATGCATTAATTTGTTCAATAGGAAGAATATGGTTCAGCACCTGATTTAAGGAATATTGATTTCGTTTAACCAGATCATCAAAGCGATCCCCCTCTTCCAAAATCGTCCGAAATGGCAATGGTATGGCAAAAAAACCGATGGTCTTCTCAAATAAACGGTTATTTCTATTCGCAACAGGAAGACCTATTGTTATATCCCTCCACTGGAGCAACTGGTTAATTGAGGTCATAAATACAGACAATAGAACATTGAAATAGGTCGTTTTGTGATGCTCTGATATTCCTGTCAAGGTATCCAGCAGCTGACTGATATCAAACTGTTTATTCACAATATTGCTGCTGGCCGGAGGCGTTTCAAAAACAGAAGCTTCTCGATTTTGCAGGTAATCTTTCCAAAAATCGATATGCTCAGGCAAGGTACGCTCATTGAGCGCTTTTTCTTCACTAATTATAAATTCTTCATACTGGCAGGCAGGTTGCAGGCTTAATGAGGACGCGCCCTGTTCAATACACTGATAGTATTTAAGCAATAACTGAATAAAAAGCACTAACGATTGATAATCAGAAATCAAATGATGCATGTTCACTAACAAAAACACCGCATCGCCTTCAATACGAACAACATCTAAGGTCCACAGCGGCTCTTTTTCCAATGCAAATCTCCGCCTCATCGATGTTTCAATCAGTTCATGCAATGCATCGGTTAGTGAAGCGCCGCTCAGTTTAGAAAAATCGTGCTCCTGCAATGGAAGCGCCATTTTTTGCTGATGTTCTATGCGTAATTTTCCTTTATCGCTGATAAAAACCGCCTTTAATATATCCTGTTTATCGAGAAGTTGCCTGAGCGCTTTTTCAAGAATGGTCATATCAAGGTTTTTATGAACAATCACTGGAAGCTGTATATTGTAAGAATCTCCGGTTTGAGACTGATATCGGCTCAAAAAATACAATCTTTCCTGCGCATAAGAGACCGTCCGAGCTTCGGACGCTTTCAGATCATTATTTTCTTCCGTTTTTTGAGTTTCGTGTTTTCCTTGAGAAAGATCAAAAAGGTATTGTGCCAATTTATCCAGAGTATCAAAATCAAATAAGAAGGTGTTTGGCGTTTGACCTTCAATTCCCAGCGTATCTTCTATTAATGTTTTAAGTTCTGTGACCGTCAAAGAGTCATTGATGACTTTGAAAAAACTCTCATTTTTCTCAATAGTTGCATAATCCTCTTCATCAAAAAAATCTTTAAACAGGGTTAAAAGGATTTCTTTATACTGTTCCGTTGAATCCATTTTATTCATAACTTTCACTCCACAGCGTGAATTGATTCAAATTAAAATTTATGAACATAAAGTGGGGTTAATTCTCCATCCAAATATCTTGTTTTAGCTTCATTGCGCTGTAACTTTCCGGATGTTGTTTTTGGAAGTATTTTGGGGGGAAGTAAAATAATTTCATCTACATTCATGTTAAATTCCAGGAGAATGACGCGATGAATCTCCTGCGCGATTTCATCGTAATTAGGAAGATTCACTTTAACTTCCTGAAGAATGACAAGACGATGTTCTTCTGTTTCGTTCAAGCTAAAGATGACGCCTGCCCCCTTGCGGCAGCCCGGCACCTCAAGTTGCCATTCGTATTCAATGTCGCTTGGATAGTAATTTCGGCCGCAATGAACAATAATGTCTTTTTTACGCCCAACCACATACAAGCTGCCATTTTGCAGATAGCCTAAGTCGCCTGTTCTTAGATACCTTTTTTCATCGCCAGGAAGCCTGACTTGCATCTGCTCCTCGGAAATGTCCTGTTTATTATAGTAACCTTGACTGACGTTTTTTCCACTTACAATAATTTCACCAATTTCATTGTCAACGCACTCCTGCCCTTTTGAAAAATCATAAATTTTAACAACCACATCTTTATGAGGGGTTCCACAGTTGACGAATTGACGCTCACAGTACAGTTTCTGTTGTTCTCCCGAATCGATATTGAGTTGATAACAATGAACCTCAGGATGAGCGTCCAACTGTTTTTTCCCAGTAACAATTAAAGTCGCTTCGGCTAAACCATAGCAGGGATAGAATGAAGACGATTTAAACCCAACAGCCCCGAATTTGTCTGCAAAATGTTTTAATGTCTCATGCCGAATAAAATCCGCGCCATTCAATGCCAATCGCCAATGACTTAAATCCAAAGATTCAAGCTGCTCATCAGTAATTCGGCTTAAACATAGATCGTAAGCAAAATTAGGCGCGCAACTTATGGTAGCCTTATGTTCGCTAATCAGTTTCAGCCAGGTATAAGGTTTATAAATAAATGTCGTCGGCGAGGTCCAATAATCGGTTGCTCCCGTTTTCAAAGCCCCCAGCATTCCGCCAATAAGTCCCATATCATGGTAAGGCGGCAACCAAAGTACACAACGGTCTTCGGAGTGAATTCCAGTCAGTTCTTTAATGTGAGATAGATTTTCAAGCAAATTTTCATGCGAAACCATGACGCCTTTGGGATGACCCGTTGATCCGGAGGTATATTGAATAAAAGCCAACTTTGCAATTTCTGCATTCAAATGGGAGGATACTTTATCAGGTATGGAGTCCGTCTGAACAATTTCCATTTCATTAAAACTGGGAACTTTTTCTGATAAATCTATGTTTTTCATCTGAGTAAAATATTTTGCAAGGGGTAAGTTCGTTAATCGACTCATAATCCTCAACTTTCTAATTTTACCGTAGGTATCTTTATTCGTTAAAATGATTTTTGGTTTTGCATCATTTAAGATAATTTGCATATGCTGTATCATCGACCTTGAAAAAGGCGGGTACATAGGAACAGGAATCGCTCCAGCCAGAATACAGCCCATAAATGCCCTGATATAATCCAATCCCGGCATAAACACAATCGCTATCATCTTTCCCTGTACTTGACGCTTATTGAGTTCGGTTGCGATTGCATTTGCTTTTTCATACAACCCGAGAAAAGAGCTTTGATCAATGACATTTAACGATTCATCATGCCAATAATAGAGAGGACGATCTCCGTGTAGTTCAGCTTGGGACATTAGTAATTCGCCAAGGTTAGTAAAACTCATATAGCCTCCGCAATAAAACAAACTAACAATTCTAAGCGTAGACTTAAATGGTCAAATTTCAACCATCAATAGATAAGATGTTCAATTTTATTGAAATATACCTGACTGTTTTTAGCGCATATCATCAATGATTTTTGGTATAATCCTTTCATTTTTTTTTAGGTTGCAGATGCCAAACATCAACAAACCCCAGACATCGCCAAATAACTCGATGTTGAACCAGGAACTATTATTAGCCTGTAAGGATGGAAAGCTTAACGAGGCAATGGATTTGTTAATACAACCCGGCATTGGACTCAATCAGCCGGATAATAACGGATGGACGCCGCTATCCCTGGCTTGTATGAATGGCCACACTGAAATTGTTGAGCGACTATTAATGAATCCCGGCATTTTGCTGAATCAGGCGGATAATGCTGGATGGACCCCATTACACTGGGCTTGTGCGAACGGTGATGCAAACATTGTTAAACTTCTGTTAAAACATCCTGACATTGAGGTTAATCGAACGAATATAAATAAAGCGACACCACTATTATATGCTTGTGCATGGGGTAAAGCTGAAACTGTTGAACTCCTGTTAAAACATCCCGACATCGATATTAATCAAGCCAATATACACGGTACAACGCCACTGTCCGAGGTTTGCAAAAGTGGCTGCCATAATATTCTTTTGCAGCTCCTTCAACATCGAAGGCTAAACCTCAATGATGAAACAAAGTATATTTTCAATTCAGTGTTACAAACCACTCTTGAAACCAATAACGATATCCTGAAAAAATGCGCTGTATTGTTGTATATACGTGGATTTAAACCTGAAAACCCAGAAAATAATAATTTATATCAGAACTGGCTTCTTTATGATGAAAAAACCAACGATTCTCAAAACATTACAGATATGACCAGACAAATAAAAAAAAGCAATTTAAAAGCAGCAAAAGAAAAAATAGTACCCCTTCTCGAGCAATGTATATTTTCGATCCAAAAAAACCGGGTGGATACAGCCAGTTTACCCTCTCCTCAACTACTTATCCCCCCACAACCGCTAAGCAACGCACTCTATGACTTTATTGAAGATGGAGGTATGGAGTCAGGCTACATTGTTAAACAATACAAGATTTGAGAATGAAGGTGAAGTAAGGTACCGGCTAAGGTCTGTTGACATTTCGTCTTAGAGCCTACGTTCCGCGCTTTATGCGCGGAATCCAGCATTCAACTGAGTAAACTATTGAGTGGCTACAATACGCATTGCGTGTATCCCGCGCATAAAGCGCGATAAGCAGGCAACTCAAGTTGAATTGTCAACAGACTCTAACCTTCCTGAAGTTTTTTTTCACAACACTGACTATTGAAAAATAGACATGGGCTGAGCAGCGATTCAGATGGATAAAGTCTATGGCAATCGCCGAACATTGACTTTCCTGCCTTTCAACTTCCCGTTTTGTAAATAGTTGTAAGCTTTATCAGCCTGATTTCGCCTGATTGCAACATAAGAATGTATTGTGCTCACATCAATTTTACCAATATCATCTCCTGACAAACCAGCATCTTTAATTAAGGCGCCTAATATATCGCCCGGGCGAATTTTGTCTTTTCTTCCAGCGCCAATGCACAAAGTTATTCTGTCTGGCAGAGGTATTGATGTTTTTATCGGGGCCAGTTCATTTTTTTCACCCCAGGTCAAAGAGTGCTTCATTTCTTTCTCAATCACACAAAGCCGCTCGGCATCCGCTGGTGTTGTGAGCGTTAAAGCCAATCCCTTGCTGCCTGCACGACCCGTCCGACCAATTCGATGTATATGAACTTCCGGCTCGAAAGCCACATCGTAATTAATTACTGCGGGAAGATCTTTAATATCTAACCCTCGAGCGGCTACATCCGTTGCAACTAAAATCGAAGCGCTGCAATTGCTGAATCGAATGATTGCCTGATCTCTATCAATTTGCTCCATATCCCCATTCAGGGCAATGGCGCTGAATCCTTCTTTGCAAAGTAGGCTTGATAAGGAGACGGTTTGTTCTTTGGTATTGCAAAAAATCAATGTGGAAGCCGGCTGATGATGAAGCAACAGGGACTTTAACAATGGGAATTTTTCATCCCTGTGCGACACTTCATAGAAACATTGTTCAATATCAAGATGCGACTGCACTTCCTCAGCGATGACTCGCTGTGGATTTTGCATAAATTCAGCCGCAAGCTGTTTAATTTGTACTGGGTAAGTAGCAGAAAACAACAGGGTCTGTCGCGGTTCAGGACAAAAAGAAATGATTCTTTTAATTGCATCTGAGAAACCCATATCAAGCATTCTATCAGCTTCATCCAGAACCAGAGTCTGTAGTTGATCCAGTGAAAAGGATTCTTTATCCAGGTGTTTTTGCACACGCCCTGGCGTACCGACAATAATGTGAGCCCCGTGTCTCAGGGAGTCCAGTTGTGGGCGCATCGGCATGCCGCCGGATAAATTCAGAATTTTAATATTTGGTAACAGACGCGCCAAACGCCGTAAAGCCTGACTCACCTGCTCGGCCAGCTCACGCGTCGGACAAAGCACCAGAGCCTGAATTGCATAATGCTCGATATTCAGTCGGTTCAATAAAGCCAAACCAAAGGCCGCGGTTTTCCCGCTTCCCGTTTGAGCCTGGGCAATAACATCTCTGCCATTAAGCATGGGAGGTAAGCTCTCCGCTTGAATGGGAGTCATGACCAGATAATCTAAGGATTCAAGGTTGGCCTGTAAGGCATCCCGTAATTGTAAAGAAGAAAATGAACGCTTTTTCAGGGCTTCAGATACATCATGACCATCAGAATTTTTCACGTAAACACATCGCATACTGAGTTAAATGGAGGACATCTTAACAGCAACTAGATTAATATTAAACATTTTATTTAATTGGAATACATTTCTTAATAAACATGCTGAATTTAAACAGCCGTGGACAACCCTTATTAAGGAAAATGGCTCCCTTAATTGAACAGGCAACTTGTGATATTTAAGCTGCCATTGTATAAAAGGTATCAGGATTTTAACTCAAAGGACGTTATTATGAAAAAAGGCATATTCTTTTTAACTTACTGTTATTGTTGTTTAGTCATGGCGAATCCGAATTACATCACGCCAGATCCAGCCAATGGAACAGAGCAAATATTTACCAACATTGATACTGTCTCAAAGCAAAGCAACTCACCGTTAAGCTCCAGCATACTCGAATACCCTAGTCAAATTGTTAGAATCGAAGGCAAAATCAATCAGGATAAGTTAAGTTGTGAGGAGGCTCATGCCGAAATACGACAGTTTTTCAGCAGTAAAATTCCACCCTCATTATTTTATTACAGTATCTACCAGTTTTGCGGCTACGATACTAATACTGGGTACGCTGATAACATATTAATTAATAGCTATTTCAGCCCGAAGAATGAACAGGCGATTAACTATCTGGAGCAATATAAAGAACAAACAAAAGGCAAAGACCTGCTCGGCGTACCTTTTGAAATTGAATCGGCACAGGGTCTGGTAGCGGTATTAAATATAGCTGCAGGTATCGAGCAAAACAGGGATAGCTCTGTCATAACCAGGTTGAGGCAAGATAGAAAAAGTCATTATTTTAACAATATATTAGCTGAACACACTCAGCTTGATGTTGATATTAAGCGGCACTTTTTTTCAAGCGAACCGGGGCAAATATTACCCTTTATTCAACGCTGGTTTCAAAAAACATCTAATAGAATCTATACACCCGTTTTAGTACAGGCAAATTACGTTGAGTTAGAGCCAGAGTTAATTTTTTTCATGGATAAGGCACCCAGGATTTTCACCTCAAGATTACGTATGTACTACGCTCACCATTGCGAGCAATCCTGTTTGGAGTAGCGGTGATGTCTAACGCATAGCATTGCCCGCTCATTGATGAGTCGTTGCTTACGCGCCCAAAGTGACAGGAGGGCTTTGTATTTTTGCAGTTAGCGATTGACAATGCTCATAACACTCGCCAACTTTTCTGGCGTTGAGCATGCAAAAAACACCGAGACGATTTATTGACAAAAAAAGCCAGATAAATTACAATGCGTTCGGATCAAACGCCGGAGTAAAAAATGTCTTCCAAGCCAGCACCAGAACAAACTTGCCCATTTACCCTTGATAAAATTGATTTTTCAGAACATTCTCAGGATTATCTTATTTATGTCCCTCAAGAGGAAGACAAATACACCATATATTTCATTAAAGATGATCACCTTGAATCCATGGGGCGCTGTCCCCGTTGTCCGGTGACTCGCTCAGGCAGCCCGTATAAATTTGTTCAATTAAGGGAATTTGAAGCAGCCGAAAGAGCCGCCTTACATTTCGATAGCTATAGAAATACCGATACCGAAGTCTCGATTAAACAAAAAATCGACGCTAAAGAACCGTGTAATTTTAATAATAATGCGATGCAAAGTACCGCAACCCACTTACCTTTTTACCGCAGCCTGAACCCACACTCACATCATTCCGGTATATTTTACAGCCTGGCATTTGGCAGAAGTTTTAACAATTTGGAAATGAATGATCATTTAGTCAGTTATAATTTAACAAGATGCGGCAATGAGTTTGCTAATAGTAATTCACTTTTTAACAAAGTTCTGGCGGTTCATGAAGTTTTGTGCGGTAACCACTACGATTTGGATGCCACAGGGAATGGTAGTAAAGGTTTAGTGGATTTTTTAATATTTCCTCTGATAGCAAGACGTTTGATCGCAGATCGATATAGACCAGAGGCCGCCAATTGCATCAAAACGCTTATCGCTTATACTATAGCCATTCCACTGGAGATAGCCAGATTTTCAATCTCAACAGCGATCACATTATTAACCCTGCCGTTTATTGTGCTCGCACATCTTGCATCAGGCTGCAGACCCAGTCATGATAATGATCATTTGGAAGAAGAATCAGGGTTAACACTATTTATTAATTAAGCTACGTCCCTGAGGTTTTTTTTACACAGCACCGAGACACAGATCGGAGTAAGCCTCAAAACTGTGTATTTTTAGAGTTTCATAACTCCCCAGCTCTGGATGACGTGGGGAGTTACAGAGTTTCAATGGTGTATAAAAAAAATTGAGAGATGTTGCCTAATAAGCCAGCATTTCTACAGGATGATTTTTACATATATCCAAAACTCTTTGCGCTGGGATTGCAAACCTCTCATAGTATTGCTTGCTGCTGCAAAAGAAATCATCGATATCCATCTGAAAAAACTTGGTTTGACCACTTAGAATCCAAAATTTATAAACCTCTGGGTAAAACCTATTAAGGATTTGTTAATAATTATTGATTATAGTACAGGGAGATATATTATTAAACACAATGGGGTTGTAAATGTCTAATTCATACGATGATTTATTGAGTAAAGTAGAAAATAAGGATATTCAGCACCTCGACACTTTCAACGAAAGTGATTGGAAAGAAAATTTTCCAAACATAGGGGCTTACATTGACTTTATAACTAAGTTAGTTGAGTTAAAAATAGAACGGCCAGAAATAATTAAGAAACAAATCTCTTTATTTATCAACAATCCAACTGATTTATATAGCGTTCTAAACTTAGTAAAAAAGCATGGGATTCCTTTATATGGTACCTTAGAATATGTGGATCGGGAACATTGGCAAAAAATATTTAAAACGCCAGAGGAGTTTGCCGAATTCCTTGAAAGGGAGCCAACGTTTATTAAGCTATTTACAAATGATCTACGCTTTTATAAAAAACAGTCAGATGGTTCGTGGGATTCTCAAAGACTGTACGCTCAAAATTTTTCTTTTTTGGATGTTATAAAGAATGCGGATGATTTTAGCAGACTGGTGAATATTTTTGATAAGACTCCAGAATTAGCCAAGAGTTTTTATAATTTTGGAAAGCTTGGTGGTCAATTTGATGAAGTCCTTGACATCATTTGCAAACCATCTGCAACTGATTTTTTTCAAAAATTTATAGGAAATATAGAGCCTCTTGCGACATTTATTTTAAAAAGATTTTACCATAATGGGCTACCTCATTTACCAAGTATTGATAAATTGAAGGCTCATAATATTGGTAATGAAGCGCTATTCAACCGACTTCAAGATCCATCACTTCGGCAAAAGGTTATCATGTTGATGGAGTTTTCTAGTTTTGGACCTCAAGATGAAAAAGAAATAAACTGGCTTTTAGAACTGGATGCTAAACAATTGGATTGGGTTTTGTCAAACCAGAAAGACAAGCTAAATCCCCAATTTTTGAATGTTTTAGAACATCGACTTATTGATCCAGTAAAAAGAAGCATTGCCATTCGACATAATGTAGACAACGAAGATCATTCAATACAACGTTTAGAGCAATTAACTGCTGAAGATCTTTTAAAAATGTCAAACTTTAAAGGAACCTCAAGAGAATTGTCCGCATTAGCCGAACATCATAGAGAATCAAATCCTGAAAAGTTTACAGCGATTATTAGAAAGCATATTGATAAACTGGATAAGCAGTTTTGGGAAAAAGATGATTGTAAATATACAGCCATATCACAGCTTCTGTGTTTGTGGGGGAGAGGGAAAGAACATTTGGCAAGGTTAGGCGACAATCAAAAAAATGAGTTAAAAACAACGTTAACAACTTTATCAGCTCAGTTGACCCCACTGGTAAATAGTAGGGTGAGCGCAGGCAATTTGATGAAGACGCTGGTTTCACCGCTCTTATTCTGGCCATATATACTAACGCCGGAAATGGAATATCGTGATGGCCAGCCAAGAGGTCGATTGTATGGAGACTGTGCTTTCATATTAATATTTGGGTTTCCAATTTGGTTTCCAATAGCAATGATCGCTACTGGCGCTGGAGTTATCGGTGCCGGAATTGCAGGCTGTATCAAATTATATCAAAATCAAATAGATGAAAAAATTGATCGGATAATGGAGAATTTTCCAGGAGAACGACTTAAGTTGGCTGAAATAATTGTCAGGAATTATTCATCTTCGACACCAACAGAAACAACGGGTTTGTTAGAGAAAAACGGATTATTTAATAATAGCTCTTCTGGTAGAATCGAACCTGAAAATGATGAAGATCAAACAATGAATGAAAACCTCATCCAGAAAGGGAACAATTAGAGCTAAAAACTAAGACAGAGGTCTGGCCAATTTATTTGATAAAATAAACAAAAAGTTACAGGTTTTATTTAAGTTAGCCAGAAACTGGCAGGCACGACATTGCAAATTAATTGTTGTTGAAATTCATCTGAATAACGGCTGCAGAACCAGAACTGGTTGAGGTTTTTGATTTCCACTTCCCTTAAATGTTCATTGAAGTATTGTTTGTACTGAAACCAGTTCCTGTCTTTTAAAAGGAGTGTTTTGATGTTGAGAGGTATGGGGTTTATGAGAAATTATTGTCATCTGCTTATATTTTATGGCGAAGGTGTAAGCAAGTCATTTTTTGTAACCCCCCACGTCATCCCGAGCGAAGCGAGGGATCTCCCTGCAGCAGCACAATTTTTAAAGTAGCGTTCGATACAAATCAGTCCACTCAGGATTCAGTACACTCCGCTCGGGATGACGTGAGGAGTTAGCATTTTTTCGATTGGCGTTTTTTTTGTTTAATGAAACAAATACCCACCAACTGTATTTAATAAACTCTATTTGTTAATATTCCCTTAATCATTACATGGTAAAATTTGTTTAATTAATTATGTCAATGAGGTTCTCGCATGCCAAGAAAGAATGATAGCTCTGATTTAATCAACAAATTAAAGAAACTAGAAACAATAGAAATTACCGAATTATTTAAGAATCCTCCGGACGAAATGTTTGAAATGCTTAAAGATCTCGATGTGGATAACTGCAAGTGGTTGATAGAGTTTGCATGTGACGTAGGTACTTTCATGCCAACCGAAACTACTGTCGAGCGTATGCTTGAAGCCATGCCGGAAGAATCAAAGAAACCTGTGTTTGAGAAAGCGAATACTTCTGGCTGGAACATCCTAATGAGAGCTATTCATCGTCGCCGTAATCTCGATGTCATCAAGCTTCTGCTTAAAGCCATACCGGAAGAATCAAAGAAAGTTGTGTTTAAGCAGACGCAAATACAAGGATGGAACGCCCTGCTCATTGCTGCCTGCGAATATCCCAAGGCTATCGAGCCTCTGCTTCAAGCCATGCCGGATGAATTAATGAAAACTGTGTTTGAGCAGGCTGAGAGGAAAAATGGCGCGAACGCCTTGAGGGTTGCTGCATACTGTCATCCCGGTTACGTCCAGACTATGCTTGCTATGATGCCAGACGAATTAGTCATCGAGCACTTTCAGCAGGAAAGGTCTTGGCTTGGCTTTATTTGCATCTCCGAAACCTTTGAAGCGCTGTTTTCTAACGGTCAACTTGGCACGGTATTAGATCTTCTTAAAAAGAACCTTATACCTCAGGAAACCAATGCTTTTAAGTGCGTGGTTAAGCACAAGCAACAACTGCTTGATTATATTCTTGATCAGGATGCTGATACTCGCAATGCTTTATTAGAAGAAATTAACGATAATAATGAAAACTCATCACTGGCCAGAGTCTTTCATACCAGCCGTGGAATAATGGCACCCCGTCCGGAGCGGGGTATTTTAGGGCAGGCAATAAATGCTCGTTCAGCAGATGTGGAGCAGTTGGCTGAAAAAAGAAGTAACGTCTCGAATCAATTTTCAATATTTTATCCTGATGAAAAGAAGCGAGAGAAAATCAAAAACGGCTTGACTATCGGGGCTATCGCTGCCGTTTGTTCCACACCATTAGTGCTTGCATTTATCGCTTTACCGGCCCTTGGGATTGTACTTAGTCTTTCGGCTCTCCTCATCCTTGTGTCTGTTTGTAGAGAATGTAGTAATCGCTCTCAAGGCTATCACCGATGAAAAGTATAAAAAAATTCAGTGTTTGCCTAGGGTCTTGTCATTTCGTCTTAGAGCCTAGTACCTCATCCTGTAAATACTAAGATCGTTATGCTGACGCTATTGCTCACTGCCATTAAATTAAGAGAGCCTACGTCCCGCGGCTTGTCCGCGGGATCCATGAATCTTTCTACATCGCTGGATCCCGCGGACAAGCCGCGGGACGTAGGCGAACGGACAAGCCGCAGGACGTAGGCGAAGAAAATGGTCTTAACTTAATGGCAGTGCGCTATTGCTGTCTGAGCTGCGTTGCTCGTCAGTTGAATATGCTCAATATTCGCCTTCCTTGCGCCTTGTCAGACAGCAATATCGCCTAACCTAACGATCTCAATATTTACAGGATGAGGTACTAGGTTCCGCGCTTTATGCGCGAAATCCAGCATTCAACTGAGAAAAAACCATTGAATGGCTATCGTACGTATCGCATGGATCCCGCGCATAAAGCGCTGGAAGTAGGCAGTTCGAGTTGAAATGTCAATAAGAGCCTAATAAGCCAGCATTTCTACAGGATGATTTTTACATATATCCAAAACTCTTTGCGCTGGGATTGCAAACCTCTCAAAGTATTGCTTGCTGCTGCAAAAGAAATCATCGATATCCATCTGACTGGTCTGACCAAGATCTGAGCTATAAACCACGCGAGGCACCGTCAATAATACTTGTGAAAAATCCTGTTCTGTTTGGTGACCCAGTAGATAAGTCAGCGCGGTTTGTTCAATAAATACGTTCGGCTGGCCTGCAATTTGAGCAAGTTCCGGGGCTTTAAGTCCCGTTAATGGGTTTGCCGGCTGGTTAAGCATCAATCGACATCCGGCATATCTGGAAGACTCTTCCAGCAAGGCATAGGTTTCTTCCTTGCTGGCATGGCCGGTTGAAAGCACTACGGGTTCATTTGCCGATAACCGAATAAGCTCTTTGACTTCGGGCTTTAAACGATGATGGTCATCAAATACCGTCAGGGGTTTCTGGCTAAATCCTGCAAATTGCTCATGACGTAGCTGCCGTTTCAATTTGGAATGGTACTTCCTTCCTGTTATCGTCGGCAAATGAACGATAAGTCGAGCCTGAATGATTGGCTGGTATTCCATCAGCGCACGCACCACAACCTTATAATCAAGACCTCCGGCGATATCATTCAGCACAACCGAGGCCAGTACGGGTAAACCCTGCGCCTGCGCGAGACTTGCCTGAACGGATGTTGCCCCTAAATGACTTTTTAAAACAACAGCCCCTTGATGCTTTTTGTAGTGCTGCCCCACAGTCATTGCATCATAACGCCTTTGATAAAGATCAGGATTGGAATGATAATGTACATCGATAAAATGAAAGTCGGATAATTTCATCCGTCAGCCTAATATCAAATGAATTAACTGATAAGAAATAATCGTTAAAATCGAAGCCGCCGGCAGGGTCAATATCCATGAAGTAAAAATATTTCTGATAACAATCAGATTTAACGCACCAATACCGCGCGCCAGCCCAACGCCCAGAACAGCCCCTACCAACGTTTGCGTCGCAGAAACAGGAATGCCTGTGCTGGTGGCAACCACAACCGTTGTCGCAGCAGCCAAAGTAGCGGCAAAAGCCCGGCTTGGCGTTAATGCCGTAATCGATGAACCAACGGTTTCAATCACTTTCCGGCCATACATCAGAAAACCGATAATGACCCCGGAACAACCCAGAAGGATAATCCAGGCCGAATAATTTTCAGCATCAAACGCCTGCCCCCCATTCATATAAAGGCTATGAACGATGGATAAGGGACCTACTGTCAAAGCAACATCATTCGAGCCATGAGCAAAAACCATGGCGCAGGCCGTCATGGCCATAAGTACGGCAAAATATTTTTCAATCTGATCGAAACGGCTTTTCCGGCGATGATTAGCCTGCTCTGGAATCCGCCGAATAAACCAGGTTCCCAACAGCGTAATACTGATACTGCTCAGTAAGGTGACCAATAGATCTTCTGCCAGGTTCAGTCGTATCTGAAAATGATTAAGCCCTTTAAATACGGTGATAAAAGAAAGCACGGCTCCGACTAAAAACAAATAGAAAGGCATCACTTTCCTGGCTCTGTACAAAGGCCTGGCACGAGAAAAGATAGTCAGCTGGATGCTCATGAACAGGAGATAAGCCGTAATGCAGGCAATTAAGGGAGAGGTAATCCAGCCAATGGCAATATGGCTCACCTGAGACCATTGAACGGCATCAACGCCCAGCACAACCGTGCCGAATCCAACCATGGAACCGACCAGTGCATTGGTGATCGATACAGGTACTCCTAAGTAGCTGGCAAGATTCATCCAAATGGTGCAGGCGACCAGCACACCCAGCATCCCTTCAACCATGACAAGCGGCTGATCGGCAAGCTGACTTGTATAAATGATGCCATCACGCATGGTTTCCGTGACTTCACCACCGCCGAGAAAGGCCCCTGCCAGTTCAAAAATAACCGCAATAATCATGGCCTGGCGAACAGATATTGCCTTAGACCCCATCGTGGTACTCATGACATTGGCAAGATCATTGGCTCCAACACCCCAGTTCATTAAAAAACACAGTACAACTGCGGCAAGAAGAAATAAAATAGAAAAATCCATACAATATTACCGGGCAATGAGAATTAGTAAACGGCCGCCTACAGTCTGGGCAAAATCGGCCAGGTCTCCAATCCATTGAACCAGCTTATAGAGAAAAATAATATCTATTGCAGGAAGTTCCTTTTCTAACGTAAAAATTTGATGCCTGATTTCAGCCAGACGTTCATCACTTTCATGCTCGATTTTATCGAGCTTTAATATCATATCCTCAACAAGTTCAACTTCACGACCCTTAAAACCGCTTTCGAGCAATTCATCCATCTCGTTGATGGCCTTGCACGCCTGCCTTGAAGCATCAATGCAACAGCTTAAAAATGGAAGGAATAAGGGGTGGAGAAGCTCGGGGATAATCATTTCCCTGCTCAGAATTAAGCCGGCAATATCCTCAGCTTTATTAGGGATGCGATCCTGAGCGCTGAGAAGTTCCAATAAATCCGTTCTGGAAACGGGCAGAAACAGACCTGTAGGAAGGTTCAGACGAATATCGCGTTTTAATCCATCTGCCTCTTTTTCAATTCGGTTAATTTCATCGCGAATTTCACTCGCGACAGCCCAGTCTTTGCGGAGGACGGCCTCAAAAAAAGGATACAGTGCTTTCGCGCTTTCATGCGCTTTACGCATGTGTTTTTCAATAGGCCGAATCGGCGACGGCCCAAACATGTTGAAAATGCTGCCCATTGGCCCACTTCCTATATACAAGGTAAGAAAATTATAACTGACTTTTATTGAATGACAACCCCTTGGAAAGAAGAACTGGAATTTGCCAGTTTAAGCATTCAGTCCTAAACTGAAATAATTAACCCATTATTCAGGATGAAACCATGAAGCGCCTCATACTAATCTCATTGATGTTAGTAAGTTTTAACCTGTTCGCAGATGATCTGATTACCAAAACGATTCAATTACAATACATCGATGCCAGCAAGATTGAATCCCTGGTAAAACCTGTTTTAAGCCCTGATGAACGAATCAGCGGTAGTCAACAAACCTTGATGGTGAAAGTAAAACCCAATACATTAACGCAGATTAGAAACCTTATCCATCAACTGGATAAGCCGCCAATGACTTTTGAAGTCAGCGTACATCAAGGTAGTGCTGACTGGTTGAATACGCAACCCGGCCAATTCTCACGTAGTATCTCAACCCAGTCACAGGAAAGCCAGAAACGAAATCAGTCTGTCAAGGTGATGAACGGCGAATCGGCTTTTGTCTCTACCGGCACGGATGTTCCCGTTGTAACCTCAGCCGGCGTCGGCTGGTGGACGGCCGGCGTCAGCTATGAACAACGTCCCGTTCGCCAGGGATTTGTTGTTGAGCCAAGCATGCAAGGGGAAAAAGTGAAGCTTAAAATTTCAAAAACCCGTGATCAACAAAGCCTGACGCAAAGCCAGCAGTTTGATACACAAAGCAGCGCAACAACGCTTGTCGTTCCATTAAATACCTGGGTTGCCATCAGCTCTGCCGAGGGCAGCAGTCCGGATGACAATAATGATGGTGAATTCAGCCAATCGTTCAGCACCGGAAATCAATATGATCAAAATTCAACACTTTATGTAAAAGTAAATATTGTTGGAAAACAAAGTTCCGGAATACCCAAATAAGCCAGCATGTATTATAATTAATCATGTAAGGCCGTTTGTATTGATTATTAATATATCCAGTTAGCTTCAACATGCTATATTTCAGGCAATTTGAAGTTAATTTTGAAGTTAATACTGGGTATAAACGATGGAGTTTAACATGACACAACTCAGCAATCTCGCCAACCACTTGCTTATAGCAAGTCCAATGCTGAACCAGTCGGAGTTCGCGCGCTCTGTCGTGTATGTTTGTGAACATCAGGAAGGCGGAGCTATCGGATTAATTATCAACCATCCCCTGAAAGAAGATTTGGGCATTGTTTTTTCTCAACTGAATATCCAGCCTGACAAAGAAGAAAGCATCCACCTGCCCCTGCTTTATGGCGGCCCCAACCAGTCGGAACGAGGCTTCGTCATTCACAGGCAAATGCGCAGTAAATTTCGATCGAGCCTGAACATCAATAAAGACGTGACCGTAACCACCTCAAAAGACATTATTACTGCCCTGGCTGAAAACAAGGGACCGAAAGATTTTCTTGTCACTTTAGGCTATGCCGGCTGGGGCAATGAACAACTTGAAAATGAAATCATAAATGATGCCTGGCTGGTCTGTCCTTTTCACCCCGAACTGTTGTATGATGTGCCCTTTACGGAACGCTGGGCCTATGCAGGGCAATTAATCGGCGTTGATATGAATAAACTTTCTTCTAATATTGGTCATGCCTAATCTTGTTTGTCTTGGTTTCGATTTTGGTTATAAACGCATTGGCGTCGCTGTTGGACAAAGTATCACCGGTACGGCAACCCCTCTGAAAACCATCCCTGCGCATGAAGGAATTCCAGACTGGAATGATATTCATCGCCTTATTAATGAATGGCAGCCTCAGGAACTCATTGTTGGCTTACCGACCTGCATTGATGAAACGGAACTGTATGTGACCGAGCCGGCAAAAGCGTTTGCCAAATCTCTGGGCGAACGCTTCAAACGGCCTGTGCATCTGGTCGATGAACGATTAACGACCATCGAAGCTCGAGAGCGGCTTTTTGCAAAAGGCGGTTATAAAAAATTAAAAAAAACAGAAATTGACTGTATCGCCGCATGCATCATTTTAGAGCAATGGCTCGAAACCATTTAATCATCTGGAAAATCATTTTGATTTATCGTAAAATTCCCGCGAAAAAAAGGGGGCAGCGTCATGAAACATTTTTTAGAGATAAGCCAGCTAAACCAATTTGAAATTGAATCATTGATTCAACGGGCGCTCGATTTCAAGGCCGGAAAAACAATTCCGTCCTATCCCCGGCAGGCTGTTGCGGCTTTGTTTTATGAAAACAGCACCAGAACAAGAATCAGTTTTGAGCTTGCCGCAGGACAATTGTCCATGCCATTTATTGATGTCAACCCGGAAACATCCTCCGAAAGCAAAGGCGAAACCATCCAGGATACCCTGCTGACGCTAAATACCATGGGGATTGGTCTGTTTGTTGTCCGCCACCAGCAAAATAATCTTCCCGGCATGCTCGCCGAAGAGCTTGCTCACAAGGATATCCACATTATCAATGCCGGTGATGGCTGCCATGCCCACCCCAGTCAGGCATTGCTTGATATGATCACCATCATTGAACAAAAGCCCCGTCTGTCTGAACTCAAAGTGGTCATTGTCGGCGATATTCTCCATTCAAGGGTTGCAGGCTCGCTGCAGATGATGTTTAAAACATTAGGAGTTGCTGAGCTAAAACTGGTTTCTCCAACGATATGGCAGCCTGAACATGTTCAGTTTGGCAGCACCAGCACAAATCTTTCAGAGTCGCTGGAAGGTGCTGATGTCGTCATTTGCCTCCGGGTGCAGAAAGAGCGTATTGCAAAGAGCGAACATCTTGATTTGCAGGAATACCAAAAGCATTATATGCTGAACAATGAGCATTTAAAAAAAGCACGGCCAGATGTCATGATTATGCATCCGGGGCCGGTCAATCGAGGTATTGAAATTAGCGCGGAACTTGTAGACAGTCAACAATCGTTCATTTTGAAGCAGGTGCAAAATGGGGTCTTTGCACGAATGGCGGTTTTTGATGCCTTGATACAGTCCAATTATAACTAATCAACTGATTACGGATAACTACTTATGTCATTGCATATTGTAATTCTCGCAGCCGGTAAAGGCAAACGAATGCATACCAAACTATCAAAAGTATTACATACCATTGCTGGAACGCCCATGCTGCAGCGAGTGGTGGAACTTGCTGCGGAATTAAATCCGGAAGCTATCCACGTCATTATCGGCCATAACGGCGACGAAATAAAAAGCAGACTTTCCCATCTGAACGTCGACTGGGTCAATCAGGAAGAACAACTGGGAACAGGCCATGCTGTTATGCAGGCGCTTCCCCATATTCCAGATGATGCAAATGTGCTGATTTTATCAGCGGATGTGCCTTTAATTCAGAAACAAACCCTTGACAGGCTTATTGAAATTACAAAGCAGGATGAGCATCACTCTGCCCTGACCCTGTTGCTTGCAAAACTGGACGACCCCAGCGGTCTGGGTCGTATTGTCAGAGACACTACCGGTAATATTTTATCCATCATTGAAGAAAAAGACGCTAACCCTGCCCAAAAGGCCATCAGGGAAATATACAGCGGCATTTGTATGGCCAGCGCCCATGATCTCAAAAACTGGCTGCCGCAATTGAAAAACCAAAATGCACAGGGCGAATATTATCTGACGGATATCATTCGGCTGGCAGCCAGCCAGAAGCATGAAATCAAATCGATCCATGCCGCAGATCCAATCGAAATTCAAGGCGTAAATAACCGTCAACAGCTCCATCTGCTGGAAAGAGCCTGGCAAAAACGCTGCGCAGAGCAGTTGATGCTGTCGGGAGTCACGCTGGCGGATGCATCTCGCTTTGATCTACGCGGCACGATTCATTGCGCCTCCGATAGCTTTATCGACGCTAACTGTATTTTTACCGGTAATGTGATTATCGGTGAAAATTGTCAAATTGGCCCGAACTGCGTGCTTACCAATGCCATTATTGGGGATCATTGCCGGATTGAGGCAAATTCTGTGCTGGAGGATTGTTATATCGGCGAGGGCTGTCAGATTGGCCCTTTTGCGCGCATTCGCCCGGGTACGGAACTTGGCGAACACTGTAAGGTCGGCAATTTTGTCGAAATGAAAAACGTTAAAATGGAAAAAGGCAGTAAAGCCAGCCATCTCGCCTATATTGGCGATGCTGTTGTTGGCAAAGAGGTTAATATCGGCGCCGGAACCATTACCTGCAATTATGATGGGGCAAACAAACATCTTACCATCATTGAAGATGGCGCGTTTATCGGCTCCGACAGCCAGCTGGTTGCTCCTGTGACCATCGGCAAAAACGCCACCATTGGTGCCGGCAGCACCATTCGGAAAAACGCCCCTGCCGATCAGTTAACGTTAACGGAGGTCAAACAAAAATCAATTCCAGGATGGAAAAGACCCGTTAAAAAAACCCAGGAACCTTCGGAAGCTCAAGGCGTCAAAACCTGATTTGATGACGCTGCCGCCTGAGCCTGTTCGTTTAAGGAATTGAAGTATTTGGCGAAAAACGCATTAGCAAAGTTTAGGCTACTTTCTAATTGGTCATTCCTTGTTTCCAGCTTATAGTAGAGAGCCAGCCCATCGGTATATTTTTTTGCATCTATTTTGCCCAGTACCGTTTCAATATTATTGACAAGCACAGAAACGTCATTTTTTTCGTTGGTTCGATCAATAGTAAAATGCTTAAGGTTTTGTTTATAGCTGTCGCAAATTTTATTAATTTCGCTTTCGATATGTTTTAAACGCGGCCTTAACTCAATAAGTTCATTTTCAATGGTACATCGTATTGTTGCCATCAGTCTTCTATGAAAGGATTGATTGATTTGAGCAAAACATCCAGTTAACTGAATTTTTTTTTCATCTTCAGTCATGCTGCTGTCCTGCAGTATCCTTAGAATGACCAACTTCATCGTTTCAATCGGGCTCTTTTTTTTCTTCCAATTAAATAATCTCATCATCTCTCCTTGTTGATGTAATTGGGTATATCTCCTGAAAAAATAGCATACAACATTTTTGACAAATAATTCATTTAAATCTAAACGCAGGACAAGGGCGTGTCCTCATTTTGATTATATTTTTCAAATATTTTTGATTAACATAATACTTATTCAGCCTTATATTTGTACACTTTACTGTCATCCCCGCGCAGGCGGGGATCTATCTATCAAACAAGGTGATGTGCCAACTTGAGGAATGGTTCCCCGCCTGCGCGGGGATGACAGGATCTGACTAATATTAAAACTCAAATTGAGGACACGCCCTAAGCGAGTTTGGCCTTGATAAGCGCAGCGCTTATCAACTACGCAATGGCCATTTTGTATAGCCCAACCTTGCAGAGTTAAGTGGAAACGGTACTAAGCAACTTCCCTGAAATTTTTTTACACATCAGGGATGTTGCCTAGTTTTTCATCGCAGGAAAACGCGTTGATAACGGCAGGTTCTTTAGTGCATTCAGTTCACTGATAGAGACTTTGGAAACCTTTTCTCCACGGCTATTTTCTATCCAAATCGCCATTTTGTTCAATAAGGGTTTACCAACGATCCTATATTCTGAATGAGCCCGGGCTTTGAATGAAAGCTTGTTTTTTGCATGCAATACTCCCTGTTTCTTATCATATCCCTGGTTTAATTCCGTCAAAACCACCAAAAAATGCCTGCCAGGGTATACGCTGACTTTATCGCTATCTGCAAACAATGAGCCGGTGTGAAAATGGTTGATATAGCTGATTCGACTCTTAATCCAGTGACTGTTATCCGTTCGCTGATAGAAATTATAAACGCTTGCTGCAGACGCATTTTTATCCGGTTTTGGATAATCACCGCTACAGGCACTGCAAAGCAGAACAAACATTAACATAAGGGTGCGGAATAAAAAATTGCTCATACTATCAGACTCTGGATGAAAGGCATTGCTCATCAGGTCGATGAGCTTGCTGATGAAGCCGTCATTGGTGGGGCTGAACGGAACTCAAGGATTGAATCAGATAGTTCTTTCGCCAATGCCCTGTCTGCATCAATAGTTTCTCGAGAATGATTAAAGAAAGTATAATCTCCATCGTTTTTAAAAAAGTTTTTTCTTTTTATTTCATCAGTAACCTTTAAAAAGTCATGCTGTTCATTATGAATGTCTTGAATACCAGAATCGCTATTCTCTTCTTCACTCATTTGAGCCGCATATTGCCCTGCAGTTTGCTGAATCGTCGCTATATCATTTTCAAGATAAGCCGTTCGCTCCTTACTTATAATCCGATATGCCGCCACCAAGATTGGTAAAGCGAAAAGACTTATAATGGCTGGCGGAAGACTTAAGGACATCATCAAAATAATCGCTAAAGGTGGATTTGCCACAAGGTTGGCGGCTACGATTAAGCCCACGGCCAACGCAACAAGTCCTACCGCAACTGCAGTGAAAATCGCCATTTTTTTATTCACATCGCTAAAATCAAAACTGGTTTCAAGCTCAGAAAGGCGTTTAAAGGCAGCTCGCATTTCCGCTCTTCCTTCAGGGCTGCACTGTTTTAACATCTGATGGAGAGTCATATAATCTTTTCCGTTAAATTCTAAATCAGGCTGAGAGAGATCATAAAGCAAACGCCATAAAGCCACTTGTTTTTGATGGCTAATGTAGTTATCAAGATCTTTGTTTTTCTCAAGAAAGGCAGTGATTTTTTCTCTGAACTTATCAAATCGTTCTTGATCAATCTGACCCAACTTACCTCGACGGTTTTCAAGTAGCTGGAGAATTTTTGCGTTATACTCAGTGTTTTTAATAGTATTTACCAAGCCATAACAAAAAGGAAATGTTTTTAACGCCTGAATTTTTTGACCCGTTTTTATATTAGCATCATCAATATTGCCATCTATGATAAACCAAATTCTATTTATATTTAAATCAGTGTTTGTTGGAATTGCAGGGTTGTCCGCATAAACAGCGACAGCTTTTAATAACAGTTCTTTTTTATTTGGATCCAACGGTTTTTTATAATATAACTTAATGGTCTCCAGTGCTTTTTTCTTCTCTTCCAGACCAGAAGTGGCTTCTATAAAAACAGCAATCTTACGTTTTTCAGCACCAATTTCATCATCGAGCTTAAAGCCCATAACCCCAGAGAGCAACTGCAAGCTTTCCAGCATCTGCAACAAATAGCCTGCTGATCTCTTTTTTTCAATTAGAAAAGATAGTTCTGTGTTAAATTGTTCAAGCTGTGTAGAAATTGGATTTGACATATTACCCACTCATTGATAGCCACTAAAAACACGCATTGTACCAAACTTAATCAATAGAGGCAAGGATCTTTATAAACTGGAAGATGTTGAATGGCTGTTAACTGTAATACAAATCACATCGAATGAGCGACCGCTAAAAAACACCGGTGCAAGTTAGGGGCTATTGATCTTTCATTTCAGATTAAAATCGTTGTCAAAATTACTCTGGGCGAAATATTTGTCCGGTTTGAATTCCATAAATGCTTCGTCTATACGCTCTAGCTACTTTTTTACCAGATACCGGCTCATATCCTGGGCAATAATCAGCATAAGCTTCGACAGAGTCTTCAAGCAAGGCCGGGGAAACCGCGTTTAATCTTAATTGATTTGGCAACTCAAGGCAGGCCGATCTTACAAAACCTTCGACAGCACTATTGACAACTGAAGGCGCCGAGCCATGTTTAATGAAATCTTGATTCATTATTCCTGTAGTTAACGTGAAGGAACCTCCTGTCTTCATTTTCTTTATTCCAGCTAAGACCAACTGAATTTGACCAAAAAATTTCTGCCGTAAACTATCTTGATAATCTGTTACTTCCATCTCGGTTAAATGCTTTAAAACAACCCCTCTTGAGGCTACACATATCACAGCATCCAAATCACCAGTTAATGATTCATACATGGTATTGATAGAATCAATTGAACTTAAATCAACTCGAACATCACCCTGCGAAAAGCTGGCTGTAATAATCTCAGTATCAGGCTGAAGCTCTTGAGTGACATACTTTCCGATGGTTCCAAATGCCCCGACAATTAATACTCGCATCCTCAGACTCCATTTATTGCATATTCATGCATGCCAGCTCAATATTTTGAAGTTAATTGGGAAAATGCCATGCAGTGAACTCCGGCTGTAAAACAGAACGTTTTACAGCCGGGATATCATTAATCTAACAGACCCAGAGCCTTGACGGCATCGCGTTCAGCGCGTAATTCATCCAAAGTTGCCTGGAACATCTGCTTGCTCCAGTCATTGTCAAACGTTAAACCTTCAACAACGGATAACTCTGCATGATGTCTTCTGCAAGGGAAGGAGAAAATCAAGCCCTCATCAACACCGTATTCTCCCATGGAGCTTAAGCCCATAGAGAAAGTCTCATTTTCAGGTGTATCAAATACCAGACTGCTCACTCCGCTGATTACCCCATTTGCAGCAGAAGCAGCAGATGAAGCTCCTCGCGCTTTGATAACCGCAGCTCCACGTTGCTGAACCGATGGAACAAAGCTGTTTCTTAACCATTGCTCGTCATTGATGACCTGCGCCGCAGGAAGACCATCAATTCTTGCGTTATAAAAATCAGGGAATTGCGTTGAAGAATGGTTGCCCCATATGGTCATCTTAGAAACCTGAGTCACATCCACGCCGGCTTTTTTTGCCAATTGTGCGCGGGCACGAAGCTCATCCAGCCGGGTCATCGCAAACCAGCGATCTGCAGGAACATCAGGTGCATGATGTTTTGCAATCAGACAGTTGGTGTTGCAAGGATTGCCCACAACAAAAATCCGGACATCATCACTCGCTCTTTCATTAATAATTTTACCCTGCTCAGAAAAAATACCGCCATTGATTTGCAGAAGATCAGAGCGCTCCATGCCTTGCTTGCGTGGAACAGAACCCACCAGCAATGCCCAGTTGATGTCATCCATTCCTTTGTTGAGATCAGAGGTATAGTTAATATTTTTTAACAGCGGAAAAGCACAGTCATCCAGCTCCATGACCACGCCTTCCAATGCAGGCATGGCCTGTTCAAGTTCAATAAGATTTAACTCAACATCAACATCCGGCCCAAACATTTCACCGGCAGCAATTCGAAACAACAAGGCATAGCCAATGGAGCCTGCAGCGCCCGTTACTGCAACGCGAACCCGTTGCTTATTCACCATTCTTTTACTCATTATTTTTTTTCCTTATCATTCAACCAATCTTTTAATAGATACAAAGAGGCCACACTTCTCGCCTCCGTAAAATCAGGCTGGGCTAAAAGCCCCTGCCAGTCTGAAACAGGCCATTTTACGAGTTCTAACGGTTCGGGTTCATCTCCCGGCAGATGCGACTCATACAGATCTCTTGCTGCAATCACCGCCATTTTCGCCCGTACAAATCCTGGTGCTACAGTCATAAAACGCAACAAGGTCAACTCGTTTGCAGCAAACCCAACCTCTTCTTGAAGTTCTCGATTTGCAGCCTCTAATTCCGTCTCGCCCTGATCAATCAATCCCTTGGGAAAAGCAAGTTCATATCTGTCCGTTCCTGCACAATACTCACGAACCAGCAGAAGATTTTGCTCGGAATCTACGGCAGTAATCATGACCGCACCCTGACCTTTGGAGCAAATACATTCATACAAATGCTCGGCACCGTTTGAAAAAACCATATGCTTTTGTTCAACAGAAAAAATTCTTGTATTCGCAACGATCTGCCTGTGTATGCATTTTGGTTTTTGTTTTTTCACTTGTTCATCGCCTGATAAAGTATAGCTTGGCACAGGATAACTAGGCTGTCACTTTTTTTCAATTGGAATATAAGAAAAATATGGTAATATTACCCCAACCAAAACAGCTAGAATTATATGCAACCTGTATCACTATATATTCACATCCCCTGGTGTATCCGAAAATGTCCTTATTGTGACTTCAACTCACATCAGAAGAGCCAGCAACTACCAGAAGATGCCTATATCCAAGCACTTCTGGCAGACCTTGATCAAGATCTCCAACAATTTGAAGTTCACTCAATAAACAGTATCTTTATTGGTGGAGGAACGCCAAGTCTTTTGTCGGCTCGGGCCTATGAGCGTCTTTTTGAAGGTCTTGGTAAAAGGCTTCATCTGCTTCCAGACATCGAAATCACCCTGGAGGCCAATCCCGGCAGCTTTGAGCAGCAACGTTTTAAAGAATATCGAACGACCGGAATAAACCGTCTTTCCATTGGTATTCAAAGCTTCAATGATAATCATTTGAAGACTTTGGGGCGCGTGCATGACAGTCAACAGGCTTTTTCGGCTATAGACATGGCAAGGAACGCCGGTTTTGAAAATATTAATCTGGATATCATGCACAGCCTCCCAGAACAGAGCATTGAAGAGGGCCTGAATGACATTCGCCAGGCCATTTCACTCAATCCGGAACATCTATCCTGGTACCAACTGACGCTGGAGCCTAACACCGCATTTTATAAACAACGACCCAACCTTCCCTCGGAAGAGCTGACAGACGATCTCGAGCAGGCAGGATTTCTGCTTTTAGCATCGCAGGGCTATCAACGATACGAAATTTCTGCATTTGCAAAAGATGAAAAATATTCAGCCCATAATTTAAATTACTGGCGTTTTGGCGACTACCTCGGCATCGGCGCGGGTGCGCATGGAAAAATCAGCCAGGAAAAACAGGTCATTCGCACCAGAAAACGACGCCAGCCTAATGAATATCTAAACCCTCAAAAAGGATTCTGCAGCGCGATTGAAACCGTAGAAACCAATGACCTGATTTTTGAATTCATGCTGAACCTCAGCCGCCTTGAAGAATCCGTTCCTTTATCACTTTTTCAAGAACGAACAGGCCTCCCTTTGGAACGCTTGTTACCTCATCTGCAGGCTGCCAGTGATAAGGGACTGATTTCAATAGGCGAAGATCATTGGCAAATTACAGCACTTGGGCGAAAATTTACTAACGATCTTCAGGCTTTATTTCTAATTGACAGCGTATCCCCTTCACAAAACTGAATTTTTCCTTAATAATGAAAGAATAAACTCACCAATGGAGCATCTCTAATGAACGAGATCCTTTTTGTTGTACTGATTATCATCGGCTATCTAATGGGTTCACTTTGCTCGGCCATCGTCATCAGCAGAATTTTTTCATTACCTGATCCACAAAAAGAAGGCTCCAAAAATCCTGGAGCAACCAACGTCCTGCGGCTGTCAGGAAAAAAGTATGCCATCCAGGTTATTATTTTTGACATACTTAAGGGCGTTATCCCCGTATTAATCGCCAAAATGCTCGGGGTTTCAGCGTTAACCGTAGCATGCACTGGTCTGGCTGCGGTGCTTGGTCATATGTATCCCGTCTTTTTTGACTTCAAAGGCGGCAAAGGGGTTGCAACCGCTATGGGTGCGTTACTTGCATTCCATCTGATGCTTGGCGTTGCCGTTATCGCAACCTGGCTGCTTGTGGCTAATTTCAGCCGATACTCGTCATTAGCATCTATGATCTCCATGGTTGCCATGCCGCTTTATGCCATGCTGATGAAGATTGAACCCAGCGCGTTCCCCCCATTGTTTTTTATGATGCTGTTTATTCTTTATCAACACAGGGATAACATCACCCGTCTCACTGATGGTACTGAATCAAAAATAAACTTAAAAGGAAATCCTCCAGCGCCAAAACCTGTAATAGAAAAAACTGTTGTCGTTGAAAGCGAGGTCGAAAAACCTAAAGCCAGCCCAAAGAAAAAAACTACCGCCAAAACAGCAACAGGCGGCACCGCAAAGAAAACAACTGAAACCCGCAGGAAAAAACCAAGTGAATCCGCAAAAAACGCGGCAGAAAAAAAGAAAAGCACTACAACTAAAAAAGCAGTCGCTGCAAAAAAAGCGCCTGCAAAAAAAACCAGCACTAAAACAAGCAGTAAAAAGGAAGAAAAATAAAACAGGACTTACATTGTATACCCGTGATCTTTCAAAATCTGAGTTTTAGACGCCTTTATTTTTTGTTCTGCGCCTTGTTAAAAAGCGAGTAATGGCAAATCCCTTGCGAGTTTTTTAACGAGGCGATGGGCGAAACGGGTATATACCTGTTTCAGAGGCGCGCTTCCGTTTTTATTGCATTGGTCTTTCAACCAACGGCCAGCGCGGTTTTACATGAACAGCCAAATCGTTATCCCTCTCTCCAGCCGACATCCTGAGGCAGCCAGCATAGGCAATCATTGCACCATTATCCGTACAATATTTTGCAGGGGGATAAAAGACAGCGCCATTTTGCTTAAGCATCCACTCGTTTAAACGCCGGCGTAGAGAAATATTTGCTCCCACCCCTCCGGCAACAACCAGTTGTTTACATGAAGTCTGCTCAACTGCTCTTCTGCATTTAATCAATAGAGTCTCAATGACCGCATCCTGGAATGCCAGCGCAATTTCAGAACGGGCATGATCATCCTTCAAGCTTTGATTCCAGGTAGTTAACGCATGTGTTTTTAATCCACTGAAACTAAAATCAAGGCCGGGACGATCGGTCATCGGTCTTGGGAAACGATAAGACGTTTCTGAACAGGCATCGGCCAGGGCAGCAAGCCTGGCTCCCCCGGGGTAAGGAATTCCCATCAGTTTCGCAGTTTTATCAAAAGCCTCCCCTGCTGCATCATCGAGCGTGTCTCCTAACAGTTCATATTGACCAAGATCACTTGCAAGAATCAATTGACTGTGTCCCCCAGAAACCAGCAAAGCAAGGAATGGAAACTGTAAGTCTGGAAAATCAAGCCGGGCAGCAAGGATATGGGCTTCAAGATGATGAATGGCCAAGGCTGGCACCTGTAAGGAATACGCCAGACTTTTAGCAAAACAGGAGCCGGCAAGCAACGCGCCGATAAGGCCGGGGCCTGCAGTATAGGCAATGCCATCGAGCTCATTGATCGTCATTGATGCTTGAGATAAAGCCTCATCAACAAGAGGAATCAAATGATGGATATGATCACGAGAAGCCAACTCAGGAACCACGCCGCCATATACAGCATGCGTCTCAACCTGAGAGTGCAAAGCATCCGCTATCAGCCCCTCGCGGCTATCATAAATCGCGACCCCGGTTTCATCGCAAGAAGACTCAATTCCTAAAACCCGCATATTATCTCATGAACTACTGTTTAAATTTAGAATATACTATCATATTTAATGATAAATTGATATTTTTATGCCAATATCCTCTGCATAGCTTCTGTTAGTTTTTCATTTCACAGCTGCAAATCCGAGTAATTGGCGCCATTTTTAGTTTCGAAAAATGAAATAACAACAAACCTTAATAAAATAACGATGTATTTCCGACTAAATCCTGCTTGACGTGTTCAAAATCAGCTACTACAATAGCACGCCTATTACTAAACAATATCGAGGAATTATTAATGCCTATAGTACGAGTCAAAGAAGGCGAAAACCCTGATTATGCACTGCGTCGTTTTAAAAGAGCCTGTGAAAAAGCCGGCGTATTGACTGATGCACGTCGTCGCGAGTTTTATGAAAAGCCAACAGCTGAGCGTAAGCGCAAAAAAGCTGCTGCTGTCAAACGTCACCAGAAAAAAGTTTCTCGTGAAATGATGGCTTCTACCAGAAGAAAAAAAGATAGACGTCGTCGCAAGTAATTGTTTCGTTATCCTATTCCGTGCTTCTCATTAGAATGGCAATAACTATCAGCCAATGCTGTATATTTGCATTCCAATGAAAAAATTTCTGGGCGTAGCATTGCGTCTGAATATCTACAGACGCTTGACTGTGCAACTATTCGAGGGCTAATTATGAGTATAAAAGAACAAATTTCTAGTGACCTTAAAGATGCAATGCGTGCTCGAGACAAGGAAAAACTGGATTGCCTGCGGCTCATCAGCGCGGCGATCAAACAAATCGAAGTGGACGAGCGCATTGAAGTGGATGACAGCCGAATGCTTACTATTCTTGAAAAAATGGCTAAGCAACGCAGAGAATCCATCAGCCAATTTGAAAAGGCCGGTCGGGATGATCTTTCTCAAAAAGAAGAATTTGAATTAAAGATCATTTCTTCTTATTTGCCAGAACCGCTATCTGAAGACGAGATATCCGCCATCATTGCAGAAGCAGTGACATCACTTGGTGCATCCAGCATGGCAGACATGGGTAAAGTCATGGCTGAAATCAAGCCCAAATTGCAGGGGCGGGCAGATATGTCTTCAGTCAGCGCGATTATCAAGAGCAAGTTAAATTGACGCTGAGCTTCAGCAAAGATTTACAGACACTGAGTTCTTGTGTTTAGATTGAAATAAGCAGACCTTTTATACGTCCTACTGGATACTGCCGGTTTTATTTTTCACGAATATCCCGGCTTTTACTGCCAGACTTTTTTCAAGCTGGATGCAGGTCAAGCGGAGTACCTTTTAATTCATTAATATTGAAGAGGCGCCGAAAGACAGATGTCAGGCTTAATTCCACAACATTTTCTCGACGAACTCATCCAGCGAACGGATATTGTTGAGTTAATAGACGGCTATGTTCCGCTCAAAAAACGCGGCAACAGCTATATCGCCTGCTGCCCTTTCCATAATGAAAAAACCCCTTCCTTTAATGTTGTTGCCAATAAACAGTTTTATCACTGCTTTGGATGTGGGCAATCAGGAAATGTCATCAGCTTTGTGATGAGTTATTTAAACCAGGGGTTCACAGATGCTGTAGAAACCTTGGCAACCCGATTGGGAATGACCGTTCCCCGGGATGAAAAACAGGCCGAACGAAATCGGCAAAGCCAAACGCTCTATGAACTCATGAACGAGGTTTGCCTGCATTACCAAAAACAACTTAAGCATCAGGGGCAGGGAGCCATTCAATATTTAAAACAACGCGGCCTGACCGGTGAAACCGCCAAACGATATCAGATTGGCTATGCTCCTGATGACTGGCACCACCTCGAACAATACTTTAAAAAACAAAAAGAAGCTCTTCTACAAACCGGTATGCTCATTAAAAACGAGCAGGGCAATATTTACGACCGTTACCGTAAACGCATCATGTTTCCGATTCACGACAGGCACGGCCGGATTATCGGATTTGGAGGGCGTTCGATTGATGCCGATCAACAACCCAAGTACCTTAACTCGCCGGAAACCGTTATTTTTCAAAAAAATCGCGAGCTCTATGGGCTTCACCAGGCTCTACAGAATCATCAGAAAATTGATTCTATCATTGTTGTTGAGGGATACATGGATGTCATTATGCTTGCACAGCATGGAGTGAATAACGCCGTCGCCACACTGGGAACAGCAACCAGCGGTTTCCACATTCAACTCCTGTCCAGACACTGCCAACGCCTCTATTTCTGTTTTGACGGAGACGAGGCCGGAAAAAAAGCAGCATGGCGAGCCCTTGAAAACAGCCTTCCGCATTTGAATGAAGGACTGGACGCCATTTTTGTATTTCTCCCCCAAGGCCATGACCCTGACAGTTATGTACAGGAGTTCGGGCGAGAACATTTCCTGCAGACGCTGCAAGAGGGGCAAACACTGGAGCAGTTGCTTTTTTCTACCTTAGTACAGAATATTGACCTGAGCCACCAGGCCGGAAGAACCCGACTGATTAACGAATGCCGCCCATACATGAACAAAATTCCCGAAGGCGCATTCAGACAGCTTCTCCTTGATGAACTCGGCCGAAAAACCCATATTGACAGTGATCGACTGGCGAATATGCTTGCCCAAACTGAAGAAAACCAACTCCCCAAGCCTAATGTTCAAATTCAACGAACCCCACAGCGCATTGCTATCGCTTTGCTGATTCAAAACCCCTCGATTTTACAGAAATGCCGCGAGCAGATACAACCCGAGCAACTGGACAGTAATGAGCATTTTCTTCTAAAACAATTGATGCAGTACATTAGCCAGAATCCCGACTGCAACACTGCCAAGCTCATCGAAAACTGGCGAAACACTGATTTTTTTGATTCACTCAATAAACTCGCGGCCTGGCAACACCAAGTTCCAGAGCAAGAACAACACAAAGTATTTATCGATCATATTCTATTTCTTGAAAAGCAAAACAAAACTTCAATAATTCAACAACTTATCGAAAAATCCAGACAAAGCCCATTAAGCGATGAAGAAAAGCAACAATTAAGTGCTATGCTTAAGGAAAGGCATTTATTAACAAATTAGGGAGTTATGCTTTATTTTCTTAAAAATTTAGTTTGTATTGTCGATTTTTTTGAAACATTTTTTTCACTGAGTGATTTAATTTCTCTATAAAATAGAGATATATCAGCAGTTACCAAAGTATTTTAAATTTTCTTCAATGGAATGACTGGCATGTTTATAACAGCCGGTTTATAATGAAAAACTTTTTGTAATTCAGTATTTCATTTTTCATTGTAAAAACAGGTTTTTTTAGTAAGACTGAGAAAACAATTAACGACGCGCCTGACCGCTTTCTTTTAACAGATATGTAGCAAAAATTATGAATGATCAAGATCAGAAACACCATCAATTATCAGAAGTCATCAGTATAGGTAAGAGGCAACAATACCTGACTTACAGACAGCTCAATGACTTACTGCCAAACTTTGTCGAATCAGACAATTTCGATGTCATTATTTCCATGCTTGAGGATATGAACATTAAAGTGTTTGAGCAACCGCCAAGCGAGGAAGAACTGGCTCTTCAAGGAAATACTGAAGAAGGACCGGAGGACATTGACGAAGCAGCGGCAGTGCTCGCATCTGTTGACAAAGAAACGGGCAGAACTACCGATCCGGTACGCATGTACATGCGCGAGATGGGAACTGTTGAATTATTGACCCGTGAAGGCGAAATTGAAATTGCCAAGCGCATTGAAGAAGGCATCTATCAGGTTCTGAAATCGCTGGCACATTACCCAGAAACCATTCAACTTATACTTGAAGACTATGAGCGCGTTCAGGAAGAAGAAATGCGCCTTAGCGAAATCATCAGCGGTTTTTCAGATAACGACAACGAAGAAGCCCCTGCCGCCAGCATTGGTTCAATGCTGGATGAAAACCAGCAGGAAAACAAGCTGAAAGGACTCGATGAAGATGAAGAAGAGGACGAAGATGATGGCGGCGGTGACGGCGACGGAGACATCAGTGATGGCGACGATGGTCCAAATCCAGAGCAGGCTAAAATTTATTTTGATGAAATCAAAGAAAATTATAACAAAGCCATGCAATCGCTTCAGGAACACGGCAGAACCCATAAAAAAACAGTAGAGTTACTGGAAGCCATGTCTGACTCCTTCCTAAAACTCAAACTTACCTCAAGGCAGGTTGACCGTCTGACCCGTCATTTCAGACAGTTACGCAATCATATCCGTGATCTTGAGCGAAACATTATGCGGCTTTGCATTGAAAAAGCACGCATTCCAAGAAAGCTGTTTATAGACACCTTCCCAGGACAGGAAACAGATCTGAACTGGCTTGATCAACTAATGAAAAAAAATACTAAAAAGCTGGATCTTGAAAAAATCGGCGAACAACGCCAGGAAATCCTGCGCATGCAAACAAGGCTGGCAAATTTTGAAGAAGAGCATGGCTTAAAAATTATTGATATCAAAGATATCAACCGCAAGATGTCCATTGGAGAAGCGAAAGCTCGCCGAGCCAAAAAAGAGATGGTTGAAGCGAACCTTCGATTAGTCATTTCCATCGCTAAAAAATACACCAACCGCGGTCTGCAGTTCCTTGATCTAATTCAGGAAGGAAACATTGGCCTGATGAAAGCGGTTGACAAATTCGAGTACCGACGCGGATACAAATTCTCAACTTATGCAACCTGGTGGATCAGACAGGCCATTACGCGCTCAATTGCCGACCAGGCCAGAACGATTCGTATTCCGGTACATATGATTGAAACCATCAACAAACTCAACAGAATTTCTCGCCAGATTCTGCAGGAGACTGGACGAGAAGCCTCACCGGAAGAACTCGCTGAAAAGATGGACTTAAGCGAAGATAAAATCAGAAAAGTCCTGAAAATAGCCAAAGAACCTATCTCTATGGAAACCCCTGTTGGTGACGGTGAAGACGATTCTCACTTAGGCGATTTCATCGAGTGCGTAAACATCGACTCTCCTATCGACCAGGCAACAGCAGAAGGATTAAGAGAAGCCACGCTGGAAATCCTGGAAACACTGACCCCAAGGGAAGCAAAAGTCTTGAGAATGCGCTTCGGAATCGAAATGAACACGGACCACACTCTGGAAGAGGTTGGAAAACAGTTTGACGTAACTCGTGAACGAATCCGTCAGATTGAAGCAAAAGCCTTAAGAAAACTGCGCCACCCATCAAGATCAGAAAAACTGCGCAGCTTCCTGGAAGGAGACGAAGAATAAAAATCCCCCTGCCCTTTTGTCAAAAAGCAAAAGGGCAGAAAAAACAAAAAATAACTGGAATTTCCAACCAAGACCCGATAAAATACACACTCTCTTCGGGCCCATAGCTCAGTCGGTTAGAGCAGCGGACTCATAATCCGTTGGTCCTAGGTTCGAGTCCTAGTGGGCCCACCAATTAAAGCCTTTAAAATCAACACCTTACGTTGATTACCTGTTTTAGTTCAAAAGTCATTGCGTGACTTTTGCGTGACCTGGATCACGTAATTACAAACTTATCTGCGTATCCCTCTGAGTAATTTGACTTGCCGGTCTACTCTTTGGGTTTCGCAATAAAGTTAATATCACACCGCTTTTTCGATTCTCACAAACCTTATTCGCAGCTTGATATAAACTTTGTAACTCAGCTGAAGAATAGTGAGTTGTTATCCTTCCCGAACGATGACCGAGTAAATCCTGCCTGTCTTCAAAACTCACCCCAGCAGCGCGTATTTTTGCAATCAAATTAAGACAAGATCAAATTATCAATCATGACCTGTGCAATACTCTTTGATGAGGAAGGCAAGCCTGGTAAATTATTTATATCATACCAACCTGCCTCTTTAACTTCTAAATCATCAATAACAATCTCACCTGAATCATAATCTGCTTCAAAAGCCATCATTAGTGAATCAGGAAATGGCCAAGGTTGAGAACCAAAATATCGAATATTTTTGACTTTAATCCCAACCTCTTCCATTACTTCCCTGTGAACACATTCTTCAAGAGTTTCACCAGGAGATACGAATCCAGCGATCAATCCATAGACACCTTTTTCGAAATGCTCTCCTCTAGCCATAAGAATTTGATTTTTTTTTCTGATTAATACAATAACAGACGGCGATATTCGAGGATAAAAAACAAAGTCACAATGTATGCAATTTGCTTCAAGAAGATTTGATTTCCTCAATGTTTCTTTACCACAAATCCCACAATATTTGTGATTTTTATTCCAATCAAGGAGTTGCGTACTTCTAACGATTAATGAAAAACAATCATCTTCTAATTGATCAAGAGCTCTCTTTATCGGAACAAGTATAAAATTATCGTCCAACTCAAATGATAGCTCAGCACAGAAACATTGATTTTCTCTCAAAATACCCAATGCATGAAAGTGATTTATTTTGTCTATATGCTCGGAGATATCTTTAAAAGATGGCAAGTCAAATCTACCATCTTTATTTATCATTAGTATGAACCTGTTTTTTATTAAAAAAATTTTTGATGCATCTATATCTTTATTTTGTAAATTATCTACATTCATCACTTTCTCATTAAAATTTAAAACCAAAATTAACTGTTTTATAACTTGTCATTATAATTAAATGTTGTAATTTCTATATTCAAATCACTATATAAAGAATTGCTCTGGCATTTTATTCAGCGACACCACAATTTAAAATTAAACATTGTAGTATAAAAACCGCCCCGAGGGGAAAGAAACATGACTTGTCCAAAACATCCCCCCACTTTATACTCTAGGATAGTGATGACAAGTAATAGTTAATGCTAATCATACGGTAATCGCTTCCATACTAATTGATCGGCGATTTGGTATAGTAAGGCTGAGTTACCTACAACAATGGGATTATCAACAAGTGATAACATATGAATGTCACTGATATGATCGCCGTATGCATAACTACCGGATAAATTAAGACCATTTAATTTAGAGTAGTTAAGTATTGCTCTTAGTTTACCTTTGCCAATAACAGGATGACCTTTAATATCTCCTGTATAATAGCCGTTTTCCACCACTAATTGATTGCAAAGAATATCTTGTATATCAAAGAAGTCGGCAATAATTCTAACACAATCCTCAAATGACCCGCTGACGATTGCAATATTAGCGCCATTCCTTTGATGCTTAATTAACTCACGGTGAACCTTTTTATTAATTATTCGCTGTTTGTTTTTATGAAACCATTCCATACAAATTTGACGCATTTGAGATGCATTAAAAGAAGAGAATTGTTGATAAAAATATCGATTCATTTCTGTTCGGCATGATTTTGTTTGTCGTTGGTACGCCTTCAAACATTCAAAAAAATTGTCGTAGGCTTGTTCACCTGCTCGCTCATTAGGTGAGGTTTCAATATAATATTGTTTTAGAACTTCACATAAGCTTTTACAATTCAATATGGTATCATCTAAGTCAAAAAATACGCTATAACTCATTACAACCCCCATTAGCATTCATAAGCACATGGCTCATGAACATTTGCATCACTTAGATTTAAAGCAATTGATCCCCACGATAATCCAACCCCAAAACCTGAAAGAACTGAATCACCTAAGTTTTCATTTGAATTCGAATAATAATGACATATTGTTAATGGAATTGATGCTGGTCCTGTATTACCATAGTTTTTTACAGCTATAGGCACTTGCGGCTCGCTTAATTTCATTTTTTTTTGCAAATATTTAAGCATAAATTCATTTGGTTGATGCAGAAAATAATTATTTATTTTTTCTTTTTTCCAAGATTTCATATCAAGAACGGAATCAATTGAAGAAGGCACAACACGCAGTGCAAACTCCATCACAGCTACTCCGTCCATATTAATATTTCCATCTGTATAATCAGAATTTTTAGGTATAATTAGTTTATCAAATCCACTACCATCAGTATGGATATCAAATGCCCAGCTATCATTACCTGCTTCAATAATTGTTGCAGTTCCGGCATCCCCTAAAAGCATCCTCACTTTATGATCATCAGGAGCAATATAACGGGAGATTGTATCGCCAGCACAAAGCAATACTTTCTTACAGCTACGTGATGATATTAAAAGTGCGGCTTGATACAGGCCATATATATAGCCTGAACATCCGTAATTTATATCAAACGCTACAATATCTTTTTTAAGATTGAGTCTGTTTTGTATGATGCATGCTGTTGATGGCATAACATAATCAGGAGTTTGTGATACAAAAACAACTGCATCTACATTGTCTGATTCGCTGGCTGATGAAAGTATTTTTTTTGCTGCCTGGATACAGAGATCTGATGTGTTTGTTTCTCGTTTAACAATACCTATTGACTCTATTCCTGTACTAGCAGATATTCTATCAACATTATTTTGACCGAATTGCTCATACAGGTCTTCAGGCAAAAGTAGATCTTTGGGGGTAACTGCAGCAATGGCTGATATTTTTAACCCTTCTAAAACAACATTCATGATTTTTGCCCTAGCTTCTCTTGTATCAGGTTAAATATTTCACCCAATTGTTTGCATCCCATGATTTCTACTCCAGAGACAGTAACTTTATAATGAACATCAATAGCTCCTACTGTAGAAACAACACATAAAGAATCCCAATCATTATTTAAATCAAGCTCATATCCATCATGTAACTCACTAATATCTAACATCAACAGCTTAGATAAATCATTTAACAACAATAACTTATTCATTTTTCACCTTTTTTAATAATTTTTCTTTGTTTCTTATAACGAGCGCCATATTCAATTGATTTTACGAAACAATATTTATGAGGAATTTGATACCTTGCTAGTTTTTTAAGACATAATTGCTTAGCAGTTTTTTTAAATATAACTTTATCAACATTTTCTTTGAGCTTTATATTCGCAACAATTATGTTTCCTAAAATAATGTTCTCTTCAGCAAGAACAAAGACATCCTCAACATCAGGTAGCTCAAGCAAAACATCCTCAACCTCTGAGGGATACACCTTTGCACCGCCTATATTTATAATATCTGACTCTCGGCCAAGGATTCGTATTCCGTCATCATCAATGCTGACCAAATCTCCTGTCATAAACCAACCATCTGATGTGAAAGGACTTAGGTAATTAAGATAACCAAGCATTGATGATTTTGACTTGATTTCAAGTTTTGAGTCCCTGACACGATATTTAATGCCACTGTCAACAATTTTAATTAGCGTAGAATTATTATTTATTGACCGTGTCTTTATTACACCCAGTTCAGATAATCCATATGCCTGATTGAGTTTGGTCTTCGGTAGTTTAGTAGTTAATTTCTTAAGCAAAGATTCAGCCATAACTTCACTGCCATAATTAATCTGACTTAAACTATTAAACTTATATTTATCAAATACTCCATTTAAATGCATAAGAGTTAAAAAAGATGGAGAGGTAATTAATACATTCACATCAAACTCATCTATGTGTTCAGCAACACATACAGGCGTTCTTTCTTTGGGAATAACCAAACAATTACCACTAGCAAATGCATTCAATACAGTATTAATTCCACCTAGATGGTCAAAAAGCAGAAATGAGATTACACGCACAGATTTTAGAGCCGGTTTAATATTGTCCAACAAAGGAATAAAGTCATGAAGTATCGCCTTACTTTTTCCTGTTGTACCTGAGGACATAATAATTAATCCAGGATTATTTCTTTGTCTAAGTGTGTTGATTAACGAATTTGTTGAACGCAAGTTGGTTTTTATTATTATCGGGTTATCACTTTCGTCTATGCTTATTTCATAATCCGGTTGAATATCTTTTTTATGCTCATTGTATTTAGATACTTGTATATTAGTGAGTGGGACAATAATTACCCCACTTGTTAATAGTGCTAAAAACATTGCTATAGATACTGGTGAATAGTCTGCCTGCAAAAAAATCACATCACCTTTACTTACGCCTTTAGCTTGCAGGTGTTTTTGTTGTTTTTTGGCTTCATCCAGAAGCCATGAATATCTATAACATTTTTTATTATAAATCAGTGCTGGCATGTTTTTAGCCGCTATCATATTGCCAACTAATTCTTTAATATTCATTTTACACACCACCGAGATAAATATTCTGACCTGTTATAAAATCGCTGGATTCCTTCAAGAAAAAATCAGTCACATTTGAAACATCTTCAACGGTACCTTTACGTACAATAGATTGTCTTGAAATTAGTTTATCCATTTTTTCTTTTGCAACTGAGCGGATAAGATCTGTATCTATAGGCGTTGGACCAATAGCATTCACTGTTATATTTAACTCTGCAAATTCTCTAGCCATCACCTCGGTAAGTGAATAAATGGCTGCTTTTGATGCAGCGTAAATAGCTTCACCCTCTAACTTTAATGGCGTTGCTACAGTTGTAAAATTCACAATTCGTCCATACCTTGTTCTGGACATTAATTTGGCAGCCTCTCTGCAAAATAAAAATGTACCTATAACGTTAGTATTCAATACGTCATTGGCCGTTTTTAAAGGCGTTAACATGACATGATTCATAGACGCAATACCTGCGTTATTTATCAAGTTATCCAGCCTGTTAAATTTTTTTCTTATAAATTTAAATAGGGCCTTTACTTCATTTTCATTAGATACATCAGCTATAACGTGATGATAGTTTTCCAGTTCCCAGTCAACTGGTGAACGACTACAACCAATAACGATATGACCTTTTTTAACATAATGTTCTACTAAGTGTTTTCCGATCCCCTTACGAGATCCTGTAACTAATGTAATTGGTTTAGACATTAGTATTCTCCTGTACTAGCTTTAAAGTGAAATCAGTAAGTTTCCCAATTGAAAGAAAAGGACTGTTACGCATAGACATTGCCTTTTCACTTGCGAGAATAATAGATATATCAAATTCATCTTCGATACTTTGCTCTATACTTGCGATTAATGTGACTAATGAAATGGAATCCATTGACGAGCTTTCACCATAGAGTTGGCACTCATCAGCTTCTTTGATTGGCAGCTTGTCTTCTAAATACTGATTTAGTTCCTCGACTGCAGTTATTATGATTTTTTGTATTTTACTACGCATGATTATCTCCAATAAATTGTGTGTAAATGGCATTTAAATAATTTTTAATTGAAGCAGGATCGGCAATTGATCCATGCCAACCTATATATCCATCTGGTCGAACAAACACGGCGTCATTACATGTAACAACTAGACCTAAGGCTTTGAGTTTTTGACATTCAGATTGTCCTAAAAAATAAACAGTTAATGGGTATTTCTTAAGACATTGGACTAACGTATTTTTCTTCTCACCAAAAACAAGAATAGCCCCAGTTACACCATCCACCACATCATAAGTGGAGGTTTTTATTCCATTATTATTAAATTCAATATATGGAACATGGCCACCAATAAATTGATTGTTTCCAGTATTGATAAGATTATTATCATATCGTTGAGAAAGTCCTGAGAACCCCATAGGTAATAGGCTTCTCATACGATTACGGTTACTCATAATTGGAAGCCAGTCTCTCTCATATGCTTTATTATCATTGGTTCCAGTTATTAAACTAGTGGTAACATCGGTGCTAACTAACAGCTCATTAGCAATCTTGTTACGTTCAGTATGGTATGTGCCGAGAATTGAACTGTTTAATTTTTTATTAATGACCCCTGCTAGTTTCCAACCCAGATTAAACGCATCTTGAAAGCCTGTATTCATCCCCATTCCACCGATAGGGCTGAATAAATGGCATGAGTCACCTGCCAAAAAGAACCTGTTATTTTGGAACCTGCTGATAATTCGGTTATAAAAAGGAGCGCTGGACTTCCAATCTATTTGTTTGATGATAATACCGCCAGGCCCATAAGCATCAAGTAGCTCTTGATACTCTTCTTGGGTTCTTATATTAGGTTTGCTTTTGCTGCAATTGTTATCTTCTTTAATAACAATCCGGTGGCAATCATTAGCAAGAGGGATAATAATTATAAAGCCATTCTCTTTTACAAAGTAATGAACTTCATTTACCAAACCATCCCATTGTATTTTTGCATCAATTAGTAAAAATTGAATTCCATAATTATGGCCTTCAAATGTTTGCCCTGCTAACTTTCTTACTGTACTAGACCCACCGTCACAACCAATAACGTAAGCAAATTCATTTTTAGTGCCATTGGAAAATTCAACAGATACTGATGACTCATTATTTAAGGCATTTACAAGCTCTGTTTCTCTTAAAACAGAGCCGCCCAGTTCTTCAAGATATTTGCATAACAAAGACTCTGTCTCGGGTTGTGGTAAACTTAATATGCTCTTATCAATTGAGGGTAACCGCCCATAATCAATATGCATTAATCTTTTATTATTCCAGTAAACCGTAATATCTTTAACGGTCTTTCCTTTGGCTATGAATCTTTTTTCTAGACCCATAGAGCGTAATATTTTCAACGACGCTGAATTAATAGTTAAAGCTTTTGATTGTGTTGAACATTGTTTGTTTTTATCGATTATTACTACGCTAATTCCAGCTTTCATTAAATTACAAGCTAACAGTAATCCGACAGGCCCAGCTCCAACGATAAGTACTTGTTGATTAGTATTCATTTGTTAATTCCTTTTGGTTGGAAAGAGCTGGAGCACTATCTGCTGAAGACAGAAATTTAACAATAAAAAGAGCCCAACTAATTAATAACAAAGCACCTCCGCCGATCACTGTTGATTTAATACCAAAACCATCTAGCAATCCGCCAACACTCATTACAAATACAGTTGCCATTGCTTGCACAGAACTAATAGTTCCCATGATTTTCCCCTGTTCAGTTTCATCAACCAGGTTTGAGATACTGCTAATCAATCCTGGTAAGGCAAATGCCATTGAACTTACAAACAAGGAAATTAAAACATGCAGCAATATGATATTTTGAACGAAGCAAATGCCAACTACAGACAAGCCTGAAATAACCAATGAATATTTAACCATTGCTTCAGGCTTTAACCATTTTGTTGCAGGGCGAACGATTAGAAACTGAAAGAAAGCATATGTAGCACCCATTGATGCCAAGAATTTTCCTATTTCAGCTGGATTAAAATTGAATGCTTTTAATAAATAAGCAGGGAGGAAGGCTTCAAATAACCACCAGCCAGCAACAAATATCATCCACACAATAAAAGGAGTACGTAATCTTTTTATTGTAAATGCTTCTACTATTTGCTTTACTCCAGATAATATATACACCTTACCTCTGCTTTTAACGTTTAATGTTTCGCTAAAACCAAAGAATGCATATATAGACAACAGTCCTAGAATTGCAGACATCAATATAAATGGTGTCATGAACCCAGATAAACCGGCTATAGATAACTCAGTTAACCAACCACCTAACGGCGGTCCAATAACCCAGGCAAGACCCAAAGATATTTGTATAATAGCTATATTTTTTGTTTTTGTTTCTTTCGAACTAATGTCTGACATACTTGCTTGCACAATTGCGATATTACCAGCAAAAAGTCCAGCCATTATTCTACTTATAAACAGCAAAGGTGCTGATCCAATGTATATAGAAAAGGCACTTACAAGAAAAGCCAGCATTGTGCCTAACACTGTTAAAAACAGTATTTTTTTCCGTCCATATATATCCGATAACTTACCTAGTGCGCCTTCAACAT
>FYBJ01001428.1_pt1 | contig 47440 bp, 44 predicted proteins | sample 1134611 | NCBI WGS metagenome assembly FYBJ01 (sample SAMEA104116008, study PRJEB20421) | marine metagenome | isolation source: marine
CGGGCGAACCTGTGATCCTGCGGCAGCCCGAGGTGATCCACGGCCTGCGCAACCTGATCCAGAACGCGGTGGACTTTGCCCGCGATACCGTCTGGGTCGAAAGCCGCTGGAGCGCGGACAAGATCACCGTCCGGATCATGGACAACGGACGCGGCTATCCTGCGCATCTTCTGGGCCGTATTGGCGAACCTTTTGTGCGCCGGCGCAGCCAGACCGCGGACGCACGCCGCCCCGAATACGAAGGCATGGGACTGGGGTTGTTTATTGCCAAGACCCTGCTCGAACGGTCCGGCGCCGATCTCAGCTTCGCCAACGGCTCAGGTGCGTCGGGGTCGACGGTCGGCGCGTCCGAGCGCTCGCCCGAACGCACCGGCGCCTTTGTCGAGGTCACCTGGCCGCGCACCGAAACCGAGATCGACCCGGAAACCGCCCGCGCCGCACTGGGTGACAACCAGCCGTTCACCGGGTGACGCCATCCAAAGAAACCCTGTCCCGCATCCGGCTCGTTAATTATCGTTAACCACTTATTCACTTTCATTGACGACGCTTTGGGCAACCTGCAAGGGAGGTCTGCGGCACGATGAACTGGGAAATGGTGAACTGGGTCATCCTCGGCACCGCGGCGGTCCTCGGTGCGGCGCTGTCGCTCTGGATCGTTGCGCTCCTGCCCGTGCCAAGGCGCAGGGCACAGGCCGCGCCCCTGTCAAAGCATGATGCCGCCGCCCCGTCGGTCATGCTCTTTCAGCTGGACCGCCTTCACGACCATGACAATTGCGCCGGCTTCGATACCGCCCCCGGGTTCGAAACCTGGGCCGAACTGCGCGACTGGCTCAGGCCCCGGTTCGGAGATCTGCCCGTCACTCTGGTTGGCATCGAGGACACGATGATCTTTGATGCGCAGGACCGCAGCGCCGCGCGGCTCACCCTCTCGCCCGCAGGCAGGGCGACGCGGCTGACCCTTGCCGACAGCTCCACGCCGGACCCGATCAACCACCATGCCGCACTGACCCGCCTCAACGCGCTTTCAGACCAACTGAACCTCGTCCTCAGCTGCCCCTATCCGATCTGGCAGCTCGACCGGCTGGGCAAGGTGACCTGGAGCAATACCGCCGCAGGGGAGTTTCTCGAACGCGGCGGCGACGCCCATGCGCTGCCCTTGCCCGAACCTGGCGAAGCCTCGATCGAACGGGTTCCGCTGCGCCATCCCGAAACGGCGCTGAACATGTGGTACGAGGTCCATACCCAACACAATCCGGACGGCTATGCGCGCTATGCCGCGGAGATCACCGAAACCGTCCACGCCGAGAGCGCCCGCGGCGAGTTCATCCAGACCCTGACCAAGACATTCGCCAACCTGACCACCGGGCTGGTGGTGTTCGACGCGAATCGCAAGCTGATGCTGTTCAACCCAGCCCTGGTGGACCTCACGGGTCTGCCGGTGGATTTCCTCAGCGCCATGCCCGATCTCGTGGGGTTTTTCGACCGGCTGCGCGATGCCCGCGTCATGCCCGAGCCGCGCGACTACAGCAACTGGCGGGCGCAGATCCAGGACATTCTCAACTCCGCCGAAACCGGCGTGTATCAGGAAACCTGGGCGCTGCCGTCGAATGTCACCTACCGCGTGACCGGCCGGCCGCATCCCGATGGTGCCGTCGCCTTTCTGTTCGAGGACATCTCGGCAGATGTTCTGCTGTCCCAGCGCTACCGCTCCGAACTCGAGAAGCGCGATGCGATGATCGAGGCCTTTCCCCAGGCGGTGGCGATCCTTGCCCCGGACAACACGATCACGCTCAGCAACCAGGCCTTCCGTGACATGTTCGGCCTCGACCCGGACAGTCAGCCGGGCGATATCCGCCTCCAAGAGGCCATTGCATCGCGTGCGCCGTCTCTTCCGCATCCCGATTTCTGGACCAGGCTTGGCGATCTCGTATCCACCCTGTCCGCGCCATCCGGGATCACGCATCCCGGCAGCGACCCGGATGCGCCGGAGCTCAGCGCGCATCTGCACCGGCTGCCGGACCGGGCCCGGATGCTGATCATCGACCACCAGCGCAGCGCCAGGTCCCGACAGGTTCCCGACCCCCGCGCAGTTGTCGGTTGAAGGCGCGCCTCGGGCGTGTAGTGTCAGCGTATGCAATCCTGTGTGCGCACCATGACACTTGCCGATGCCCGGGCCACCTGCGCTCTGGCCCGGGCGCTCGCGCCGCGGCTGACCCCGGGCGACACGGTGCTGTTGGAGGGCCCCATCGGAGCGGGCAAGACGCATTTTGCCCGGTGCCTGATCCAGAGCCTGCTCAGCACGCCCGAAGACATCCCGTCGCCAACCTTTACCCTGGTCCAAACCTATGACACCCCGTCAGGCGAGATCTGGCATGGTGATCTCTACCGGCTGAGCGATCCTTCAGAGGTGATCGAACTGGGCCTGGCCGATGCGTTCGAAACCGCCATATGCCTGATCGAATGGCCCGACCGGCTGGGTCCGCTTGCCCCCCCCTCTGCCCTGCGCCTGAGCCTGCATCCGGACGGCACCGGCGATGTCCGCACGGCGCATCTGACCGGAAACACGCCACGGTGGCGGGACCTGCTGAACGGACTGACCTTTGAGCACGCGTGACACGATCCTGACCCGTTTCATCACGGATAGCGGCTGGGCCGGGGCCACCCGCACGACCGTGGCCGGCGACGCCTCGAACCGCCGCTATCTGCGGCTCAGCCAGGGCAACGAAACGGCAATCCTGATGGACGCCCCCCCGGACAGGGGCGAAGACGTGGGTCCCTTCATCGCCGTGGCAGAGCATCTCCGCACCCTCGGCCTCAGTGCTCCGCGCATCATGGAGCGGGATGTAGAGGCAGGGCTGCTCCTGATCGAAGACCTTGGCGACGACCTTTTTGCCCGCGTGCTCAAGCAGCATCCTGAGATTGAAAACAGTCTCTATTCCACCGCAATCGACGTGTTATTGGTGCTGCACCGCCATCCTCCGCCGGACTTTCTGAAACCGTATTCCGTGGCTGTCATGGCCGATTTGGCAGCCCTCGCCGCCGAGTGGTACGCCGCAGGGGTGCAAGAGCCGGACGGCACCCTGCGCGACGCCCTGCGCGGCGCCATGGCCCGGGCCCTGTCTGGGCTGCCCGACCTCAACACTGTGCTGATCCAGCGCGACTACCACGCCGAAAACCTTCTGTGGCTGCCGGATCGCAACGGGACTGCCCGCGTCGGCCTTCTGGATTTTCAGGATGCGATGACCGGCCACCCGGCCTATGATCTCGCGTCGCTCCTGCAGGACGCCCGCCGCGATGTTCCGCCCGCGACAGAGGCCGCCATGATCGACCGCTACCTCACCCGCGCGCCGACGGACCCCGGGACCTTCCGCACCGCCTATGCCGTGCTCGGTGCCCAGCGCAACCTCCGCATCCTCGGCGTTTTCGCCCGTCTGTGCCTGCGCGACGGCAAGGCGCATTATGTCAACCTCATCCCCCGCGTCTGGAACCTGCTTCTGCGCGACCTGGCGCACCCTGCGCTGACCGAGTTGCGCGACATCGCCCTCACAGGCCTGCCCGAGCCCGATCCCGCCACCCTGCAAAAGCTGACAGCCCAATGCGCCACGCACCGCCAGTAATGCTCTTTGCCGCCGGGTTCGGCACGCGGATGCGGCCTCTGACCGATGCGCGGCCCAAACCCCTGATCGAAATGGGCGGTGCAACGCTTCTGGACCGCACCCTGGCGCTCACGCAGGCCATCCGTCCCGCACGAACCGTGGTAAATGCACACTATCTGGGCGAACAGATCATCGCTCACCTGCACGGGAAAAATATCACTGTTTCGCTGGAACAGGGTCGAATTCTGGACACAGGAGGAGGCCTCAAGGCCGCCCTGCCCATCCTTGGTGGCGAAATCGTGATCACAACAAACACGGACGCCGTCTGGCGCGGACCCAACCCCTTTAAGGCGCTCCTGTCCCACTGGAATCCGGCCCGCATGGATGCGCTGCTGCTCTGCGTCGCCCTGCCCAATGCCGTTGGACGCGACGCGCCGGGGGATTTCACCCTCGACGCCGCCGGCCGTCTGACTCGTGGCGGCCCGACCGTCTACACAGGCGTCCAGATCGTCAAGACCCCCGCAATCGCCGCGCATCCCGGCGACGTGTTTTCGCTCAACGCCATCTGGGACACGTGGATGGCAGAGGGCCGGGCGTACGGTCTGCTCTATCCCGGCACCTGGTGCGACGTGGGCCGCCCTGAGGGCATTGCGTCGGCAGAGGCCGTGTTGAAAGGCCGCGATGTTTGAACCCTCGGACACCCCCCGCGTCTATGGCCTGCCGCCCGGTGTGGATTTCTGCGCGGCCCTGCTGGACGGTGTGCGCGGCCGGCTCAGGCAACAGCCGCCCGAGGCCATGGCCCGCGTCACGCTGATCGTGAACACCCGTCGCATGGCCCGCCGCCTGCGTACGCTCTTTGATCAGGGTCCGCCGACATTCCTGCCCCGCATCACCACTGTGACGGCGCTGGACCTTCTGTGGGACATGTCGGACCTGCCTCCCGCCCTGCCACCGCTCCGGCGCAAGCTGGAATTGGCCCGGCTGATCTCGGCGCTGATGGATCCTATGCCCGACCTGGCCCCGCGCGCGGCGCTCTTTGACCTCGCGGACAGCCTCGCCTCGCTCATGGACGAAATGCAGGCCGAAGGCGTGGGCATGGACGCCATCGAAGCGCTCGACATCACCGACCAGTCCGATCACTGGAAACGGATCACCGCCTTCCTGTCGATCATCCGCGACTTTGACGCGCGCACCGACATGATCGGACAGGAGGCGCGGCAACGCCTGATCGTACAGCAGCTGGTCGATCGCTGGACCACGGACCCGCCCGCGACGCCCGTGATCCTGGCTGGCTCAACCGGATCGCGCGGTACGACGCATCTGCTTCTCAAGGCCGTCGCTGGACTGCCCCAGGGCGCCGTGATCCTGCCCGGCTATGACCGCGACATGAGCCTTGAGGCCTGGCAGGCACTCGACACCGCACACGGCAGCGAGGATCACCCGCAATATCGGTTCCGCGCCGTGCAGAATGCGCTGGACCTGGATCCCGGCGACATCCGCCGCTGGACCGAAACCCCGCCGCCCAATCCAGCGCGCAACGCTCTCTGGTCGCTGGCCCTGCACCCTGCGCCCGTGACCGACCGCTGGCTCGTGGACGGCCCGGAACTGGATGACATCTCCGGTGCAACAGAACATGTCACCCTGCTCGAAGCTCCGTCCCAGCGTATCGAGGCCCTGACCATCGCCATGCGCCTGCGACAGGCCGCCCGGGACGGAGCCAGCGCAGCACTCATCACCCCGGACCGGATGCTCACCCGGCAGGTCACCGCCGCGCTGGACCGCTGGCGCATCCGGCCCGATGACAGCGCCGGGATGCCGCTGGACCTCTCGCCTCCGGGGCGGTTCCTCCGGCATGTGGCCGGGCTCCTGACCGAGCGGCTCTCGACCGAGATGCTGCTGACGATCCTCAAGCACCCGCTGACCCATGCAGGGGCCGGGCGCGGCCCGCATCGTCGCCTGACCAGCGAGCTTGAGCTGTATCTCCGCGACAAGGGCCTGCCTTTTCCGGACGCCGCGATCCTGACCGATTGGGCCGCAAGGTCGAGCGATCCGATGACAGCCGACTGGCTGGGCTGGGTCACGACCTGCTTTCTGGATCAGCATGTCGGGGACGCCCTGCCGCTGGACGACCTCAGCGCCCGCCACCGCGGCCTGGCCGAAGCCATCGCCCGGGGTGGCCTCGACACCGACGCTCCGCTGCCGCTCTGGGACGACGAGGCGGGCGAGGCCGCGCGCCTCGCCCTCGATACGCTGTCCCAAGAGGCGCCCCACGGCGGGCCGGCGCCCGCCCATGACTTTGCCGCGCTCCTGCACAACCTCCTTTCGGCGGGCGAGGTCCGCGCGACCACGGGCACACACCCGAACATCCGCATCCTCGGCACGCTCGAGGCCCGTGTACAGATGGCCGATCTCGTGATCCTCGCGGGGCTCAACGAAGGCACCTGGCCCGAGATCCCCGGCCACGACCCGTGGCTCAATCGCGCGCTGCGCAAACAGGCCGGGCTTTTGCTGCCCGAACGGCGCATCGGCCTCGCCGCTCATGACTTCCAACAGGCGGCACTGGCACCCGAGGTGTGGCTCACCCGCTCGATCCGCTCGGACGAGGCCGAGACGGTTGCGGCCCGCTGGCTCAACCGGCTGACAAACCTGCTGGGCGGTCTGCCGGAACAGGGCGGCGAGGCGGCACTCAGGGCCATTCGCCAACGCGGCACCGACTGGTTGGCCCGCGCCACCGCGCTCGAGGCCACAACCGCCACGACACCCGAGCCGCGCCCGGCCCCGGCCCCTCCCGTGCACACCCGGCCCCGCACACTTTCGGTCACGAATATCGAGCGCCTGATCCGCGACCCCTATGCCGTCTATGCCCGCCATATCCTTCGCCTCTACCCGCTCAACCCGGTCCAGCGCACGCCCGATGCGCTGATGCGCGGCACCGTGCTGCACAAGGTGGCCGAGCATTTCATCCGCGACACGCGTGACGATGACAGCGCCGTCACGGCGGCCAGCCTGCTTGCCACCGCCGATGCCGTGCTGGCCGACGTCGTACCCTGGGCCCAGACCCGCCTGCACTGGCGTGCCCGGCTGGAACGCATCGCACAGAAATTCGTCAACGACGAGCTGGGGCGCCGCGTCATGGCCACGCCCACCGCCTTTGAAACCAGGGGCGCACGCGAGATGCCAGAGCGCGATTTCACTCTCACGGCCAAGGCCGACCGGATCGACCTCGACAACGCGGGGCGGCCCTGGATATTCGACTACAAGACCGGCGCACCGCCCTCGGTGCCGCAACAGATGCATTTCGAAAAACAGCTGCTCCTCACCGCGACCATTGCCGAGGCGGGAGGCTTCGATTGCGCAGCACCCGGGCCGGTGGCCGGGGCCGAATACCTGTCTCTGGGAAGCAAGGGCGAGATCCGCGCGGCACCCCTGGACGCCCTGGCGCCCGTCATGGTCTGGGGCGAGCTTGCCAAGCTGATCGCCGCCTACCAGGCCCCCGCCAAAGGCTATCTCGCGATGCGCGCGCCCAAGGACATGCGCTATCGCGGCGACTATGAACACCTGGCGCGCTTCGGCGAATGGGACCGCTCTGACCCCGGCCGGACCACACCGCTGGAGGCCCCCGATGGATGACGCCACCCGCGCCCAGGTCACCGCCGCACAGCCCGATCGCTCCACCTGGCTCTCGGCCAATGCCGGCTCGGGCAAGACCCGCGTTCTGACCGACCGCGTGGCGCGGCTTTTGCTCGGCGACGTGGACCCTGCGCATATCCTCTGCCTGACCTATACCAAGGCCGCCGCCAGCGAGATGCAGAACCGGTTGTTCAGCCGGCTGGGTGAATGGGCCATGTTGCCCGACGACCAGCTGCGCACTGCGCTCGCGTCCCTCGGCGTGCATACCCAGACCGACCATGTGCCACTGGCCAGGGCCCGCCGCCTCTTTGCCACCGCCATCGAAACGCCCGGCGGACTTCGTATCCAGACGATCCACGCTTTTTGCGCCGCGCTCCTGCGCCGCTTTCCGCTCGAAGCAGGGGTGACACCGCAATTCACCGAGATGGACGAGCGCATGGCCCAGCGCCTGCGCGCCGACGTGATCGAGGCCATTGCCTCGGGCCCCAAATCGCCGCTGCTCGCCTCCGTTGCCCGGCTGCACACAGGCGAGGATTTCGACAGGCTTCTCCTCGAAATCCTCGGCCACCGCGCCGGCTTTGCCCGGGACGCGGACCTCCATGCCCTGCTCGGCCTTCCCCCCGGCACCAGCCGTGAAAGCATCGCCTCACAGGTGTTCCTGGGAGACGAGCACGACTTGTTGCAGCAGCTCTTTCCTGCCCTCCGCAATGGCAAGCCCACAGATGCGTCTACCTGTGAACACCTGTCCGATCTGCCCGGCCTCGATTATTCCAGCCTGGAGACGCTCGAAGGTATTTTCCTGTTCAAATCCGGCAAAACGCCCTTCAAGGCCAAGATCGGCACCCTTCCAACCAAGAAGGTTCAGGAGGCGATTCCTCAGCTCATGCCTGACCTCAACGCCTGGATGGAACGCGTCGAGGCCGCCCGCCAGCCCCGCCTCGCCCTTGAGGCGATCGGGAAAACCCGCACCATCACGGCCTTTGCCCGCGCCTTCCTCACCGATTATGACGCGGCGAAATCGGCGCGCGGTCTGCTCGACTTCGACGACCTGATCCACAAGACGCGCGCCCTTCTGTCCGACCCGGATGTCGCGGCCTGGGTTCTCTTCCGCCTTGATGGCGGCATCGACCATATCCTCGTGGACGAGGCTCAGGACACCAGCCCCGCCCAATGGGCCGTGATCGAGGCGCTGGCCCGGGAGCTGACCAGCGGCCAGGGCGTGCAGACCGAACGCCCCCGCACGATTTTCGCGGTGGGCGACAAGAAACAGTCGATCTATTCCTTTCAGGGGGCCGATCCGCGCGCCTTCGACACGATGCGGGACCTTTTCAGGGAGCGGCTCGCCGATGCGCCCGAGCCCCTGCGCGAACACAGTCTGAAGCACTCCTTCCGCTCTTCCCCGGCCATCCTGTCGGTTGTCGATGCCACCTTCCCCGGTGCGGAAGAGGCCGGTTTCACACCGGATCAAAGCCACGTGGCCTTCCACTCCGGGCTCGCGGGCCGCGTCGATCTCTGGCCTCCCGTGCCCATTCCGGAGGAACCCGAAAAGCCCGACTGGCACGATCCCGTCGACATGCGGGCGCCCGATAATCCCGCCGTCGTCCTGGCCGAACGGATCGCCGGGCAGATCGCTGAATTGGTCCGAACGGGCCATCCGATCCCCGACACCAGATCGCCCTCAGGCTGGCGGCCCGTGCGTCCGGGGGATGTCCTGATCCTCGTGCGCAGCCGCCAGCGGCCAATCTTCCTCGAAACGATTCGCGCCTGCAAGGCGGTCGGCCTGCCGGTTGCCGGTGCCGACCGGCTCAAGCTCGCGGACGAGCTGGCCGTGCGCGACATCCTCGCCCTGCTCAGCTTTCTTGCCACGCCCGAGGATGACCTCTCGCTCGCCGCCGCCCTGCGCTCGCCGCTCTTTTGCTGGTCCGAGCAGGCGTTGTTCACCCTCGCCCATGACCGCGGCAAGGCCTTCCTCTGGCAGGTCCTGCGCGATCAGGCCGATGCCCATCCCGAAACCCTGGCTGTTCTGAATGATCTGCGCGGCCAGGTCGATTACCTGCGCCCCTACGACCTGATCGAGCGCATCCTGACCCGTCATGACGGGCGCAAGCGGCTTCTCTCCCGACTGGGCCGCGAATCCGAGGACGGCATCGACGCGCTGCTGGCGCAGGCGCTGAATTTCGAGCGCAGCAATATCGACAGCCTCACCGGATTCCTCGTCTGGATGGCTCAGGACGATCTTCAGATCAAACGCCAGCTGGACGCCGCCAGCGACCAGATACGCGTGATGACCGTGCACGGGGCCAAAGGCCTGGAGGCCCCCATCGTGATCCTTCCCGATTGCGCCAAGCCCCGGCATCAGGACCGCGACTCCCTGCTCAAATCCGGCGACTCCATCCTCTGGAAGCCCGCCGGGACCGAACGCCCCGACGCCCTGCTCCCCGCGCTCGATGCCCGCGATGCGGCTGCCGAGAACGAACGCGACCGCCTGCTCTATGTCGCCATGACCCGCGCCGAGAAATGGCTGATCGTCGCTGCCGCCGGTGAAACAGGCGAGGGCCGCGACAGCTGGCACGCCCAGATCGCCGGAGGTCTCGACGCGTGCGGAGCGCAGGCGATGGATCAGCCCACCGGCCGGGGTCTGCGCCTCGAAACCGGCGCATGGATCAGCAAGGCCGAGGCAAATCTCCCGGAAACCGCACAGGACCTGAGCCTCGATCCGGTTTTTGCAACGCCCGCCACCGCGCCCGATCCCGTGACCGCAACGCTCAGCCCGTCCGACCTGCCCGGAGCCAAGGCACTGCCCGGCGAGGCGGGCCAGGACACCGAGACCGCCCTGCGCGATGGCCGTGTGATTCACCGGCTGCTGGAACTGCTGCCCGGCACAGACCCCCTGACATGGCCGCGGGTCGCCGACCGGATCGCCCACGCCGAGGGTGCCGATCCGGGCCCGGTCCTTGGCGAAGTCACGCGCCTTTTGTCCGCCTCCCACCTCGCGCATCTTTTTTCCGAAAACGCCCTCGCCGAGGTGCCCGTCACCGCGCCTCTCGCCGCCCTTGATGGCGCGCGTATGCACGGCATCATCGACCGGCTGATCGTTGCCCCCGATCACGTCCTGATCGTCGACTACAAGACGAACCGCATGGTCCCTGCCACGCCCGCCGCCTGCCCCGAGGGAATTTTGCGCCAGATGGGTGCCTACCGGGCCGCCCTGCAGGCGCTCTACCCAACCCGCCGGATCGACACGGCAATTCTCTGGACCGCAACCGGCGATCTCATGACACTGCCACACGATCTTGTGACAGATACCCTCTCGACCACCTATATGTCTTGACCTTGCCGCCCCCGCTTCCTACTTTCCCGGCCTGACATACATTCCTGACCGGAGACACCCCCATGGGCACAGTTGCCGTAACCGATGATACTTTCGACGCCGAAGTGAAGAACTCCGACATCCCCGTTGTGGTGGATTTCTGGGCCGAGTGGTGCGGACCCTGCAAGCAGATCGGCCCGGCACTGGAAGAGCTCGCCGCTGAAATGGACGGCAAGATCAAGATCGCCAAGGTCGACGTCGACAGCAATCCCAACTCGGCCGTACAGATGGGCGTCCGAGGCATCCCCGCGCTCTTCATCTTCAAGGACGGCGAAGTGGTCTCCAACCGCGCCGGCGCCGCCCCCAAGGCCGCCCTGCAAAGCTGGATCGAAGAATCGATCTGAGCCGGATCAGTCTCTGATTTCGGGGCCTCGCCACATTGGCGGGGCCTTTTCTCTTGGCCGCTTCACCTTGGCAAAAATACGCGAATCCGCCATATCAATCAAAACGGACAGGAGGCGAGCATGCACAAAGACGATTTCCCCGGCTGGCACGGCACCACGATCATCGGCGTCAAGAAGAGCGGCAAGGTGGTCATCGCGGGCGACGGCCAGGTCTCTCTGGGGCAGACCGTGATCAAGGGCACCGCCCGCAAGGTCCGCCGCCTCAGCCCGGGCGGCTTTGACGTGGTCGCGGGGTTTGCCGGGTCCACGGCGGACGCCTTCACCCTGCTGGAACGGCTGGAATCCAAGCTCGAATCCACGCCCGGCCAGCTCCAGCGCGCCAGCGTCGAACTGGCCAAGGACTGGCGCACCGACAAGTATCTCCAGAAACTCGAGGCCATGCTGATCGTCACCGACGGCAGCGATCTTCTTGTGATCACGGGGGCTGGCGATGTGCTGGAGCCCGAACATGATGTCGCCGCCATCGGCTCGGGCGGCAATTATGCGCTGGCGGCTGCACGCGCCATGATGGAAACGGACAAGGCCGCCGAGGAGATCGCACGCGGCGCCATGGCTATCGCGGCTGACATCTGTGTCTACACAAACGGAAACCTGACAATCGAGACTATTTCAGCTTGATTCCTCATAGATTCCTGCCCAGCCACTGTCCCGCAAACCTTCGGTTTCAACCAGCTCCGCCACAAGATCACACCGTTCGGCCTCGAAACGCTCCGCCCTGCGGGTGATATTCTGCATCGCGCGGACAAAGAACTTGCGATAGTCGCCACGCAGCTCGCAATAGGCCAGAAGCTGGATACCATGCGCCGGATGCACCAGCGCCAGGGGCTTCACTCGCCGCTGCGTCGCGTTGCCGTCCAGATCGACATAGCCAAACTCCACCGATCCCGCCTCTGCCACTGCCGTATGCAGCATCGCCAGCCCGTGCGGTTCCTCCTCCCGGCGGGGCTGGCCGTGGGGCGTTTCACCGTAAAACCGGAAAATATCCAGAAGGTCCCACGCCTCGGGGGCAAGGTCGGCGATCTGTTCGATCAGCGCCTTCAGATCGTCGTCCAGAACCGGATCGCGGAACTGCTCCAGAAAGGCCGCGCCCCGCAGAATGGCGTACAAGCCCGCCCGGTCCAGCTTCAGCAATGCCGCCCGGACCTCCTGCGCAGACAAGGTCTGCGGCATCAGCATCCCCAGGGCGATACCGCCAAACAGATTGCGTCGCGACACGGCCATTTCCCGCCTGCTCTCTTTCGTCATCACCGGCAACGTCCTCGCCTGTTTTGGTCGTTTTGCGCTGAAACAGTCTCTGATCTTGATCCGGCCAAAGCCGTTTTGACCGGCATTCCCTTGATCTATGGTAGCCATTTGCTTAGGTCTGTCCAAGCCTGTCAGGAAGGGGCCCCCATGACCGAACTCACGCCGCGCGAAATCGTCTCGGAACTCGACCGGTTCATCATCGGCCAGAAGGACGCCAAGCGCGCCGTCGCCGTGGCCCTGCGCAATCGCTGGCGGCGCAAGCAGCTGCCCGACCAGCTGCGCGACGAGGTGCATCCCAAGAACATCCTGATGATCGGCCCCACCGGCGTCGGCAAGACCGAGATCAGCCGCCGTCTGGCCAGGCTGGCCCGCGCGCCGTTTATCAAGATCGAGGCCACGAAATTCACCGAAGTCGGCTATGTTGGCCGCGATGTGGAGCAGATCATCCGCGATCTTGTGGACAGCGCCATCGCCATGACCCGCGAGCACATGCGCGAGGACGTCAGGGCCAACGCCCACACCGCCGCAGAGGAACGCGTGATCACAGCCATCGCCGGAGAGGACGCGCGCGAAGGCACCCGCGACATGTTCCGCAAGAAACTCAAATCGGGCGAGCTGGACGATACCATCATCGAACTCGACGTCGCCGACACCTCCAACCCGCTGGGCATGATGGACATCCCCGGCCAGCCGGGTGCGGGTCAGATGGGGATGATGAATCTCGGTGACATCTTCGGCAAGGCCTTCTCTGGCCGCACCAAGCGCCAGAAGATGACCGTCGCCGAAAGCTATGACACTCTCGTCGGCGAGGAGGCGGACAAGTTGCTGGATGACGAGACCGTCACCCGCGCCGCCATCGAGGCGGTCGAGCAGAACGGCATCGTCTTTCTCGATGAGATCGACAAGGTCTGCACCCGGGCCGAAACCCGGGGCGGCGATGTGTCCCGCGAAGGGGTCCAGCGGGACCTCCTGCCGCTGATCGAGGGCACGACCGTCTCGACCAAATACGGCCCGGTCAAGACGGACCATGTGCTCTTCATCGCCTCGGGCGCCTTTCACGTGGCCAAGCCCTCGGACCTTCTGCCCGAGCTTCAGGGCCGCCTTCCGATCCGGGTCGAACTGCGCGCCCTGACCGAGGAGGATTTCGTCCGCATCCTGACCGAAACCGACAATGCCCTCACGCTGCAATACGAGGCGCTGATGGGCACGGAGAACGTGAAGGTCACTTTCACCCAGGGCGGCATCAATGCCATCGCCCGCATCGCGGCCGAAGTGAACCAGTCCGTCGAAAACATCGGGGCACGCCGTCTCTACACGGTGATGGAGCGTGTGTTCGAGGAGATCAGCTTCACGGCCCCTGACCGGTCCGGCGAGGCGTTCGACGTGGACGCGAAATTCGTCGAGGACAATCTCGGTGAGCTGGCCAAATCCTCGGACCTCAGCCGCTACGTCCTGTGACGCCAATTTTTACCTTTCGGTAATGCGCTCGGTTCGTTCATTGGTCGGGACGCGGCGATTTGATCAAATTCACCACCGACGTGATACAGATGGAATACCGACGTGATACCGACGTTCGGGTCTGAGGTGTAAGACGCCGTTAACCTGACCGCGCGCGCCCGGGTCTCGGGCCAAAGAAATCGCTTCCCTCGGCCCCCGTTTCAGGCCACCAAAACATATGAGACGTCTCGCCTTCCTCCGCGACAATGCCCCCTGGCTCGGGGCCGGGTTTCTGCTGACCTTTCTGAGCAGTTTCGGCCAGACATTCTTCATCTCGCTCTTTGCCGGAGAGATCCGGGAAGGCTTCGGCCTGACCCATGGTCAATGGGGTGGCATCTATTCTCTGGGCACAACCGTCTCGGCCATTGTGATGATCTGGGCCGGGGGGCTGACCGATCGTTTTCGGGTTCGGGGCCTGGGCACGATCGTCCTGGGCCTTCTGATGCTGGCCTGTCTGGCCATGTCCCTGAACCCCGTCTGGTGGTTACTGCCCTTCGTGATCTTTGCCCTTCGCTTCACCGGTCAGGGCATGGCCAGCCACCTTGCCGTCGTCGCAATGGCGCGCTGGTTCGTGGCGACACGGGGCAAGGCGCTGGCTGTGGCGACGCTGGGTTTCGCGCTGGGTGAGGCGCTTTTGCCGCTGATCTTCGTGGCGCTGATGGTGGTGATCGACTGGCGTATTCTGTGGGTCGTCGCGGCGGTAATCGCGGCCGCGGGCATCCCCATCCTGATGATGCTCCTGCGCCGGGAACGCACGCCGCAGGCGGTCAGCCAATCGGGTCAGAGCCTCGGCATGGAGGGCCGCCATTGGACCAGAAACCAGAGCTTCGGTCACTGGCTTTTCTGGTTCATGATTCCGGCCCTTCTGGGGCCCTCGGCCTTCAACACCGCGTTCTTTTTCCACCAGGTCCACTTCGCCGAGATCAAGTCGATTTCCCATATCGAGCTGGTGGCCTTCTTCCCCATCTACACCGTGATCGGCATCATCGCGATGGTGACCAGCGGCTGGGCGCTCGACAAGTGGGGCACCGCGCGGCTCATGCCGTTCATGCAGCTGCCGATGGTCGTGGCCTTCCTGGTGTTTGCCTATGCGAGCAGCGCGCCGAGTATGCTCATCGGCTTCGTGTTTCTCGGGCTCACCACGGGCTTCAACACAACCCTGCCAGCGGCCTTCTGGGCCGAGTTCTACGGCACAAGGTACATCGGCTCCATCAAGGCGATGGCGGCGGCAGTCATGGTTTTCGGCTCGGCCATCGGCCCTGCTGTGACCGGGTTCGGGCTTGATTTCGGCGTGGGAATCGAAACGCAGTATGTCGGCGTCAGCGTCTACTTCGTCTTTGCCACGATCATGATGACCGTCGGTATTCAGCGCGCCAGACCCCTGCTACCGCTGACGGCGTAGATAGACATAGAAGGCCCCGTCGCCGCCATGGCGCCCATGGGCCTCGGACACCTGCAAGACCATCTGCGCCAAGGGTGGAGCCGACAGCCAATGCGGCAGATGGTGGCGCAGCACGCCCTGCCGCTCGGGGATCACGTCGAGGTCATGGCTCCGCTTGCCCTTGCCCGTCACGATCAGCACGAGCCGCAGCCCATCGCCAAAGGCGCGCAGAAGAAACGCCGTCGTCGCGCCACGGGCGCGGTCCAGCGTCATGCCGTGCAGGTCCAGCTTGGCCTCGGGTTTCAGCTTGCCGCGCTTGAGCTTGCCAAAGGCCTTGCGGTCCATTCGAACCGCTGGCTCGCGCGTTTCCATGGCGCGCGGCGCGGCGGTGCCGGGATTGGACAATTCACCTACCGTGAAGGGAGCGATGAGCTTGGTGTCGCTGGGCGTTTCGGCACGCGCAGCCGCAGGTTTCTCGGGAAACCGAAGCCGCGTCTTGCGCTTCATTGGTCGGGTCGTCTCGGCCACTTGTCTCCACAGAGCCAGCTCGTCGGCATTGGGCCTGCGGCGGCTCATGGCAGCGCCTCGGGCGCCAGTGCATAAGCGCGCTGAATAGGCATCAGGACCAGCATACGGCCCGGATCCTTGAGCTGCCCCGCCATGTTCCCGGCCTCATCGCCCGTGCCCATGAAGATGTCTGCCCGCTGCGCGCCCTTGATGGCCGAGCCGGTATCCTGCGCGACCATCAGCCGATGGAGCCGATCCGCCCCTCCTTTCTCGATCCAGACCGGCGCGCCCAGCGGGACAAAGGCAGGATCCACTGCGATGGTCCGCATCGTGGTGATCGAGCGATTCATCGCCCCCAGCGGACCCTTTTCGGCGGGCACTTCATCGACCCGGCGGAAAAACACGTAGGACGGGTTGAAATAGAGCAGCTCCTGACCTTCCACGGGGTTGCGCTTGACCCAGTTCTTGATCACCTGCGCCGAGACCTGGTGCGCCTTGTAGACTCCGCGCCGCACCAGCTCGGCCCCGATCGAGCGGTAGGTGTGCCCGTTCGATCCACCATAGCCCACGCGGATCATACGTCCATCCGGCAGCCTGATCCGCCCCGATCCCTGAATCTGCAGAAAGAAAAGTTCGACCGGATCGTCCACCCAGGCGATCTCTAGCCCCCGGCCCTTCATGAAGTCTCCCGTCTCGATTTCGCGCCGGGTCAGCCATGGGTTGACCGCCTTGGAAATCTGCGGCTCGCGGTACAGCGGATAACGATAGCGCTCGCTGGGGCGCAGCGCGCCGTCCAGCTCCGGTTCAAAATAGCCGGTGAAGAGCGCGCGTTTGTCATCCTCGATCAGGACCGGCCGAAAGAAGAGTTCAAAGAACGGCTTGGCCGCGGGTGTCTGTTGGGCCAGGGCACAGAGCGTCAGCCAATCGGTGTCGTCCATGTCCGGACAGGTGTTGAGGAATACCTCAAGCGCTGCGTCGTGATCATCCGTTTCCCAACCGTCCAGATCACTGAACCGCAGGATGTCATAGCTCACTTCCTCGGCCATGGTTCGCGCCACCAGCAAGGGCAGCGCCAGCAGGGCAAGAAGTGCCGCGCGGATCATCCGCCCGTGGCCACCAGTCGCCAGTTGGGGTCGTTCGACCCCATGACGCGCTCGAATGTCCAGTTGTCTTTCTGGCGTTTGGATTGGCCAGGTTTGCCTTCAACGATCTCGCCCTCGGCGTTCTTGACCACCGAAATCAGTTCGCCGACGAATTTGACCGTGATCTGTGCCGAATTCGTGGCGCTATCCAGCGTCGCATCAACCAACGAAACCTCACGGATACCGACGAATTCGGCCTCCACAGTTAGCCCCTGCTCCTGCCGCGCATCCACAACCTGGGTAAAGGCCTCATAGACGTCACTCGACAGGAATGGCACGATGTCTTCCAGCTTGCCCTGCTCGAAACTCATCAGGATCATCTCGTACGCGCCGCGCGCGCCCTGAAGAAACTCGCTGGCCGAGAAGTCATTCTCGATTCGTTTCATTTCGGCCAGCGCCGCGGCGGCATCGGAATCCTCGGGTACATGATCGGTGATGTCCCGATCCGGTCCGCCATCAATCACCTCGAATTCCTGCCGCCTGCCCTTGGCAACAGGCTCGATCGTCTTGGGTGGCTCGAAACCATCACGGGTTCCCAGCACGGCGCGCAACCTCAGTATGAGGAACACGGCGATACCGGCAAGGACCAAAAGCTGTATCATGGGCGAGTTCATTTTCTTCTCAATTTCCTGCAAGGCGTGGTAAGCGGCTCTTTCGCGTCCTATGTAGGTGAGCACGGGGGTCAAGTCCATAACTGGCCCCGAGATAGGCAGGAGTTAACGCCATGTGGCTGTTTATAGCGTTTCTGACCGTGCCCCTGATCGAGATTGCCCTCTTCATTCAGGTGGGCGGCTTTATAGGGTTGTGGCCGACATTGGCCATTGTGGTGGTCACTGCAATCATCGGCACGATCATGGTTCGCGCCCAGGGCGTTCGGGCGCTGTCAGAACTACAGGGCAGTTTCGCGCGCGCCACCAATCCGGCCGAGCCGCTGTTGCATGGCGCGATGATCCTGATCGCAGGGGCACTGTTGCTTACGCCCGGCTTTTTTACCGATGCAGTGGGCTTTGCGCTACTGATCCCCGCCATCCGCCGCGCCGCTTTTGCCTACCTCCAGGACCGGATCAAGGTCCACAGCGCGGGCTTTGATCAGCAGCAGCGCGAATGGCGCGATCAGCAAAGTGGCGTCTACGAGGGCGAGTACCACGAGGTGGACCCCGAGCGCGAAAAGCTGCCCGGCGACTCCGGCTGGACAAAGCATTGAGGCATGGCGGGCGACCTGCTAAGCCCATGTCCGACGCAAAATCCTTCAGGAGCCCTTTGATGGAAGAACAGGAAAACGGCGCTGCCGCCGAAACACCGCAGGTCAGGCTGACAACCCTCACCCAATTCATTCGCGACTTGTCCTTCGAGAACATCCTCGCGCAAAAGGGCACCGGCGGCGAAGTCAGTCCGGACGTGACGGTTCAGGTCAACCTGGACGCCAAGAAGCGCTCGGTCGAACACCAGTACGAAGTCGTGACCAAGCTCAAGATCGACAGCAAGAACAAGGATGACGGTGCGCATCTCTTCGTCATGGAGATGGATTTCGTTGGCGTGTTCCACATCGAAGGCGTGCCGGACGAACAGATGCATCCGTTCCTGATGATCGAATGCCCGCGCATGATGTTCCCCTTCCTGCGCCGCATCGTCAGTGACGTGACCCGCGACGGGGGCTTCCCGCCTCTGAACCTGGAAAACATCGATTGGGTGCAGATCTATCGCAACGAAATCGCCCGCCGTCAGGCCGCACAGGCCGCCGACGAAAGCGCCGCTCCTAACTGAGCCGTTTCCACAGCGCATCGTCGCCCATGCCGTTCACAAAAGCGGCATGGGTTTTTTCTTCGTCCGGCGTTACGCGTGACGGCAATGGCGTTGGGCGTGGCACCGGTCGCCAGTCATCGCCCTGACCGGCTTCGGCCTCCGCCCGGGCTTCGGTAACGTTCAGCGCGAAATCCGGTTGTCGCCCGCCGATCAGCTGAAGATAGACCTCCGCCAAAATCTCGGAATCGAGCAAGGCCCCGTGCAAAGTCCGGGCAGAATTGTCGATGGCAAAACGCCTGCACAGCGCATCCAGTGAGGCCGGTGAGCCGGGAAACTTGCGACGTGCGATCTCCAGAGTGTCAATGGCCTGATCCATCGGCAGTGCGGGCAGGTCGACCCAACCCAGCTCGGCATTCAGGAACTTCATGTCGAACGAAGCATTGTGGATCACCAGTTTGGCGTCGTCCACAAAGGCCAGGAATTTCTGCGCCACTTGCCGAAACACCGGTTTGTCGCGCAGGAAATCATCCCCCAGCCCGTGCACCTGGAATGCTTCCTGTGGCATGGATCGTTCCGGGTTGATGTATTCATGAAACGTCTTGCCCGTGGGCATGTGGTTGTAAAGCTCCACCGCCCCGATCTCGACAATCCGGTCGCCGGTGAACGGATCGAACCCTGTGGTCTCGGTATCGAGCACGATCTCACGCATGGTCCGACCTTTTCAAAATATCCGCCACGACATCTTTCACCTGTGCGCGGGCATGGTCAATCGTGTCCGTCGTAATCACATAGTCCGCGCGCGCGCGTTTCTCGGCATCCGGCATCTGGCGCGACAGGATATGGTCCAGTTGTGCCTCGGTCATGCCGGGCCGTTCCAGAACCCGCTGCCGCTGCAAGTCTTCGGGCGCCGAGACGACAACAACGGCATCCATTGCGCTCTCGTACCCCTTCTCGAACAGCAAAGGAATGTCGAGCACCACGATACGCGCTGTCGCCGCCCTCAGGAATGCGGCGCGGTCTGCGGCCACCAACGGGTGCACGATGGCCTCGATAGTTTTCAGCGCATCAGGGTCCACCGCCAGAATATCCCTCAGCCTCGCGCGGGACACGGCACCATTCTCGATGGCGTGTGGAAAGGCCCGGGCCATAGGGTCAACTGCCGCGCCACCCTTGGCATAGAGCCGATGCACCGCCTCGTCCGCATCCCACAGCGCACAGCCTTCCTCGACAAAGAGCGCGGCCGTGGCCGATTTGCCCATCCCGATCGAGCCGGTCAGGCCCAGGGCAAAGCTCATCGCAAGGCCGCCGCGCGTGTTGCCGCGTCGACTACGGGCCGGACACCGAACCAGCGTTCGAAGCCCGGCACCGCCTGGTGCAGCAGCATCCCCAGTCCATCCACCGCCCTGCAGCCCATTTCTTCGGCCACTTCCAGGAATTTGGTCTTGAGCGGCGCATAGACCAGATCGGTCACCAACGTCCCGGCGCGCAATCCATCGAGCGGCACTCGCAAGGGCGGCTTGCCCATCATGCCCAGCGACGTTGTGTTTACAACCAGGGTCGCGGGTTCCAGCATGTTGCCGGCCTGCACCCAATCATAGACGACCAGTCGCTTGCCGAATTCCGACTGCAGTGCATCCGCCCGGACCCGCGTCCGGTTCGAAATCAGGATTTTGGGTACCCCGGCATCCAGCAAAGCGGCAATCACCGCCCGTGATGCGCCCCCCGCACCCAGCACTGCGGCAGGTCCGGATTGCGGAGTCCATCCCGATTGCGCGTCCCCGAGGTTCTTCATGAACCCGTAGCCATCGGTGTTGTCGGCATGTATCTTGCCGTCCTTGCGAAAAATGAGCGTGTTGGCCGCCCCGATCAGAGCGGCCCGATCAGTGATCAGGTCGGCAATCTCCAGCACGCGCTCCTTGTGGGGGATCGTTATGTTAACTCCAACGAAACCCGCTTTTGGCAAAGTCCGGATAACAGTGGCCAGATCATCGGCCGCCACGTCCATCGGGATATAGTATCCCCGAATGCCGTTTGTCTTGAGCCAGTGCCCGTGAATCAAGGGTGAACGCGAATGCGCAATGGGTGATCCGATGACACCGGCCAGTGGTATGTCAGTTTGAGCCATTTCAAATTTCTCCGCGCAGGCTCAGATATGACAGAAGGTCGAGGAGCGGCAAACCCAGAACAGAAAAATAGTCACCGTCCACAGCGGAAAAAAGCCGGGCCCCTTCTTCCTCCAGCTTGTAACCGCCAACTGCGTCCTGAACACCAGGCCAGTTGCGATCAAGATAAGCGTCAAGCTGGGCATCCGAAAAGGCCCGCATCGTCATCCGGACCCGCCCCACCTTGCGCCAGACCGGTTTTGGCCCATCGGAAACGACCACAGCAGAATGAAGGAAATGTGAGCGTCCACGCAGATCGGCCAGATGGCTTCGCAGCTCCGCCCGGCTTGTCGCCTTGGACAGAATACGATCATCAATCGCCAGCACCTGATCACAGCCAATGATCAGCGCGTCAGGTTGTTTCGACCCAATCTTGACCGCTTTCAGCTCTGCCAAACCATCAGCCACATCGCGCGGGCTCAACCCTTCGGCCAGCATGGCCTGCTTGACGGAATCCTCGTCAATCCGCGCAGGAATCGCTTCGAACGACACACCTGCATTTTGCAACAGCTTTGCCCGGATACGCGACCCCGAAGCCAGGATAATGTGCATGGACATGTGGACAACCCTGCGGGTACGTTCAGCGGTTTGGTCGCGTGTAGCTGAACAAATATCAGCCTCGAAAGGCTTGTGAAAGAAGTCACCGGATTTCACCCGATTCCTCCTCGAGTTTTCGGCGTGTGGACAAGGATAATTCCAATGTGGTCAAATTTGGCGAGTCATCCAACGTGGTGCGTTTCATGATCACAGTTTTCCGAATATCATTTTGAAAGTAAACGGGTTTTTTGACATCTCTTCTCGGTGATAAGATGCTGTATCAGTCGTTGTTTGTTGATAAATCTGTGCGATAAAATTTATCCACAGTTTGTCGTGTCCCTACTAAGACAACATCTTTTTCTTTCTTTCTTATTTTAATATGGGGGTAGGACGTCAACACTTTGTCGGAATCCGGGGTCCCATGTCCTTCATCGAAACAATGCAGGAGTTTTTGATCTCGGTCTATCCCTGGACCAAGGCACTGCACATCATTTCGGTGATTTCCTGGATGGCTGGGCTGTTCTATCTGCCCAGGCTCTTTGTTTATCATGTGGAGGCAGCGGAACGGGGTGATGCGCGGGATGAGGTGTTCCAGGTCATGGAGCGTCGCCTGTTGCGCGCCATCATGAATCCGGCGATGATTGCGACGTGGGTTTTCGGGCTGGCTTTGGTCCTAACGCCAGGGATTGTGGACTGGTCCGAGTTCTGGCCGTACACCAAGGCGGGCGGCGTGCTGGCGCTGACATGGTTCCACCATTGGTTGGGGCGTCGGCGTAAGGAATTTGTCACCGGGTCGAATACTGTCACAGGACGCAGCTACCGGCTTATGAACGAGGTGCCCACCCTCTGCATGGTTGTGATCGTGTTTTCCGTCGTTCTGAAATTCTGACCTGCTGCCCCAGATTGACTCCGCGCCGCGCTCAGGGTAGTCACTGCGCCAGCTCCCGTCCGGGGGCCAGTTTTTCCATACATCCATGCCGACCGCGCCCGGTTCGCGCTGTGAAAGGGTATCATCATGTCTCAGGACCGTCTGAATCTGTCGGACCTCAAGGCGCAATCCGCCAAGGATCTTCTGGCAATGGCCGAGGAACTCGAGATCGAGAACGCTTCGACCATGCGCAAGGGCGAGATGATGTTCTCGATCCTGAAGGAACGCGCCGAGGAAGGCTGGGTCGTTTTCGGCGACGGCGTGCTCGAGGTGCTTCAGGACGGGTTCGGATTTCTGCGCTCACCTGAGGCGAACTATTTGCCGGGTCCGGATGACATTTATGTATCGCCGGAAACGATTCGGCAGCATTCCTTGCGCACCGGAGATACCGTAACCGGAGAGATCAGGCAGCCCGAGGAAAATGAACGGTACTTTGCCTTGACCTCCGTGACGCAGATCAACTTCGAGGAACCCGAGAAGGCCCGCCACAAGATCGCCTTCGACAACCTCACGCCGCTCTATCCGGATGAGCGTATGACGCTGGAGATAGAGGACCCGACGATCAAGGACCGGTCGGCGCGTATCATCGACCTGGTGGCACCCATCGGCAAAGGCCAGAGGTCACTGATCGTGGCTCCGCCGCGGACTGGTAAGACGGTGATTCTGCAAAACATCGCGGCCAGTATCGAAAGGAACCATCCTGAATGTTATCTGATTGTGTTGCTCATTGACGAACGCCCGGAAGAGGTGACGGACATGCAGCGAAGCGTGAAGGGCGAGGTCATCAGTTCTACCTTTGATGAGCCGGCCGCGCGTCACGTCGCCGTATCCGAGATGGTGATCGAAAAGGCCAAGCGCCTGGTGGAACACAAGCGCGACGTCGTAATCCTGCTCGATTCGATCACGCGCCTGGGCCGTGCTTTCAACACGGTTGTACCCTCGTCAGGCAAGGTTCTGACAGGTGGTGTGGATGCCAACGCCCTGCAACGCCCGAAGCGTTTCTTTGGTGCCGCTCGGAATATCGAGGAAGGCGGTTCACTGACGATTATCTCGACGGCTCTTATCGAAACGGGCAGCCGGATGGACGAGGTCATCTTTGAGGAGTTCAAGGGCACCGGCAACTCCGAGATCGTCCTGGATCGCAAGATTTCGGACAAGCGCGTCTTCCCGGCTATCGACATTCTCAAATCCGGCACGCGGAAAGAGGAACTCCTGGTCGACAAGATCGATCTTCAAAAGACCTTCGTCCTGCGCCGTATCCTGAACCCTATGGGAACTACGGACGCCATCGAGTTCCTGATTTCGAAATTGAAACAGACCAAAACGAACGCGGAGTTCTTCGATTCGATGAACACCTGACGAGTGACTGGGCGGCGGAGTGACCGCAATGGACACGATCTTTGCGCTCTCGACAGCCCCTGGCAAAGCTGGCGTTGCAGTCATTCGTGTGTCGGGTCCTCGGGCATTTGAACTGTGCAAGGCGATTGCCGGGTCGGTTCCTGACCCAAGACATGCGACTTTGCGGCCACTGCGCGCCAAAGGAGAGGTGATCGATCACGCGCTTGTACTGACCTTCGAGGAGGATCGCAGCTTCACAGGTGAAAAAGTTGTTGAATTTCAAATGCATGGTAGCCATGCGTGCGTGTCATCTCTTTCCGAAGCGCTGCTGGGATTTGCAGATGTTCGGTTAGCTGAACCTGGTGAATTCACGCGTCGCGCTCTCGAAAACGATCGGATGGACCTGTCCCAGGTAGAGGGTCTTGCGGATCTTCTCGAAGCAGAAACCGAGGCTCAGCGGCGGCAAGCGATGCGAGTCCTGTCTGGACATCTGGGCAACCTTGCTGAAAAATGGCGCGTGAGCTTGATCCGCGCCATGGCGTTGCTGGAAGTGACCATCGATTTTGCCGATGAGGACGTGCCGGCGGACGTGTTCCCGGAAGTAGGAGCGCTTCTAAAGGGTGTTATCACCGAGATTGCGAGAGAAATCGAAGGAGTGGATTTCGCCGAGCGTGTGCGGTCGGGGTTCGAAGTTGCGATCGTCGGTGCGCCCAATGTTGGAAAATCAACACTCCTGAACGCGCTGGCCGGGCGCGATGCTGCGATTACGTCCGAGTTTGCAGGTACGACCCGGGATGTGATTGAGGTCCGGATGGATCTGGGCGGTTTGCCCGTGACGATTTTGGACACAGCAGGGCTGAGAGACACGGACGATCATGTCGAGGCTATCGGCATTCAACGCGCTCTGGAACGCGCCGAGGCAGCTGACTTGCGCGTGTTCTTGTGTGAGCGCGATGGAGAGTTTTCTGGGCAGTCGCGGTCTGGCGACATCCTACTTATGGCGAAATGCGACCTTCACGACAAAAAGGACAACGGCGTCTCGGGTCTGACGGGGGAGGGCGTGAGTGACCTTGTCCGCCGAATCACTGATTTATTGGCGGCGGGAGGGATGTCTTCTGGTATCGCAACGCGGTTTCGCCACAAGATTGCGCTGAAAAACGGTATGGATGCATTGACCCGCGCGCATGGTTTTGTGCTAGACGAATGTGACACGACGGAAATCATCGCTGAAGAGGTTAGAAGCGCCATCCACGCCTTGAATGCTCTTGTCGGGCGGGTGGATGTCGAGAATATCCTGGATGAAATTTTCTCGAGCTTCTGTCTTGGAAAGTGAGGAGTGTTTCACGTGAAACATGGCTTTGACGTCATCGTGGTGGGCGGGGGTCACGCCGGCGCGGATGCGGCTCATGCGGCGGCGCGAATGGGCGTGTCTGTCGCCCTGGTCACGTTGTCCGCTTCAACGATTGGCGTTATGTCGTGCAATCCCGCGATCGGAGGGCTGGGGAAGGGGCACCTCGTGCGCGAGATCGATGCGCTGGACGGTGTGATGGGGCGTGTTGCCGACCGTGCCGGTATTCAGTTTCGCCTTCTGAACAGGCGCAAGGGCCCCGCTGTACAGGGGCCTCGTGCTCAGGCGGACCGTCACATTTACCGAACGGAAATGCTGGCTGAACTGACCGGACACCCGCGCATCACGACCATCGAAGGCGAAGTCCATGACTTCTTGATGAAACAAGGCCGCGTGGTAGGTGTTGCGCTGGGTGATGGTTCCCGAATTCCAGCGAAAAGCGTGGTTCTGACCACGGGAACGTTTCTGCGCGGAGTTATTCATATCGGGGATGTATCGCGCCCTGGTGGCCGAATGGGTGATAGGCCCTCGATCAGGCTTGCTGAAAGGATTGATGAATTCGACCTGTCACTTGGGCGTCTGAAGACCGGCACGCCTCCGCGCCTCAAGGGTTCGACCATTGACTGGTCGGGGCTTGAATTGCAGCCGGGTGATGATGATCCCACGCTGTTTTCCTTCATGTCCAAGGATGTGGCAGCCCGGCAAATCTGCTGTGGAATTTCGCATACGAACGCGGAAACACATGACATCATAGAGAAAAATCTCTCTCGATCAGCTATGTACGGAGGGCATATCGATGGTGTTGGCCCGCGCTACTGTCCCTCCATCGAAGATAAGATCGTGCGATTTGCGGACAAGGCGTCCCACCAGGTCTTCCTGGAACCCGAGAGCCTTTCAGATGATGTGATCTACCCCAATGGAATATCCACGTCGCTGCCGGAAGAGGTGCAGGAGCGGTATGTGCGCTCGATCAAAGGGTTGGAGCGTGCCGAAATTCTCCAACCGGGATACGCGATCGAATACGATTACGTGGATCCCCGCGCCCTTGACGGCCGTCTTGCGGTGAGAAATGTTCCGGGTCTTTACCTGGCGGGTCAGATCAACGGAACCACAGGTTATGAAGAGGCTGCCGCGCAAGGGCTTGTCGCGGGGCTCAATGCGGCGTTGGATGTCCAAGAGAAAGACCCGGTGATTTTTACCCGCAGCGATAGCTATATCGGCGTGATGATAGATGATCTGACAACACGCGGCGTGGCCGAGCCTTACCGGATGTTCACCTCGAGGGCCGAATTTCGGCTTTCTCTTCGGGCTGACAATGCCGATCAGCGGCTGACGCCTCTTGGGGTGGAGCTTGGCTGTGTGTCGGACCAGCGCAAAACGTATTTCGACATCAAGATGAGCGGAATTTCCAAAGCCCGTAGACGCCTCGACAGCGTGGTTTTCACGCCCAAGCAACTTCGAGACGCGGGGTTTGCCGTCAATCAGGACGGAAGCAAGAGATCCGGGTATGAATTGCTTTCGCTTCCACAGTTCAGCTTTTCGGAGCTCTCGACATTGGTGCCGGAGTGGTCCGAGATCGGACTTGAGTCGCAAAAGCAGCTGGAACGAGAGGCGCTGTATGAGCACTACATCGCGCGCCAGAAGCGGGATGTCGAAATTCTCAAGAAAGACGAACAGGTGAAAATTCCAGCGAACTTTGACTATGCGTCGATACAGGGGCTCTCGAACGAATTGCGGTTCAAGCTGTCATCTGCCCGGCCTTCAAGTATTGCCCAGGCCGGGCGGATCGATGGCATGACTCCGGCGGCACTGTCCTTGATCTTTGCCAAGCTGCGGCAGGCCCAGCGTGGCATGACGGGCTGATGGGCTTCGATTGGCCGGATGTTTCACGTGAAACACGCGAGCGCCTGGATATTTACAAAGCCCTGTTGTGCAAGTGGAACCCGCGCATAAACCTCGTTGCCCCATCAACCTTGGACGAGCTGGAAGTGCGTCATTTCGCTGACTCGTTTCAATTACTGAACGCCGCTCCGACCGGCTTCAGGATTTGGGCGGATTTTGGCACAGGAGGCGGGTTCCCGGGCCTGATCGTGGCTTTGGCCTGTTCGGATATGATTGCGCCGCCGCGCGTTATCATGGTGGAAAGCGATACGCGAAAATGCGCCTTTCTCAGGACGGTACTGCGAGAAACGGGCGTGCGCGCGGAGGTCAAATCCGAACGCATCGAGGATCTTGATCCCTTGAATGCGGATATAGCCAGCGCTCGGGCGCTGGCACCCCTGAGCACCTTGCTGGGATATGTCGAGCGGCACGTGGCGCCAGATGGGTCGGCTGTGTTCCTGAAGGGCGAGCGATGGAAGGAAGAGGTCCAGGAGGCAGAATCGCGGTGGAAGTTCGATCTTCAAACGACTAAGAGTTGCACCAACACATCGGCAAGAATTCTACAGATCAGTAAGGTCTCGCGTGTCTGATCCAACTCGCCCCAATGCGCCCCGCATAATGTCTGTCGTCAACCAAAAAGGTGGCGTCGGTAAAACCACAACGGCCATCAACCTGAGCGCCGCGCTTGTCGCGCTTGGGTATCGTGTTCTTCTTGTCGACCTTGATCCTCAGGGCAACGCGTCCACTGGTCTCGGGGTTGGTGCTGACCGCCGGGAGGTTACGACATATGAGCTTCTGTTGGATGACGTGGAACTGAAGGAGGCCATACAGGAAACCTATAGCAAAGATTTCCTGATCATACCGGCAACCACGGACCTGAGCTCGGCTGACATAGAACTGATTGCAAACGAAAAACGAATCTTTCTGTTGCGGGATGCGCTGCGTCAGCCTTCAATAGACAGTTTTGACCTCGACTATGTCATCATCGATTGCCCCCCGTCGCTCAGCTTGTTGACGGTAAATGCGCTGGTCGCCTCGGATTCTGTCCTGGTGCCGCTTCAGAGCGAGTTCTTTGCGCTTGAAGGCTTGTCACAGCTCATGCTGACCGTTCGCGAAGTCAGAACAACCGCCAATCCTTCGCTAAGGATTGAAGGCGTTGTTCTGACAATGTTCGATGCAAGGAACAACTTGTCACGTCAGGTGGAACAGGATGCGCGGGAAAATCTTGGCGAGCTTATTTTTCAGACACTAATCCCGCGTAATGTGCGTTTGAGCGAAGCACCATCATATGCCATGCCGGTGTCGATGTATGATCCGAATTCAGCGGGCGCACGCGCCTATAAGGCGTTGGCTCAAGAGTTGGTGGGCGGTGAGGCAATGGCGGCCAAACCTTAGACATGGGGGACAGGATGGCAGACAAGAAAACAAAACAGCGCGGATTGGGACGAGGACTGTCGGCCTTGATGGCGGATGTCTCGGACGCGACTACGGATGACAGCACGAACGTGGCTCCGGCGGATCAGAATGTGGCGATCGAGCTTGTGCATCCGAACCCCAATCAGCCTCGGCGGGTTTTCGACAAGGACAAGCTGGAGGAGCTTGCGATTTCCATCCGGGAGAAGGGCATCGTGCAGCCGCTGATTGTGCGGATGCACCGGTCTGGCAAGGGGCAGTTCGAGATCGTGGCCGGAGAGCGGCGCTGGCGAGCGGCGCAGCTGGCGAACTTACATCAAGTTCCTGTTATTGTTAGAGAATTTGACGATACAGAAGTTCTCGAGATTGCCATTATCGAAAACATTCAGCGCGCGGACCTCAACCCGGTTGAGGAGGCGGCTGGATACATGCAGCTGATGGAGAAGTTCGGACACACACAGGAAAAGCTGGCTCAGGCCCTGGGCAAGAGCCGGAGCCATGTGGCGAATTTGACGCGGCTTTTGCAACTGCCGCTTTCCGTACGCGACATGATCTCCGATGGGAGGCTGAGCGCCGGGCACGCGAGGGCCCTGATCACTGCGGATGATCCCGAGGCCTTGGCGCGCAGGGTGGTGACACAGGGGCTTTCGGTGCGGCAGACCGAACAGCTGGTCAAATCGTCGGTGTCGAACGTGTTCACGGACAGCGGCAAGACCAAGGCCGGCAAAACCCCGGACAAGGATGCGGATACGCGCGCTCTTGAAGGTGATATTTCGGCCAACCTGGGCATGAAGGTTCAGATTGATCATTCTGGTTCCGGCGAGTCCGGGAGGCTGTCGATTTCTTACAAGTCACTGGATGAATTAGATAATCTTTGCAACCTTCTTAGCGGGGCCCGTTCGGGCGGGTCCAAATGAAGACTGTGACCGCGCCGAGCACAACCACCTGAATCACGATTACATACCGAGGTGCGCCCAACAGAAGCGATGCCGCAAGGACCAACAGAATCGACAGGGTTGCCAGAATCTTGGCGCGGCAATGGATTGCTCCGTATTTTTGCCAATCCAGAATTGAAGGCCCAAACCGGGGGTGGTTGATCAGCCAATCATGCAGACGCTCGGAGGAGCGGGCGAAGCTGAAAGCCGCCAACAGTATGAATGGCACTGTGGGCAGGAGCGGGACGAAAATTCCTATGACCCCGAGCGCGACGGACAGCAATCCCAGGGACAGCCATAAGAACCGTGTCATGCGGCCGGTGCCAGCTCGGCGAGGATTGCGTTCAGGACCATGCGCCCTTGCTCAGTAGCGTGGATTCTGTCGACAGTCGCCTCGATCAAACCCAGTTCTTCCAAATGATTCAGCGTGTCCTGATTGAAATCCACCCCGGTGAAGCGTCGAAAACGTGGCCTGTCCGTTCCTTCCTGCAATCGGAGGCTCATCAAGAGGTACTCGACCGATTGATCGTATGGTGTCAGCACCGCACGCTCTTTCTCGCCGTTGTCCTCACTGACGGCCGTTAACCATTTCGCCGGGTTGGCGTGGCAGGCCAGCGAGACCTTCGCGCCGTCCAGTGTCAATCTTCCATGCGCGCCCGGCCCGATGCCGACATAGTCACCGTAGCGCCAGTAAATCAGATTGTGCCGCGATTCGGCCCCTGGCCGGGCGTGGTTGGACACCTCGTAGGCGGGCATGTCATGATCCGAACAGATGTCTTGCGTCAACTGGTACATATTGGCGGAAAGATCGTCGTCCGGCAAACCCCTGAGCTTTCCTTTCGAATATCGGTCGCCGAAGGCCGTGCTTTGCTCAATTGTCAGCTGGTATAGCGACAGATGGTTAACAGCCATTCGAAGTGCCGTGCGCAGCTCAGCCTCCCAGGCGTTCAGCGTCTGATCCTGCCGCGCGTAAATCAGGTCAAAACTGACCCTGTCAAACGTGTCGCGAGCGATGTCGAAGGCGGCCATGGCCTCGGCCACCGAATGCAAGCGGCCCAGCCGCTTCAGATCCGGGTCGTTCAGCGCCTGGATGCCCATGGAGACACGATCCACCCCGGCCGAGCGATAACCGCGAAAGCGTGTCGCCTCGACCGAACCGGGATTGGCCTCGAGTGTGATCTCGATCTGATTGGACAGGGTCCAGTGTCGTGCAATGGCGTCGAGGATGCCTGTGACGGTACCGACCTCCATGAGGCTTGGAGTGCCACCGCCGAAAAAGACCGAGTTCACCACCCGGCCCGGCGTCAGCGAGGCATAGCGCGCAATTTCATTTTCATACGCCGCCAGCCATTCGGTTTGATCCACGGAGGCACTGACGTGGCTATTGAAGTCGCAATAGGGGCATTTGGAGGTGCAGAACGGCCAGTGGACATATATGCCGAAGCCGCCATTTTGCCAATCCTCAGTCAAAACAGCCCGTCACAAGCTTCCGGAACGCATCCGCACGGTGGCTGATCCGGTTCTTCTCCCACCGATCCATTTCACCGAAGGTGATGTCATGACCATCCGCCACGAAGATCGGATCATAGCCGTGGCCATTACTGCCGCGCCCGGGCCAAATGATCGTGCCGGGCGCTTCGCCTTCGAACGCTTCATCATGGCCGTCGGGCCAGGCCAGAACCAGAGTGCAGCAGAACCTGGCGCGCCACGGCTGTTTTGCCCCGCTCTCAAGGAGCTTGTCATGCACCTTGCCCATGGCCATCCCAAAGTCCCGACCCTCGGGGGTTTCCGCCCAGTCGGCGGTATACACACCGGGCGCGCCGTCGAGGTCATCCACGGCAAGACCCGAATCGTCCGAAAGGGCCGGAAGGCCAGTGGCCTTGGAAGCGGCATGGGCCTTTAGCCTGGCATTGCCGATGAATGTGGTTTCGGTTTCCTCGGGCTCGGCGAGGTTCATCTCGCCTGCCCCGACGACGTTGACCCCGTAGGGTTCCAGAAGATGCGCGATTTCTTCCAACTTGCCCTGGTTATGGGTGGCCACCAGAAGCGTATCGCCGGAAAACTTACGCATTGACCGCCGCCAGCTGCAGGTCGCTCAGCTCCTTGATGCCCTTTTCCGCGAGGTCCAGAAGGCCGGTCATCTGCTCGCGGGTAAAGGTGGCGCCCTCGGCGGATAATTGCGCCTCGATCATTTTTCCGCTGGCGGTCATGATGAAATTGCCATCGGTTCCAGCCTCGCTGTCCTCGGGATAGTCGAGGTCGAGAACCAGTTGACCGGCATAGATACCACAGGACACGGCCGCCACGGGATCGGTCAGCGGATCGCTGACCACGTCGCCGATCTTGATCAGCCTGTTCACCGCCAGTTTCAGTGCGACCCAGCCGCCGGTGATCGCGGCACAGCGCGTCCCGCCATCGGCCTGGATCACGTCACAGTCGATAGTGATCTGCCTTTCACCCAGCGCAACACGGTCGATGCCGGCCCGAAGCGACCGCCCGATCAGGCGTTGGATTTCCACGGTGCGGCCGCCTTGTTTGCCGGCCGATGCCTCGCGCCGCATTCGCGACGTGGTTGACCGCGGCAGCATACCGTATTCCGCGGTGGCCCAGCCCAGCCCGGACCCCTTGATGAATGGGGGGACGCGATCCTCGACAGTCGCGGTGCAGAGCACGTGAGTATCGCCGACGCGGATCATGCAGGACCCTTCGGCGTGTTTCGAGACATTCGGCTCGATCGTCACGGGGCGCATTTCGTCGAGAGCTCGGCCAGAGGGGCGCATGGGATCATCCTTGTAATTGGGTTCATGCCAAATACCTATCTGAGGCGGAGAATGGCAAGCCTGATTGACCTCTTTGATCCCCTTGTCTTTAATGCGGGGCCGGATGGGGAAAATGATGACGGATTCGGGGAAACTCCTGGAAGAACTGAATGATCGCTCGCGCGAAGTGTTTCGCCGGGTGGTGGATTCGTACCTGCTGACCGGCGAGCCGGTGGGCTCTCGCACGCTCACGCGGGAAATGTCCGAAAGGGTCAGCGCCGCCACGATCCGAAATGTGATGCAGGATCTGGAGTATATGGGCCTCTTGGGAAGTCCGCATGTGAGCGCGGGGCGGCTGCCCACTCAGGAAGGCCTGCGGATGTTTGTGGATGGATTGCTTGAGGTTGGCAATCTGGGACCTGAAGATCGCGAGAAGATCGACGCCACCGTGACGGGAAACGCGCAGGACGTCACTGAGGTGCTGGATCGTGTGGGCTCGGCCCTGTCCGGGGTGACACGCGGCGCGTCCCTGGTGCTTGCGCCCAAACACGAGGCACCGATCAAGCATATCGAGTTCGTGAGCCTCGCACATGACCGGGCGCTGGTGGTTCTGGTCTTTGCCGACGGCAATGTCGAGAACCGGATTTTCACGCCGCCGCCGGGGCAGACCCCCAGTTCGATGCGGGAGGCCGCGAATTTTCTCAACGCCTTCATCGAAGGCAAGACCCTGAGCGATCTACGCACACGGTTCGGCCATGAGATTGCGGCCCGGCGAAAGGAAATCGACACGCTGGCCAATGCGCTGGTGGACAGCGGCCTGGCGGTTTGGGAGCGCGACGGAGATGCGCCCGAGCGTCTGATTGTTCGCGGGCGCTCGAACCTCCTGGAGGGCGACGCGGATGAAAGTGATCTGGAGCGCATCCGGGAGCTCTTTGACGACCTTGAGAGGAAGCGGGATATCGCCGAATTTCTGGAGCTGGCGGACGAGGGTGACGGTGTACGCATTTTTATCGGCTCGGAGAACAAACTTTTCTCACTTTCGGGTTCCTCTTTGGTGGTGTCTCCATATATGAACGCTGATCGAAAGATTGTCGGTGCGGTTGGGGTCATCGGGCCCACGCGCCTGAACTACGGGCGGATCGTTCCGATCGTGGATTATACGGCGCAGTTGGTCGGGAAGATGATCTCTGATCGTGGATAACGAGGTAGTAAATGGCAGAGCAAAAGAGCGAAGAATTTCTGGATGACATCGAGGCCGCCATGGCCGAAGAGCTTGAAGCCGAGCTTAGTGAAGTCACTGATGAAGAAGCGGAAATCGACGCTTTGCGCGCCGAGCGGGATGCGCTTCAGGACAAGTTCATGCGAGCGCTGGCGGATGCCGAGAACGCCCGGAAGCGCGGCGACAAGGCGCGGCGGGATGCCGAGCAGTATGGCGGATCGCGGCTGGCACGGGACATGCTGCCGGTCTACGACAACATGAAACGGGCGCTGGAAACCGTCACGGACGATCAGCGCGAGGCATCGAAGGCGCTGATCGAAGGGATCGAGCTGACCATGCGAGAGCTGCTGAGCGTCTTCTCAAAGCACGGAATTGTCCTTGTTTCTCCGAAAGTTGGCGACAAATTCGATCCCCAGCAGCACGAGGCTATGTTCGAGGCACCCCTGCCCGGCACCAAGTCGGGCGAGATCATCCAGGTCTCGACCGAAGGATTCATGCTGCACGACCGGATTTTGCGTCCCGCGCAGGTCGGCGTGTCGTCCAATCCGGGATGATTCGTTAACTTTTTCCAAAGGCATAGACCAGAACGTCGGTATTACGTCGGTATCGCATCTGTATCGCGTCGGTGCGTTTGTCGGAGGAACGCAGATCGCTCAATCGTTTTTCAGAAGGTCGCGCAGTTCATAAATCAGGTTCAGCGCTTCGCGTGGCGTGAGCGTGTCGGGCAGGATTTCAGCCAGGCGTGACTCGACAGCCGAGTCCGGAGCGGACGGTGGGGCCTGTGTCGGCGTCGCGGCGAAAAGTGGCAGATCGTCGATCACCACATCGCGGGCCGCGCCGCCTTCGCGCTCACCTTTTTCGAGGGCCTCCAGAACCACGCGGGCGCGTTCGACCACCGATGGTGGCAGGCCGGCCAGTTTGGCCACTTGCACACCGTATGACCGGTCGGCCGCGCCGCGCCGGACTTCGTGGAGGAAAATGACGTCGCCATCATGTTCCTTGACAGCGATGGTGGCGTTGTCGACCCTGTCCAGTTTTTCCGATAGCCGCGTCAGCTCGTGATAATGCGTGGCAAAGAGCGCGCGGGATTTGTTCACCTCGTGCAGATGTTCGAGCGTCGCCCATGCGATGGAAAGCCCGTCATAGGTGGCGGTGCCACGGCCAATCTCATCGAGGATGACCAATGCGTTTTCATCGGCCTGATTGAGGATCGCGGCGGTTTCGACCATCTCGACCATGAAGGTCGAGCGACCGCGGGCCAGATCATCCGAAGCCCCCACGCGGCTGAAGAGCTGGCTGACGAGGCCGATATGGGCCTCGCGCGCAGGAACGAAACTGCCCATCTGCGCCAGAATGGCGATGAGCGCGTTCTGGCGCAGGAATGTCGATTTACCGGCCATGTTGGGGCCGGTGAGCAGCCAGATGTCGGCCTTGTGTCCCAGATGGGCGTCATTGGCGATGAACGGCGCGCCGCCCTGGGCGCGCAGAGCCTGTTCGACGACCGGGTGGCGGCCGCCTGTGACCACAAGTGTGCGGCTGTTATCGACCTTGGGACGACACCAGTCTTCGGCGCGGGCCAGATCGGCGAGCGCGGTCGTCAGGTCGAGTTCGGCCAACGCACGGGCGGTGTCAGCGATGGGGCCAAATCGTTCTAAAATCTTCGATTTCAGGGCGGAATAGAGCCGATTTTCGATTTCGAGCGCCCTGCCCCCAGCGTTCAGGATGCGGGTTTCCATTTCGGAAAGCGGGATGGTGGTAAAGCGGACCTGATTGGCTGTGGTCTGGCGATGCTTGAATGTGTCCGAAAGAGGTTCGGAGAGCATTTTCTCCGCATGGGTCGATGTGACCTCAACGAAATAGCCCAGCACGTTGTTGTGCCTGATCTTGAGCGACGCGATGCCGGTGGCCTCCACGTATTCGGACTGCATTCCGGCGATGACACCCCTGCCCTCGTCGCGCAGTTTGCGGGCCTCGTCCAGATCCTGGTCAAAATCCGACGCGATGAAGCCGCCATCTCGGGCCAGAAGCGGTGGTTCGGTGACAAGCGCGCGGTCGAGCAGGTCGAGAAGGCTGTCATGGCCGATGAGACGATCCAGCGAAAGGCTGAATTCCTCTGGACCCTCGCCGGGCCGCGGCATCGCGGCGATCTCGGCCGCCTGCTCCAGGCCGTTGCGGATGGCGGCCAGATCGCGCGGGCCGCCCCGGTCGAGGCCAAGACGCGATAGCGCGCGATCCATGTCGGGGGCACGGCGCAATGCCTCGCGAATTTGAGAGGAAAACAGAGACTGTTCCAGCGCAAAACCCACAGTTTCGAGACGAGATTGCACGGTGTTCAGGTCGCGGCTGGGGCTGGAGAGGCGGCGTTCGAGAAGCCGTCCGCCGCCTGCGGTGACGGTCCGGTCGATCACCGACAGAAGCGATCCGGCGCGGCCACCCGAGAGCGCATGGGTGAGTTCGAGGTTGCGCCGGGTTGCGGCGTCGATCTGCATGACGCGGTCGGGGGCCTCGCGGCGGGGCGGCTGCAAAAGGGGCAGTTTGCCCTTCTGCGTGATTTCCAGATAGTCGACCAGCGCGCCCATGGTCGAAAGCTCGGCGCGGGAAAAGCTGCCGAAAGCCTCCAGTGTGGCGGTTTTGAAGAGGGTGCAGAGGCGCTGTTCGCCCGAAGTGCTGTCAAATGAGGCGCGACCCAGGGGCGTGAGGGCGGCGCCCATCTCTTCGATCACCTGTGCGCTGTCCCGGTCGCCCTCATCAGCGACCACAACCTCGGCCGGCGCAAGGCGCGCCAGCTCGGCGCCGAGGCGTGCGGGCGCGAGCGACATGACGCTGAACCCGCCGGTGGAGATGTCGACCCAGGCGAGAGCAAAATCGTCTCTGACCTTGCCGAAAGCGGCCAGAAAATTGTGCTGGCGGGCGTTGAGCAGACTGTCTTCGGTGAGCGTTCCGGGCGTGACGAGGCGAATGACGTCACGCTTCACGACCGACTTTGATCCGCGCTTCCTGGCCTCTGCTGGGCTTTCCATCTGCTCGCAGATCGCGACGCGGAACCCCTTGCGGATAAGCGTCAGCAGATACCCCTCGGCGGCGTGGTGAGGCACGCCGCACATGGCAATGTCCTCGCCCAGATGTTTGCCGCGTTTGGTAAGGGCGATGTCGAGAGCTTCGGCGGCGGCCACGGCATCGTCAAAGAACAGTTCGTAAAAATCGCCCATCCGGTAGAAGAGCAGCGCGCCGGGATACTGCGCCTTGATCTCAAGGTACTGCGCCATCATCGGCGTTACGGCTGATTTCGCTGATGTCACCTGTGGCCCCCCGGCTTTGACGCAGAGTATCGGCGCGGGGCGCGGGGGAAAAGGGCGATTTGGTTGTTTGCGGGTAAGGCTGGGGATATGCAGGGGCAACAGAGTTTGAAAGGCGCATCCATGTCCAAACCCAAGTTCACCCGCGAAGAGGCGCTGGCCTTTCACCTGGAGCCGACACCAGGCAAGTTCGAGATCACCGCCACGGTGCCGATGACGACGCAGCGGGACCTGAGCCTGGCCTATTCGCCCGGGGTGGCGGTGCCCTGCGAGGCGATCGCGGAGAACCCCGAGACGGCTTATGACTACACCAACAAGGGGAACCTTGTGGCGGTGATTTCCAACGGGACGGCCGTGCTGGGGCTGGGGAACCTGGGTGCGCTTGGCTCCAAGCCGGTGATGGAGGGCAAGGCGGTGCTCTTCAAGCGGTTCGCAGATGTGAACAGCATCGACATCGAGCTGGATACCGAGGACCCGGAAGCGTTCATCAATGCGGTGAAGCTGATGGGGCCGACATTCGGGGGGATCAACCTGGAGGACATCAAGGCGCCGGAGTGTTTCATCATTGAGCAGCGGCTCAAGGAGGTGATGGACATTCCGGTGTTTCATGACGATCAGCATGGGACGGCGGTGATTTGCGCGGCGGGGCTGATCAATGCCCTGCATCTGAGCGGCAAGGATATCGGCGATGTGAAGATCGTGCTGAACGGGGCCGGGGCGGCGGGGATTGCGTGCGTCGAGTTGCTGAAGAGCATGGGCGCGAGGCATGAGAACTGCATCGTCTGCGACACCAAGGGGGTGATCTATCAGGGCCGAACCGAAGGGATGAACCAGTGGAAATCGGCCCATGCGGTGAAGACCGAGCTTCGCACGCTGGACGAGGCGATGAAGGGCGCGGATGTGTTCCTGGGCGTCAGCGTCAAGGGGGCCGTGACGTCCGAGATGGTCGAAAGCATGGCCAAGGACCCGGTGATATTCGCCATGGCCAACCCGGACCCGGAAATCACCCCCGAGGAGGCCCATGCGGTCAGGGGCGATGCCATCGTGGCCACGGGGCGGTCCGACTATCCGAACCAGGTGAACAACGTGCTGGGCTTTCCGTATCTTTTCCGGGGGGCGCTGGATGTCCACGCGCGGGCGATCAATGACGAGATGAAGATCGCCTGCGCCGAGGCGCTGGCGCGGCTGGCGCGGGAGGATGTGCCGGACGAAGTGGACATGGCCTATGGGCGCAAGCTGACCTTCGGGCGGGATTACATCATCCCGGCACCGTTTGATCCGCGGCTGATTCACACGATACCGCCGGCCGTGGCGAAGGCCTGCATGGATACGGGCGCGGCACGGCGTCCGATCGTGGACATGGACGCCTATGAAGTCGCGCTCAAGACGCGGATGGACCCGACGGCAAGCATGTTGCGGTCCATCAACGCGCGGGCGCGGGCCGCACAGGCCCGGATGATCTTTGCCGAGGGCGATGACCCCCGCGTGCTGCGTGCGGCCGTCCAGTATCAGCGGGCGGGATTTGGACACGCTCTGGTGGTTGGACGCGAAGCGGATGTGGCCGAGAAACTCAGGAACTCGGGTCTGGGCGACGCGGTGTCCGAACTGGAGGTGGTGAACGCCGCCAACACGCCGCATCTGGAGGACTACAAGGCCTTTCTTTATGCGCGATTGCAACGCAAGGGCTTTGACAGGCACGACATTCACAAGCTTGCGGCAAGGGACCGGCACGTGTTTTCTGCGCTGATGCTGGCGCATGGACATGGCGATGGTCTGGTGACGGGGGCCACGCGTAAATCGGCACATGTCCTGGAACTGATAAACCATGTATTCGATGCGGATGCCGAACATGGCGCGGTTGGGGTCACAGCGATCATGCACAAGGGCCGGATCGTCTTCGTGGCCGACACCCTGGTGCATGAATGGCCGGACGAGACGGATCTGGCCAATATTGCCGAAGCCTCGACCGGTGTGGCCCGGCACCTGGGGCTGGAGCCGCGCGTGGCCTTTGTCAGCTTTTCGACCTTTGGCTATCCGCGCTCGGAACGGGCCGAGAAGATGCACCTTGCCCCGAAGGTGCTGGAGGCTCGCGGCGTTGACTTCGAGTTCGAAGGCGAGATGACGGTGGATGTGGCGCTGAACACCGAGGCGCAGAAGACCTATCCGTTCCAGCGTTTGACGGGCCCCGCAAACATTCTGGTGGTGCCCGCGCGGCATTCTGCGTCGATCTCGGTGAAGCTGATGCAGGAGATGGGTGGTGCCACGGTGATTGGTCCGATCCTGGCCGGGGTTCAGCCGTCGATCCAGATCTGTTCGTCCACGTCCACCGCCAATGACATCCTGAACATGGCTGTGCTGGCGGCGTGCAAGGTCGGGTGACGGGGTGGACGGCAGGCGTCGGATTGCGCGCATTTTCAACGCGATGAAAGGATTGACGTGACCGTCTTCTGCCTTGGCTCAATCAACGCGGACTTCATCTATGAGGTTAGCCACATACCGCAGCGGGGCGAGACGGTTCTTGCGCATGGCCTGTTTCGCACACTGGGCGGGAAGGGTGCCAATCAGTCGGTGGCCGCCGCGCGGGCCGGGGCAGAGGTCCGCCATATCGGTATGGTGGGGCCGGATGGCGCGTGGTGTGTCGAGGTTCTGGCGGGCTGCGGCGTGGATGTGCGCCATGTCGGCGAAGCCGGGCAGCCCACAGCGCACGCGAACATCACCGTCGAGCCGTCCGGCGAGAATGCGATCACGGTGTTTCCGGGGGCAAACCACGCGCAATCCCCGGCTCGCATCGAGGCGGCGCTGGCCGAGGCGGAGCCGGGCGATTGGCTGATGCTTCAGAACGAAACGACTTTGCAGGCCGAAGCCGCACAGTCGGCGCGGACGCGCGAGATGCAGGTCGCCTATTCCGCGGCACCGTTCGACGAAGCGGCGGTCCGGGCGGTGCTGCCACATGTCACGCTCTTGATCATGAACGCCGTGGAGGCCGCACAGCTGGCAGGAGCGATGGGTGATCCGGGCGCGGTGCGTCAGGTGATCACGAAAGGCCCGGACGGGGCAGAATGGCGCGATGGCGATCTGCAGATTGCCGTCACGGCCCCGCATGTGCGGGCTGTGGATACGACCGGAGCCGGGGATACTTTTGCCGGCTATCTCGTGGCCGGGCTGAGCGGGGGTCTTGCCCCCAAGGCGGCGCTGCAGCGCGCGGTGCGCGCGGCGGCGCTTCAGGTCACGAAACCGGGGACGGCCGAGGCGATCCCCACATTGGATGAAGTGCGCTCTTTCAGCGGGTAAAGGGCGCGGCCTTGCCCCAAAGCTGTTTCACGCGCTTGTCACGGCCGCAGCCCTCGCGATAAAACTTGTAGGCCTTGGCCCGTGTTTTGGGACCACCGCGGGTCAGGGTAATCTCGGAGCTCTTGTAGTAGTTCTGATGATAGGCCTCGGCGGGGTAAAACGTGCCCGCGCTCAGGATCGGGGTCACGATTTTCCGCCCAAGCGCCGCTTTGGCTTGGGACTTCGCTTTCTGTGCGGCGGCTTTTTCGGCGGCATCAGAGACGAAAATCGCTGTACGATAGCTGGACCCCCGGTCGCAGAACTGACCGCCCGCATCGGTCGGGTCGATCGAGCGGAAAAACATGAAGAGCAATTGATCGCGGGACACGCGGGCAGGGTCGTAGATGATCCGGGCGGCCTCATAGTGCCCTGTATTGCCCTTGGTCACCTGCTTGTAGGTCGGGTTCCTGAGCGTGCCGCCGGTGTAGCCCGACACAACCTCGTGGACGCCGGGAACGGATTCAAAATCCGCTTCCACGCACCAGAAGCAGCCACCCGCGACGGTGAGAACCTCCTTGCCAGCGGCCTGGGCGCCGTGGTGAACCCCCAGGCCAATCAGGATGAGCCCGGCAAGGGCGATCGTTTTCAGATGTTGGAATGAAAGCGACATGTTTTCGGCTCCTGCTTTGGGAGGAAATTGCCGCATGGGTGCTGACATGGGAATGCACGGCTTCGTGACATCACGGGTTGGTGAGCGAATTTGCGGCTTGTCCGCGGAAAACCGCCTGCGTAGCGTGCGTTTGAAACAGACCGGGGGTGGATTGTTACCGATGGCAGAACATCAGACGACACATGCGGCGCAGGAAGATGCGCGCAACGAGGACATCCTGATCTGGGTAAATGGGCAGTTGCTGCCCAAATCCGAGGCGATGGTGTCCGTCTATGACAGCGGGTTCATGCTGGGCGATGGCGTCTGGGAGGGGATGCGGCTTTACGATGGCGTCTGGGCGTTCATCGACGAGCATCTGGATCGGCTCTTCGAGGCAGCAAAGGCGATAGATCTGGCCATTGGCATGGATCGGGCTGCTGTGAGGCAGGCGGTGCTGGACACGCAGGCGGCGAACGGGATGACGAGCGATGCCCATGCGCGGCTGATGGTGACGCGGGGCGTGAAGGTGCGACCGTTTCAGCACCCTTCACTGTCGCGGTCGGGGCCGACGGTCGTGATCATCATGGAGCATTCGAAGCCCGCCATCGCACGGCCGATTCGGCTGGCGACCGTGCCGCATCAGCGGGGGTTGCCAATGACGCAGGACCCCAAGCTGAATTCCCATTCCAAGCTGAACTGTATCCTGGCCTGTATCGCTGCCGAGAAGGCTGGGGCGGATGAGGCGTTGATGCTGGACGTGCATGGGTTCGTGAACACGACGAATGCGTGCAACTTCTTCATCGTGCGCAAGGGGGAGGTTTGGACTTCGACGGGGGATTACTGCATGAACGGGATCACCCGCCAAAAGGTGATTGATCTGTGTCGGGAGGACGAAATCCCGGTGTTCGAGCGGAACTATTCGCTGGTGGACGCCTACGGCGCGGATGAGGCGTTTCTGACGGGCACCTTCGGGGCGCAGACGCCGGTGAGCGAGATCGACGGGCGGATGATCGGGAGCGGCGAACTGGGGCCGATGACGGCACGCCTGCAGGGCCTTTACAAGGCTCTGATCCGGCGGGAAACGGCCTGATGCGGATCGCGATGTGGTCGGGGCCGCGGAACCTGAGCACCGCGATGATGTACAGTTTTGCGGCGCGCGATGATTGCCGGGTCGTGGATGAGCCGTTTTATGCGGCCTACCTGGCCGAAACGGGGCTAAAGCATCCGATGCGAAGCGAGATTCTGGCGTCTCAGCCAATGGATCCGGTGGATGTGATCACAGGACTGGCGGCGCCGTTTGAGCAGGCAGTGCAGTACGAAAAACACATGGCGCAGCATATGGTACCGGGGGTGGATCGCAGCTGGCTACGTGACGTTCGGAACGTGTTCCTGATCCGTCATCCGGCGCGGGTGATCGCCAGCTATGCGGCCAAGCGGGAGAATCCGACACTGGAGGATATAGGGTTCCAGCAGCAGGCCGAGCTGTTTGATCTGGCCGAAGACCCGATCGTGATCGACAGCCATGACATTCGCGAGGATCCGGAGGGAGTGCTGACCCGGCTGTGCCGCGCGCTGGGGATCGGGTTTCAGCGCTCGATGCTGCGCTGGGTAGCCGGGGGGCGGCCCGAGGACGGGGTTTGGGCCGCACATTGGTACGGGGCGGTGCACCGGAGCACGGGGTTTGCCGGGCCGGAGGGCGATTTGCCCGCCGTCGAAGGCCCGCTTGGGTCGGTTCTGAAGGCGGCTCTCCCCTACTATGAGCACCTGAAGGGTCATAAACTGTGACCTTTTCCCCGTAAAACCGGCCCGGCGCCTCCCCATATAGGACGCATGAACAGACGAGACTTTGGGAAAATGGTGATGGGGACGGGGGTTGCTGCGGCGCTGCCTGTCTCAGGGGTCGCGGCGGCGACGGCGCAGCGGTCGAAATACATCTTTGCGGTGGCGCTGGCCCATAACCGCACGGATGTGTCCGCCGAGATGATCAGCGAGATGTTCAATGTGCGGCCCGGCACGGCGCGGGGGTTCATCCGCAAGATGGTGCGCAATGGCGTGGTGGACGCGCCGAATGCGCAAGGGATTGCCAGGCTGACCGAGCCGCTTCAGAGGATCGCGTCGCAAGTGGTCGAATACAACCCGGCGGGCGGTTACGTGGTTCGGGGGCAGCTGGACGAGCTGGCAGGGAAAGCGCGGGAGATGGCAGAGCGGATGCTGGACGAGAGCGACGCGCCTCAGTCCCCGGACGACGCAGAGGGCGAAACCCTCGACACCGTCCATCTGAGCAACAGCCAGATGCCGAGGCAGAACACCAGCGATCCAAGCGCGAAAAACCCGGCACCGAGCAGCCAGAGTTCGGACCCGCCGGAGACGCGCACATAGGCGTATTCCGGGTTGTAATGCACCGTCACCTCGGACCCTTCCGAATAGCCGTAGCTGGAGGCGCCGAACTGGGTGGGCAGGATGATGTCCTGACCCGAGGGAGTGATCAGGGCAAGGTCTGGCCAGTAGGTGCAGCCCTCGTCATCGCAACTTTCGCGTTGCTCGTGAACTGTAGCCGTCACGGGCACGGCGCCGTTCAGGAAGCTGTAGGTCGTGACCAGCTGCCAGCCACCGAAGCCACCAAATCCGCCCCCCATCAGGATGAAGAACAGCGCGCCCGCCGCGGTGGGCCAATCGACCTTGAGGGGACCGCGGCGGGGCATGGTTACTTGAGCCGCCGGTTGCGGGCGGCCAGAAGTTTCAGGCGCAGGGCGTTGAGCTGGATGAAGCCTGCGGCGTCCTTCTGGTCATAGGCGCCGGCGTCTTCCTCGAAGGTCACATGCGCCTCGGAGTAGAGCGAATGGTCGGACCAGCGGCCGATACAGGTCACGGAACCCTTGTAAAGCTTGAGCCGGACGGTGCCGGTCACGTGCTCCTGGCTCTTGTCGATGGCGGCCTGGAGCATCTCGCGTTCGGGGCTGTACCAGAACCCGTTGTAGATCAGCTCGGCATAGCGGGGCATGAGGCTGTCCTTGAGGTGGCCTGCGCCCGAATCGAGGGTGATCTGTTCGATGCCGCGATGGGCCTCGAGCAGGACGGTGCCGCCCGGGGTCTCGTAGATGCCGCGGGACTTCATGCCGACAAAGCGGTTTTCCACGAAATCGAGCCGTCCGATGCCATGCGCGCCGCCCAGTTCGTTGAGCCGGGTGAGGATCGTGGCGGGGGACATCGCCTTGCCGTTGATCGAGACGGCATCGCCACGCACAAACCCCACGTCGATGATCTCGGGCGTGTCGGGGGCGTCCTCGGGGGCGGTGGTGCGCTGATAGACGTAATCGGGGGCCGCGTCGGCGGGGTCCTCGAGCACCTTTCCCTCGGAGGAGGTGTGCAGGAGATTGGCGTCGACGGAGAAGGGGGCCTCGCCGCGTTTGTCCTTGGCGATGGGAATCTGGTTCTGTTCGGCAAACTCCAGCAGGCGGGTGCGGCTGGTCAGGTCCCATTCGCGCCAGGGGGCGATGACCTTGATGTCCGGGTTCAGCGCATAGGCCGCAAGTTCAAACCGTACCTGGTCATTGCCCTTGCCGGTGGCACCGTGCGCGACGGCATCGGCCCCGGTTTCGGCGGCGATCTCGACCAGACGTTTGGAAATGAGGGGCCGCGCGATGGAGGTCCCCAGAAGGTATTGACCCTCGTAGAGCGCATTGGCGCGGAACATCGGGAAGACGAAATCGCGCACGAATTCCTCGCGGATGTCCTCGATATAGATATTGTCGGGCGCAATCCCCAGAAGCTCGGCCTTGTTGCGCGCGGGCTCAAGCTCTTCTCCCTGGCCCAGATCGGCGGTGAAGGTCACGACCTCGCAGCCATATTCGGTTTGCAGCCATTTGAGGATGATCGAGGTGTCGAGGCCGCCGGAATAGGCGAGGACGACTTTCTTGGGCGCGGACATTGGGGCGATCCTTCTGAGCCATGTTTTCGCGAGGCGATTAACGGGTTTCAGGGGCAGGGGCAAGGTGAAGGCCCTTGTCAGGCGGGGTCTAATCGGACAGGGAAGGGGAATGACCGATTTTGTGGATAGCGCGCGGGCCGCGGAGCGGGCGATGCGGGAGGTGTTCGAGGAAACGCCCCTGCAGCGCAATGAACACCTGAGCGAGCGATACGGGGCGGAAATCTGGCTCAAGCGCGAGGACCTGACGCCGGTGCGGTCCTACAAGCTGAGAGGCGCATTCAACGCGATGCGCAAGGTACTGGCGCGGGGCGCGGCACCGGAATTTGTCTGTGCCAGTGCGGGCAATCATGCCCAGGGCGTGGCCTATATGTGCCAGCATTTCGGGGTCCGGGGTGTGATCTTCATGCCCGTGACGACGCCGCAACAGAAGATCGGCAAGACGACAAAGTTCGGCGGCGACAGTATCGAAATTCGCCTGATCGGGGATTACTTCGACGACACGCTGGCCGCCGCGCAGGCGCATTGTGCCGAAATCGGCGGGCATTTCCTGCCGCCCTTTGACGATGAGGACGTGATCGAGGGGCAGGCCTCGGTGGCCGCCGAGATCGAGGCGCAGATGGGCGGCCTGCCGGATCACATAGTGATGCCCGTGGGCGGCGGCGGTCTGAGCGCCGGGGTGCGGTCCTATGTGGGCGACCGGTCCGTGATCACTTTGGTCGAGCCGGAGGGCGGGGCTTGCCTTCATGCCGCCCTGAAGGCCGGAGCGCCGGTGCGGTTGCCGCGGGTGGACAATTTCGCTGATGGCGCGGCGGTGGCGCAGATCGGGGAGAAGACCTTTGTCCGGTTGGCCGATCTGCCGATCGAGCGGTCACGGATCGTGGACGAGGACCGGCTGTGCACCACGATGATCGAGATGCTGAATATAGAGGGCATCGTTCTGGAACCTGCCGGGGCGCTGTCGGTGGATGCGCTCAAGGACATGCGCGGCGAGATTGCGGGCAAAACGGTGGTCTGCGTCACGTCCGGCGGCAATTTCGATTTCGAGCGGCTGCCGGAAGTGAAGGAACGCGCGCAGCGTCATGCGGGGGTGAAGAAGTATTTCATCCTGCGGATGCCGCAGCGGCCCGGGGCGCTGAAGGATTTTCTGAATATCCTCGGCCCGGACGACGATATTGCGCGGTTCGAGTATCTCAAGAAATCCGCACGCAATTTCGGGTCGGTCCTGATCGGGATCGAGACGTCACATGCCGAGAATTTCCGGCGAATCGAGGCAGCACTCGATGATCAGGGTTTTGCCTATCAGGACATCACGGATGATGAAGTGCTGGCCGAGTTCCTGATTTAGAGTGTTTCCAGCCCGCGCATGAACGCGGTCCTTGAACGTTCGAAGGCGTCCACGGTGGCGGGCAGGTCGATGGTGTCGAAGTGCCCGGCGGCAGCGGCACTTTCGCCCGATTGGCAGAGGCCGGAAAACGCGCGGAACCCGAGGTTGAGCGCGCTGCCCTTGAGAAAATGCAGTTTTCCTTCGAGCACGTCATGGGCAACAGGGCCGCGCAGGGTTTCGATTTCTGTCTCCACCTCCTCGAGGAAAATCTCGACCACGTCGCCGAAATCCTCGGCCCCGATTTCGTCGCGCAGTTCGGATACTCTGGTCCAGTCGATCATGGTTCCGGGTCTCATGTGTCTGCGCGCAGGCTAGCGGGCAAGGGTAAACAAGTGGCGACCGCAGATGGCGGATTACCTAAAGTTTGAAGTTTCACAGGCTGTTAAGGCGCCGGGTGCATAGCGGAACAGTAGCGAGTGCGAGACCGTTGATGAAAGCTGTGGATCAGCCCTCTGATATGCCTCACCCGGAGGCGCGTGCGATCCGGGACGTGCTGGTTGTCGATGACAGCCGGCTACAAAGGCGTATCGTTGCCGCTCTGCTCAAGAAATGGGGTTATGCTGTGCGCGAGGCCGAGAGCGGCGAGGACGCGCTGGCGCTGTGTGCCGAAGCGGCACCCGACCTGGTGCTGAGCGACTGGATGATGCCGGGCATGGACGGGCTGGAATTCTGCCGTGCCTTCCGCGATAGCGGCCGCGAGTATTACGGGTACTTCATCCTGCTGACCTCGAAGAGCGAGAAGGCCGAAGTCGCCAGCGGGCTGGATGCGGGGGCCGACGACTTTCTGACCAAGCCGGTAAATGCGGGCGAGCTGAGAGCGCGAATTTCGGCCGGCGAGCGGATCGTGCGGATGGAACGGGAGCTGACGACAAAGAACCGGCTGATCGAGGCAACGCTGGAAGAGCTGCAGGCGCTTTATGACAGCGTGGACAAGGACCTGGTCGAGGCCAAGAAGCTGCAGGACTCGCTTGTCGCCGAACGATTCCGCGATTTCGGGCGGGCGCAGGTGTCGTTGCTCCTGCGGTCCAGCGGGCATGTGGGCGGCGACCTTGTGGGCATGTTCCCGATCCGGGAGGGGCGGGTGGGGCTCTACAGTATCGACGTGTCCGGCCATGGGATCAGCTCGGCTCTGATGACGGCGCGGCTGGCGGGATATCTGTCGGCCACGTCGCTGGACCAGAACGTGGCGCTGTTCGCGGATGGGACCGGCAGCTATGCCATGCGCCCGCCCGGCGAGGCCATTTCGGCGCTGAACAGGCTGTTCCTGGACGAGCTGGAGACCGAGCATTATTTCACCATGCTGCTGGCAGAGGTCGATCTGGAAACCGGTCATGTGCGCATGGCGCAGGCTGGTCACCCGCATCCCATTGTGCAGCGCGCCGATGGCACGACCGAGATCATCGGGCAGGGCGGTCTTCCCGTCGGGCTTGTCGACGGGGCGGAATACCAGGAGTTCGAGACCGTGCTGAGCCCCGGTGACCGGATGATGGTGCATTCCGACGGGATCGTGGAATGCGCCGATCCGGACGGCACCTTGCTGGGCGATGAGGGTGCTGCGAAAATGCTGACCGATCTGCGGCAGACCAGCGGTATGGCGTGCCTGGAATCGGTTGTCTGGCGCATGGCGCAATATGCAGGCGACGATCACTTTGACGATGATGTCTCGGCCGTGTTGCTGGAGTTCAAGGGCGTGCCGCGAATGATCTAGGTCCGGTCAGGTGCAGAATTCCTGAACGAACATGCGGTCCCCGACGCTGGCGACCTGGGTCATGGCGGTTTTCCAATCTGCGCAGATCGCGGTATGTCCGGCCTCGCCCGGTTCGGCAATCCGGCGGACGGGCCGCGCGACATACATCATGCAGACCTTTTCGGCCCACA
>FYBJ01001444.1_pt1 | contig 46760 bp, 40 predicted proteins | sample 1134611 | NCBI WGS metagenome assembly FYBJ01 (sample SAMEA104116008, study PRJEB20421) | marine metagenome | isolation source: marine
GACCTTGCCGCCGGGAAACTCCCAGAGTCCGGCCATGGATTTGCCTTCGGGCCTTTGTGTCAGCAGAACACGGCCACCGACGTCGATCAGAGCAACGGCGGACACCAGAACACAGGTCATGACTGCAATCCCGGACGGAAGACCGGTGCCCGGTCTTCCCGTGATCGCGCAGGCTTCACGAACGATAGTCCGCGTTGATTTCGATGTAGCCATGCGTCAGATCGCAGGTCCAGACGCGCGCCGTGCCGCCGCCCAGCCCGAGGTCGACATTGATCTGAAGCTCCTGCCCCTTCATGTAGGCGGCTGCGTCCTCCTCACGGTAGTCGGGGCTGACCCAGCCCTTGTCCGCCACGAGGATGTCACCGAAGGAGATCGAAAGCGTGTCGCGGTCCGCGGGCGCGCCGGACTTGCCGATGGCCATGACGACGCGGCCCCAGTTCGGGTCCTCGCCGGCGATGGCGGTCTTGACCAGCGGCGAATTGGCCACGGACAGCGCGTGGGTGCGGGCATCCGCGTCCGAAGAGGCCCCGGTCACCGCGATCTCGACGAATTTCGTGGCACCTTCGCCGTCGCGCACGACCTGATGCGCAAGATCGAGCATGACGCGGCGCAGCCCCTCCATGAAGCCCACGGAAGTCTCGTCTATCTGCACGCCCGACGCTCCTGTTGCCGCGACCAGAAGCGTGTCGGAAGTCGATGTATCGCTGTCCACGGTGATGCAGTTGAAGGTCTGCTCATTGAGCGCGGAGACCATGGATTGCAGCACGGCGCGGTCGGCGGCCGCATCGGTGAATATGTAGACCAGCATCGTGGCCATATCGGGCGCGATCATGCCCGAGCCTTTGGCGATGCCCGCGATTTTCACCGGTTTGCCGTCCATGTTCACCTCGGTCGCGGCCCCCTTGGGGAAGGTGTCGGTGGTCATGATGGCCTGCGCGGCCTCGGCGATGGCGTCCGGGCGGAGCGCGCTGGCCAGCTCGGCGATCCTGGCCGTAATCCGGTCATGCGGCAGCGCCTCGCCGATCACTCCGGTGGAGGAGGAAAAGACACGCGACTCCGGCATATCCAGTGTCGTGGCCACCGCGCCGGTGACGGCTGCCACCGCATCGCGGCCGTTCCTGCCGGTAAAGGCGTTGGCGTTGCCTGAATTCACGATGATCGCGGCCCCGGCCCGGGACGTACTGACAATCTTGTCCTGACAATCCAGAACGGGCGCCGAGCGAGTGGCCGAGCGGGTGAAGACCCCCGCGACCGTGCTGCCCGGGGCCAGCTCGGCCAGCATCACGTCAGTGCGTCCCGAATAGCGCACGCCCGCCTCGATCGTGGCAAAGCGCACGCCGTCGATCACCGGCAGATCGGGAAAGGCCGCCGGGGCGAGCGGCGATCTGGCTGTGATCTTGGCCATCGTCAGTTCTCCAGCAGGTCGATGCGGTCAAGCAGCGCGGGGTCGAGCGCATCGCCGGAGGCGCGTTCGATGCTGGCCTGCGATGACAGATCGGTGATGTACGCTTCGACCGCGGCCTGACGCACACCTTCCTCGAGCTCTGCGCGCACGGTTTCCAGTTCGGGGCGATCCTGATTGCGGGTCTCGTCAAGTTTGATCACATGCCAGCCGAACTGCGTCTGTACCGGGGCCGAGATGCTACCCGGCTCCATCGACCGCACGGCATCGGCAAAGGGTTCGACCATCATATCGGCGGCAAACCATCCCAGTTCGCCCCCGCCGGGACCCGATGGGCCGGTCGAGTTGTCTTTGGCCAGCTGGGCGAAATCGGCCCCGTCGTTCAACTGCTCAACAAGGCTTTTTGCCTCGTCTTCGGTTTCGACGAGAATGTGCGCGGCCTTGTACTCGGTGATCTGCGCGGCGTTCACGTAGTTTTCCTGATAGGCGGCCTCGATAGCCTCGTCGGAAACGGCGTTGTTGCTGACCCTGGCGAGGATTTCACTGGAAATGATCGCGCGGCGTTCATTCTCCATGGAATAGCGCCCGCTTTTGGACATTTCGCCCTCGAAGCTGTTTTCCAGAACGGCCTGTTGAATGAGCTGGTCGAGAATGCCGGGGAAAAGCACGTCATTCGGGAGCTGCGAGAACTGTGCCGGCAGGCCTGCGCGCAGAACCAGCATATGGCCCAGCGTAATCTCGGTTCCGTCCACGACGGCCACGACCGTGTCGGCGCTGGGGTCGTCCTGGGCGAGCGCGGGCAGGGTCACGAGGCCAAAACCGAGGGCGGCAATCAGGGGCAGGCGGACAAGGCGGTTCAGCATGGTATAATCCTTTGGACAGAAAGCGCAGGTCCTTGCGCGGGTACGTGACGTTGACACTGATCGGTCTGCCCCTTACATCGCCTTAAGATCAAGGGGGGACCCATGCCTTTGCGCCTGTTTTAGGGTGGCGCGATACAGGGGGCAAGGGAATGCCTCTCACCAGACCTCAAAAGACGTAGAGCGGAGCGGATATGCTGGGATTCGGAGTGGTTACCAAGAAGGTTTTTGGGACCCCAAATGATCGGAAAATCAAGGCGACGCGTCCGCTGGTCGAGCAGATCAACGCGCTGGAGCCCGAACACGAGGCAATGAGCGACGAAGAGATCAAGGCGCGGACCGAAGCGCTGGCAATGCGCGCCATGGACGGCGAAAGCCTGGATGATCTTTTGCCCGAGGCCTTTGCCAATTGCCGCGAAGCCGCCAAGCGTGCGCTGGGTCTGCGGGCGTTCGACACCCAGCTGATGGGCGGGATTTTCCTGCATCAGGGAAACATTTCCGAGATGAAGACCGGTGAGGGCAAGACCCTCGTGGCGACCTTTCCCGCTTATCTGAACGCGCTCACGGGCAAGGGTGTGCACATCGTGACCGTCAACGACTATCTCGCCAGGCGGGATGCCGAGTGGATGGGCAAGGTCTATGCGGCACTTGGCCTGACCACGGGCGTTGTTTACCCGCAGCAGCCCGCCGCCGAGAAGAAAACCGCCTATGCGGCCGATGTGACCTATGCCACGAACAACGAGCTGGGGTTCGACTATTTGCGCGACAACATGAAGTCGCGGCTGGAAGAGATGAGCCAGCGCGGGCACAACTTTGCCATCGTGGACGAGGTGGACAGCATCCTGATCGACGAGGCGCGCACACCGTTGATCATTTCGGGTCCTGCCGAGGACCGGAGCGAGCTTTATACCACCATCGACACGCTGATCCCCGAGTTGGATGACGACCACTTCAAGGTGGAAGAGAAGACCCGCAACGTGACTTTCACCGATGAGGGCAACGAGTTTCTCGAAAACCTGCTGCGCGAACGGGGTCTGCTGCCGGAGGATCAGTCGCTCTATGATCCCGAGAGCACGACCATCGTGCATCACGTCAATCAAGGGCTTCGGGCGCACAAGCTGTTCACCAAGGACAAGGAATACATCGTCCGGAATGGCGAGGTCATGCTGATCGATGAATTCACCGGGCGGATGATGCAGGGGCGGCGGCTCAGCGATGGTCTGCACCAAGCGATCGAGGCCAAGGAAGGCGTCGAGATACAGCCCGAGAACTTGACCATGGCACAGGTGACGTTCCAGAACTACTTCCGGCTATACGACAAGCTGGCGGGCATGACCGGCACGGCGCTGACCGAGGCCGAGGAGTTTGCCGAAATCTACGGGCTGGGCGTGGTCGAAGTGCCCACCAACCGCCCCATCGCGCGTGAGGACAAGGACGACGCGGTCTATCGCTCGCAGGACGAGAAATACAAGGCGATCATCGAGGCCATCCAGAAGGCCCACGAAAAGAAGCAGCCGATCCTGGTCGGCACGACCTCGATTGATAAATCCGAGCGGCTTTCGTCTCTGCTGACCGAAGCCGGCGTGCCGCATAACGTTCTGAACGCGCGCCAGCACGAGAAAGAGGCGCAGATCGTTGCCGATGCGGGCAAGCTGGGTGCGGTGACAATCGCCACGAACATGGCCGGGCGCGGGACCGACATCAAGCTGGGCGGCAATGTCGAAATGCAGGTGATGGAGGCCATCGCCGCCGACCCCGAGGCCGATCCGGAAGATATTCGCGCCAGGATCGAAGCCGAGCACGTCGCCGAAGAACAGGCCGTGATAGAGGCCGGCGGCCTGTTTGTTCTGGCCACCGAACGGCACGAAAGCCGCCGCATCGACAACCAGCTGCGTGGCCGGTCCGGCCGCCAGGGGGACCCGGGGACATCGGCGTTTTTCCTGAGCCTGGACGATGACCTGATGCGCATCTTCGGGTCGGAGCGGCTGGAGAAGGTCCTGTCGGGGCTGGGCATGAAGGAAGGCGAGGCGATCATCCACCCTTGGGTAAACAAGAGCCTTGAGCGCGCGCAGGCCAAGGTCGAGGGGCGCAATTTCGACATCCGCAAGCAGCTCTTGAAGTTCGACGACGTGATGAACGAGCAACGCAAGGTGATTTTCAAGCAGCGCCGCGACATCATGGAGGCCGAAGATCTGTCGGTCGTCGTGCAGGACATGCGCAACGAGGTGATTGACGACCTTGTCGATCAGTACATGCCGCCCAAGACCTATGCGGATCAGTGGGACACAGAAGGTCTGCACGAGGCGATCAAGGAGCGCATGAACATGGACCTTCCGGTCGTCGAGTGGGGCGATGAGGAGGGCGTGGACGACGAAGACATCGCCGAGCGCATCGAGGCCGCCGCCGACAACATGATGGCGCAGAAGGCCGTGGCCTTTGGGCCCGAGAACATGCGGATAGTGGAAAAACAGGTGCTTTTACAGACCATCGACGGGAAATGGCGCGAGCATCTTCTGACGCTGGAGCATCTGCGCAGCGTCGTGGGCTTCCGCGGCTATGCGCAGCGTGATCCGCTGAACGAATACAAGAACGAAGCGTTTCAGCTGTTCGAAAGCATGTTGGACGGGTTGCGCCAGGATGTGACCCAGCAGCTCGCCAAGGTGCGGCCGATGTCCGAAGAAGAGCAGCAGGCGATGATGGCCCAGATTGCCGAGCAGCAGGCCGCCATGGCCGCGGCGGCAGGGGCAGACGACGCGCCCGCGCCCGATCCCGAGGCCGCAGCCCCCGGATTTGACGAGAATGACCCCTCGACCTGGGGCGATCCGGGGCGCAACGACACCTGCCCTTGCGGGTCCGGCAAGAAGTTCAAGCATTGCCACGGACGGCTGTGACCCGGGCACGAGCTGCCCGGAATTGGCCTCAGAAGCTTCCCAAGTCCGCCACATGCCCGCCCAGTTCCTGACCTAGATTTCGACTGTTCCGAAATCGGAGTGGGAATCGAGTCATGTCGAAAGTCAGAATTGCCGCAATGGGGTTTGTAACGGTTGCCGTTGCCTTGTCCGCCGCACATTTCATGCAGGCCGGGGGCAATAGCGTACCTGCCGCGGAACTGAATATGCCCGAGGTTGCGCCCGTGCAGACCAACGCGCTGCCGAATTCTGCCGACCTGGAGGGCGATCTTGCAATAAGCTCGGTCACGCTGACCTCGGCGCTGCCGACCGATCCGGATGCGATGACCGCACCGGTGGCCGAACGGCCGGTCATGGCCCCTACGAAAACTGCGCTGATCGACGATCCCCTGCCAGAGATGCCGCAGGAGGAGAGCGTGCCGGCACTGGATTGCAACTACAATCTGACAGCCAAACCCGAGGCCGCGGCGATGGTACGCCTGACCCTTGATGCGTCCTGCATGGACAACGAGCGATTTACGCTGCACCAAAACGGCATGATGTTCACAGGAGTGACCGATGAAAACGGCACGAGCGAGATGCTGGTGCCCGCCCTCTCGGCCAAGCCGGTCTTTATCGTGGCCTTCCTGAACGGCGAGGGTGCTGTGGCCAATGCCGATGTGCCGTCGATGGAATATTATGACCGTGCCGTGGTGCAGTGGATTGGCCAGAGCGGCCTGCAGCTTCATGCCCGCGAAAACGGTGCCGATTATGGCGAAGAGGGCCATGTCTGGGCCGGCGCCGCGCGCGATACCGCACATGCCGCACTCGGGCAGGGCGGGTTCCTGACGCGACTGGGTGATGCGCGGGCCGCCGAGCCGCTTTTGGCCGAGGTCTATACCTTTCCCAGCGGGATGTTGCAGGATGCCGCACAGGTCGCGCTGAGCGTCGAGGCGGAAGTGACGGCCGAAAACTGCGGCAAGGACGTCGAGGCGCAGACGCTTCAAGTCTCGGCCCTGGGCGAGATGCGGACGCAGGACCTTGTTCTGGCCATTCCGGAATGTGACGCACGTGGTGACTTTCTGGTGTTGAAAAACCTGCTGAATGACCTGAGTATCGCTGCGAACTGATCCGCAGCGACCAAGGGGCCACCCCATGTCAAAATTCTGTGCGGCGATCACCGCCGCACTTTTCATTTGTGTCACCGGTTCTGCGGTGCAGGCGCAGGACGTAACTCTGACGTCGCGTGACGGAGCGGTGGAAATCTCGGGCAATCTCCTGGGCTTCGACGGCGAGTTCTATCGCGTGGATACGATCTATGGTGAGTTGACGGTGGACGGATCGGGCGTGCTGTGCGAGGGGCCGGGATGTCCGGACCTGATCAATTTCGTGGCCGAGGCGCGGTTTTCCGGCGCGCCGGTCATTGGCCGGATTTTGATCCCCGCGCTGTTGGAGGCGTTCGGCGAAAAGGAAGGCTATAGCGTCAAGCGGGCCGAGACCGATGCCGAAAACCGCAGCGTATACCTCTTGCGTGACAAGGTTGGCGGCAAGCTGCGCGGACGCATTTACTTTCACCTGAGCAATTCGGACGAGGGATTTGCCGATCTTCTGGCCAATGAGGCGGACATCGTCATGACGTTGCGCGAGGTGCGTGAGGCCGAAAACAGCAAGGCGCTGGATGCGGGCGTCGGCGAGCTGCGCGACCGGCGGCGCAGCCGCGTGCTGGCGCTGGACGCGCTGGTTCCGCTGGTGACCGGTGACAACCCGGTGCGCTCGATCACCACGCCGCGCCTGGCAGAAGTGCTGTCGGGGCGGATCGACAATTGGCAGGACCTGGGTGGGCCGGATGCTCCGATCGCCGTGCATCTGATGGCACCCGAGACGGGTTTGGGTCAGGCCACCGAGGATCGGATGCTGCTGGAAGGGGGGGCGTTTGTGCCGCGTGCGGTTCGCCACAATGACACCGCATCGCTGGTGGCGGCGGTCGAGCGGGATCCCTTTGCGCTGGGTGTGGGCAGCCGGTCGGACACAGGCCGGCTGCGCGAGCTGGCGTTGAGCGGGGAGTGCGGCTTTGCGATGGTCGCCTCGCGCCGTGGGGTCAAGACCGAGGACTACCCGCTGACCACGCCGATCTTCCTCTACAGTCCGGCGCGTCGTTTCCCGCGGCTGATCCGCGAGTTCCTGGCCTTCACGAGCACGGCGGCAGCGCAGCTGGTGGTGCGGCGGGCGGGGTATGTCGACCAGTTGCCCGAGGAGATCGAGATCGATGCACAGGGGGATCGGTTTGCCAACGCGGTACTGCGGGCCGGCGACGACGTTCAGCTGGACGATTTGCAGCAGATGATCCGGGTGCTGACGCCTTTGAGGCGCCTGACCACGACGTTTCGCTTCGAGCCGGGTTCGGCGAGGCTGGATGCGCAGTCCCGCTCGAACGTGACCCAGTTGGCGCAGGCGCTGGAGGGCGGGCTTTACGATACCCGCCGTCTGGTCTTTGTCGGGTTCAGCGATGGCGATGGCCCGGCCAACATCAACCGCCAGATTGCCCGCAAACGCGCGGCGGCGGTGCGGGACGCGGTGCTGGCGGCGGCAGAAACGGTCAACCTGTCCCGGCTGACGGTCGAGACCAAGGCCTTTGGCGAGGCCATGCCGATGGCCTGCGATGACAGCGAATGGGGTCGGCGCGCCAATCGGCGGGTCGAAATCTGGGTGCGTTGAACACCCGTCCCGGGCCTGACCCGGGACCTTTGCAGCGGCGATGAGGCCCCGGATCATGCCCGGGGCGGGATGGGCTCAGATATAGCCCTCGGAGCGGAAGCTGAGCTCGGCGGATTTTCCGACAATGATGTGGTCGTGGAGCGTGATGCCCATGGTGTGTGCCGCGTCCACGATCTTCCGGGTCATGACGACGTCGCTCTCGGACGGTGTGGGATCGCCCGAAGGATGATTGTGCACGAGGATCAGCGCCGAGGCGTTGAGCTCAAGCGCACGTTTGACCACCTCACGCGGATAGACCGGAACGTGATCCACGGTGCCGCGTGCCTGTTCCTCGTCCGCGATCAGCACGTTCTTGGTGTCGAGAAAGAAGATGCGGAACTGTTCGGTGTCGCGATGGGCCATCGAAGTGCGGCAGTAATCCAGAAGGGCATTCCAGCTGGACAGCACCTGGCGACGCATGACCCGTGACCGGGCCAGCCGGTGTGCTGCGGCTTCGATGATCTTGAGCTCGGTCACCACGGCCTCTCCGACGCCACTGACGGCCGTCAGCCGTTCCATCGGAGCCGAGACGACGCCGTTGAAATCGCCGAACTGATCCAGCAGCGCGCGGGCCAGCGGTTTGACGTCGCGCCGGGGGATGGCACGAAAGAGAACCAGTTCGAGCAACTCGTAATCCGGCATCGCGGTCGCACCGCCGGTCAGGAACCTTTCGCGCAGCCGTTTGCGATGGTCGCGGATATAGGAGGGCCGCGTTCCGGGGGCCAGCACCGCCACCCCGGCCGCCTCGTCGGGGGCAAAAAGGGGCAACGGGGTCTCGGAGAATTCCTGTCTCTGACTCATGCAGATCAGAGTGCCGCAGTGATGGTTAATGCCCGGTTAATCCGTGTCGGGCGCGCCCCAGCCGCCGCCACCCGGCGTGTTCATCCCGAAGACGGCTCCGGGCGGCAGGTCAATCTCGTCATTGCCCTTCATCTCGCGGATTTCACCATCCGGCAATTCGACCCAGTTGTGACCCACCTTGCCGGATGCTCCGCCATCTACGCCGAACGGCGGAACAATGCGGTGGTTGGACAGCGTCGTCACCGTCACAGGGGCCAGAAAGCGCAGTCGGCGGGTCAGGCCGTGACCGCCCCGCCATCTGCCTGTTCCACCGGAATCGTGCCTGATCCTGAACTCCTCCAGCCGCACGGGGAAGCGTTTTTCGAGTATCTCGGGATCGGTCATGCGGGTGTTGGTCATGTGGCTCTGGATCGCGTCACAGCCGCGGAAGCCCGGCCCGGCACCGGTGCCGCCGGCGATGGTCTCGTAGTTCTGGAACTCGTCATTGCCCCAGACGAAATTGTTCATGGTCGCCTGACTCCCCGCGATGACACCCAACGCGCCATAAAGCGCATTGCAGGTCGCCTGGCTGACCTCGGTGTTTCCCGCGATCACGGCCGCCGGATAGACCGGGTTGAGCATCGAACCTTCGGGGATCACCAGCTTGAGTGGCTTCATGCAGCCTTCATTCAGCGGGATGTCCGCGCCCACCATGGTGCGAAAGACATAGAGCACCACAGCGCCGCAGATGGATTTGGGCGCGTTGTAATTGCCCGGATGCTGGTCGCTGGTGCCGGTGAAGTCGATCACCGCCTCGCGCGCCGCGTGATCGACGCGGACCTTGACCTCGATCACCGTGCCGCCATCCATCGGGTAGGAGAACTGCCCGTCATGAAGCCGGTCGATGACGCGGCGGACGCTTTCCTCGGCATTGTCCTGAACGTGGCCCATATAGGCCTGCACCACATCCAAACCATACTGATCGATGACCTTGAGAAGCTCCTGGCTGCCGGTGGCGTTGGCGGCGATCTGGGCTTTCAGGTCGGCCATGTTCTGCGGGATGTTGCGGCAGGGGTACTTGCCGAGGCCGAGCATCCTTTCCGCCGCGGCCTCGTCAAAATAGCCCCGATCCACCAGCTTCACGTTGTCGATCAGCACGCCCTCTTCGTCGATATGGCTGCTGTCGGGTGGCGCCGAGCCGGGGGTGCGGCCGCCGATGTCGGCGTGGTGGCCGCGGTTTCCCAGCCAGAAGGCGATCTCGTCGCCCACGAAAACAGGCGTAATCACGGTCACATCCGGCAGATGCGTGCCGCCGTTGAAGGGCGAGTTGAGCACGTACGTATCACCCGGCCCGGCATCGGGGTTGAGACGCATGACAGTCCGCACGCTGTCGGACATGGCACCCAGATGCACGGGCACATGGGGCGCGTTGGCCACCAGGTCGCCATTCGGGTCGAAAATCGCGCAGGAAAAGTCCAGCCGCTCCTTTATGTTCACCGACCACGAGGTGTTTTCCAGCGTCACGCCCATCTGATCGGCGACGGACATGAAGAGGTTGTTGAAGACCTCGAGCAGCACCGGATCGACCTGGGTGCCGGCGGCATGGGCGCGGGATTTGGCCGTGGTGCGTTCGAAAATCAGGTTGCCCATGCTGTCCAGATGCGCCGACCAGCCGGGTTCAAGCACATTGGTGCCGGTGCGTTCGGTGATGATCGCGGGGCCGGTGATGCGCGTGGCGGGGTCCATCGTGTCGCGGTCAAAGAGCGGGACGTCCTGTGTTTCGTCGCCGAAATGCACCGGGATATGCGCCCTGGGTGCGGTGCTGCCCGAAGGGAGTGCGGCGGCAGGGGCCTCGCCGGTGGTGCCGATGGCCTCGACCGACAGCATCTCGAACAGGACCGCGCGGTCAGGCGAGTGGAAGCCGAAGCGCTGCTGGTGGACGGCCTCGAAGGCGGACTTCATCGAATTTTCGTCACTGAAGGGCACCTCGAGCGCCTGGTGCGAGCCGTCATAGCGCAGATGGGCGCGGCGCAGGGTCGAGACATCGGAAACGCCCTGATTGGTGACTTCGCGGCGGGCCTCCTCTTCGATAGAGATCAGAGCCTGTTCCGCCTCTTTCGTATCCTCCAGGGGCGCATCCATCTGCACTTCGCGCAGGGCGCGGATCTCGGCAAGGCCCATGCCATAGGCACTGAGCACCCCGGCATGGGGATGGATCAGCACGCGGGTCATGCCCAGAACATCGGCGATCAGGCACGCATGTTGCCCGCCCGCGCCGCCGAAGCATTGCAGTGTGTAGCGGGTGACGTCATGGCCGCGCTGGACCGAGATTTTCTTGATCGCGTTGGCCATGTTGTCCACGGCGATGCGCAGGAACCCGGTGGCCATGTCCTCGGGAGAGCGCAGCGCCTCGCCGGTGTCTTGCGCGACCTTCCCGGCAAGTGCGGCGAATTTCTTGCGCACGATCCCGGCGTCCAGTGGCTGATCGCCCCCGGGACCGAAGACATGCGGAAAGTGATCGGGGTTCAGCTTGCCCAACATGACGTTGCAGTCGGTCACGGTAAGCGGCCCGCCCCGGCGGTAGCAGGCGGGGCCGGGATTGGCACCGGCGCTTTCGGGGCCGACCTGGAAGCGGCCATCGCGGAAGGTGCAGATCGAGCCGCCGCCCGCCGCGACCGTGTGGATGTCCATCATCGGCGCGCGCATCCGGACGCCCGCGACTTCGGTCTCGAAACTGCGTTCGTAGTCACCCGCATAGTGGCTCACATCCGTGGAGGTGCCGCCCATATCGAACCCGATCAGGCGATCATGGCCCGCCGCCTCACCGGTCTTGACCATGCCGACGATACCGCCCGCGGGGCCGGACAGGATGGCATCCTTGCCCTGAAACAGTGTCGCATCGGTAAGCCCGCCCGAGCTTTGCATGAACAAGAGCGCATGACAGGCGCGGCCCAGGTCGAGCGCGCCCGCCACCTGATCCACATAGCGGCGCAGGATGGGCGAGAGGTAGGCGTCGACCACGGTGGTATCTCCGCGCCCCACCAGCTTGGCCAGGCGCGAAACCTCGTGCGAGGTGGAGACCTGGGTAAAGCCGATCTCACGCGCGATCTCGGCCACCTGATCCTCGTGCACAGGGTTGAGATAGGCGTGCAGGCCCGCAATGGCAACGGCGCGCAGGCCCCGGTCATGGGCCGCCTGAAGGGCGGCGCGGGCGGCGTCCGTGTCAAGCGGAGACAGGACGTTGCCCTCGGCATCGAGCCGTTCGTCCAGTTCGGCCACCTCTTCATAGAGCAGATCGGGACGCTTGATTTCGAGATCAAAGAGCCGCGGCCGGGTCTGGTAGCCGATTTCCAGCAGGTCGGAAAAGCCGCGCGTGATCATCAGCAGAACCCGCTCGCCCTTGCGTTCGAGCAGGGCATTTGTGGCCACGGTCGTGCCCATCTTGACCGCACGAATGGCGTCGTCGGGGAACACGCCCTCCTGTCCCATCAGGTCGCGGATGCCCTGCACGGCGGCATCGGCATAGCGTTCGGGATTTTCCGACAGAAGCTTGTGCGTATGCACCTCACCCATGGGATCGAGGGCCACGATGTCGGTGAATGTGCCACCCCGGTCGATCCAGAATTCCCATTGGCCAGACATGCGCATCCCCCCGAAGTCCCGAGCGGTACGTTTGGCCGGAGGGACGGGTTTGTCAACGACCGGTTGGAGATTGAATCGATCACGCTTTTTGGCGCATACCTGCGGGCGCAACAGCCAAGGAGCGAAAACATGGACCTGCGCCGGATCACGGATGACTTTGCGGTGGCCCCCCAGATCGAACCCGAGGACGTGGCCGAGATCGCCGGGGGCGGGTACCGCACGATCATCTGCAACCGTCCTGACGGCGAGGAATGGGGGCAGGTTGGATGCGATACGATCGAGGCGACGGCGCGCGAGGCGGGGCTGAAGTTCCTGATGCTGCCCATTGCTTCGGGTGTGGTGACACCGGAGGCTGCGGCGGCGTTTCGCGAGGCGCTGGACACGATGCCGGGGCCCATCCTGGCCTATTGTCGCAGTGGCACCCGCTGCACGATGCTGTGGAGTATTGCGCAATACGGGCAGATCCCGCCGGAGGAGATCGTGCGGCAGGCCGGCGAGGCAGGCTATGACATGTCCGGTCTGGTCGCACAGCTCGAGGCCATGCAACCCCGATGAGCACCCGGTGGGCCGCAGTAGGAGCCTTGGCCGACGGCTGGTGGCGTGGCTTTGCGATGAACGGCGCAGAGGTCGCGGACGAACATCGTGCAGGCACACGTGACGAGGTGATTGCGGCGCTGGAGGCAGGCGCGCTTCGCGTGGTCGAGATCGGCGGCGGCGCGGCACGGGTGCCTGCGCCTGTCCTGCCCGAGGCCGGGCTGATGATCGGCGGGCTGGATCAGGACGCACCGAGGGACCGCCTTCCGGGTTGGGCGCGGCTTGGCATCTCGGGGTTTCTGGCCATGCGCCAGCATTGGGATGGCATTGTCTGCGTCGTTATGGAGAAAGCCAGCTTCTGGGTGCAGGTCAGCGCCGATGAGGTTGTCAGCTTCCAGGGGTTCATGACGCCCAGGCTGATCGCGGTGCTGGGCGGCGGCGCCGAGATCGACGAGCGCGCCCTGAGCGAAAGCCTGTCGCGGCCCGAAAGGCTGGCCGCCCTTTTGCGGAGCGCCGAGGTGGCCGGCGACGCGGGGGCGACCACGGCCAGCCTGATCGGCGCGGAACTGGCGGCGTCGCGGCCCTACTGGCTGGGTCAGGCGGTGGGTGTGATTGCGGATGCCGGGCCCTATCCCGGCGCAGTTGCCGCGCAGGGGATGACCCCTGAATGCGAGGCATGGAACAGTGTTCTTCACCGGGGATTGTCTGCGGCGGCGATCCGGTTCGGCCTTGACTGAGGGCGCAGCAACCTGACACCGCATCCCGGCCCTGAGCCGGGACCTCGTGCCACCGCGCCGTGAGGTCCCGGCTCAGGTCCGGGACGGGTGTGCCGGGTGCCGCGACCGGCTCAGTTCACGTCGCCCGCCTCCATCAGCCCCTCGGGTTGACCGACCACCACGAAGGTCAGCCGGTCGGGGTCCATCAGCTCGCGTGCGACGCGGTTCACATCCGCGAGCGTCACCGCATTCACCTGGTCGTTGCGCGTGGCGATATAGTCGATGGGCAGGCCTTCGCGCTGCATCCCGACGGCGATGTTGGCGATCGGGCCGTTACCGTCAAAGCGCAGCGGATAGGCGCCGGTGAGATAGGTCTTGGCGTCCTGCAATTCGGCTTCGGTCACGCCTTCTTCGCGGATGCGGGCCCATTCGGCGCGGATCACTTCCATGGCCTCGGCCACGCGGTCATTGGCCGACGCGACGGACCCGACCCAGAGATCGGCCCCGTCCTTGTTCGAGAGATAGGAATAGACGCCGTAGGTCAGGCCGCGTTTTTCGCGCACCTCCTGCATCAGGCGGCTTTCGAATCCGCCACCGCCGAGAATGTGGTTGAGCAGGTAGGCGGCAAAGAAATCCGGGTCGTCCCGGTCAATGCCGGGCTGGGCGAAGACGGCCACCGATTGCGGCGTCTCGAAGGGCACCACGCGGGTGCCGCCCGACAGCGTGACCTCGGCCCGGTCCGGCAACGGCGCGCCGGTCTCGGGCAGGTCGCCCAGCAATGTGTCGAGAAGCCCCGCCAGTTCAGCCTCGTTGATGTCTCCTACCGCGCTGACAAAGAGCCGGTCGCGTGCCATCGTGGCCCTGTGCGCGGCGATGACATCCTCGCGCGTGAGAGCCGAAACGCTTTCCAGTGTTCCGTCGCGCGAGGTGGCATAGGGGTGGTCGCCAAAGACCTGTTCGTCCAGAGCCTGCGCGGCCAGGAACCGGGGCTCCTTGAGGTCGGACTGGATGATCGAAAGCATCTGGCCCTTGACCCGCTCCACGGCGTCCTCGTCAAAGCGCGGGTTCACCAGGCTTTCGCGCAGAAGCGCCACGGCCTCGTCCCGGTTCTCGGTGAGGAACTTGGCCGAGACCGACAGCACGTCGTCCGATGCATCGTAGTCGAAGGACGCGGCCAGTTCCTCGACCCGCTGGGCAAAGGCGCGGGCATCCATGTCGCCGGCGCCTTCTTCGAGTGTAGCTGTCATCAGGGTGGTCACGCCCCGCTTGCCCGGGGCATCGAGCGTTGCCCCGCCGCGGAAGCGCAGTTCGAGCGCAACGAAGGGAATGGAGCGCTCCTCGACAAGCCAGGCGGTGATGCCGCCGGGCGTGGTGATTTCCTTGATCACGACTTCTGCACGCGCGGGCAGGGCGACGACAATGGCCAGAAGTAAGGCTAGGGTACGGATCATTGGGTCACCTCCGGGGCGGTCAGCCAGCCGGTGACCGAGTTGCTGTCCACCAGAACCTCGCGGGCGGCCTGCATGATCTGCTTGGGTGTCGTGGCCTCGAGGATGTCCGGCCAGGCCTGCACGTCCTCGACCGTCAGCCCCACGGCCAGCGCGCGGCCATAGCGGTTGGCGATCGCACTCACGTCGTCGCTTGAATAGATGCGCGCCGCGCGCAGTTGCATCTTGAGCCGGTCAAGCTGGGCCTCGTCGACGCCGGTCTCGAGGAACTCGGTCAGAACGGCGTCCATGGCGTCCTCGGCCTGCTGGAGGGTCACGCCTGCGGCGGGCACAACGAAGAAGTTGAACGTACCGTCATCCACCGAGGTGCCGCTGTACCAGGCTCCGGTCTGCACCACGAGTTTCTGGTCGAACTGAAGCCTCTGGTTGAGCACCGAGGTGGAACTGCCGCCCAGAAGCTCGCCCAGCAGCGTCAGCGCGGCGGCCTTTTCCTGATTGCCCGGGTCACGTTCCGGCGCGAGATAGGAGCGTGAAATGTAGGGCTGCGCAACGCGGGGGTCCTCCATCAGCAAGCGGCGCTCGGCCATCTGGCGCGGCTCTTGCGGGCGGGCGCGTTCGGGCAGATCCGGATTGGCCGGGATCGCGCCATAATAGGTTTCGGCCAGCGCGCGCACCTCGTCGGGCCGGACATCCCCGGCCACCACGAGGATCGCGTTGTTGGGAGCGTAATTCGTGCGGTAGTAGGTCAAGGCATCGTCGAGATCGAGCGATACCATTTCGTTCTGCCAGCCGATGATCGGAACGCCGTAGCGGTGGTTGAGGTACTGCGCGGCGCGGCGCTGCTCACGAAACAGCGCCCCGGGATCATTTTCCGTGCGCTGATTGCGCTCTTCGATCACCACGTCGCGCTCGGTCAGGATGTCATCGTCCGAAAGGCGGATGTTTACCATCCTGTCCGCCTCCATCCGCATCATCAGCTCGAGCCGGTCAGCGGCGACGCGTTGAAAATAGGCGGTGTAGTCGTAAGAGGTGAATGCGTTGTCCGAGCCGCCATTGCGCGCCACGGTCGCCGAAAGCTCGCCGGGGGCCAGCGTGTCGGTACCCTTGAAGAGCAAGTGTTCGAGGAAGTGGGCCACGCCGGAAGCACCGGGCAGTTCGTCCGCCGATCCGGCCTTGTACCAGACCATTTGCACGACAACGGGAGCGCGAGTGTCCTCGATGACCACCACATCCATACCGTTATCAAGGGTGAAATTGCTGACATGCTCATCGGCCTGGGCCGTGAAGGTCAACGCGAAACTGACCACCAGGGCCGACATCAGGCTGCGCATTTTACCTCCCAAGTCTGGTATGCGTTCATTGTTCCGATAGATACGGTTGTTGACGCGCGGTTCAAGATGTCCGTCGGAATTGGCCGATCACGGACCCGTGTGCTCACTCGGGAGGCGGAGACGAAGGGGTCCAGATACCGCGCCGCTGCAACCGTGCCTTCTCGGCATCGGCGTTCAGCCACTGGCGCTTGTAGGCGTTGGTGTAGTCGTCGGTCGGGCCGATGCGCAGAATGTTGACCCGACCGTGACGGCGGCGGATTTCCGCATCTTCGGCGGCCAGAGTCTGGCGGATGCCCGGCGTGACGCCAAGACGGCGGGCGTGATTGATCAGCCCCGCATCGACGCTGCTGATTCCGCGCGCGTCCGTCGCCGGATTACCGCCAAGTGCCGCGATGCCGTCGGCATTGGGATTCTGGTCAACCAGGTTCGACCCGCCCGGCGTGGGGGCGGGCAGTGCGCTGAAGTTTTCCGGAGCCTGGAGCGGCTTGGTGGGCAGGATTGTAAACTCGTTCGGGCCCTGGCCCTCCTTCTTGAAATTCCGGAGCTTGACGTCCTTGCGGTTTCCACAGGCCGACAGACCCACTGCAGCGGCCAGCAGAAGCATAAGAATTTGCGATTTGCGCATCGCGCGTCTCCACCTGTTTCAAAGCGGTTTTAACGCATCATGCGAGCAAGGTCACGCAGGCTTTTTGCTGTTTGAAAAAACAACCAACCCGGCCGCCCCGGCAAAGACGGTGATGTCCGAAACATTGAAGACGTAAGGGTTGTTGAGACCACAGCATGACATGTTGAGGAAATCCGCGACCGCGCCGTAAAGCACCCGGTCCACCACGTTGCCCAGCGCGCCGCCGACCAGCAATCCGGCGGACACTTTCTGCCACCGGCCCGCAGGGTCGGACCGGACCCACCACAGGACGGCCGCGCAGATCACCAGCGCCACGCCGATCAGCACCCAGCGGGTGGCCGGGTCATCCCCTGCCAGAAGTCCGAAATTGATCCCGGAATTCCATGTCATGCGCAAATTGATGAAAGGCGACCAGACATCGATGGCCTGCAGTTCGCGCAGATTCATCGCGTGCACGACGATGTATTTGGTCACCTGGTCCAGGATGAAAGTGGCCAGCGCCACCCAGAAAACGAGTCGCATCAGAGTCTCCTCAATGCCGGAAATGGCGCATTCCGGTCAGCACGACGGCCAGTCCGGCCTGATCCGCGGCCGCAATCACTTCGTCGTCGCGCATCGAGCCGCCGGGGTGGATGACCGCCGTGGCCCCGGCCTCGGCCGCCGTCAGCAGGCCGTCAGCGAAGGGAAAGAACGCATCCGACGCCACGACCGAGCCCCGGGTCAGCGGCGCGGGCAGGCCCAGCGTCTGGGCCATGTCCTCGGCCTTGCGGGCGGCGATTCGGCAGCTGTCGACGCGGCTCATCTGGCCCGCGCCCACGCCTACCGTCGCACCGTCCCTGACATAGACGATGGCATTCGACTTGACGTGTTTGGCGACCTTCCAGGCAAAGAGCATGTCGGTCATCTCGGCTTCGGTGGGCGCGCGCCTGGTGACGACCTTGAGGTCATCGGGGGTGAGCACGCCGTTGTCCTTGTCCTGAATGAGATAGCCGCCCGCGACCTGCCGGATCGTCTGAAGCGCGGTGGCAGGATCGGCCAGACCTTCGGTGGTCAGCAGACGCAGGTTCTTCTTCTTGGCAAATACACGCATGGCATCGGCATCCGCCCCGGGCGCGATGACCACTTCGGTGAAGATGTTGCAAATCTCTTCGGCCGTGGCTCCGTCCAGCGGGTGGTTCAGCGCGATGATCCCGCCAAAGGCCGAGGTACGATCACAATCAAAGGCGCGGGCGTAAGCCTCCTTGAGCGTCTTGCCCCGGGCCACGCCGCAGGGGTTGGCGTGTTTGATGATCGCGCAGGCCGGGCCGTTCGCGGGATCGAATTCGCCGACCAGTTCAAAGGCCGCATCGGTGTCGTTGATGTTGTTGTAGCTCAGCTCCTTGCCCTGGTGCTGGGTCGCCGTGGCCACGCCCGGACGGTTTGAGCCGTCCACGTAGAACGCCGCGTCCTGGTGCGGGTTTTCACCATAGCGCAGAACCTGCGCGAGCGTCCCGGCCACGGCGCGGCGGCGGGGGGCCTTGTTGCCCTGCCGGGCGGCCATCCAGCCCGACACGGCTGCGTCATAGGCCCCGGTGCGGGAATAGGCGGTCATTGCCATGTGCTGCCGGAAGGCAAGCGTGGTGGCGCCGTCGTTGGCGTCGAGTTCGGCCAGCAGCGGGTCATAGTCCTCCACATCCACGATGGTGGTGACAAATCCGTGATTCTTGGCTGCCGCGCGGATCATGGCAGGCCCGCCGATGTCGATATTCTCGATGCAGGTATCATAGTCAGCCCCGGCCTGCACGGTCGCCTCGAACGGGTAGAGATTGACCACCAGCAGGTCGATGCCGCCAATGCCGTGTTTCTCCATGGCCGCCACGTGGTCGGCATTGTCGCGCAGCGCCAGAAGCCCGCCATGCACCATCGGGTGCAGCGTCTTGACGCGGCCATCCATCATTTCGGGAAAACCCGTCACATCCGCCACGTCGCGCACATCCAGTCCCGCATCCCTCAGCGCCTTGGCGCTGCCGCCGGTGCTGAGCAGTTCGACACCCCGATCAGCGAGGGCGCGGCCAAGGCCGATCAGGCCGGTTTTGTCGGAAACGGAAAGCAGCGCGCGTTTGATCGGCGCAAGGTCGGGGGTCGGCATGGGCAGCGGGTCCTGTTCTTGTCATGTCTCGCTCTGGTCGTCGGGCAGGGCCATCGGGTCCGCATGTTCGAGATCGCGGATGCTGACCGGTGTGTCCTGCGCCTTGGCCAGAGACCATCTGATGCGGGTCGCATACTCCATTGCGCGGGCAGATAGAACGACCTGTTTCGTCGCACGGGGCGAAAGCCGCGATTTTTCCAGATAAACCGAGGGGTCGACCCGCATTTCCAGGGCTCCGTCACAGCGGAAGATCCAGATTTCACCGCTTTTGAGCGCCAGCGAGACGGCATTGCCGCCCATGTCGAGCGTGGCGTCGGCTTCGGGGTGCAGATGGAAGCGGATGTCGAATGGCACGCCCTCCATGTTCGTGTCGTCCAGCGCGCGGTCAAAACGGCGCTGGTGCATGTCCTCGAGCGCCAGCAGCAAGTCTTCGCCCGCGATGCCGCGCCCGTCGAAGGTCATCTCGATGCTGCGGCTATGGGTCAGGCCGAACCGGCGGACATAGCCGTCATGTGCGCCTTCGAACCTTTGTCCGTCGCTGGCCTGGCTGGTCTGAACCGGGACATTTACGGGCGTCGACACCAACCATTCCTCGGTGGGGCCGTCGGGACCGAGGCGCGAGCTTGATTCGCCCGCGAGCGTCAGCGTGGAATGCGAGGGCGTCGCCCGTCCCGCGCGCCGCCATTCGGGGCCGAAGCTGGCACCCGAACCGCAATTGACCACCAGAGGCCGACGCCCCGAGGTCAGCTCAAAAGCCAGCGTCGAGGCATGTGCGCCGGAGGAATGTGGACCCGTGGGCGGGATGCCGGCGTCGATAATGATCGAGCTGCGCCCCGCGCTCAGCCGTGCATACCCCATCGACAGCCCACCCGGCGCGCGGGTCTTGACGCCGCTGGTGGCCAGTGCGGCATCGAGCCGCCCCTCGGCCCCGCGTCCACCGCCATGAAACCGCGCGAGCCCGCCATCGGCGTGGCGCAGGGTGCGCAGGACCGGGGCGATTTCCTCGATGGCGGTCCAGTGGGCGGGGGTGGCGGTTTGACCCGCCTCACCGAGCGCGAGCGCGGCCCAGGTGAGCAGGGTGAAAAGCTCCAGCAATTCCTCGGGGTTGCGTGTGGGCAAAAGACCCAGATCCACCATCTGGCGCTCGCATTCGCGCGCCAGCGCCGTGTTGGCCGGGGCGACATACTGGCCCATCCCCTCGAGCGAGAGGCCCGCGTAGATCAGCCCGGTCAAAGCCTCGAACCGGGGCAGTCCCGGCTGGGACGCGTGCCAGCGTTTGCCCAGGAATTGTGTCTGTTGCGCCAGTGTGCGCAGAAAGGCCTCGGAGCGTTCGGCGGGCAATCCACCCATCAGAAAGAGCGCGTGGCTGATCAGGCGGATCAGCCGCCGCCCGGTCAGGTCCGGCGTCCAGCCGGGGCCGCGTCCGCCGCCGAATTTCTGCGTCCATTGCCACAGCCAGTCCTGCGCCGCGACGCGGGCCGCCGCATCCCCCGTGGCGGCCAGATCGTCAAGCCAGGCAAAGCCCTGAAGCTCCTGTGCGAAGGCGGCTTCGGGGGGGATGATGTCCCATATCCCCTTGTCCGGGGCCTGCACGAGGCGTCCCGCAAAGAGATAGTTTCCGGCGCAAAGCTGCCGACCACGGGCGAAACTGCCGATGGTGCGCGGTTCAGGTTGGGAAATGAACGCCGTGGCGGGACGCGCCAGCGCCGCGCGGCGGGCGGCCACACGGTTCCTGAAATGCGTCCAATGCGCGGAAAATTCTGTTGAATTCCACATCGACCTTGCCTCATGGCGCTCTTGGTGGCGCTTGGTTGCGGCGACTATACCGCGCCGATGAGCACGAGTCACCGACTAAGCGGTCATTTGCGCAAAAGCGCCATGTAGAAGCCGTCCATGCCGCCCAGATCGCCCCAATAGTCGGGACGCAGGCGCAGCCCGCCTTCCGAGGTGATCCAGGCGGGATCGATGCCGGGACGCGCCAGCGCGTCGCGGTCGGATCTGACGTCCGTGTTGGCCCCGAGCACTGCCTCCACGTGGCATTCGCCTTCGTCGGGCAACAGCGAGCAGGTACAGAACATGAGCCGCCCGCCGGGCTTCAGCAGCGTGAGCGCATGGGCCAGCATCGCTGCCTGAAGATCGATCAGCCCGCTGATTTCGGCCCCGTCCTTGGCATGGGGCAGGTCGGGGTGGCGGCGGATCGTGCCGGTGGCCGAGCAGGGCGCATCGAGCAGGATCGCATCATAAGGTCCACCGGCGTGGTCCAGCGCGTCCCCGGTGACGCAGGTGGCCGACAGGCCGGTGCGCCTGAGGTTCTCCGCGACCCGGTCCATGCGCTTCCCGGAGTTGTCCAGCGCGGTGACCTGTGCCCCGGCGGCGGCCAGCTGCAGCGTCTTGCCGCCGGGGGCTGCGCAGAGGTCGAGGACCTGTTCGCCCGGCTGCGGATCGAGAATTCTTGCGGGGAGGGCCGCGGCGGCGTCCTGAACCCACCAGTCGCCGGTGTCGAACCCGGGCAGCGCCGAGACCTGCCCCGGATCAACGAGCCGGATGCTGCCCGTGGGCAGTAGCGTGCCGCCGGTGGCCCTGGCCACGGCTTCGGGGTCGTCCCTGGCGGTCAGGTCCAGCGGCGCTCCAGCGTAGTGCGCGGCCTCCATTTTCGACACGTTTCCAGCGCCATAGGCTTCGACCAGCGGGCCGCGCAGCCAACGCGGCAGGCCTGGTACGCGCAGGTCATTCCACGATCGCGGCGCCTCGACGGCGAGCTTGCGCAGGACGGCGTTGACCATGCCCTTCATGCTGCCCGTGCGGCGGTTTGCCCCGGCCATGGCCACGGCCTCGCCCACCACCCCATGCGCATCGCCGCCATGGGCCAGTTCGGTCGTGGCAAGGCGCAGGATGTTGCGGATCGGCAGGGGCGGCTTTTTCCTGACGTGGCGCGAGATCAGGCGGTCGGCGCGGTCGATCCCGCGCAGGGTCTCGGTGGCCAGCCTCTGTGCCCTGGCGCGGCCTGCCGGATCGAGCCGGTTGAGCGTGCCGCCGGCCAGCAGATCGGACAGGAGCCGCCTTTCGATGATCACCTGGTCCAGAAGCCAGAGCGCAGAGCGGCGGGCCGAAGGTGCGGGGCGGGTCATGGGCAGTCCTTGAAAGCTGACAGAGGCGGCGTATAACAAGCGTATCAGGCCAAAGGAACCCTTGCGATGAGTGATCCCGAGAAAGACCTGCCCCCGGAAGCGATACGCGCGCTGGCCGAGGCCGAGGAGCGGCGGCGTGCGGCCGAAAAGCCGACGCTGCCAAAGGAGCTGGGCGGGCGCAAGGGGCCCGAGCCGGTCCGCTATGGGGATTGGGAGAAGAAGGGGATCGCGGTCGATTTCTGAGCGGTGAAAACCGACCCTATTTCAGCACGAGATCGGCAAAATCACCGGCGCCGCGATCCGAGGTGAAGCGGATCGTGTGCCCCTTGATTTCGACCTGCTGGCAGTTGGGGCCAAGGTCACGCTCGCCCCAGAAGAGGTCGCGGCAGAAATATCCCGCCTGCCAGCGCCAGGCACCGCGCACATCGCGACCGAACGCGCGGCCCGTGATCGCGCCATCGGGGCTGACGCTGAGGCGGATGCCGAAGCGGGTCAGCGCGCGGTCCTTGATGGCCGAGACGAAACTGTCGCGGTCGCTGATCTTGGCAAAGACTTCGGCGCTGGCGGGCGCGGCGAAGGTCAGTGCGGCGAGAAATCCAAGCGTTCTGATCATCATACAAACCCCGGGTTGTGAGGTGTTATACGCAGCGTACGGTGATCGGATCACTCTGGACGGCGGGAAATCCACGGCTAGTGTGGCGGGCAGACAGACGGGGGCGCGGATCATGACAGGATTGCCGGATTTCAGGCTGGAGACACATTTTGCCAAATGGGAGTTCAGGGCGCGCCATCACATGACCGCCTCGGATGCCGAAAGCATGAGCCTGCCCGAGCTTCTGGCCATGGCCAGTCCCGAGGATCGCGCCGGGTTCGAGGAGATGTGGCTGGGCTATACCGAGACCTGGGGCGCGCCGGATGTCCGGGCGGCGATTGCCGCGACATATGCGGATCAGGCGGTGCAGAACGTGCTGTGTTTCGCAGGCGCCAGCGAGGGGATTTTCGCGGCCAACACGGTGCTTCTGGACAAGGGCAGCCACGCCATTGCGGTAACCCCGAACTATCAGTCGCATGAAAGCCTGCCCAGCGCGATCTGCGAGGCGACGGGTGTGCCCCTGGACCCCGATGATGGCTGGTCGCTGGACATTGATCGCGTGGCGGCGGCGATACGTCCGAACACCCGGCTGATCACGATCAATTTTCCGCACAACCCCACCGGTGCGATCCTGTCGAGGGACCGCTATGACGCGCTGATCGAACTCTGCCGCAAGCATGGCATCTGGATCCTGCACGACGAGATTTTCCACGGGCTCGGGCCGAGCGGTGCCGAGCATCTGCCCTTCATCGCGGACCTGTATGAGCGGGGGCTGTCACTGGGTGTGATGTCCAAGAGCTATGGCCTGCCGGGGCTGCGGGTGGGGTGGATTGCGTGCCAGGACCGGGACGTGCTGAGCCGGATGGAGCGGCTCAAGCATTACCTGTCGATCTGCAATGCGGGGCCGAGCGAGCGGCTGTCGCTGATCGCGCTGAAGAACCGCGAGAGGATACTCGCGCGCAACTGCGCCATCGTGGACGAGAACCTGCCCAGGTTGGATGCGTTCTTTGGGCGCTATCCGGAGTTGTTCGACTGGCAGAGGCCGGACGGGTCCTGCATGGGCTTTGCCCGCTACAAGGGCCCTGAGGGGGCCGATGAGTTCTGTCGCGGGCTGGTCGAAGAGGCGGGGGTTCTGTTCCTGCCCGGCTCGATCTATCGCAGCGATCTGGGGCCGACCCCGACGGACCGGTTCCGGCTGGGGTTCGGGCGTCGCGGGCTGGACGAAGGGATCGCGGCGCTGGAGGCGCATTTGCGGCGTAACCGGGGGTAAGCCTGAGCCACCCGCCCCGGACGTGATCCGGGGCCTCGCGCACCCGGCAGAGGTCCCGGGTCAGGCCCGGGACGGGTAAACGCATCGTCCGGGACGTCGGTACTGCATTGCAGCGAATCAGGCCAGGAACCCTATGGTTAACGGGTAAAATCCCACGTCGGTATAACGTCGGTATAACGTCGGTATTGCATCGGTATCGGGCACCGAAACCGGCCCGTTAACGATGCGTACGGTGGGCAATCGTTAAGATCGGATGACCGCGCGCGCGGTCAGAGGTCCCGGGTCGAAATCCGTGGTTTGAGGCCACTTGCCGGTGATCACTCCGGATGCGAGCGCGCGTCAGAGAGCTGGATGGCCGTTCTGCAACAGCGCCCTGGCATCGCGGTATATCTCGTCAACGATCCCGGCGGCGGGCTTGACCTCGCGCACAAGCGAAACACCCTGCCCTGACCAGAGGGACATGGCTTCTACATCCCCTGCCGTCCCCGGCAGGGGCGTGTAGCTCTGGTAGCGGACAACCGCGTCCCCGTTCGGCCTGTGCCCGATAATTTCCTGCTCATTCGGCCGATTGCCGGGAGATCGTGCGCCAGCGTCTTTCCATTCCCGAGCCGTCGAGTTTTTCAGAGCCCGATGTGGAGCGTCCGGCCAGTCGACGTCGTAGAGATCATGGTACCATTCGGTTTCCGTTTCAGATGCGCCCAGTATGCGGTCGCGATACTCTTTATCAATCGTCGCTTCATCGCTGGCCAGGAACCGCGTACCGATCCAGACGCCGGATGCCCCAAGCATCAGCGCGGCCGCCAGACCACGACCGTCCGCGATACCACCGGCCGCGACGACCGGAACATCCACTGCATCGGCAACCGCCGGAATGAGCGCCATGGTGGAGACCTGACCCCATACATGACCACCGGCCTCCCAACCCTGAGCGACAATGGCATCGGCGCCTGCGTCTACGGCCATCCGGGCCTCCTGCACGCTTCCAACGCTTGCCAGAACGACAAGACCGCCTTTCCTGGCGACCGCTATGGCCGATGGGTCCATTCCCCAGAAAAGCGAAACGGCGTGAACTTTTCTGTCGATGCAGGCCTGAAGCTGATCTTTGTACGGGAACGACAAATTCAGGTTCACCGCGTAATTTCGGTCGGTCAGTGCCTCCACGTCCTCAATACCAGAAATCACCTGATCCACCGGCTTTCCCCATAGCGGGATGACACCATAGCCGCCCGCGTTGCACACGGCGGCGACGAGATCAGGGCCTGCCGCGCCGCCCATCGGAGCAGACAGAATGGGTTTCTCAATGCTGAGCAGTTCAAGAAGCTGGATTGGCATCAGTCGCACTCCGATAGCTTTCTTTGTCAGGACTCGTTGGTGTGACAGTCGATGTCAATTTGAAACGCGTTCCGTTCGGCGCCGTGCGTCATGGCCAAATGGCACCCCGCAGTTCCGGCGAAAACTTCACTGGACCGCGAGGCGTCTCAACGCTTCTGCCGAAAGCGGTGGGTTTTGGCCGATACAGACTGGCCAAATCTGCGGACGGCTACTCTGCCGCCAATGCTTTCTGCCGACAGTAGCAAGAGGCCTTGATTGGCACTTCGGCGCGGGCGGCGGCTTTGTCCAGTTGCAGTTTGACCTGCGCCGCTTCGACCGTTTCGCCTCGCCGGGTCAGGCATTCATGCAGACCGTGCAGGCTCCAAACATTTCCAGGATGCTGGCAAGCCCGGCTGAGTGTGTCATCCAGCCCGAGGTCTGCGCGGTACACGGCCTCGGCCTCTTCGACCTGTCCCTGCTCCAACAAAAGCGCACCCAGGGCATGGCGCGTCGGCTGCATCCATCCCCAGGGCTCATCATAGGGCAGGTTGTCGTCGATCTCGACCGATTTTCGCAGGTGGGTGAATGCGGTTTCGTGTTCGCCCAGGTGATAGGCCAGTTCGCCCAACATCATTTGTTCCGCGACTTTCAGGATGTCACGGCAAGTGTTGTTGAAAAGCATTCGGCTTTCCGGTACCCGGCCGAGCGCATCAAAGAACAGGTCTCGTTCAGCCTCGGCCTCATCAATCCGCCCGGTGTTGGCCAGAGCAACCGTGCGGGCATAGTGCAACATGGCGACCGTGACGCTGTAGAGCTCTTCATCCTCGGGCAACGCCTGGTCCAATATGTCCTGCCAGCGCCCGAAACGAATGAGCACATGCTGCCGCATCGGGATGAAACCTTCGAACCAGTCCGCCATTGGCCGAAGAGTTTCCGCGGGCAGCGTGGCGACCAGTTCATCCGCGGTTTCCAGCGCCGCAGTGGGCTGACCCAGGAACATCGCGCCGTAGATTTTGAAGTGGTAATTATGCGCGCGATAGATGGAATAAAAATTGTCCGGGCCTTCACGTTCCAGGAACTTGCGATCCGCCAAGATTGCCACGTGATTGCGAAGCACGACATTCATGTAGTCGCCACACAGAACATCGATATGGGTTGGCATGTGAAGAAGGTGCCCGGCTTCGGGTACCAATGTGCTGAGCGCATCGCCATGGCGAAGCGCCCTTTCAGGGTGCGGCGACATCTCCATCAGATGAATATACATGTGAAGCAGGCCTGAATGCTGCCAAGCCCCCGGCAGGGTTTCGAATGCTTTGTCGAGCACCGATATTGCCTCCAGAGTATCGGCGCCTGCCGCTGGCTGACCGGTCGAAAGGTCCCATAGCTGCCAGGGCGTGCGGTTCATGATCGCCTCGGCGAACAGCGCGCAGATGTCCAGATCGTTGCTGTGTTTGGCATAGACGTCCCGCATCGCGTCCGCGAAAGCATCGTTCCAGGGGCCGAAATCCTCGATTTTTGAAGAGGCGGGATAACGCGCCGGAATGGCTTCAATCAGCGCCCGTTCGACCGGGGACAGCTGATCCAACAGCGCGCTGGCCGCATCGATTGAGGTACGGGCCAGCGCGATGCAATCGGGCTTTTCCTCCTCTTCGAAGGTCTCCCAGGGCTTGTTGTAATTCGGCCCGATACAATAGGCGATGCCCCAATGTGCCATCCCACATCGGGGGTCGGCGGCCAGAGCCTTTCTGAAGCATTCGATCGCGGCCTCGTGATTATAGGCGTAAGTCCAGGCCAATCCCCTGTCGAACCACAATTGAGCTTCGTTGGAAGACGTCGAAACCGGCCGCGAATAGGTTCCAAGATCATAATAGTCCATTGAGGTGACCTCCTTGCCAATTCCGCAAAGAGTATAGCAACCGCTTTGTTGTTGATAGCTGTACAGGTCGGCTTGGGGTGCTTTTCGAACCGTTGCCGAGCGGGTCTATGGACAGCTGCTGTCGGAGATAAACGCCTTGCCGGAACCTCCCTGCAAAAAATGGTCGATTTTGACATGTCGTATATGACATGTCCCGGCAGGCGGGTCTCACCGGTTGCCTGGGGGTGCGGACCCCGGGTGCGGAAGTGAGCGTGACCGGGTGGCATCGCGGGTGCGTGGAGGTCTTGGGTCAGGCCCGGGACGGGTAAAGCCTAGGACAGGCCGAGCACATCCATCATGTCGAAAGCCCCCGGGCCGCGGCCGATGCCCCACAGCGCGGCCTTGACGGCACCGCGGGCAAAGATGGCGCGGTCGGTGGCCACGTGGCGCAGGGTGATGCGTTCGCCGGGTGCGGCAAAGAGCACATCATGCTCGCCCACGATGTCGCCGCCCCGGATGGCGGTGAATCCGATATGGCCTTTTTCGCGCTTGCCGGTGATGCCGTCGCGGCCGCGGTCCGAAACCGCCGCGAGCGACAGGTTGCGGCCCTGTGCGGCGGCCTCGCCCAGCATGAGCGCGGTGCCCGAAGGGGCGTCGACCTTCTGGTTGTGATGGGCCTCGATGATCTCGATGTCGAAATCCTCGTCGAGCGCGGCGGCGACCTTGCGGGTGAGCTGTACCAGAAGGTTGACCCCGAGGCTCATGTTGCCGGCGCGCACGATGGTGGCGTGGCGCGCGGCGGCGTCGATCTTGCGGATGTCATCATCGCCGAGGCCGGTGGTGCCGATCACATGCACGACGCGGGCCTGGGCGGCGAGTTTGGCAAACTCGGCCGTTGCGGCGGGCGAGGTGAAGTCGATCACGGCCTGGCAGGCGGCGATGGGTTCGAGCGGGTCATCCGTCACGGTCACACCCAGTTCGGGGCCGCCCATGGCGGTGCCGAGGTCCTGACCGACCCAGTCATGCCCGGGGCGCTCGATCGCGCCGGTCACGCGGGCGCGGCCCCCCTCGGCGATGGTCCTGACCAGCATCTGACCCATGCGGCCCGATACCCCTGTCACCACGATTCCCGGCAAATCGGTCATCTGACGCCCTCCTGACGTTGTTCGCATCCCTCTTTAGTGGGTTTTGGGGGCAGGCGGAAAGGCGGATTCGATGCCTTCGGCGAGGATATTTTGAGCCAGAAGAAGCGTGCGGGGCTTCTGCGTTGCGCGCGCATGGTCGCTTGGCAAAGGACGCGGGAGGCCTTAGATGGGGCGGATGGCCAAGAACAAGTTTCACGATGGACCCGGGCCGTCGCAGCGGCAGCTTCGCGTGGGCGAGCTGATCCGGCGTACGCTGTCCGAGGTTCTGATGCGCGGGGACGTGCATGATCCCGACCTGAACCGGCTGTCGGTGACGGTGGGCGAGGTGCGCACGTCGCCCGATCTGAAGGTGGCCACGGCCTATGTGCTGCCGCTGGGGGGCAAGGGGCGGGACGAGATCGTCGGCCTCCTGGCGCGCAACCAGGGTGAGCTGCGGCGGATCATCGGCAAGAAGCTGGCGCTGAAATATGCGCCCGAGCTGCGGTTCCGGCTGGACGAGACCTTTGACCAGATGGACGAGACGCGGCGGCTGTTTGACAAGGATGACGTGCGGCGTGATGTGGAGCGTTAGAGCCTGTTGCGCGGGTCTGCTGCTGCTTGTTCCCATGGCGGCGCAAGCGGTCGAGTGCCGGACCGTCCGGCATGAGGGCGCCAAGTTCACGGTTTGTGAAGCGGACGCCGCGCGCGAGGATATACGGCTGTTTCACAGTGATGCCGCAACGGGCGAGGTTCTGGGCGGCTTTCCACAGGTGAACGCGATGCTCGAACGCGAGGGGCTGGCGCTTGCCATGGGCATGAACGCCGGAATGTATCACAACGACCTCGCGCCGGTCGGGCTGTATGTCGAAGAGGGCGAGGAGCGGGCGCGGATCGTGACGTCGGACGGTCCGGGGAACTTTGGCCTGTTGCCCAACGGCGTGTTCTGCATCCGGGAGGGGCGGGCGGATGTGATCGAGAGCCTTCGCTTCGTCGACGAGGCTCCGGATTGCCGCTTTGCCACGCAGTCGGGGCCGATGCTGGTCATTGACGGCAAGCTGCATCCGCGGTTCCTGAAGGACAGCGACAGCGTCTATGTGCGCAACGGGGTGGGAACGTCGGCGGACGGGACGCGGGTGGTGTTCGCGATCTCCGAGGACAGGGTGAATTTCCACACCTTCGGAACGCTTTACCGCGATGTGCTGAAACTGCCCAATGCGCTCTATCTCGACGGCAAGGTATCGCGGCTTTATGCCCCCGCGATCCGGCGGCATGACCGGGGGTTTCCGATGGGGCCGATCGTGGGTGTGACAAAGCCGCTGGATTGACGGGCGCAGATCGCTTCGGTAGGGCGCGGGTTCAACATTTCCCGAGGGTGGATCATGGCACGCAGACGCAAGGGGCGGGATATTTCCGGCTGGCTGGTGGTGGACAAGCCTGCCGGGCTGACCTCGACGGCGGTGGTCAACAAGGTGCGCTGGGCGCTCGGGGCGCAGAAGGCGGGCCACGCGGGGACGCTGGACCCGGAGGCGACCGGAGTTCTGGCCGTGGCGCTGGGGGAGGCGACCAAGACGGTGCCTTATGTGACGGATGCGCTCAAGGCGTATCGGTTCCTGGTGCGGCTGGGGCAGGCCACGAACACCGACGATGCGGAGGGCGAGGTGATCGGCACCAGCGACGCACGCCCCGATGATGCGGCCATCAAGGACGCGTTGGGGGCCTTCGTGGGCGAGATCATGCAGGTGCCGCCCAGGTTTTCCGCAGTGAAGATCGACGGGCAGCGGGCCTACAAGCTGGCGCGGGACGGCGAGGATGTGAAGCTCGCCGCGCGTCCGCTGTGGGTCGAGGAGCTGGTCATGACCGACCGGCCCGACGCGGATCATGTCGAGCTGGAGATGGTCTGTGGCAAGGGCGGATATGTGCGCTCCATCGCGCGGGACCTGGGGGCGGCTCTGGGCTGTTTGGGCCATGTGGTGCGCCTGCGGCGTCTGTGGTCGGGACCGTTCGGGGCCGAGGCGGCCATCACCTTCGAGGAGATCGAGCGGCTGGCATTGGACCCGGCGCTGGACGACCACCTAGTGGCGCTGGAGACCGGTCTCGCCGATCTGCCCGAGCTGCGCACCACACCCGAGGGGGCCGCGAAGCTGCGGCATGGCAATCCGGGGATGGTGTTTGCAGATGCGGATGTGCAGTTCGGCGACACGGCCTGGGCATCGCTGGACGGGCGCGCGGTGGCGGTTGGCCAGTACCGCGCGGGCGAGCTGCACCCGGCGCGGGTGTTCAAGGCGTGATCACCCGACGCCATACCAAGGGCGATGCGCCGTCGCTGGCGGTGTATTCGGAATGCGAAAGGTATCGCTATGCGCTGACGCGGGTTTGGGACCCGCAGGGGCGGCGGGCGCTGTACATCATGCTGAACCCGTCGAAGGCCACCGAAGTCCAGAACGACCCGACCATCGAGCGATGCGAGCGGCGGGCGCGGGCGCTGGGGTTCGGGGCGTTCACGGTCACCAACATCTTTGCCTGGCGCGAGACCGATCCCAAGGCGCTCAGGGCCGCCGCCGCGCCGGAGGGGCCCGACAATGACGCCGCGATCCGTGAAGGCGTGGCCTGGGCCGACCAGGTGATTGCCGGCTGGGGCGCGCATGGGGCGCATCGCGGGCGGGGCGTGGCGGTGACGCGGCTCTTGCAGGAGATGGCCAAGCCGGTGTTTCATCTGGGCCTGACCCGTGCGGGGCATCCGAGGCACCCGCTGTACATCGCCTATGCCCGCCGACCCGTATTGTGGCGCGCCGGGGAACTGGAGGCACTGACCGCATGACTGACAAGATAGACCCCGACGCCATGGAGCGCCTGACCCGCGAGTTGGAGCGGCTCAACCAGCACCGGTTCGTGCGGATGTACAACTCGGTCTGGCGGATGATCGGGTTCCAGTTCCTGCGTGGTCTGGCCTTTGGGCTGGGTTCGGTGCTCGGGGCGACGTTTCTGGTGTCGCTGCTGGTCTACTGGCTGTCACAGCTGGAGTTCCTGCCCTATATCGGCGAGTGGATGACGCAGCTGCTGAACCAGATCGAGGCGTCGCGAACGGGGCAGTGAGCCGCGCTTCCGGAGAGGTTCCGTTAACCAGCTTGTCAGTTCCGAATTGATCGGTTGCCATAGCTGTGGCCCAATATTCGTGGGTAATTGTGGATGGTGAGACGATGCTGCTTCTTGCGGGTCTGATGGGTGTGATGGCGATCGGCGCGACGGCCTTCTTCGGCATGACCGGCGACGAGGACGATCAGGACATTTTGCCTCAGGACATGGCGGAAACCGGGGCCGAGGGGGCGGATGCCGCCGGGCAGACCGGGGACGGGACGTCCATCATGGATGTGGCGACAAGCGACGATCCCGACGACGCGGTGCAGGACCCCCCCTCAGACAGTGAGCCCCCCGACAGCGAGACAGTGAACGCCGACCTCTCCGGGTCCGGTGATGGCGATGCCTCAACCGGCGACGATACGTTCGAAACGTCGGAAGGATCGGCGGGCGAGCGAATTGTGGCCGGCACCGATCAGGATGACAGTATCGCCGGGACCGGGCGTGTCGATCTGATCAATGGTTATGAGGGTGACGATACGATCAGCGGTGGCGACAGTGGTGACGAGCTTTTCGGGCGCGACGGCGAGGACCATCTTTCGGGTGACGACGGCGACGATACGCTGAATGGCGACAGGGGCGACGACACGCTCCTGGGCGGTGCCGGTCAGGACCTGCTGAACGGTCATGGCGATGACGATGCAATGTATGGCGGTGCCGATGCCGACACGCTCTTTGGCGGCGAGGGCGAGGACAGCCTGGATGGCGGCGACGGCGATGACGTGCTGCATGGATCGCTGGGCGATGACAATCTGACCGGCGGCGATGGCGCGGATACGGTGTTCGGCGGCTGGGGCGACGACACGATTTCGGGCATCGAGCAGGATGAGAGCGGTGCCGACACCGATGATCGCGACTACCTGAATGGCGGGGGTGGCGACGACGTGATCCTGGCCGGGGCCGACGACATCGTGACCACCGGGGAAGGGGCCGACAGAATCATCCTTGGTGACTGGCTGAACGAGGATCACCAGGCGGAAATCCTGGATTTCTCGAATGACGAGGACGCGCTGATGATCGTCTATGACGATACGGGCGAGGACGTGCCGGAGGTCAGTTTCGAGGTGGATGACGAGGACCCGGGCAAGCAGTACATCGTTTTCAACGGCGAGCGGATTGCCGTGGTGACCCACGCGCTGGCGCTGAGCCAGTCGCATGTCACGCTGATCGGGCAGAGCGGGCTTGACGGGATCATGGGGCGCTGACCAGAAAAGGCTTTTCTTTCCGGCGTGATTTGCCTATACGCCCGCATCGCCCTTGGGAAGTCCGAGGGCGTTTATCTCCATAGGACCCTGCTGGACGACATCCCGGCTTGTGCCCTTCACCCCTTGATCAAAAGGAGACCCCGATGTCGATCACCGCTGAAGAAAAAGCCCGCGTGATGAAGGAATACGGCACCAAGGACGGCGACACCGGTTCGCCCGAAGTCCAGGTGGCCATTCTGACCTCGCGTATCACCACGCTGACCGAGCATTTCAAGACCCACAAGAAGGACAACCACGGCCGCCGTGGCCTTCTGAAGATGGTGGCTCAGCGCCGGAAGCTGCTGGATTACCTGAAAGGCAAGGAAGAGGCCCGGTACAAGGACCTGATCCAGCGCCTGGGCATCCGCCGCTAAGCAAGCGGCCGCATTGGATTTTGCGAACGCCTGCTCTTCGGAGCGGGCGTTTTGCGTTTGGGGGAGTGCCGGGGTGAACCCCGGCCTACGGGGTGGGGCCGGGTTCAGACCTGTCGATCAAGACATGTCTTATATGACATGTCATGGGTGGATAAGATATTGAAACGGCGCGGGTTAGACTTTGAGCTGAGGGCGCCGTGAGGTGCGCGGCGCGGCGCGGTGGGCTGGCACGCAGCTTGCGTGTGTTTCAGCCGATGGTGCCGCGCGGGCCATCGCCCACCTGGCCGCGATGCAGGAGCAGGTGGTCGAGGATTACGCAGGCCATCATCGCCTCGCCCACCGGCACGGCCCGGATACCCACGCACGGGTCGTGGCGACCCTTGGTGATCACCTCGGTGGCGCTTCCGTCCATGCGGATCGAGCGGCGGGGCGTCAGGATCGAGGAGGTCGGCTTTACCGCGAACCGCACCACGATGTCCTGGCCTGTCGAGATGCCGCCCAGGATACCGCCGGCGTGGTTCGAGCTGAACTCCGGGCCTTCCTCACCCATGAAAATCTCGTCGGCATTGTCGGTGCCCCTGAGGTGTGCGGCGGCCATGCCCTCGCCGATCTCGACCCCCTTCACGGCGTTGATGGACATCATCGCGGCGGCCAGATCGGTGTCGAGCTTGCCATAGATCGGCGCGCCGAGCCCCGGCGGCACATTGCGGGCGACCACCTCGATCTCGGCACCGACGGAGTTCTTGCCCTTGCGGATATTCTGGAGGTAGGCCTCCCACTCCGGCACCGCCTGCGCATCCGGAATCCAGAAGTCATTGCCGTCGATGGCGTTCAGGTCAAAGCGGGAGCGGTCCACTGTGACTTCGCCCATGCGGGTCATGTAGCCCTTGATCTCGATCCCCGGCACGAGGGCGTCAAGCGCCGCGCGGGCAATGCCGCCCGCCGCCACGCGCGCCGCCGTTTCGCGGGCCGAACTGCGACCGCCGCCGCGATAGTCGCGAAGCCCGTATTTCTGGTGATAGGTGATGTCGGCGTGACCGGGGCGAAAGGTATTCGCAATGTCGCCATAGTCGCGGCTGCGCTGGTCGGTGTTCTCGATCATCAATTGGATCGGCGTACCGGTGGTCTGTCCCTCGAACACGCCCGAGAGGATGCGCACCGCGTCGGGTTCCTTGCGCTGGGTCGTGTGCCTGGACTGACCCGGGCGGCGTTTGTCCAGCCAGACCTGCAGCATCGCCTCGTCCACCGCCACACCCGGCGGGCAGCCATCGACCGTGGCACCCAGCGCGGGTCCGTGGCTTTCGCCCCATGTGGTGAAGCGGAAGAGATGTCCGAATGTGTTGAGGCTCATGGGCTGAGGCTCCTTTCCCCGGCTGTCCTAGCGGGGCGACGGCGCGTGCTCAACCCCATTCCGCGGGCGATGATTTTGACACAGGCCCCTCCGGGGCCTACCATTTCCTCCATGATCGCCAGCGAAGAGCGATTGGGAGGACATCAAAATGTGCGAAATATTCGCCGGGCAAAGCCCGAAACGCTATTCGCCGATCACCCGGCGTATCCGCCTGAATGGCCAAAGCACCAGCATACGGCTGGAGGCGACGTTCTGGAGGATCATCGACGAGATCGCCGAGAGCCAGGGGATGAGCACACCGAAATTCATCTCGACCCTGCATTCCGAAGTGTTGGAGCTGAACGGAGAGGCGCGCAATTTCACCTCGCTTCTGCGGTGCGCGGCGCTGATCCATATGGGCGAGTCGGGCGAGGTGCCCGGGGACGCGCCGATCGCGGCGGAGTAAACCACTGCTGTAGTACAAGGTTACTACCCGTTCGCGCCGTTTCGACCCTACCCTGAAGGCCCAAGGCCATTTCAGGGAGGGTAGGCGTGGCGAAACTAGTTCACAGTATGATCCGGGTTCTGGACGAGGGCCGGTCAGTGGCGTTCTATGATCAGGCGTTCGGCCTGAAGGTGGCGGACCGGATTGATTTTGACAGCTTTACGCTGGTCTATCTCAGCAACGGCGAAAACGACATCGAGCTTGAGCTGACCATCAACAAGGGCACGACCGAGCCGTATGACCTGGGCAACGGCTATGGGCATATCGCCTTCGTGGTCGAGGACCTGGACAGCGAACATGCCCGATTCGAGGCTGCCGGCTGGGAGCCCCGGCGTCTGGTGGATTTCGAGCGCGACGGCGAATTGCTGGCCCGCTTTTTCTTTGTGAAGGACCCGGACGGTTATGAGATCGAAGTGATGCAGCGGCATGGCCGCTACCAATAGGAGACTTAGGGAGGAAGCTATGACATCAATCGACAAAGCCACCTTGACCCGGCGCGAGTTGCTGGCCCGCGCAGGCAGCGCGACCGCGCTTGTCGCCGTGGGTGCGGGGTTCATCGCGGCGCCGGATGCGTCCTGGGCGATGGAAGTGAGCAACATCAGCGAGCATCAGATGGCGACGCTGTTGCAGATGGCCCGCGACATCTATCCGCATGACAAGGTGGGCGACGAATATTACGCCATCGCGGTCAAGGGGTATGACAGCGAGGACATGAAGGACATGGTCGCCGCAGGTGTCACCATGCTGGACGAGAAGGCGCGCGCCGGCGGCAATGCCGACTATCTGACCACCAAGTGGGAGGCCAACCGCGTTGCGATCCTGCGCGAGATCGAGGGCGAAGGCTTCTTCCAGACGGTCCGGGGCGGGCTTGTCACCGGGCTCTACAACCAGAAAGCCGTCTGGCCGATCTTTGGTTATGAGGGCGAGAGCTACTCCAAGGGTGGCTATATCGACCGTGGCTTCGACGACATCAGCTGGCTGTAAGGAGGACATGACATGGCACAATTTGAACTGAGTGATGATGGCATCGTCGTGGTGATCGGCACCGGCGCAGGCGGCGGTGTTCTGGCCAACGAGCTGGCGCAGAAGGGCGTGAAGGTTGTCGCGCTTGAAGCGGGCGGGCGATACCTGCCCGAGGACTACGTCAACGACGAATGGGAAAGTTTCGGCCAGCTTGCCTGGGTCGATCCGCGCACCACGTCCGGTGACTGGCGTGTGGCCAAGGATTTCAGCGGGCTGCCCGCCTGGATCGTGAAGGCCGTGGGCGGCACCACCACCCACTGGGCCGGGGCGAGCCTGCGGTTCCAGGACTACGAGTGGAAGGCCAGGACCACCTATGGCGAAGTGGAGGGCGCGAGCCTTCTGGACTGGCCCATCGATCCGCGCGAGATGGATGACTATTACACCAAGGCCGAGACCAAGCTGGGTGTGACGCGCACCGGTGGCCGGCCCGGCCTGCCGGGATGCAACAACTACAAGGTGTTCGAGGCCGGGGCCAAGGCGCTGGGCTACAAGGAGGTCCATACCGGCCGCATGGCGATCAACAGCGAGGAATATGACGGACGGCTGGCCTGTCAGCAGACGGGGTTCTGTTTCCAGGGCTGCAAATGGGGTGCCAAGTGGTCCGCCGCCTATACCGACATTCCGTCGGGCGAGGCCACCGGCAACCTGGAGGTTCGGGAGCGGGCCCATGTGGCGCGGATCCTGCATGATGACAGTGGCAAGGTCACGGGCGTCGAGTATTTCGACGCGGATGGCAATCTGCAGATGCAGAAGGCACGGATCGTCTGTGTGGCCGGCAACTCGTTCGAGAGCCCGCGGCTCCTGTTCAACTCCGCCTCATCGATGTTCCCGGACGGGCTGGCCAACAGCTCGGGCCAGGTGGGCCGCAACTACATGCGGCACATGACCGGCTCGGTCTATGCGCTCTTTGACAAGCCGGTGAGGATGTGGCGCGGCACCACGATGGCGGGCATCATCCAGGACGAGGCGCGGCATGATCCGTCGCGCGGCTTTGTCGGTGGCTATGAGCTGGAGACGCTGTCGCTGGGTCTGCCCTTCATGGCGGCCTTCCTCAACCCCGGGGCGTGGGGGCGCGAGTTCACCACGGCACTGGACAGCTATGAGAACATGGCCGGGATGTGGATCGTGGGCGAGGACATGCCGCAGGAGAGCAACCGGGTCACGCTGAACACCGATGTGGTGGATCAGTTCGGGCTCCCGGTGGCGAATGTGCATTTCAGCGACCACCCCAACGACATCGCGATGCGCGAACATGCCTATGAGCGCGGCCAGGCGGTGTACAGGGCCGTTGGCGCCACGCGCACGATGCCGACGCCGCCTTATCCGTCCACGCATAACCTCGGGACCAACCGGATGTCCGAGAATGCCGCCGACGGTGTGGTGAACAAATGGGGTCAGACCCATGACATTGCCAACCTCTTTGTCTCGGACGGGTCTGTGTTCACGACGGGCGCGGCGGAGAACCCGACGCTGACCATCGTGGCGCTGGCGATCCGGCAGGCGGATCATATCGCAGCTGAGATGACTGCGGGCAATATCTGAGGCTTTGCCTGTTTCTCCCGGAGGGCGGTCCGCGTTGGGCCGCCCTTTTTCGTTTGTGTCACGACAGGAGCTGGTCGAGCCCGGGCCTGCCGATGCTCCGACGGACATCTTTTGGAGCTTTGTGATTCTGTATGCCCGGTCTGCGGACAAAGCACCAATTCGCTGCGGTTGCGCAAATGGCAGCTTTTGGGCGAGCAATCGCTGTCAGGCGTGGGCGGACACAGCTAGCATCCGAGCAACTAGGCGGTCCTCTTAAGGCCAGCCATCAACTGCTGGAATTTTTCACCTTGTACAGTCACATGGCTGCGCAAAGTCTTGGCGGCGAGTTCGCCATCTCCTGCGCGGAGCGCATCAACAATCGCTTCATGTTCAGCGAGCGATTGACCCATGCGACCCCTGAACCGCAGTTGAACACGGCGATAGGGCTTCAGGCGATTTTGGAGGCGGAGTGCTTCACTTTGCAAAAACGAATTCGTGGAACCACTATAGATTTCCTGATGAAACCGTTCGTTTTCTTCGTAGTATCCGGCTGCATCCTCTCGCTCGACCGCAGCTTTGCAGCGCTCGTTCGCCTCAGCCAAGCGGTCGATCCCGTCATCCGTCATGCGCGCGGCTGCAAATTCCCCACACGCCGCCTCTAGCACGGCCATCGTCTCAAACATCTCAAGCAATTCAACCGGACCAGGTTGCCGAACGAAAACGCCTCGCCGAGGGATTTGTTCAGCCATCCCAGACAGGACAAGACGCTGAAGCGCTTCCCTCACGGGCGTGCGCGAAACACGGTAATGCTCCGCAAGTTTAATCTCATCGAGCCTCTCACCATCTTCATACTCGCCCTGAAATACGAGCTGCTCCAATGATTCGGCGATCTGATCTGCGCGTTTCAATTCCATGGCTCTAGCGTACTACAAACCACCGAAAGGACGCAATAAAACTATCCTTGTATACACAAATGTTGACTAGGGATGCAAAGCGAGCAACAATGATTCATTAAGTCGTTATCTTGAAGGCGGCTGAACCAATGGGAGGAAACCATGAAATCCAATTTTCTTACGACTGTCGCCACCATTGCGGCTCTGGGTATGGCGACGGCAGCCAGCTCACAAGAGCTGCGTCTTTCGCATCAGTGGTCGAACAAAGACATCCGTCACCAAGTTGCGCAAATGGTCGCCGATGAAGTTGCCGCCGCAGACGTCGACCTCGACATCAAGATTTTCGGCTCGAAGTCTCTCTTCAAGCCACGCGAACAGTATCGCCCGTTGAGCCGCGGCCAGTTGGACATGACAATTCTGCCCTTGAGCTATGCAGGCGGCCAGCAGCCTGCGTTCAATCTGACACTGATGCCTGGTCTCGTGAAGAACCTCGACCATGCTGCACGCCTCAGCAATTCGCCTTTTATGGAAGCGCTCGAAGAAAAGATGGCCGACGATGACGTGATGGTCCTCGTCCGCGGATATCTGGCTGGTGGCTTCGTTGGCAAAGATAAGTGCATCACAAGCCCTGAAGATGTTGTCGGCCTTCAGACCCGTGCAGCAGGTAAGGCATTTGAACAGATGTTGGCTGGTGCCGGTGCCTCGATCACGTCGATGGCATCGTCTGAAATCTACAACGCCTTGCAGACCGGCATCCTGAATGCTGCGAACACCTCCTCTTCCTCGTTCGTGTCCTATCGGATTTACGAGCAAGTTGCTTGCTACACGCCAGCGACGGAAGATGTGGCCCTTTGGTTCATGTATCAGCCGCTGCTGATGAACAAGTCCACCTTCGAAGGGCTGAACGCCGATCAACAGGCCGCGCTTCTTGCCGCCGCTGAAAAGGCGGAAGCGTTCTATCTTGAGGAAGCAAAGAAGCAAGATGCGGCTTCCGTGGCGGTCTTCGAAGAGGCGGGTGTTGAGATCGCCGAGATGACACCGGAAGATTTTGCAGCCTGGCGCGCTATTGCGCAGGAAACCTCCTACAAAGCGTTTGTCGCTGACGTGCCTGACGGACAGGCGCTGCTCGATATGGCGCTCGCGGTCGAGTAATCTCGCCGAGGCGGTCGCGGGCTTCGCGACCGCCTTTTTCAATTGAAATCGACTACCCTGGAAGGAAAGCTGACATGGCTGGCCAAGGCTCAGCTGTGACTTCACGCACCGGGAACAATCCTTTTTTGCGTGCTGTTGCGGCCCTCTCGACCCTCGCCGGATGGTGTTCTGCGGCCATGATTGTTGCTGCTGTTGCAATCACGTGCCAGATGATTTTTGTCCGTTTTGTTCTCAACCAATCAACTATCTGGCAGACCGAAGCGGTGGTGTACCTAGCAATTGGTGCGACGCTCGTGGGCTTGCCTTACGTTCAGCGCCTTAGAGGCCATGTAAATGTGGACCTCATTCCTCTGGCGCTGTCGAAGGCGGCTCGGTTCTACATGTACATCCTAACGATGACGCTCTCGATCGTCATTGTGGCTGTTGTGCTTTTCTACGGCTACGAACACTGGCACCTCGCTTATGAGCGGAACTGGAAATCCGACACCGTTTGGGGCGTGCGTCTCTGGATTCCCTATCTCTCAATTCCCGTTGGATTTGGGCTCTTCTTGCTGCAACTGATTGCCGACCTCGTGGCGGTCTTGCTTAAGATTGATGCACCGTTTGGCCTGGAGGACGTGTAATGGACCCCATTCTTCTCGGCGCCATTGTCGCCATCGCGACCATTCTGGTTCTCTTTTCCGGCGTGTCAGTCGCTCTTGGGCTGATGATCGTATCCACCGGCTTCTTGCTCATCTTTGACGGCCTGCGGTCGCTCGAACTGATCCCGGAAATCCTGTTTGGCAAGCTTGATAACTTTGCGCTGCTGTCCATCCCGATGTTCATCATCATGGGCTCGTCGATTGCATCGACCAGGGCCGGGGCCGACCTTTACGAAGCACTGGAACGCTGGCTTACGCGTGTGCCGGGCGGCCTTGTGGTTTCAAACCTCGGTGCCTGCGCTCTGTTCGCCGCTATGTCCGGCTCAAGCCCAGCAACCTGTGCCGCCATCGGTAAGATGGGCATCCCTGAAATGCGCAAGCGTGGTTATCCAGATGGCGTTGCTGCTGGTTCAATCGCTGCGGGCGGTACGCTTGGCATCCTGATCCCGCCTTCGGTGACAATGATCGTCTACGGCATTTCAACCGAGACCTCGATTGGCCGCTTGTTCCTTGCGGGGGTTATTCCCGGTTTCATGCTGGTCGGACTTTTCATGATCTGGTCGCTTTACTCAACGTGGAAGTCTGGTGACAAAGCTCTGTTGGAGTCTGGCAACTACACTTGGAAGGAAAAGTTCGAAATCCTGCCACGCGTGCTGCCTTTCCTGGGGATCATCATTGGTGTTCTCTACGCCATGTATGGTGGCATCGCGACGCCTTCTGAGACGGCGGCGGTAGGGGCACTCCTGACTCTGATCATCGCGATGGTCATCTACAAGCTTTGGAACCCCAAGGATCTTTGGGTTGTACTGCGCGATAGCACCAAAGAAAGCGTGATGATCATGTTCATCATCGCGGCGGCTGGTGTGTTCTCGTACATGTTGTCGAGCCTCTTCATCACGCAAGCGATTGCCGAATGGATCGGCACGCTGGATGTGAACCGCTGGGTCCTCATGACGTTCGTCATGTTGTTCCTCTTGGTCGCGGGCTTCTTTCTGCCGCCTGTGGCTGTGATCTTAATGGCAGCGCCAATCTTGCTTCCAATCATTACGACGGCCGGCTTCGATCCGATCTGGTTTGCGGTTGTGCTGACGATCAACATGGAAATCGGGCTCATATCACCACCGGTGGGTTTGAACCTTTACGTGATCAACGGCATCGCGCCGGACATCTCTCTCAAAACGATCCTGAAAGGCTCACTGCCATTCGTGGCCTGCATGGTAGTCGCGATCATCCTGCTCAGCTTCTTCCCAGGTTTGGCGACGTGGCTGCCTGACTTTGTGATGGGAGAGGCGATATGAGCTACTTTGGCGACTTGATATCGACGGTCTTTGACCGTCGATATCGTCGGGCGCGTTCCGACGAAGTCGATGAACGCACCACAGGGGATCTGTGCGATGCTCTGCTCAGCAGCCATGGAGAGGTGTCCGGGGTAACTCTGGCTCGAAACCTCCTCGATCGCTACGCCGCGATGTCTGCGAGTGAAAAGACTGACTTTTTCCAGTTCGTCACACACGAGTTGGAGATTGACCCAGACGCGGTTGTATCAACCTTGCAAGCCTATCGCGACAAGCCCGGAAAGGGCACGTATCGCGCGTTTGCAGCGGCTTGTGAACCAAGACGGCAGGAACTTGCGAGGCGTTTGAATCAGGTTCCAGGTGCAACCGGCCAGCTTGTTGCGATGCGCAAAGACCTTCTGGGTGTCATGCGGGAGCGGCCAGACCTTGAGCCATTGGATGTAGACTTTAAGCATCTCTTCAGCTCGTGGTTCAACCGCGGATTTCTGGTCCTGCGACCAATCAATTGGGAAAGCCCCGCTGAAATTCTTGAAAAAATCATCGCCTATGAAGCGGTCCACGCCATAGATAGCTGGGAAGACCTTCGGCGGCGATTGAAGCCATCAGACCGTCGGTGTTTTAGCTTCTTTCATCCAGCCATGGCGCACGAGCCATTGATCTTCGTGGAAGTGGCGTTGACGAAGGGTATCCCAAATTCGGTCCAAAGTCTCTTGGCGGATGATCGCACCGCGATCGAGGCTGAGGAAGCCGATACCGCCGTGTTTTACTCCATTTCTAACTGCCAAACCGGCCTGGCAGGGATTTCTTTCGGAAACTCCCTCATCAAGCAGGTTGTGTCGGATCTTTCAAAAGAGCTACCCGACCTCACTACTTTCGTCACACTCTCGCCCATCCCAGACCTGAACAAATGGCTTGGCGGGACTGATCTCGATGCCTTGAAGTCAGAAGACAACCAGGCATTGGCAGCCCACTATCTGCTCGAAGCGAAGCGAACCGATGGAATGCCCTTTGACCCCGTAGCCCGGTTTCATCTGGGTAATGGTGCATTGGTCCACGCTGTTCATGCGGATGCTGACATCTCTGAAAACGGTCAGCGCCAGTCCAACGGGACGATGGTGAATTACCTCTACGATCTCAACCAAATTTCGCAAAACCACGAGAGCTTCGTCGGCGAAAAGACCGTCGTCGCTTCCGACGCCGTCAAAACATTGAGCGCGTCTGTGACTGCAAAAGCCTAGGAGACTGAAGATGCCCAATCCTCTTTATGATGCCCTCTTTGGACAACACCAGGGCAAGAACACGATCTTCTTGCAGATGGCGGACGGGGCGACGGTTACTCACAGCGACTTCCTGCAAATGGCTGCACAGTATGCCAATCTTCTTGTGCAGATCGGCGTCAAACCTGGCGACCGCGTGGCAGTTCAAATTGCAAAGTCGCCGCAAGCCGTCGCGGTCTATGCTGCCTGCGCTCAGGCTGGCGTTGTGTTTCTCCCGCTAAACACAGCATACACAGCAGACGAAGTTTCCTACTTTGCCGAGAACAGTGGCGCACGACTTTTACTTTGCGACGCCAAACGTTCTGAAGCTCTCAAGCCTATTGCCGAGGCCTGTGGTGCAATCCTTGAAACGATGAACGCCGACGGGAGCGGAAGTTTTGCGCTGCAGGCTGACGTGATGCCCTGTTCGTTTTCCACGGTCGATCGCTCCGAAGACGATCTGGCGGCCTTCCTTTACACCTCTGGCACTACTGGTCGTTCAAAAGGCGCAATGTTGACGCAAGGCAATCTGCTCTCCAATTGCCAGGCGCTGGCAAGTGAATGGAAATTCACGGCAGAGGACTCGCTTTTGCATGCGCTACCCATTTTCCATACGCATGGCCTCTTTGTGGCGACCAACATTACGCTTTTGGCGGGTGGCAAGCTTTTGTTCCTGCCAAAGTTTGATCTTGATGTGATCCTCGACCTCATGCCGCAGGCCACGACCATGATGGGTGTTCCGACGTTTTACACGCGTCTGTTAGACGACGAACGGTTCACACGCGAAGCGGCACGGCACATGCGTCTCTTCGTTTCTGGCTCTGCACCGCTGCTGGCTGAAACCCACATTCAATTCGAAGAGCGCACCGGCCACCGTATCCTTGAGCGCTACGGCATGACCGAAACAAACATGAACACATCTAACCCATATGAAGGTGAACGGCGCGCTGGCACTGTAGGCTTCCCATTGCCTGGCGTAGAAATCAAAATCACCGACAGCAATACCGGCGAAACACTGCCCCAAGGCGAGATCGGAGAGATTGAAGTCCGTGGGCCAAATGTTTTCAAGGGTTATTGGCAGATGCCGGAAAAAACGGCCGAGGAACTGCGTGAGGACGGCTTTTTCATCACCGGCGATTTGGGGCGGATCGACCAGGATGGCTACCTGCACATTGTTGGTCGAAACAAAGACCTGATAATCTCCGGCGGCTACAACATCTATCCCAAAGAGATCGAGCTCCTGCTCGACGATGAAGCAGGCGTGCTGGAAAGCGCCGTGATCGGCGTACCACATCCCGACTTTGGTGAGACAGTTGTGGGTGTCTTGGTTGCCGAAGGAAAAGCCAAACTCGATCTTGACGGCATCAAACAGAACATTAGTGGATCGCTTGCAAGGTTCAAACACCCGCAGCGATTGGTAGTTCTTCCGGAATTGCCCCGCAACACGATGGGAAAAGTTCAGAAGAAAGAACTCCGCGACCAATACAAAGATATGTTCATGCCGGCATAACCTCCCTGACCTGACCCGCCATCCTTCCGCAAAAGGATGGCGGGTCTTCTTTGAAGCATTCCACAGCTGCACCCCTGACAGAAACACCGCAAAGGAGGTTCTCATGTACAAGAACATTCTCGTCCCAGTATCGCTTGACGGTGACCGTGATATCGACTCGGCGCTGAAGGTAGCTCAAACCTTATCGGCTGGAAGCAAGTCAATCTCGCTTTTGCATGTCGTCGAACACCTTCCACAGTACTCTGAAGATCTCCTTCCTGAAGATCATTTCGAGCGTGCAAAATCCGCAATCTCAGAGAAGCTTCAACCTCTCATCGAAGGTATCGAAAACGCATCCTTGGAGATTGTCGAAGGGCATTCGGGCCGCACGATCGTTGACTATGCTGGCTCGCATGAAGTGGACTGCATTGTAATCGCAAGCCATCGGCCTGGCCTTCAAGACTACTTGCTCGGATCGACTGCTGCTCGGGTCGTACGGCATGCCAATTGTGCTGTTCACGTCGTCCGGTAGACGCATCCGGCAATGGTGAAAATTCAAGATTTTGTGAACCGTTCCTACGGCCAACCGCGCCGTTCTTCATCGCGCTCTTCTTGTTCCTTATCGTGATTGCATACTGGCTGGCACTGTCGCTGTGCCTTCCGACTTATGTGTTCGGACGGTGAAAGCCTGCCTGGTTGCCTTGATCGAGGAACAAGACAACGGCGAACTCTCGCGCATCTCTGCCATGCGAACAGCGCGCAGCATCGAACATTCTGGGCTCGAAGCTGCCTTTCGCTGTCGTTGCATAGAGAATTGGCCCTGGGGCGGCCCATGTGGGCCGCCGCTTGTTGTGGAATGCCTCGGAGGCTGAGGCCCCGGGATGGGTGCCTCTCAGCCCTTGATCACCTTCTCGGGCGAGATCACGTCAATGCCGAGCGCCTTGCCCACGGCATAGTATGTGAGCCGGCCGGCGTGGACGTTGAGCCCTTCCAGCAGGTGGGGATCGTCGGCGCAGGCCTGTTTCCAGCCCTTGTCGGCAAGCGCCAGCATGAACGGCATTGTGGCATTGCCCAGAGCGATGGTCGAGGTGCGGGCCACGGCACCGGGCATGTTGGCGACGCAATAGTGCATGATGCCGTCGATCTCGTAGATCGGGTCGGCGTGGGTGGTCGCCCTGGAGGTCTCGAAACAGCCGCCCTGGTCGATGGCCACGTCGACGAGCACCGCGCCGGGCTTCATGTCGGCAAATTGCGCGCGGCTGACCAGCTTGGGCGCTTCGGCCCCGGGGATCAGGACCGCACCGATGACCATGTCGGCGGTCGTCAGGTGTTCGGCCAGAAGACCCGCCGAGCTGTACCCGGTCCTGAACGTGCCGCCGAAAACATCATCGAGATAGCGCAGGCGCGGCAGGGAACGGTCGAGCACGGTCACATCCGCGCCCATGCCTGCCGCGATCTTGGCCGCGTGCGTCCCGACGACGCCGCCGCCGATCACGAGGACCCTGGCCGGGCCCACGCCGGGCACGCCGCCCATCAGGACACCGCGACCGCCATTGGCCTTTTGCAGGGTCCATGCTCCGACCTGCGGGGCGAGACGCCCGGCCACTTCGGACATCGGTGCCAGCAAAGGCAGGCCGCCGTTGCGGTCGGTCACGGTCTCGTAGGCAATCGCCGTGCAGCCCGAAGCCAGCAGGTCACGGGTCTGATCGGGATCGGGGGCGAGGTGCAGATAGGTAAAGAGCAGTTGGCCTTCGCGCAGCATCTTGCGCTCGCCTGCCTGGGGCTCCTTGACCTTCACGATCATGTCGGCGGTGGCAAAGATTTCCTCGGCCGTGCCGATGATCGCGGCCCCGGCGGCGACATAGTCGGCATCCGCAAAGCCCGCGCCATTGCCGGCCCCGGCCTGAACGACGACGTCATGGCCGTGATTGACCGCCTCCTGGGCGGCATTGGGGGTGAGGCCGACGCGGAATTCCTGCGGCTTGATCTCGGTTGGGCATCCGATCTTCATGGGGTGGTTCTCCTCCTGATTTGGACAAGAATGCCGCAGAGGCCAAACAATTGCTTGCGAAAAACCTCTCGCATTGGGGGGCATTTTGAGAATATCCTGCGAAAATTCTGGCAAAACTTCGAAACGGATTGCTTACATGTCACTCGACTCGCTTGATCGGCGCATCCTGACCGTGCTTCAGCGGCAGGGGCGAATCTCCAATGCGGACCTGGCGGAGCGGGTGAATCTGTCGGCCAGCGCCTGTCACCGGCGGGTGCAGCGGCTGGAGGCGGAGGGGTATATCGGCGGATATGTGGCGCTGCTGGACGCGAAGAAACTGGGCGTCAGTTCGACGGTCTTTGTGGAGATCACGCTGTCGACGCAGGCCGACGAAGTATTGGAGGCGTTCGAGAAGGCGGTGGCGCGGATCCCGGATGTGCTGGAATGCCACCTGACGGCGGGGGCGGCGGATTACATCCTCAAGGTCGTGGCGCAGGACACCGAAGATTTTGCCCGCATCCACC